>WNGC01000101.1_pt1 | contig 55459 bp, 52 predicted proteins | sample 5400051 | NCBI WGS metagenome assembly WNGC01 (sample SAMN13153368, study PRJNA577476) | soil metagenome | isolation source: 20 cm soil or saprolite under grassland replicate 2 | place: USA:California | collected 2016-06-15
GCCGGTGCCGCGACGTTCGCGTACGCTCCGGAGGCGCTGATCTCGCGCGCAGGATCGAAGTGGTACCCAAACGCGAGCGCGGCACGTTCGGCGACGCGCGAGCCCTCGCTCGAGCCGAAGAACTGAATGCTTTGACGCCCGAGGCCGACGTCGGCGTCGGCGTTCCACCCGAGGTTGCCGCCCACATGCGCACGGCCGGCCGCCTCGGCGAGAACGTATCGGCGCGGGGCGAAGTAGCCATCCGACGATGTCGTGTCATAACCGAATTGGCGAGCTGACGCCGCGAGACTCCAGCTTCGGCTCGCCGTCCATCGCAACGTCGACGAGAAACCGTCGCGTGCATTGTCCCGCGTTCCACCCGTCAGTCGCGCGCGACTTGCGGCGGCCGACAATGAGAAGCGTCGTGGTAGCGCTACCTGACCTTCGCCCGCGATCTCCGAGCTCACTACGCCATTCGCGATAAGGAGTGCCGTCTCGTCGAACGGCGCTCGCGCAGCGCTCACTCCGACGATGAGTGAGTGGCCGAGGTTACCGGAGGCGCGAAGCGCGCCGCTGCGGATCGTTCGCTCTCTCGATGTGGATGGGAGGAAAGTGGAAGAGTGTCTCGTGAGTCCAACGTCGGCCCGAAGCTGCCATGAGCTCTGCGTCGGCTGCCAGCGGCCAAAAACGTTGACCGCGTCGGCACGGGAATCAATAGCGGCAAAATTCGCGTTGCGCTCGGTGTATCTGCCGCCAATTGCGCCATTCCACCACGCGCGAGCGACGTAATCGGCAATAAAGCTCGTCGAACGATTCTTGTCGCTGTCATTGATGCTGACGCCTGAAATGGTCATGCTCGGTCTCAGATCGGCCTGCACCCAGCGCAGCAGCGTGCGTGCGTCCCCGTAAGCGGGGTTCGATCGCAGCGCGAGCTGCAGCGCCGTCTCAGCGTCAGCCTGCCGCCCCTGCCAGCTCAGAACCTGTGCTAGCCCCGTCAACGCCTCGGGATCGGCAGGATCGGTGCTCAGGACCTGACGCCAATTTTGTTCGCTGCGCTGCAAGTCGCCTTTCCAGCCGATCACGCGCGCAAGCCCTTTTCTCGCCGTCGCGTTACCCGTTCTCGCGAGCTGTGTGTAGAGAACTTCAGCCTCGTCCATCTGGTTGTTCCAGGCCAGAGCGCGCGCGTAGTCCATGGACGCTTCGCGATCCGTCGGGTGATTTTCGACCCATGTTTTGTACGTGGCGAGAGCGTCCTTCAAGTCGCCTTCCCAAGCGAGCGTCTGCGCACGACCAATGACAGCGTCGCGATAGCGTTGATTACCGGCTATCAGCGAATCGTAAATGGCGACGGAGGAGGCGTAGTGCCCGCCCCAGGCCAGAGTCCTCGCCAGCGCTAACCGACCTTCCGCGTCACGTGGCTCCTGTACGATGTAACGCCGGTAAAGCGCGACCGCATCCTCAAGTCGGTTGTCCCAAGACCAGAGCGTCGCGAGGCGGAAGACAGCGATGGACGCTGGCGACGCCTCTCCAGTGACGATGCCCTCGTACAATTCAGTCGCCAATGGATAGGCTCCCGCCTCGTATGCACTGTCCGCGCGCCGGAGCCTATTCTTGTCGGGCGCGGCCCGCAGAGGCGCCGTCGCATTTGGAATCGACACGCTCGAACGAGCCGAGGTGCGAGAGGTTGCCGTCGCGCATCCCGCCAAAGTGGCGAGCGCGAGCGTCAGCGACGCGCGGCGAAAGGTCGAGAGTGTAGCCATGGCTGCCTTCGTTGGGATGGGTCTTTCGGATACGGGTGCCTGAGTCAGCAATTCCCGCCGTAAGAAGGACGACGACGCCTGGCGTTCAATAACGAGCGAAGGGTCGGCTGCGAGCGACTAGAGAACGCTCCAGAAATCCCGGCCAATGTCCAGCGAGAAGGTCCATCTTCCGCCCCGCAGGCCGCGGGCGACATCCAGTCGGAGGACATCGAAGACCGTCAACGCTCCAAGCCCGAGGGAAGGGTACCAGCCCTGACGCGCCTCTTTGAATGCCGCGGAGCGATCGATCCACACCACGGTGGCAAATGGCGCGAGGGTGATCGAACCAGGCGCGCGACCGAATCGACCGAGCGGTATCGGTACGAACGGAGTTAGAAAGCGATACTCGAGCCGCTGACTCACACCGCCTCGCCCGACAAATTCATGAAAATCGTAGCCTGGACCGCTCGTCGGTCCGCCCAGGTAAACCAAGTGTTGAACGGCGACAGAATCCCCGCTGAGCGCGCCAGCCGCGAACGTGTGAGAAATCAGTCGATTGGTGCCGAACGGTCGCTGGAGATCGAGCACGATGGTTGGACGCACCGCTTCCGCATGGGCGCCTTGGCCGACGCGCCGAATCCCGCTCACCGCGACGTGGGAAGCCAGCTCGAAGCCGCCATAAGTCAGGCTCGTACCGCGGTCCAGTGCCAGACCGACATGTTCTTCGCGGAGTTCTTCGGCCGGAATCGTTGGCTCAAACGCTCCCGAGGCCGGTTTCGCGCGCACGAACAGCGGGGCGTGCTGTTCGTAGGCAAGCTCGAAAGAGGGCCGCCACCCGAACAGAGCGAGCGAGCCACTCAGAGAGATCCCCCGAGCGTCGTAGGTGTCCGTGTAATCGCTGCCGAACTCCTGGGCCGCGATTGTATTGCGGACGAGTGATGTCTCCTGTTCGTCGCTCACATCGTGGTACTCTCGCTGCGCGGCGAGCACGAGGGACGATCCCATTCCAGTTCGATATTCGAGCGCGCCGCGGCCCTTGAGCTCTTCGTCGCTGAAGCCATAACGTCCGGCCGCGGCGACGGCGAAACCGCCCCCGAGCCGCTGCAGAATTCCAGTTCCAAGCGCGAGTCCTTCAACGCGGTTGAATCGGGCCAAGTCCGATATGTGGCGCGCCGATAACGCGAAGGTGCGACTGCGGGCGAGCGCCTGCGCGCGCACGAGAGCTCGCGCCTCTTCCTGCACCTTTTTCACATCTTCGTCGGTAACCGCCCGCACGTCTGGGGGAAGTGAATCCAGGACGTGACCCGTAAACGGGAATGGGTTCTGCGCCCTCTCGGCAGTCGGCGCCATGACGATCTCCGGTCCCGCGAAATAGCTCGGCGGAATTCCCTTGTTGATGTCATAACAACAGATCTCCCACCGTCCGCGGATGATGCCACGCGCCGGATAATCGAGCCACGATCCCGTGCGGCGAATCTCGATCTCCTGTCGTCGCGGGAGCCAGAAGCGCCCGTCGATCAATCCGTTCTCGAGAACGACCGAGACATCTTCCAGGTCCTTGTCGATCAGCGCGGCTCGCGTGAAACTGAACGTCATGCGAACCACCTCGCCGGATTCGCGATCGATGTATACGGATCCAACGGTGCGTGGTTGGCGGTCGTCTTTTGGCCGCACTCGTACTTCGTAGACGTCGAGCACCCGAGAACCCAGACGGATCTGGAGTGAATCGTGGATCGCGAAGTCGTATACGTCGAGGCCGGTTGGCGAGAGCGGATGCGGAACGTCCTGAACTTCATCACCTTCGCCGATCCTGATGATGTTCCTGAAGTTGTTCTGGACGATGCCCAGATGGTCGCGATGGTAGTTGATGTCGGTAGGAAGGAGGAGAGTATCTCGACGGCCCATGATGCGCTGCTTGCTCAGATCGGGCGCGCGCCAGTAAACTTCCAAACCCAGCTCGTCCGCCTTGACGATTTTTGGCGGCTCGGGAAACCCCTCTCCAAATTGTGCGAGGAATGTCACGTAACCGTGCGCCGTAGCCTTGTAGTCGACGAGCGCGGTGTCGGCGAGCTGATTCGCCCTGCGCTCGGTGGCGTGCTCGACGAGCGCGCGAGTGCGCTCATCGTTCCACGTTTGCTGGGCGCCGAGCGTCGTGGCGACGGCCATCGGCGCGGTCGCGGCAAGAAGCCAAACGATACTGCGCGACTTCGGTGTGACCATATCGAACAGCCAAATAGTAGAGCGCAGCGTCATGGAGGAAAATTAGTCGGTGGTCGATCGCGACGGACGCTCACTTCCCCAGCGAGCGCATGGACGCGCGAATGACCTTTGAAACCTTCAAGCAGATGGCGGCGAGCGCGACGCTCGTTCCCGTATGGGAGGATTGTCTGCTCGACACGGACACTCCGGTTTCCGCCTTCGCGAAGCTCAGGAGCGGTCCGTTCGCATTCCTGCTCGAGTCAGCACCAGCCGGTGGAGAAACGTGGTCCCGGTACACATACCTCGGAACGGAGCCACGCGCGGCGTGGCGGCTCTCGAACGGCATCGTGGAAGACTGGAACAGCGCGCGCGGGTGGCACAACGCGAGGAAGCCAATCGACCCCCTCGCCGATCTCGGCGCGCTAATCGATGCCGCGACACCAGCCAACGTTCCGGAGCTCGGGCAGTTCTGGGGCGGCGTCGTGGGATATTTCAGCTACGACGTGGTTAGACTCATCGAGAATCTTCCGAACCGACCGGCCAAGGGCCTCGGCGTTCCGGACGCGCTGTTCGTGTTCACGCGCTCGCTGGTCATCCTCGACAACCTTTATGGTCGCGCCCGGATTGTCATTTCGGTTCCGATTTCCACGGACGCGCGAGACAACGATCTCAGGTCACTGTACGAAGAAGCGACCGGCGAGCTCGACGAGCTAATGGAGAGGCTGCGGCGCTCCGTGCACCTCGAACCGATCTCTCCCAATCTTTCCGCATCGGCAGGTGACGGCCGCTCGAGCTATGAGAGAGCGGATTTCATGGCACACGTAGACCGTATCAAGGAGTACATCCGCGCCGGCGATTGCTTTCAGGCACTCTTGTCCCGTCGTATCGATGTTCCGCTGGACTTCGAGCCTTCCGACCTGTATCGGGCGTTACGCGCTATCAATCCATCACCCTACATGTACCATCTCGTCCTCGACGGGGTGGAAATCGTCGGGAGCTCTCCCGAGCTCCTAGTGCGCGTTTCCGGAGGACGGATCACGCTGCGACCCATCGCGGGGACACGCCCGCGCGGCAAAACTGCCGATCAGGACGACCAGCTTTCGGTCGAGCTTCTCGCCGATGAGAAGGAGCGCGCCGAACATGTCATGCTCGTTGATCTGGGAAGAAATGACGTCGGCCGCGTCGCCAAATACGGGACAGTAAAAGTCACCGAGCTGATGAAGGTCGAGAAATACTCTCACGTGCTGCACATCGTGAGTCAGGTCGAAGGGGAACTGAATGCGGGACTCTCCGCTCTCGACGTGTTTCGCGCGACGTTTCCGGCAGGGACAATGACGGGAGCGCCCAAGATTCGCGCCATGGAGATCATCGACGAGCTCGAGCCCGTTTCGCGCGGACCATACGCGGGGGCGATCGGATACATCGCCGCCGGCGGCAGCCGCATGGATCTCGCGATTACAATACGTACGTGCGTCATCGCCGATGGCACCGCATCGGTCCAGGCAGGCGCTGGGATCGTCGCGGATTCGGTTCCCGAACGTGAATGGGACGAAACGCGCAGCAAGGCGCAGGCGCTTCTTAGCGCCATCGCATCGGTGCGACGGACAAGAAGCGGCAAGGTCTAATGGTCATTGGGCTACGCATTCCATCCTACGAGCGGTTCGAGGTCCGTGGCGCGCGCGCCGTGGTCGCAAAAGCTTGCACGGCGAGCATTCGAAGCATCCTCGAAACGGAGAACTTGTACGATTACGCCGCCCGGCAGTCGGACACGACTCCCCTGGTTGGACGGGCGCCGGTGTTCGCGCTCAATCTTGAGGGATGCGGTCGCGTCGTCGTTCGGCACAACATGCGCGGGGGTTGGATAGCGAAGTTCAGCAAAGACATCTTCGTCCTGCCGACGCGTGGGTTCCGCGAGCTGGTAGCGTCGCTTCGGCTGCGCGCGAGCGGCGTGAGCACGCCTGAAGTAATCGCCTACGTCTCCTATCCGATGAACGTGATACTAAGACGCTTCGACGTTGCGACGCGCGAGATCCCGAACGGCCACGATCTCTCCGTCGCGCTCGCCAAAGTCACGGATCACAATCATCGCGTGATGGTTCTCGATGCCGTCGTCAACCTGCTCAAATCACTTACGCACGCCGGCGCCTATCATCAGGATCTCAATCTCAAGAACGTGCTGCTCACGGCGGGGGAAGGGCCCGGTCTCGACGCTCACGTCCTGGACGTGGATCGTGTCCGCTTCAGCTCGCCAGGATCCCCACTGGTAGCGAAGGCGAATCTCGATCGCTTGTTTCGGTCGCTGCGGAAATGGCGCGATCTGCATGAGTTGCCGTATTCGGCAGAAGATGAAGAGTATCTGCGACTGCGGAGTGTGGAATGACCCTTCCGGTAAAGCCGGAAGTCGCAGACAGGATCTGCATCGTGATGATGAGCGCGGTTGGCGACGCGGTTCACGTTCTGCCGGTGATCAACGCGCTCAAGAGGGCAAAGCCGCGAGCCCGAATTACCTGGGTGCTCCAGCCCGGCCCGGCAGCGCTGGTGCGCGGCCATCGGTCGGTCGACGAGATAATCGTCTTCGAGCGCGCGCGCGGGCTGATGGCGTTCGCCGCCGTCGCCGATCAGCTCGCTAAGCGTCGGTTCGATCTAGTGATCAATCTGCAGGTCTATTTCAAGGCCGGCATCGTAACCGCAATGAGCCACGCGCCAATCAAGCTCGGCTTCGATCGGTCGCGCGCGCGCGACTTGAACTGGCTCTTCACAAATCGAAAAATCCCCGCGCATTCTGTTCAGCACGTGCAGGATCAGTACTTCGAGTTTCTGGCCGCGCTCGGCGTCGCGCCGGAGCCGGTCGTCTGGGATTTGGGGCCGTGGCCGGACGAGCGCGAGTGGCAGCGCGGCTTTGTCTCATCGATCGATCCGCCGATCGCATCGATCGTAATTGCGACGAGCAAACCAGAGAAGGACTGGTTTCCGGAGGGCTGGGCAGAAGTGAGCGACGCGCTGCATCGAGATTTCGGGATGCAGGTCGTTCTCGTGGGCGGTGGCACCGAACGAGAGGTAAACGCTCAGCGGGTCGTGATGGAGCGCGCGAAGCACAAGCCGCGCTCCGAGCTGGGCAGCGGCCTCAGAAAGCTCGTCTCCATCCTGGATGCGTCGGCGCTTGTACTATCCCCTGATACGGGGCCGCTGCACATCAGCGTGGCGCTCGACCGGCCCGTGATCAGTCTCATGGGGTACACCAATCCGAAACGCACCGGTCCATATCGCCGATTTGGCGATCTTGTGATCGACGCTTACGGTAACCCCGGCGAGAACTACCCGATCTCGATGGAGAATCGTCCAGGACGAATGCAGAGGATTGAGACGCGCCACGTGCTGGAGAAGGTCCAGCTGTGGCAGGAGCGCTACGAGGGCGCAGGCCGAAGATGAGTCCGCGCAAATCCGCGGCAGGTCAAAACAAATCGGCAGCGATCAAGCTGCCGATCAAGGAGCAGGTGTCGGCTGGCGGGGTCGTGTACCGCCGCGCCGACAAGGCAGCAGTGGAAGTAGTGATCGTCTCGGTCGGCAAACAGAACAGGTGGCAGCTGCCAAAAGGTCTCGTCGACGACGGAGAGAATCCCGAGCTCACTGCCGTGCGCGAAGCGCGCGAGGAGGGAGGAGTCGCGAGCGAAGTGGTCCAACACATCGAAACGATCGAATACTGGTACGCAGGGCTCGACCGCGGTATCAAGGTCCGCTTCCACAAGCGTGTGTACTTCTATCTGCTTCGATATGTTTCTGGCGACACGAAGGATCACGATTGGGAGGTGAACGAAGCGCGTTGGGTGCCGATTGAGGATGCGTCGAGCCAGCTCGCATTCGACAACGAGCGACGAGTGATGGATCGCGCGCGCGAGCTAATCGGTTGAGGTTACCAGGGCGCCGAATCGGTACCTGACGCCGACATCGCGCAGCAGCCCGACGAGACGCACGAGCGGCAAGCCCATTACCGCAAAGTAGTCGCCCTCGATCCGCTCGACGATCGTCGCGCCGTATCCCTGAATCCCATATGCGCCGGCTTTATCCATCGGCTCACCGGTAGCGACGTACGCTTCGATTTCATCGTCGCGCAGCCGACGAAACCTGACGCGCACTTCTTCGACCGCCGAGCGGAGTTTTTTGCCCCGCGACACCGCGACGGCGGTGATGACGGTGTGCTCGCGACCGCTCAGCATCGAAAGCATTCGCGTTGCGTCAGCAACATCTTTTGGCTTGCCAAGAACCTTGCGATTGACGACGACTACGGTGTCTGCGCCGATCGTGATGAGGTCGGGATCACGCGCCGCAATCGCACTCGCCTTTTCGCGCGCAAGCCGCTCGGCATGGCGGCGGGGGGCTTCACGCGGACGCATCGTCTCGTCGATGTTGGCGGGTCGCACTTCGTGCGGAATGCCAACGAGATCCAGCAGCTGTCGCCGCCGTGGCGACGCCGAAGCCAGCACGACGCGGCACGCACTCATCGCTCCAGCCAGAGCGTGACGGGACCATCGTTCACGAGCTCGACATCCATCATGGCGCCGAATTCACCGCTTTCGACTCGCAAGCCGCTCTGTCGAAGCGCTGCCAGAAACCTTTCATAAAGGGGAATGGCTTCTTCCGGCCGCGCGGCGTCGATGAAACTGGGCCGCTTCCCTTTGTCAGCGTTGCCGTAGAGGGTGAACTGGGAGACGACAAGTACCGCTCCCCCGACTTCACTCAAGGCGAGGTTCATTTTCCCGTCGGCGTCGCTGAACAGGCGCAGCCCGGCAGCCTTTTCCGCCATCCAGTCGACTTTCTCGGGCGTATCGCCGTGCGTGAAGCCGACGAGAAGGAGGAACCCCCTCTCAATGCTTCCGGTCTTTCGCTGCCCGATGCGAACTTCCGCCCGCGAGACCCGCTGAAGCAGGACTCTCAGTTACTACTCCACCGTTACGGACTTGGCGAGGTTGCGCGGCTGGTCGACGTTCGCGCCGCGCTTGACCGCGATGTAGTAAGCGAGAAGCTGCAGCGGCACGGAGGCGAGGACGGGCGTCAGCATGTCCTTCGTTTCCGGAATGCGGAACTCGTAATCGACTTTGCCTTCCAGCATAGGCTCGTCACGCGTGGTGATCGCGATGACGCGTCCGCCGCGCGCCTTCACTTCCTGGACGTTCGACACGACTTTCTCGAACACCGAGTCGTGCGGAGTAATGAAGACAACCGGCATCTTCTCGTCGATGAGGGCGATCGGACCGTGCTTCATTTCGGCGGCTGGATAGCCTTCCGCATGAATGTAGCTGATCTCCTTCAGCTTGAGCGCCCCCTCGAGAGCAGTCGGGAAGCTGTACCCGCGGCCGAGATAGAGGAAATTCTGACACGTGCTGAACTCCTCCGCGATCTTCTCGACCTCGCCCGCGCGATCGAGGACGGCCTGGATCTTCGCCGGCAACGCCCGCATCTCCTCGATGATTTCCTTTCCATCGACCATCGACAGGTTGCGCAGTCGCGCGAGCTTGAGCGTGAAGAGCAGCAAGGCAATCACCTGGCTGGTAAAGGCCTTCGTGGATGCGACGCCGATCTCCGGGCCGGCGTGGACGTAAATGCCGCCGTCGCTCTCGCGGGCGATTGTCGAGCCGACGACGTTTACGATCCCGTACGTGCGCGCACCGCGCGCCTTCGCCTCGCGCATGGCGGCGAGCGTGTCAGCAGTCTCGCCCGACTGCGAGATCACGATGCAGAGTGTCCTGTCGCTGACGATCGGATTCCGGTAGCGCAGCTCGGATGCGTACTCGACTTCCACCGGAACTCGGGCGAGGCTCTCGAGCATGTGCTCGCCGATCAGCGCCGAGTGCCAGCTCGTGCCGCAGGCGGTGATGAGGATGTTGTCGAACCTGAGGAGCTCCTCGTCCGTCATGTTGAGTCCCCCGAGCTTCGACGTCCCCTGGTCGGGGAGAAGGCGGCCGCGCATGCAGTTCTCAACCGTTTCGGGCTGCTCGAAGATCTCCTTGAGCATGAAGTGGTCGAAGCCGCCGCGCTCGATCTGGTCGAGGTCCCAGTCGATCTTGCTGACGCGTCGCTCGAGCTGCTGCGCGCGCTGGTCGAGGATCGTGTAGCCGTCGCGCGTCAGAACCGCGACATCACCGTCGTCGAGGTAGACAACTTCGCGAGTCTGCGCCAGAATCGCGGACACGTCGCTGGCGACGTAGTACTCGCCATCACCGAGCCCGATGAGAAGCGGACTTCCCTTTCTCGCGGCAACGATCTTGTTCTTGTCCTCGCTCGAGACTACGGCGATCCCGTAAGTGCCCTCGATCTGCCAAAGCGCCTCGATCACCGCGTCCTCTAGAATTCCATCGAACGCTTCCTCGATCAGGTGGGCGATGACTTCCGTGTCGGTATCAGATACGAACTTGTGACCGCGCGCCTGAAGTCCCTGCTTCAGAGTGCCCGAATTCTCGATAATGCCGTTGTGTACAACCGCGATATGTCCCTTGCAGTCGATGTGCGGGTGTGCATTGGACTCGTTGGGTACCCCGTGGGTCGCCCACCTGGTGTGGCCGATTCCCAGGTCTCCATTGACAGGGCTCGTCGCGAGCGCCCGCTCGAGCTCGGAGATTTTGCCGGCGGCTTTGCGGGTCTCGACGCCCCTCCCGTTCATTACGGCGACGCCGGCGGAGTCGTAGCCGCGATATTCCATCCTCTTCAGCCCTTCGAGAAGAAGCGGCGTCGCGCCACGCATTCCGATGTAGCCAATAATTCCACACATACGATTTGTTGTTGACGGTGGTCCTACCTGCCCAGAGCCTCTACCGGCTCGCGACAATCGCGGACGAGCTTCTCCGCCGCTTCGGCGCTCCGGCCCTCTGCTATTACACGCACTATTGGTTCCGTTCCGGATGGCCGAACGTGCACCCAGCGGTCGGGCCAGGTTAGCCGGAGCCCGTCCTGCGTATCGACGTCCGCGTCGGGAAATGCCCTCTTCAGAGCCTCATAAACCGCGTCGAGGGGCGCGGCGGGCCTGGCGAGCTTGTCCTTGACGATGATGTAGCGCGGGTAAGCCGAGGTTATCCTCGAGAGTGGTTTCCCTTCTTCCAACAGTAACTGTAGCATCAACGCCGCACCCACTGGCGCGTCGCGGCCGAGATGGAGCTCGGCGAGAATTACTCCGCCATTTCCCTCTCCCCCGATCGGCGCATGCTCGGCGCGCATTCTGGTGGCGACGTTGACTTCACCGACCGGCGCCCGGATCACGCGACTACCGGCCTCAGCGGCTATGTCATCGACGATGCGACTGGTGGAAAGGTTCGTCACGACGACGCCCTGGCGATGACGCAGCACCACCTTCGCGGCAAGAGCCAGCGTGTAGTCCTCGCCAATGGCCACACCCTCCTCGGAGACGAGCGCCAATCGATCGACGTCGGGATCGACGGCCATTCCGATGTCGCAGTGTGAATCCTGGACGAGCTTCTGGAGCTCGCCCAGGTTCTCCGCGACGGGCTCGGGCGGGCGCGGAAAGCGTCCGTCCGGCTCCATGTTGATCGTCGCAAGCTTGCACCCGAGCAACTCGAGGAGAACCGGCATGAATACCCCGCCGGCACCGCGCACACAGTCCAGTCCTACCCTGAAGCCTTTTTTTCTAATCCCCTCCACATCGAGAAACGGGAGCGCCAGAATTCGCTCAATGTGCTCTCGCGCGGCATCCTTGTCCTGCGACACCGATCCGAGCTTGTCCCACGTCGCGCGCGGAATTTTTCCATCGACGACCTGACGCATCTCGGCTGCTTCGGCTCCGTCGAGAAACAGACCCGATGGGCCAATGAATTTGAGGGCGTTCCACTCTATTGGGTTGTGGCTCGCCGTGATCGCGAGGCCGCCTTGGGCCTGATGGTGCTCGACCGCCAGCTGCACCGTCGGCGTCGGAACCATTCCGACATCGAGCACGTCGCAACCCACCGACTGCAGCGCTGCATGCACGACCGGCTGAAACATGGGGCCCGACACTCTGCTGTCGCGGCCGACGACGATGCGGGGCTTTCCACGCGAACCGGAGCGGGCCAGCGCCCACGCACCAAAACCAGCCGCGAATTTCGCGACGATTTCCGGCGTGAGCGCTTCGCCGACGCGACCTCGCACGCCGGAGACGCTGACCATCAAGCCCTCATAGGCCATTAGTACTTTGTCCTCTCGTTCTCATTGGGTCTCGGTCTCCACGGACGCAACGATTTCTGAACCATGTAGCCGATAAATTTACTCGGGCACGACTGGCCGGGCCGACGGATGGCGATGGTCCCGATTGGTTAACTTGCCTGCATCATCCCCTCCTTCAAGTGCGAGAGGCGCATGACCCGCATCTTCGACGAAGATCTGAAATCCGCATTCGGCACCCGCGCCATTCACGCGGGACAGCGTCCCGATCTCCTGTCGGGCGCGATCATGACTCCCATCTACACCACGTCGACCTACGTCCAGGAGGGATTGGGCAAGAATAAAGGATACGAATACGCGCGCGGCAAAAATCCGACGCGGGAAGCGTTGGAGAGAAATGTCGCGGCACTCGAGGGCGGCACTCACGGCTTTGCTTTCAGCAGCGGGATGGGCGCGACCGACTCGATCATGAAGCTGTTCAAGTCGGGCGACCACATCATTGCCGGCGAGAGCAGCTACGGCGGCACATTCAGGCTGTTCGACAAGATCCTCAGAAACTTCGGATTGTGCTTTTCCTACGTGGACAGCAGAGATCCGCAGAACGTCGAGGACGCCTGCAACGAGCACACGGTCGCGATCATGATGGAGACGCCGACCAACCCGATGATGCGGATCACCGACCTCGCGGCGGTCGGTACAATCGCAAAGCGCAAAGACGCTCTGTTCATCGTCGACAATACTTTCGCCTCACCCTATTTCCAGCGGCCTTTCGAGCACGGCGCGGATATCGTTTACCACTCCTCGACGAAATACCTGAATGGGCACAGCGACATGGTCGGTGGAATCGCGGTCGTTCGTGACGACGCGCTCGCCGAGCGCATGCAGTTCATCCTCAACACGTCGGGCGCTGTGCCGGGACCTTTCGATGCATGGCTGGTGTTGCGCGGCACGAAGACCTTGCACCTCCGAATGCCCCGCCACGACGAGAATGGCCGCAAGATTGCTTCGTGGCTCGCCGAAAAACTGGGACACGAAAACGTGATTTATCCGGGACTGCCTTCTCATCCGCAGCACGAGCTGGCCAAGCGTCAGATGACGGGCTTTGGCGGCATGATTTCCGTGCTCACTGGGAGCAGGGAAAAAGCCGCCAAGATCCTCGGGAAGGTGCGCGTGTTCTCGCTGGCAGAGTCACTGGGCGGTGTCGAGAGTCTGATCAGCCATCCCGCATCAATGACACACGCTTCGGTTCCTGCCGAGCGACGTGCGGCGCTCGGCCTGCGGGATGACCTGCTTCGCCTTTCGTGTGGCGTCGAAGATGTGGGGGACCTTATCGCGGACCTCGACCAAGCGTTCGCATGAAGGTATTGATCGTCGGTGGCGGCGGCCGTGAGCACGCTCTCGCATGGAAGTTGTGTCGCGACGATCCGAATCTCGAGCTGGTTGCCGCCCCGGGGAATCCGGGAGTCGCCGCGTTCGCGCGCTGCATTCCGATCGGGGTCGACAAGCTGCAGGACCTCGCGAATCTCGCCGAGGAGGAGCTCGTGGACTTCACGATCGTGGGGCCGGAGAGTCCGCTCGAAGCGGGAATCGTCAATCTTTTCCAGACTCGCGGGCTCCCGATTTTTGGCCCAACTCGCGAGGCCGCACGCATCGAAACGTCGAAGAGGTTCGCGAAGGAGCTGATGGTCCGCTCGAGAATACCGACGGCGAGGGCGACTCATCATAGCGACGCGAAGGAAGCGAAGGCTGCCCTAGCGGATTTCTCCACGCCGGTTGTGGTGAAAGCATCGGGACTCGCGGCGGGAAAGGGGGTGATCGTGGCCCAGAGCGCCGCGGAGGCAGAGCGCGCCATCGACGCAATGCTGAGCGATCGCGTGTTCGGGGCAGCCGGACGCGAGATATTACTCGAGGAATTCATGGACGGCGAGGAGTTGTCGCTGTTCGCGATCACCGACGGTCAGCAAGCGCTTCCGCTTCTCGCCGTGCAGGACCACAAGCGACTGCTCGAGGGCGATTTCGGGCCAAACACGGGAGGTATGGGCGCGTACGCTCCGACATCGCTTGCGACGCCAGAGCTCGTGACGCGCGTGATGGCCGAGATCATCCGGCCAGCGCTTGCCGCAATGAGGGACGCCGGCTCCCCATTCAAAGGTCTGTTGTACGCTGGTCTGATGATCACCGACGAAGGACCCCAGGTTGTGGAATTCAATTGCCGGTTCGGCGATCCGGAGACGCAAGCGCTGCTGCCACTGATGGAATCATCACTCCTCGAGCTTGTCGCGGCGGTCGCGGGCGGCGGCTCGCTAAGCCGCGCGCGCTATCCGGATTGGAAGCCACTCTCCTCAGTCACGACGGTCGTAGCAGCGTCGGGGTATCCCGACAAAGTGCGTAAGGGTGATGTGATCCAGCTGCCGCCAAACGAAGAGGGAGTCGAAGTGTTTCACGCGGGAACGGCGCGAGATCCAGCGACCAACGAGCTCGTAACGGCCGGTGGCCGTGTTCTGGCCGTCACGGCGGTAGCCCCCACCCTTTTTGAGGCGTCGGAGCTATCGCGATCGCACGCCGAGCAGGTGTCGTTCAGCGGGAAGCAGTTGAGACGCGACATCGGTTGGCGAGAGCTCACGCGCGATGCCCGAGTTACCTGAAACCGAAACGATCGCGCGCGACCTCGACGGCGCGGTCAGTGGGCGGAAAATCACTAAGATTTCCGTGCGCAAGGCGGATGTCCTGCGTGAGGTAAACGCACGGACGCTTGCGAAGCGGCTGCGCGACGCGACGATTCTTCGCAGCTGGCGACGAGCAAAGTTGGTGGTTATCGATCTCGACACCGGTGATCGCCTCGTAGTACAGCCGCGCTTCACGGGTGCGCTGCTGATCGACGACGGAAAATTGGGCGGGTCCGAGCTCAGCTACTCCACGCTGCGTCTCGATCTCGACGATGGACGAGCGCTTCATTATGCCGATGTCCGTAGACTGGGAACGGTCGCATTGATGACTCCCGAGCGCTTCACTGAATATTCGGCGAAACTCGGCGTCGAGCCCCTTGACCGTACGTTTACTGCGGCCCATCTATCGGGAGTTCTTCGGGGTACAAGTCAGCCTGTCAAGAAAGTCTTAATGGAGCAACGAAAAATCGCAGGTATCGGCAACATCTACGCAAACGAAGCGCTATGGCGCGCCCGCATCGATCCATCGCGGCCGGCGGCGTCGGTTTCGCTCGAGGAAGCGGGTCTGCTGCGCGATTCGATCGTCGCCGTACTTGGCGAGGCGATCGAGGCGCGAGGCACGAGCTTTCGCGACTACCGCGATGCGCGGGGGAAGCGCGGCTCGTTCGTCGAGAAGCTCGAGGCCTACGGGCGCGGCGGACTGCGGTGCCGACGATGCGGGTTCAAGCTCGTGTCGACGCATGCCGTTGATGGCCGCGCGACAGTGATGTGCGTGAAATGTCAGCACTAGGATGACCCGCGGCAACTTGACCGGAGAGCGGCAACCGACCAGCGATGCGCAGCTCGCGGTCATGAGGTCGACCGTACGCGACGGCGCAGCCGACCGGCCCGGGATCTACCGGATGTTGTCGAACGACGGCGAGGTCCTCTATGTGGGCAAGTCGAAGCAGGTACGAACCAGGCTATTGAGTTATTTCCGCTGCGCCTATCCGGAAGAAAAAGGCGCGCGAATCCTTCGTTCGGCGGACAAGATCGAATGGGAGTATACCCCGAGCGAGTTCGCTGCGCTGCTCCAGGAATTGCGGCAGATAAAGCGCTTCCGTCCGCGGTACAACGTCGCCATGAAGCGCGACGGGCGGAACTATTCGTTCATCAAATTGACCAGAGGCGCGGCGCCGAAGCTGCTCGTCGTGCGCGGACCGACAGAAGAGGACGCTGACATCTATTATGGGCCGTTCGTCGGCGCGCAACGAGTTGGCGAAGCAGTACGGGAGCTGAACGATGTATTGATGCTTCGCGACTGCCGCGCCGATCTCAAGATGTTTTTCAGCGATCAGACTGAGCTCTTCCAACTGGCAAGAACGCCAGGCTGTATCCGGCACGAGATCGCCAAATGCCTTGGGCCGTGCGTCGGCGGATGTTCGTCGCAGCAGTACGACGAGCGGGTGCGACTCGCGCGAGCGTTCCTGGATGGCTCGGACGACGGCCCGCTCGAGGTGCTGCGGATGCAGATGGAGCGCCTAAGCACGGACATGGAGTTCGAGCGGGCGGCGATCTACCGCGACAAGCTGCAGCGACTCGAAGATCTACGGGCGCAATTCGGCAGGCTGCGGTTCGCGGTAGAGAATCTCTCCTTCGTTTACTCGGTGCCGGGACACGAAGGAGAAGATCGTGTTTATCTCATTCGCCGTGGGGTCGTCCGCGCCGAGCTAGGGAAGCCGCGGACACCCAAGGATCGGCGCGGAATGAAGCAGCTCGTCGAGGACATCTTCACCGAGCAGGTACATCCGACGACGCAGGTGCCGACTCACGAGATCGACGAGCTGCTGTTGCTTTCGTCCTGGTTCCGAAGATTTCCCAAGGAGATGAAGCGGACGAAGCAGGTCAGCTGACCTGCTAAACGCCAGGCTCGCCCCTCCATCGCGTGACGAGATTCTGTTCGATTCCCAGTTGATCGAGCATCCTCGCGACTACGAAATCGACGAGATCCGAAACTTCCCTCGGCCGGTGATAGAAGCCCGGTGACGCCGGCATCACTACTGCCCCCGCGCGCGCCAATCGCAGCATGTTACCGAGATGAATTGCACTGAGCGGCGTCTCGCGAGGCACGAGAATGAGCTTGCGCCGCTCCTTGAGCGTGACGTCCGCCGCACGTTCGATCAGCGACCTCGACGCGCCGACAGCGATCGCTGAAAGCGTACCCATCGAGCACGGGCACACGATCATTCCCCCGGTGCGCGCGGAACCCGACGCCGGAGCAGCCCCACGATCGTCGTTCGAGAACACCTCGACGTAAGACGCCCACGCGTCAATTCCGATGGCGTCGCGGAGAGCGTCCATCGACGCGATCCCCGCTTCGGTTGCCAGCAACCGCAAGCCGTACTTCGACACGATGAGCGAAACCGGACGATGGGCGGCGGTGAGCTCCTGGAGAAGACGCACCGCATAGGGCGCTCCTGAAGCGCCCGTGATTCCGACAACGATCGGCGAGATTTCACTCACTTGAGCAGACGCTCCGTGAGGACGAAGCCAAGGAAAACGAGACTGATCACGCCGTTCATCGTGAAAAATGCAGCGTCGAGTCGTGAGAAGTCGTCGGCTTTGACAAGGGAATGTTCGTACAGAAGCAGAAGAGCCGCGACGAGCACACCGGCGAAATAGAGAATGCCTGCGCCAGCACCGATTCCCGCAATTCCGAGCGCAGCGACGGTCGTCAGGTGCAGAACTCGCGCGATTCCAAGCGCGTTCGCCTCACCGAATGTCGACGGGACGGAGTACAGTCCGTTCTCGCGATCGAAAGAGACGTCCTGCAACGCGTAGAGGATGTCGAACCCGCCCACCCATGTCGCGACTGCGATCGCGAGCGCGATCAGCATCCACCACGGGCTGCTCCATTGTCCGGTGATCGCGAGATATCCCCCTACGGGCGCGATGGACAGTCCGACGCCGAGCACGAGATGCGACCAGCGCGTGAATCTTTTGGTGTAGCTATAGAAGAGCACCCAGCCGAGCGCGAGGGGTGCGAGCGTGAGGCAGAGCGCGTTGAGCTGCCACGCCGCGACCAGAAACAGCACCGAGGCGATCGCGACCGCAGCGCTTGCCTCGCGAACGCTCATCGTACCGGATGGAATCTCTCGCGTACGAGTCCGCGGATTGCGGGCATCGATATCGCGATCGACAACGCGGTTGAAGCCCATCGCCGCGAAGCGCGCGGCGGTGAACGCGACAACCACCCACACTACGGCAATTGGCGTGATTGGGGCCACGTAGCTCGCCAGCACCACACCAACGAGCGCAAACGGGAGCGCGAAGATGGTGTGCGGCAAGCGAACGAGATTCGCGTGTCGCAGCAATAACCCGCCCCCACGGAACGTTTGCCCCTCGCGCGGAGGCGACGTGGCGACGTCGGCGCTTACCGCTTTCGCGAGAGTCGGATTCTCGCGCTCAACCGACATTTGTGCGCCACCTCTCTGCCGGCTCATTCGGGCCGAGTCCAAGCTTTACCCACATTGCGTCAACGCGCTTCTTTGTCTCCGCGTCCATCTCGATCACCTTCGGCCAGTTCCGTGTAAAGCCTTCTTCCGGCCACTTCCTCGTCGCATCGAGTCCCATCTTCGAACCATAAGTAAATGCGCGGCTGGAGTGGTCGAGCACGTCGATCGGACCCATCGAGAACCTCGCGTCCCGCTCTGGATCTATGTGGTTAAGAGCCACCCACCAAGCTTCCTTCTCGTTGCGCACGTCGACTTCCTTGTCGAGCACGACGATGACCTTTGCCAAAGCCATCAGGCCCTGACCCCACAGCGCATTCATCACCTTGTATGCCTGGCCAGGGTACTGCTTGTCGATCGACACGAAGACGAGGTTGTGAAAGATCCCTTCCGCCGGCATGTGATAGTCGACGATTTCGGGGATCGTGAGCTTGAGGAGCGGCAGGAAGATCCGCTCCGTCGCATGGCCAAGATAATAGTCCTCCATCGGCGGCCGCCCGACGATGGTAGTGGCATAGACCGGATTTCGGCGCATGGTCAGCGCCGTCACGTGCACCTGCGGGTACAGATCGGCTTCTGAATAGAAGCCGGTGTGATCGCCGAACGGGCCCTCTACAACCAGCGGCTCCGAGGGATCTATGTATCCCTCGATCACGAACTCCGCTTCGGCAGGAACCTCGAGATCGCACGTGACGGCCTTTGCGAGACTCACCGGCGACTTGCGGAGGAATCCAGCGAAAAGGAATTCATCGATCGTCGGCGGCAGCGGTGCCGAGGCGGAATACACCGACGCCGGATCGGCCCCGATCGCGATGACTACTGGCATTCGTTCACCCTTCTCCGCCATCTCGCGCCAGTGCGCAGCGCCGACTTTGTGCCGCTGCCAGTGCATCGCAAGAGTACGCGGACCCATTACCTGAACGCGATACATCCCGACGTTGCGAATTCCGCGCTTGGGATCCCTGGAGATGACCATCGGCAGCGTGATATACGGTCCGCCGTCTTCCGGCCAGCAGGTGATGATCGGCAACTTCGAAAGATCTACGTCGTTGCCCTGCAACACGATCTCCTGGCACGCCGGCTTCCCGCTCCGCACACGCGGCGGAAACTTTCCCAACTCCAGCAGCCTCGGGAGCATCGCGAGCTTGCCGACGATCCCCTCCGGAATCTTTAGATCCAGCATCTCGGTGATGCGCTCTCCAATCTCGTCGAGATCATCTACTCCAAGGGCGAGCGACATTCGCCGCATCGACCCAAAGAGATTTATTACCACCGGGTACGGCGACTTCTCGCCATTGTCGAGAGTTACATTCTCGAAGTAAAGCGCATTCCCCCCGCGAAGTTGCTTCATTACGCGATCCGCGATCTCGCACAGCTCGAGACGCGCTTTCACCGGCTCCTTGATTCGTGTCAGCTCCCCGGCGCGATCGATTGCTGACAGGAGTTGCGAGATGTTGTCGAGGCTCACTTCGATAGCGCGGTGATGGGACGCTCCCCGACGTGAATCGCTGCGACACCCATCGACAGACTCGACCAGCTCACCTTCGCGAAACCCGCGTTCTCCATTTTTTTCGCCAGCTGCTCTTCGATCGGAAAATTCGCCACCGAGCGCGGAAGGTAGTGGTAAGCCGTGCGGTGCCCGCTGATCAAACGGCCTATCAACGGCAGAACGTGGTGGAAATAGAGCCGATAGAGCGCGCGCAGCACCGATATTCTTGGGGTCGAGAACTCGAGTATCACGAAACGGCCACCGGGGGCCAGCACGCGAAAGCTCTCGCGTAACGAAGCGTCGAGACCTGCGACATTTCTGATGCCGAACGACACGATCGCGCCGGCTAGCTGCCCCGATGCGAGTGGCAGCTGTACCGCATCAGCAGTGACGGGGGCGATCCTCGATCCTCTGATCTTCGATGCGCCGGCCTTGAGCATCGGCTCGGCGAAATCCGCACCAATGACCATCCCCCTGAAACCCGGCAGCCTGGAAAGCTCGGCGGCGACATCCAAGGTGCCGGCGCAGAGATCGAGATAAAGACCTCCCTTGTCGCGCTCCACGCCGAGCTTCGCAATGGCCATTCGTCGCCATCGTCGATCGATGTTCAGGCTCAGGACGTGATTGAGCAGATCGTAGCGCGGGGCTATTTCCGAGAAGATCTGCTTGACGTACGCGCGTTTGTCGGCGCCACCGGCAGCGGCGGCACTGGCGGTCGCGCTGTCGATGTCAGTTGCCAGCATCAGTCGAAAATTGCCCGGCAACCGTGCGCGGGGCAAGCTATCTTTCCCGCGCTTCCCTACCATGCCAGCAAGGTCCTACACCGACGTATCCGACCAGCAAGTGGTCGTCTTCGCCCAGGAAGGTCGCGAGGACGCCTATCGAGAGCTGATCAGGCGCTATGAGCGACCCGTATTCTCGCTCATTTATCGGATGGTGCGCGATAACGAGACCGCGGAAGACCTCGCGCAGGAAACCTTCATCAAGGTTTTGAACAACATCGATCGCTACCGGCCCGAGTTCAAGTTCTCGAGCTGGCTGTTCAAGATCGCGAACAATATCACGATCGATCACCTGCGCCGGCGACAGATCGACACGATCAGCATCGAAGGCTCTCCCGACGCGGTGACCGCCGAGCGCGCGAGAGCGACAGCGGTGACGGTGACGAGCGGCGGCGAATCGCCGCTCGAGGAGCTCGAGTCGCGTGAGCTCGGCGCATCGATCGAAAAAGCGATCGCCAGGCTGCGGCCCGAATATCGCGCCTGCATCATCCTGCGCCACGTCGAGGATTATTCATACGACGAGATCGCCGAGATCGTGAAGCTCCCACTCGGGACTGTGAAGACCTACATCCACCGTGCGCGGCAGGAGTTGAGGCAGTACCTGGGGGACCTCCGATGATCGGGGAAAACCCGTGTTTTGCGAGCAAAAAAAGACCGAAAAAGCCTGAAACTTCCCCCGTACCCATCCCGTAGGCTATCACGTGAGGAACCCATGATCGAGCACGATTTCGACGAGGATTTCGTCCCCATTGCGGCCGAGTTGCAGCGACTGCCCTATATGTCGCCCTCCCGGGATTTTGCCGATCGCGTAATCTCCGGGATCGACCGGCTGAATCCCGCTCGCGACGCAAATTCCATCGTCGCCTCGAGACATCTGGAGCTACACCAAGGCGGGCAGGCGCTCGCTCCGCGGCGCCGGATGCCGGTTGTGCGGGCGACTGGACGGGCAGTGGCTGGGGTCGGCTTGCTTGCGGTGGCCGCGTTCATGTTCTTCGAGGTCGATGTTCTCACCGCGATCCTGAGCGCCGCCGTGAGTCAGTACGCCTTTGTGCTCGCGGCGGCGGGAACCCAGATCGGCGCAGTCGTGCTCGGTCCTTCGACAATTGCCTATCTCGAGGCCGGCGCGCTCCAGGCCGTTCTTCTCTACGTGACTCTCGCGGTTGGGTTGTTCGGCGGATACGCCGCGATCCGCACCGCCGCCCAAATCGCCAAACGCAAGGCCGCCTAAATGAAATCGATCCTGCTTGGAGTCTCGCTAGTCATGGCGGCGGTGGCCGCGCAGGATGCGTTCGCCCAGCAGGCAGGCAACGTCCAGTTCACGGGCTTTAGAAGGTACGCGCAGGTGAGAACCGGCGATCTCGTCGTACCGGCCGGGACGACGACATCAGGCTCGGTGATGGTGATTCGCGGCAATCTTGACGTGTACGGAAATGTCGACGGCGCCGCGACCGCCGTTCTTGGTGACGTGATCGTGCACGAAGGAGGGAGGGTTCGCGGCGGTGCTGTCGCCCTGATGGGCCACGTCCGCAACGAAGGCGGCTCGATCCTGGGCGTCATCAAGGATGTCGGAGCGACGCACAACAGATCGACGGTCAGCTTCGGAGGCCGGCCGCGCACGACGTTTGGCTCGCTTGTGTCGGCTTTTCTCTGGCTCGCGGTTCTGCTTCTGGTTGGCACCTTCGTCCTGTTCTTCATGCGCGACTACTTCAAGCGCGCGGTCGAAGTCGTCACCAATGAGACCGGTCGCTCACTGCTTACGGGCGTACTCGGCGGACTCGCCTCGATTCCAGCGCTCGTCGCGCTCGTCGTCGCAATGGCGATCACCATTGTTGGAATTTTCTTCATTCCGATCGGCGTCGCGGTCTTCCTCATCGCCGTGTCGGGAATTGCGATTCTTGGCTTCCTGGCCGTTGCTCACGTGGCGGGAATTGCGATTGCCGGAAAGAGAGAAGCGGAGACTCCCGCCGGGCAAGAGCTCCAGTTCCTGTACACCGGCGTCCTCGCCTTCAGCGCCCTTTGGATTGTTGCCGCGGCATTCACCTGGTTCCCGATTCTCGGTGCAATACTCCGGATGCTTGCCTTCTCGGTGACTTTCGTCGCCGTCGCAACGGGCTTCGGCGCTGTGATCCTCTCGTGGTGGCGGTCGAGGCCCAGGAAGAACGCGGTAGCCGTCTAGGGTGCCACTGCTGTCTGCAGCGTCGCGCTCAGACGCCCAGCCAGCTCGAATAGCGCTTGTGCCGCCGGGGTCTGCGGCTCGCTGACAACGATCGGCTCTCCACGATCGGCCCCTTCCAGGACTCCGCCAAAAAAAGGAATCTCGGCGAGAAGAGGAACGCCGAGCTCCTCAGCGAGCCGCTCACCGCCGCCGCTCCCGAAGATGCGATGCTTGTCGCTGCAGTTCGGGCAAATGAAGAAGCTCATGTTCTCGACGACCCCCAGCACCGGCACGGCGACGCGCTGAAACATCTTCGCGCCGCGCAGCGCATCACCCGAGGCGACTTCCTGCGGCGTGGTGACGATGACCGCACCGTGGACCAGCGTCGCCTGCACGAGCGAGAGCTGTGCGTCTCCGGTGCCGGGAGGCATGTCGACGAGGAAATAATCAAGCTCGCCCCACTGAACGTCGCGCAGGAACTGCGTGATGATCTTCATGATGATGGGACCGCGCCAGATCGCTGGCTGGTCGCGCTCGATCATGAACCCCAGGCTCATGATCTTCACACCGTGGGCCTGAAGCGGAATGATCTTCTCGTTCTCCACCGGTGGTGGAGCGTTGATGCCCATCATGCGCGGAATGTTCGGGCCGTAGATGTCGGCATCCATCAACCCAACGCGCGCGCCCTGCTTTGCCAGCGCAATCGCCAGGTTCGACGCGACCGTCGATTTGCCGACGCCGCCCTTTCCGCTCGAGATGGCGATGATGTTGCCGAGGTGAGGATAGGCGACTGGTGTCGGCGCGGGAACGGCAGCACGCTGGGATTGCGGCTCCTGTCCCATGACGGGCAACGCTCGCGGCTTGGATTTCGGAGGCGGCGGGTCGGCTCCCGGTGCGCTCGTTCGGGACGCCCCAGCGGAGGCAGAACCCGCGCTCCTCATCCCTTGCGAAGCGTCCTTGACGTCGACGCGCACGTCGGTGACGCCCGGAACCTGTTGGAGCGTTTGCCTGACCTCGCGGACGACCGTCGCGTCGTCGTCGGGCGCGAGAAAAATACTCAGCCTGACCTTTCCGTCGGTTGTCGTTGCGACATCGCGAATCATCTCTGCTTCGAGCACGTTTGCGCCGAGGCGATTGTTGCGAATGCGCGAGAGCGCATCACTTACGCGTTCCTGTAGATTCGCGCTCATGCGGCCGAATCGACGTTGACTACGACCAACTTCAGCTCGGATACTCTCAGCTTGAGCTGCGTCTCGATCCCCTGCATGAAGGTGACCGCGGAAGCATCGCAGTCCTTGCAGCCGCCCATGACATGGAGGACGGCGGTTCCAGTCGCGACGTCGAAGGCGTCGAGCTCGATTGCGCAGTGCTCGATTCTCAGAATCGGCAGAATCTCGGCGAGCTCGCGGCGGATCTGCTGCTCGACATCGGCCTGCGGTCTGGTTCGCTTGCGGCGGAGAACACTCATGAGCGCAAGTTAGAGGTGTGCGGGACGAGTTGCTACCGTATCAGAGTCGCGCGTGGAGAAAGATGTCGAATGCGTCTCTACGCGACCCCCTCCTTGTCCTCGGCACTCAGGAACTCGCGAGCCGCGGCGACGACTTTCCGTCGTACAATCTCGAGATTGCCCTCGATCAGAGCCCCCGCCGCGCGGGCATGTCCGCCACCGCCGAATTGCTTCGCGAACTTGTTCACATCCACATCGCCGATACTGCGGAACGAGACTTTTACCTTGTCGTGTCCGAGGTCGCGAAAGAAAACTGCCAATCTCGTGCCTCCAATCGATCGTGGATGCTCGGCGATTCCCTCCAGATCCTCCGACCTCAGCCCGTATTGCTCGGCGGCACCCGCTGCGACCGAGATCCAGGAAATTCCATATTCCGGATCGACTTCGAGCGTCGCCAGCGCATCGCGAAGCAGATGCAGGCGACCGACGGGCATCGATGCGTACAAGCGGCCGTACATCTCCTCTGGCTCGACGCCTGATGCGATCAGCTGGCCCGCGATGCTCAGACACCGCGCCGTCGTATTGCTGAAGCGGAAACCGCCCGTATCGGTGAGCAGCGCGACATACAACGCGCGCGCGATGTCCGGTGTGACCTTCAGTCCTACGCACGTCGCGAAATCGTAGATCAGCTCTCCGGTGGCGCACGCCGCCGTGTCGGCGAGCATCAACTTGCTCGGTGGCTCGTCGCTCGGCAGATGATGGTCGATCACCAGCTTTGGAATCGTGAGCTTCCGCACCGCGTCGGCTAGTACGCCGAGGCGCTTGACGTCGGAGATGTCGAGAACTACGAGAACGTCGGCTTCCTTCAGCGCTTTCGCGCCCATGTCGCTCGCATCGCGCACGTCATCGCCAAGTAGAAACTTGTACATCTCCGGCCACGGCGTCGGGTTGACGATGCGCGAGCGGATTCCCATCTGTCCGAACAGGCGCGACAGCGCCGTCTCGGAGCCGCAGCCGTCGCCATCGGCGTTGATGTGAGTGGATATAGCAACAGAGCGCCCCGCGCGGAGCTCCTGCGCGAGACGCTCGATCGACTCCCGTCGCTGCTGGGGAACGGCTAGAAGGTCAAGCACTGCCTTCCGCGCGGGCAAGCTTCGAGTGCGATTTGCTGTAGAAGAAGTAGATCAGCAGCCCGATGAACATCCAGATGATCAGCCGCTCCCATGTTGTGGCGGGAAGGCTCGTCATCATGTACCCGCAAATCAGAATCCCGAGAATGGGTACGACCGGAACGAACGGAGTGCGGAATGGCCGCGCCAGATTTGGCGACTTGTAGCGTAGCGCGATGATGCCGGCGCACACGATCACAAACGCGAGCAAAGTGCCAATCGAAACGAGCTCACCCAGCAGCCCGATCGGAAAAAGTCCGGCGAGCACGGCGGCGACGATTCCGGTGAGGATCGTCGTCACATACGGAGTCTTGAAGCGGGGATGCACCTTGCCGAACACCGGCGGAAGCAAACCGTCACGCGCCATGGAGTAGAAGACGCGCGGCTGTCCCATGAGCATCACGAGAACGACCGATGCCAGTCCCGCAATCGCACCGATGTTGATGATGTCTCCCAGCCACGCCAATGCCGGCCCAGCCTTGTCGATCGCCACGAATACCGGATGTGGCACGTCGAGCTCGGTGTATCGGGCAAGCCCGGTCATGACGAGGGACATCAGGATATAGAGCACGGTACATATCGCGAGCGATCCGAGAATTCCTATTGGCATGTCCTTTTGCGGATTCTTTGCTTCCTGCGCCGCCGTAGAGACGGCGTCGAATCCAATGTAGGCGAAGAACACGACCGCCGCGCCACGGACGATTCCGCTCCAGCCGTAATGGCCGTACACGCCGGTATTCGGCGGAACGAACGGATGCCAATTGGCCTGATTCACGTACATGAACCCAAAGCCGATGACGAGCAGGACAATCGTGACTTTGAGGATGACGATGAAATTGTTGAAGCGGGCCGATTCCTTGATGCCGATCACGAGGAGCGTCGACATGAGGGCGATGAGCACGATCGCCGGCAGGTTGACCACCGCACCCGTCTGCGAGAAACCCGCTGGATGGAGGAGAGCTTTCGTCACCGGGTCGAGCTCCGGCGCGTCGGCGTAATAATACGGCGCACTCGTAAACGCCGCGGGCATATGAACGTGGATCTGGTCCATGAACGCGGAAAAATATCCTGACCAGCCGACGGCGACGGTGGACGCGCCGAACAGGTACTCGAGGATCAGATCCCAGCCGATGATCCAGGCGATGAATTCGCCGAGCGTCGCGTAACCGTACGTGTACGCGCTACCGGCGACTGGAATCATGCTGGCGAATTCGGCGTAGCAAAGGCCGGCAAAAAGGCATCCCAATCCGGATACAATGAAAGAGATGACGATTCCCGGCCCCGCGTAGCGCGCTGCCGCTGTTCCAGTCAGCACGAAAATCCCGGCGCCGATGATCGCGCCGATGCCCAACGTCGTGAGATTCAGTGCACCAAGTGCGCGTCTGAGGGTGTGGCCCTCGGATTCACCCGCCGCCTCAGCCTGCAGGACAGCGATGCTCTTCTTCGTCCATAAGCCCATTAGAAAACTCCGAAAGCGTGGGTTGTGTGACGCCGGGACTCTGCAACATTCGACACTGCGTGCGCGCCAGAAGTTGTGTTGACGCCCGAAGCAATGTCAAGGAAACGTCTACAGCGAGTAGTTCGGTGCCTCGCGCGTAATGGTGACGTCGTGCGGGTGCGATTCGCGCAGGCCCGCTGCGGTGATTCGAACGAACTCGGCATCGGTGCGCAGCTGATCGATGTCCGCGCATCCCACGTACCCCATTCCGCTGCGCAGACCGCCGACCATCTGGAAAAGCACGTCGCTTACCGGACCTTTGTATGGAACGCGTCCCTCGATTCCCTCGGGAACAAGCTTCTTCGCCGACATCTCGCCTTCCTGGAAATACCGGTCAGCGCTTCCGTCCTGCATCGCGCCGAGACTTCCCATGCCGCGAATCATCTTGAAGCGACGACCCTCGAGGAGAAGCGATTCGCCAGGACTCTCCTCGGTGCCAGCCAGCATCGACCCCATCATTACGCTCGACGCGCCAGCCGCAAGCGCCTTCACGATGTCGCCCGAGTATTTGATGCCGCCGTCGGCGATAACGGGAACCTCCCCTGCCCCTTCGACCGCATCGAAGATTGCGGTGAGCTGCGGAACTCCCACGCCGGTGACGATGCGCGTAGTGCAGATCGAGCCTGGGCCGACCCCAACTTTTACCGCATCGACGCCGCGCTCGACCAGCGCTCTCGCACCCTCGCGTGTCGCGATGTTGCCGGCGACGAGCTGGACATCGGGAAACATCTCCCTCACGACCGACGTCGCCTCCAGCACTCCCTCAGAGTGGCCGTGGGCGGTGTCGACAATCAAAACATCTACTCCAGCATCGACGAGTGCGCGCGCTCGATCGCGATAATTCGCGGCACCGATCGCGGCCGCCACGCGCAGACGACCGTGCTGATCCTTGTTCGAGTTGGGAAAATCGCGGCGCTTATGAATGTCTTTCACCGTGATCAGGCCGCGAAGCACACGCTTCTCATCCACCACCGGCAGCTTCTCGATGCGATGCTTGCCGAGTATTGCCTCGGCTTCGTCGAGAGTAGTTCCGACGGGAGCGGTGACGAGATTCCTGGACGTCATTGCTTCGCGCAGCGGACGGTCGAGATTGCGCTCGAACTGGAGGTCGCGGTTGGTGATAATTCCAACCAGCTGACCATCACGGTCCACAATCGGGACGCCGGAGATCTTGAAACGCCTCATGAGCGCCACGGCTTCCCGCAGGGTTCCTTCCGGAGAGAGCGTGATCGGATTCAGAATCATCCCGCTCTCGGATCTCTTCACTCGGTCAACCTCGGCTGCCTGGCGGTCGATCGACATGTTCTTGTGAATCACGCCGATCCCGCCTGCGCGGGCCATCGCCATCGCCATCTCAGATTCAGTCACGGTGTCCATCGCCGCCGACGCGAACGGGACGTTGAGCGTGATGCCGCGGGTGAAGAGCGACGTCGTGCTCACGTCCTTGGGATGGATGAGCGAATGTCGGGGCGTCAGAAGGACGTCGTCGAACGTCAGGACGACGTCACTTCTAACTCGCGGTAGACCTTCGTCGGCAGGCGCAGACCCCTTGATGCGCGAAAGCCCGCTTCCGGCTTTTGCCGGAGAGGCGGGCTTACTCGATGGCCGAGTCGTGGTTGCCATAGCTAAATGTATGGCATTGTGCGGTTTGCGTCCAGAGCACGTGCGACTTTCGTTACCGTCGTCCGACCTAATCCCTCTCCGGGCCCGGCTCAAATTCTGCCCCGCCGCTTCCGGCCGATCCAAACTTCGGCGCCGTGAAGTCGCCGCGGGTAGTGCGCGGCGGATTCTGTTCCTCGTCCAGATCTTCCTTCTTCGGTTCTTCTATCTTGACGCTGCGCAGAGGCTCGGCCGAAGTCGTGTCGATCGCCTCGTTTTCTTCGTCGGTCGACCGAGGAATCGTCGGCCCTTTATCCCTGTCGTCTGCCATCCCGTCTCCCATTTGAGGACTGAGGACGGGATGGCGCATGTGCCGTGCCCGCAGGCTTTACGGGAATACAGGCTGTGGCGGCGGTTGATCCTGTTGCGGCAGACGAACCTTTGGTGCCTGCCCGTAATTCCACTGGAACGTGACGTACGTTGCTCTGACGCCAAACTTGCGGGCGGTGATCTGCTCGAGATTGTCGTCGCCAGCCTTGATGCGGAACTTCATCGTGTCGAACGGATCCTGCATGCGCACCGCGATGCTCATGTTGTCCCCATCGAGCTTCTTCCGCAGCGTGATGTTCGTCATCTGCATCGCCGAGAAGCGACCTTTCTCGATTTTCACGGGTGCGCGATAGAAGTAGTTCGCCTGGAGGATGACCGTCGGATTGACTTGTGTCGTGGCGTTGAGACGATATGACCAGGTTACGGCGTTCGACGACAGGGCGGACTGCGACCCGCCGTCGGTCACCATCTTGAAGATGTTCAAGCCTCCAAAGCCGTTGAACTTGGGTCCGAGGCGCAGAGATCCGTTCAGATCGGTGCCCCACGAATTGCTTTTGGCCAGGTTCTGGAAGCTCACCGAAGTCACCTCGCGGTTGTCGACCGTATCGGCGGTGTTGATGTCGACACGAATGACATTCTTGGTACGACGGTAGAAGGGCGACAGCTGGACTGAACCGAGCTGTCCTGATTTGCTGAGGCCGAGCTCGAACGCGTCGGTGTACTCCGGATTCAGGCGCGGGTTTCCGATGAACACGTTCTGCTGATCGAAGAAGACGGGGAACGGATTCAGCTCCTGCGTTCCGGGCCGCCGGATGCGCCGCGAGTAGCTCGCCTTGAGCTGCGTCTGATCACTCGGCTTGTACATGATGACGCCGCTCGGGAACAGACTGTGATAGTTGTACGGATAACTCTGCGCATTCGCGAGATCGAAGGTGCGACTCGCCCATTCCGCGCGCAGGCCCGCCTGGAGGTCGAATTTCCCGACGCCCTGACTCAACACACCGTACCCGGCGTGGACGTGGTCGTCGAATTGGAAAGTGTTGCTCAAGTTGCTCCGAATCCAATTGCCGTCGCCGAGAGCGTCCTTGTACACGAGGAAGTCTCGGTCGAGCCAACGATCGGTTTCCTTGAGACCACTCTCGAGTTTGGTTTTCTCCGCCAGCGGACGAGTGTAGTCTACTTGCGCGGTAAGCTGCCGGGTGAGCGCACTCGTTCCATCGGTCTCGCCCTGAATCGGCGGGCCGGAGCTCGAGCCGTCCGGGTTCTGCGGCTCACGCCACAGCAGCGTGTTGTCTTCGTCGCGCGCGCGATTGAAGCGCACTTCGCTCGAGAGCTCGTGCTTCCTCGGCTCGATGGTGTGCTTCCATGAGAGCGAGTTGTCGAACACGAAGCCGTGCGCTTTGTTGTTGCGATCGATCACGTAGCGGTCGACGAAAGCCTGATACGCATCAAGCTCGGTGTAACCGCCGAGATTGGCATCGTTGGAGTGCCGGCGATTGAGCGACAGCGAGTTCGAGACAACGTCTTTGGGAGTGAGCTTGTAGTCGATGTTGCCGGTGAAGTTGTGACCGGCATTCTGGTTGCGGCCGTCGATGTCCTGATTGGTGTAGTCCAGTGGAGAGCCGGCCGGATCGTACCGCAGACGGTCGTTGATGCCGACGATCGAGCGATCGTCCGAGTTGAAGCCGTACGTGCCGAAGAGCGTGAGCTGTCCGCGCTGGAAGCCGAGATTGGTGCCGGTGTTGAAGCGGCCGGGATTGGCGAAGCCGGTGTTGAGACCGCCACTCAGGCCTAGGTCGGTATTCGCCTTGAGCACGATGTTGATGATCCCGGCCATACCTTCCGGGTCATACTTGGCGGACGGATTCGGGACCACCTCGATGCGCTCGACGATGTTCGCCGGAATCTGCTTGAGATATGCGGCGAGCTGCGTTCCGCTGATCGGAGTCGGTCGACCGTTGATCTGAATCGCGACGTTCTCATTGCCCCGCAGGCTGACTTTGCCGTCGGCGTCGACTTCGACTGAAGGAGTCGCCTGAAGTACGTCGCTCGCGTTGGACGCGGCGGGAGCGATGTCCTTCGCGCGATAGGTGTTGCGATCGGGCTCGATGACAACCGACGGACGCTCACCAGTGACCTGAACGCTCTGCAGTGTCACGGAAATCCGCGCGAGCTTGATAGTACCGACATCCGCGGCAGGTGCGGTGGGAGCAATCGTAAACTCCGGAGTGTTCAGCGGAGTAAAGCCGATTCCGGAAACGCGAAGGTAGTACGTACCAGGTCGCAGCCCCTGAATCCTGAAAGTGCCGTCCTCGGCGCCTTGCGCGCCGGTGACGAGCTTGGAATCGGACTTGGTGCGCAGGGCGATTACGGGCCGTGCAACGGGTCCGCTGCTGTCGGCGGCGACGATAGCGCCGCGCACCTCTCCCATCGCTGGCGCAGGCTGCTGCGCACCCGGCGGGGCGCCTGGATTCTGCGCTGGAAGTGAGACCGCGGCGAGGTTCAGAACTAGAGCGAGTAGAGCAAAGAGGATGCGCTTCATGGGTCCAGCTCTCAGCAAGGGGTACGGGTGTGAACGTGGGCGAACGGGAAAGTCTCGCTCGCATCACGCACTACGATTTGGACGCTCCCGGGTTTCAAAAGGTTGGCGCCGGTGGCTCGGCCGAGTGCGGACGATTCGATGATGAGGAGCCGGGGGTACAGTCGAGCTCGTACAGATGTTTCCATCTTCGATTCGGATACCTACGGTGCCACGACCGGGTCGACGACACCTCAGCGGGATTTCGCTGGGGCTACACTCGCTGCCAACTGATTCATTACCGTCCGCACCAGGCGGTTCCAGCCAGGATGCGTCCTCTCCAACTGTGCGGTCGCCCATCCACGCAGATCGCTCAAGCCCAGAGCCACACCGGGCGACCGGCTCACGCCTGCGTTGCAATGTAGGACGACTCGCTCGACGTCCGGCCATCCATCGAGAAACTCGGTGATCGCGCGCGCGTGCTCCCGGGCGAACAGGATATCGGATGGATCGCCACGCTCCGTGACGTCATTGAAAGAGAGTCGAAGTACCGAGGCGAAACGCGGCGACAAACGCGCCGGCTCCGCGCCGGGGTCGGAGATCGAGACGCAGACTTCTCTGCCGGTTGGTTCGTGGCGCTCTGCGTCTTCGCGTGAAAGAACAACGATCTCGGGAGCAGATCGGCCTGCGGAGGGCCTTGTCAATTTCGCCTTTCGCGGCATCCTATTTCGGTTTTGGCGGAGGCCACGCGCCGAGGAGCTGACGGACGCCGACAACTTGCGCCAGGTGATACGACGCGTGATCGAGCGCAACGAGAATCGTTCGCAGGTACGTCTGGCCGGTGCCGCGCGGAATCTTCGTGGTGAGATCCACGTCGCTATCGGTGGTGAATCTCTCCAGCGCCATTCGATCCTTGCGCCAGTTCGCGAGGCTCTCATTCCACGCCTTTTCGCTGCCCGGTGCCATGCTCGATGGCCAGTAGTCCTTGGGCCACTCCAGCTTCTCCTCGTAGTCCGGGTTCTGCACGAACTCGAGCAGATCGTGCTGCGTAATGCGTATATGCTCCAGGAGCTCCCAGGCCGAGTGAGCGAGCCCGTTCGGGCGCCTGCCGCGCAGCTCCGGCGCGAGTCCCCGAAGCACGTTATCTAGAGAGGAGTGTGCCTGCTCCCAGTCGAGTGAGGAGGCAACTATCGCGCGCCAGGCTTCTTTCGGGGCCATGCGAGCTCCGTGGCTGGGGTAATTTCGAGAGACTTTTGCTGCTTGACCGATGCTTCAATGATGGCGCTCTTGCGCGAGGCCGCCAGTGTTCCGCAGTATTGCGCGCCGACGCCCGAGTGGGAACAATGGCCGACAATCGCCGCGAACAGCAACCACACGCCTGGCTGGGTCTCGTCCTCCGCGACGTACATTTCTGGATACCGGTCGCGGTCCTGGTCGGCGGGCTCCTCGTGCTGCGCTGGATTTCTTGAGCGCCATCCCGGACGAGATTTCTTCGGCGACGACGACGACGCGGGCCTTGGACGCGCGTCGACTCCGCACGCTTCAAGGCGTCGGCATGCTGTGCGGTCTTACCGCTGGCGCTTGGCTTGGCGCCGCCGAAGCACCCACCAAGCTGGTAACGCTTGGGCTTTCGCCGGTGGTCATTTCCCTGAGCATGGTGATCGGCGTGTTCCTGGCGCGCTGGACGCTGCCCGCTTTGATCCAGGGAACGTCGTACGTGGCCGCGGATCTCCGTCAGGCGCCACATCTCATCGTGTGGGCAGTTCTTGCGGGGTGCCTGTGGGCAGTCGCCAACACGCTGACGATTTTTGCGGTGCGAGACGTCGGACTGAGCATCGCTTTTCCACTCTGGAACAGCAACAGCCTGCTCGGGATTTTCTGGGGCGTGGTGTTTTTCCAGGAGCTCCGCGGCGCGGATTGGCGGCGTTGGGTCGGAGTAATCGGTGGCGCGCTCCTGATGTTCGCGGGAGCGACGGCGCTGGCGGTGGCGTCAGCGGCGCAGGCACCGTCGCACGATGCGTTGCGCGGCGTCGTCGCCGCTCTTTCCGCTGGCGTGTTGTGGGGGACGATGTACATCCCCTACCGGAAGGCCTACCTGACGGGAATGAGCCCACTGTCTTTCATCACGTTTTTTACCGTTGGCGAGCTCGGGATGATGACTGCGCTCGCTCTCACCTATTCGGGAGGGATGTCGTCGCTCTGGATCCAGCTGTCCGGCGCGCGTCACGTTCTTTTCTGGCTGCTCGCCGGTGGATTCGTATGGGTCGTCGGAGACCTGTTCCAGCAGTACGCCGTCAAGTACGCGGGGATCACGCGCGGAATTCCTCTCTCGAACACAAACCAGCTCTGGGGGCTGATGTGGGGGATCCTCGTTTTCGGTGAGCTGCGGACCGCCTCGCATTCCGTGCTGGCGCAGGTGATCGGCGGGTCGATCGTGATGGCGGTTGGTGCCGGGATTATCGCACTCTCGTCGGTGAGCAAGAGCGAACATTTGCGCTCGCAGCAGGCGGCCGCGCGCGAAGGCGATCGTTATGGCGTCGATCCTGAATACACACAGGCGCGATTCCTGGGAGAAGACGCACGCGCAAGAAGCCGTCGGCGGACGTGGATCGATTGGCTCGTGGTCGGAGCCGCGACGGCGACGATCGTCGGTTTCGCCCTTGTGGCGGAGGCGCCGCAGATCGCCCTTCACTGGGGATGGGCTGCCGCGCTTGGCGTCGTAACGTTGGGAATGTTGGTGGCTGTCGGGCTAACACTCTGGAGAACCACGCGCTTCAACTGAGGACGTCTCCGAAAATCCGAAGAGTCCGACGTTTATCCCATTCGTCGCTTCCGGAATTTGGCCCACAGTTTCGGAGCGAAGGAGATCCCCAGGAGGAGGAGCATTCCGCCGACGGCGAATAGGTACGGCGTCTTGCTCTCACCGTAAAAGCCGGCGGCGACGCGATCTCCGACAAAGGTCGCGAGGAGAGTTCCCGGAATGATTCCGACCGCGGTTCCCGCGAAGAATGGCAACGCCTCGAGGTTGCCGATCGCGCCGGCATACGTGAAAGCGCCGAACGGCACGATCGGCACGAGGCGCATTCGTATCGCGGCTATAAAAGCCTTTTCGCCGCGGAGATTCTGCAGCTTGTCTTTATATCGGCCGAGCAGCCGGCGCGCGGGCTTGGCCAGAACGCCGCGAGCCATGTAATAACCGGAGACGGCGCCGAGCATCGAAGCGATCCAGACGAGGATCGATCCTCGAGAGAATCCGAAGATCGCGCCGGCTGCGTATGCAAGCGGGCTTACCGGAAGAGCGAGCGATGCGAACGTGCCGTAGAAGAGTACAAACACGGCTCCGATCCACAGACTGCTGGACGAGGCGTGAGCAGCGGCTTCAAAGTTCCGCGCCTGAAAGTATCCGCGCTTCCACCCAACGAACGCGAGAATCGCGTAGAGGACTACTGGACCGATGAGGCGAAGCTTCTCGCCCGTGCTCAGTTTTTTTGAGCCAGCTACCACTTCATCCGAAGGGCTTGTTCGATCGCCCGCTCAGCGAGCGGCGCCATGATTCGATAACCTGCTTCGTTGGGGTGGACGCCATCACCCGACAGCTCGCTCCTCATTCCACCGCGCGCATCGGACATGGCCGAGTGGTAGTCGAGATACACAGCGCCGTTGGAGTGAGCGTATTCCTTCATCCACTTGTTGAGCGCGATGATTTTGGGCGCCGGCTCGAGCCCAGGTCTCCAGGGATAGTCATAGACCGGAAGGACCGACGACAATACCGCCCGAATTTTGTTCGTCCTCGCCACCTCGGCCATCGAGGCGAGGTTGTCCTCTATCATCTCAATTGTGGAGGGGCCGGTGTTGCCGGCGATGTCGTTCGTGCCGGCGAGAATGACTACGACCTTTGGCTTGAGGTCGACCACATCCTGCCTGAAGCGCACTAGCATCTGCGGAGTGGTTTGCCCCCCGATTCCACGGCCGATGTAAGGCTTGCCGGGAAACATCGTGCTGAAGTATCGCGCCCAGCCTTCGGTGATCGAGTTGCCAAAAAAGACGACGCGGCTTTCGTTCTTCACGGGCGGAATGAGTTTGGCGTTTTCCTCGCGGTACCGTTGCAGATAGGGCCAATCGTTGTGGAGCCTGTCTTCCTGCGCCTGACGGCGCTTCGCCATTTCTTCAGCGCTTGGCTGCGTTGATGCCGCGGTTGAACTGGCGGAAGGCTGTTGCGCGGCGAGCCGCGATCCCGCGAGGACGGAAACCGTGAGGAACGCAACGACGGAGAAGCGGCGCGTCATGATGCGAACCGCTTGAGCGATCGTTCCCGCGCTTTTTGCATTTCGATCTCGCGATTTCGCGGCGGCGCGTTGGTGTGAAGCGAGTGAACGAGGCGCTGCGCGGCGGCAGTCACCTCATCGACCGCTTTGTTGAACGCATCCTCGTTGGCGCGCGACGGCTTCGTGGTGCCGCTCAGTTTTCGGACGAACTGAAGGGCCGACGCGCGAATCTCGTCATCGGTCGCGGGCGGCTCGAAGTTGGCGAGCGTCTTGATGTTCCTGCACATCGTTGGGTCCTCAGTTTGTCAGAGTCTCTAGGCGAGTCCGCCCGCTCGCGTGGTCTCGCCGTACGGCGGAAGATCCGCCGGCGTTGTAATACAGATGTCGAGGTCGCGGAGCAATCCATCTCGAAGGTCGTAAATCCAGCCATGTACCGCCAGCGACTGACCGCGTGTCCAGGCGTCTCGGACAATAGTCGTCTGACTGACATTCGCAACCTGCTCGATGACATTCAATTCGCACAGACGGTTGTGGCGCTCCACTTCTGTTTCCAGTTCGTCGAGCTGAGTCTGGTGCTTCCAGCGCACATCCTGCACGTGTCGCAGCCAGTTGTCAGCCAGACCCAGGCGGTCGTCACGGAGCGCGGCCAGCACGCCTCCGCAGCCGTAGTGTCCGCAGACGATGATGTGACTCACCCGCAGCACTTCCACGGCGAACTGGATCACCGAGAGGCAGTTCAGGTCGGCGTGGACCACGACGTTGGCCACGTTTCGATGGACGAGGAGGTCGCCCGGCAGAAGTCCCACGATCTCGTTTGCAGGCACGCGACTGTCGGAGCAGCCGATCCACAGGTATTCGGGCGCCTGCTGACGCGACAAGCGCGTAAAGAACTCCGGGTCCCGCCGGGTCATCTCGGCGGCCCACGCGCGATTATTCGAGAAGAGGTGGCTCAGTAGGCGCATCGGGCTTTGAAAAAATGGCCGTTCAACGAGCGACGACGCGACGCACGTTCCATCCGGTCACGAGCACTTGTGGTGGCGCGCCGCCGAGGTCGCGCACGCGATAGTTTGCCGTTACAACACGCGTCTCGCCCGGAAGTAGTGTGACATAATTGTCCTCCCACGAGACGGGCAACGCTTCCTCGCCACCGCGCCCGATTACCTGCAATCGCATGAAGAATGCGATCGAGCGACCCGGGTTTCGCAAGGTGACGCGTGCCTGACCAGTCCCGGCACGACTGGTGAAGCGCGCAGTCGCTTGCACCGCCGCCTGTGGCATACTCCGCAGTGCCGTAAGATCGGCATAGGCTTTTACGGGCGTCATATACCACGTCGAGCTATCGGCCAACACATCGGGATGCGTCGACAACCAGTAGAAGTTGGTGCTCAGGGGTTGGTTGTCGGCCGTGGTCAATCGCAAATCGACGAAGTACGCTGAGCCGCCCGTCAAGCCCGTTGGCTCGGGAAGAACGAAGACGCGCATACTGCTGTCCGCTGGCAGGTCGATCACAGTGTCTCGCGAGAATTTCTCCGTGTAGTCGAGCCCCAGCACTCTCGCGCGCAGTCGCGCGCCACGCACCGAAGTCCGCGTTGCGTTGCTGTTCACGACCGCAACCGATCGGTCGTCGTACGAGAAGAGCACGTGTACTGGCTCGTTCGCCTTCTTCGTGCCGAAATAGCCACCAGCGGGACGCAGGTACCAATCGAACAAGTGCCAGTAGATCGAAGGCCACGCGTTATTGAACATCCATTGGATCACGCCAGTGGAGACGTACTCGTTGCGCCGATACGCCTCGAACATTGCCCGCTCACCCTCGTACGTCATCAGCTGGGACGTGATGGTGTAATCCTCTGCGGTCGTCGGAGCGCCGTAGCGTGTGGAAAGCGCCTTGTTGAATTGGTCCAGGAGGTGGGTGAACTGACCGCCCGCGGCGTGGAATAACCACAAGCTATCCAGGGGCCATTTGACGTCCTGCGCGGGAACCATGCGGCGAATGCTCTCGATCGGCGGCACCGCCGCGCCGGGACTCGTTTCGGTGTTGTAGGCCCACGCGCCACCGTGAGTGCTGTCTTGCATCCAGTACGACGGCGGCACCCAATCGTATGGCCCTGTCATCTTGACGCCACTCGCTCCGGAGAACTCGGCTGGTTTGGCGCTGGCCGAGGAGATCGTAGGGTTCGGCCACGCCTCCTGCTGCTCAACCTGCAAATAGATCTGCTCGACGTTTGCTGGCGGCGGATTGTCGCTTCCGTTCAGCCAGACAAGCGCGCTTGGATGTCCGCGCAGCCTGCGGATCTGATCGCGCAGCGACGCTGCCGCCACGGTGTACTGTTCGGGCCCCCACTTCGGCCACTCCTCCCAGGCGCTGCAACAGACCCAGCCGGTCATGACGAGGATGCCAAGGCTGTCTGTCTGCTGCCAGAAGCGATCGTTCTCGTAATTGCCCTCAAGCCGAAGGGTGTTGAGATGCATGTCGAGGGCGTAGCGAAGCTGGGCGTCTTGCCGCTCCGATTGTGGGCGGAAGAACATGTCGGGCGCCCAGCCGCCGCCGCGGATCAGGATTCGGCGCCCGTTGACGCGAAAGAGACGCCCGCCCTTGGGTGTCGATTCAGAGGTGATCTCGCGAATGCCGAACGGCATATGTTGGCTATCCGAGACGCGACCGTTGGTCACGAAATCAAGCGACAGCTCGTACATCTCGGGCTTGCCCAACTCTAGGGGCCACCAGAGTCGCGGATTTGTAAAGCGAAGCTGCGGAAAGCTGTCGGGCGTGAAGCGTACGAATGCGCTGTCGCGCGGCGCAAGCGTGATGGGCCGACTGAAGATCGCGTTGCCGATGCGGCCGCGCAGCGTTCCCGTCACTGTGCGCGACGTCAGATTTCTGAGATTAGTCGCGACTGTCAACTCGGCACTTCGCAACGTGACGCTATCGACGCGACTGACTACTTCCGGATATCGGACGACTACGTCGCCGCTGGCGGACAGATATGCCGGCTGCCACAGACCCATGTCCTTGTCGGGCGGCGACGGATTCCAGTCGACCCAGGTCGTCTGCAGATCCGGCGGTGTTGGCGCAAAAACTTCTACCGCAAGTGCGTTGATCGCATTCGATCTCACCACGTCGGTCACGTCGAACTGGTAGCGTCGGTACGTTCCCACGACCTGGCTTGAATCAGCCAGACGGCGGCCGTTCAGCCAGATATTCGCGCGGTAGTTGATGCCGTCGAAGGCGAGCGTGACACGTTTGCCGCGCATTGTCGCCGGTACGCGGAAGGTGTTGCGATACCACCACGGCACGGCGTATGGACTCCCCGGCTCCATCGCCGTATGCACGAAGTTGGCACCGATCGGGTACGTCACCCCTGGCAATGCGCGAAAATTCATTCCGAAAAAGGGATCCGGGTAAACGCCGTCCTCGACCAATGAGCCCACGACCGTCGACGGCACCGTCGCGCGATACCATCCCGCCGGGGTGTAATCAGGCGCAGAGATCGCCGCACCATCAACGCCCACTTTTGCCGACGATTGAATGAGCCATCCCTCGTGCAGCATCGCTCGCTCTTGTGCCAACGTTGAGCGCGACACGCACAGGAAAGGAATGAACGCGGCCAATGCCCACTGTGAAACTTGCTTCACGACGTCGCCTCCCCCGCCGCCAAACCGAACGGCCAACGTTTGGTAGTCCACGACCAGAGCAGAAATGCCACAAAACCCAGCGCCAATACGCCGACGCCAAAGAGAATCACCTCGAGCTGCGTGGTGGCGAAAACGAAAATCCATCCAAGCAGCGCGACCAATGCCGGCACCGGATAGAGCCACATGCGATATGGGCGCGGCATTTCCGGCGCGTTCCGGCGCAGCAGCATCAACCCGAAAACCTGTCCCATGAACTGCACCAGGATCCGCGTGACGATCAACGCATCAATCACCGTGCCGAGCGAAAAGAAACCCGCGACGATCGAAATCGCTCCAAGCACGAGCAGCGAAACGTACGGGAAATCCTTAGTGGGATGCAGCCGTCCGAACGCGCGAAAGAAGTAGCCGCTCTCAGCCGCCGCGAATGGAATGCGGGAGTATCCCAGCAGCAGCGCGAATACCGACCCGAACGCCGTCCACAGCACCAGCAACGTGAAAATCGTCGCCACCGTTCCGCCGTAGATCTTCTGCATGAACACCGAGACGATGAAGTTCGACTCCGGGTGATCGCCAGCCGGCACAAACTCCCGCCACGGGACAACTCCGATGATCGAGAAGTTGATGCCTATGTAGATGATTGCGACGGCGACGGTGCTGATAAGAATCGACCGCGGGATGACGCGTCCCGGATTCTGCACTTCGTCGCCGATGTAGCAGACGTCGTAGTAGCCGAGGTAGTCGTAGATCCCGATGCGCGAGGCAGCACCAAGACCGAGGAAGAATCCGAGCGAGAAGTTGAACGCGCCAGGTGGAAAGTCGAACGCTATCCGCGGATTGAAGTGCGTGGCGCCGGCGAAAATCACCGCCAGCACGGTAATGAGCGTGCCGATCCAGAGGGAGATCGTGATCTTCGCGATCGACTGGATGCGGCGGTACAGGAGTGCGATGTTGATCAGGCCCACCACGGTGACCAGCGCAATGACCCATGGTCGGGTCAGTCCGGTCCATAGAAAGCTCGCGTACTGGGCAAAGCCGATGTAACCAGACGCAATCTCCAGCGGCCCGCTGAGCACGAATTGCCAAACGAAAAGAAAGGCCATCAGGCGGCCGAACCGTTCGCGCCCGAACGCTTCGCGGAGGTAGTGAAAGGATCCGCCGGAGCCAGGCATCGCCGCCCCCAGCTCGCTCCATACCATCCCGTCGCAGATCACGATCACGAGCGCGACGATCCATCCGAGCATAGCCTGCGGCCCGCCGAGCGCGGACATGAGGAGCGGGATGGTGATGAAAGGTCCCGCGCCCATCATGTTGGTCATATTGAGCGCTGTCGCGCTCAGAAGATTGAACCGGCGCTCGAGGTGTGGCTGGCCGGGCGGTGTGCTGCCGTCGCCGGAGCGAACTGGCGCGTTCACGGTCTATTTGAAATCATCGTCTTACCGCATCGCCGAGTTGCTCACGAAGGCGAGCCGCTTTCCGTCGGGCGACCACGACGGAACGTTGATGGTCCCCTGCCCACCGTACACGTAAGCGATCACTCTGGACGGTCCGCCAGCGATGGGCATCAATCGAATGAGAACGTGCTTGTAGAATGGATGATCGTCGGCGGCAATATCCGGTCCGAATGAGATGTAGGCTATCCACCTGCCATCTGGCGAGATGTGGGGGAACCAGTTGTTGAAGCCGTCGTTGGTGACCTGCTCCTGTGCGGTTCCATCGGGCCGCATGCGCCAGATCTGCATCCGTCCTGTCCGCGCGGAATTGAAGTAGATGTAGGCGCCATCGGGCGTGAACTCTGGCCCGTCATCTAGGCCCGGCGCGGAAGTGAGTCGGATCTCGTCGCCACCGGTGACGGGAATCTTGTAGACGTCGAACTCGTCGCTTCGCTGACCAGTAAAAACCATCCAGCGACCGTCGGGTGAAAAACCGTGCAGGTACGACGGTCCTTTCGCTGTCACTCGCTTTGGAGTGCCACCGGTCTCCGGGACCGTGTACACGATAGACGCGCCGCTATCCTCCACGGTGTGATTGCTGATGCCGAGCGTGCGGCCGTCGAACGAAAGCACGTGATCGTTATTGTTGCGCGTCGCGAACCCGGTGTTGATCGCCTCGGCTAAGTGCGATGAGAGGTCGAAGCGGTAGAGTCGGCCTTCCTGCGCGTAGATCAGCGCTTTAGCGTCGTGGGTCCAGTTGGGCGCCTGCAACGATCCGCGATACTGGTGCACAATCGTCGCGTCCCCCGTCGCGACGTCGAGAATCTCCAGGAACGAAGTCGGCCCTCGCTGGCGTAGTAATGCGCACATTGCTGAACGTGGCGCGCTCGACGACGGCGTCATTGTGCGCGCACACAAAAAGGCCGACGTAAACCGTATCCGGGAGCGACACGCCCGAGAGCTGTTGTGTGGCGAGCGTGTCGCCGAATCGCGCCACGGACATGAGGTAGGCGCCATCACGCCGCTCGAGCTGGATAATCGCGTCCGCGCCCGGAAGGCTGTCCAGCGACTTGGCCTCCTCCGTGGTTCCGCCGGTGGTTCGTCGGAACTGGAGCGACATCAGTCCGTCGCCGTGCAACGCCGCTGTCACGTGCGCGCTGTTGCTATCCAGTGATGGCCTGATCGTCCAGCCGATCTTGCGGTGTGCCTCGATTCCCGCGCCGGTGAACCGCGCCCGGGTGGAGAGAATGAAGTTGCCCGTCATCCGCTTCCACACGAAATGAAAGTCGTCGCGGTTGCTCCACATGTTCTGGCCGGAGCCGGCGACCAGATATTCCTGGCCTTGCGGATTGTACGATGCTGATCCTGGATGCCGCGTCCGGCCGACGTCCGTTTGCGAGTCGAAGACTCCGATCTTGCCTTGGGCTCCGACGGGCGTGGCCAATGCCGCGAGGGTCATAGCGCCGGTGAGCGTTGACCGGAGAGGGAGACGCCGCACCACTCGATTCCCGGAATCAATGATCATGGCGCCTCCCTACCCAAGGCTGTGCACACACCTGACTCCGCAGCTCAGCGCCCAAAGTTATTGACGGCCTACCGCACGCACTGGAAAAACTGCGGCGAGATCCTCACCGTGTCGACCCGGCCCGCGACAACCTGGATGTCGGTCGAATCGGGGCGGTGCGCGTAGGCGTGCACGAATAGTCGGTACCGACCGGGTGTAAGGGCACCGAAAACGAAGCCGCCAAGACTATCGGCCGTCGCTGATGCGTGCGGCGCAGTCGGCGCATCCCCGGGCGCAGTCGCGAGAATCGGATAGTGGGGAAGCGCGCCGCCGGAATCCGCGAGCGTGCCGATCACAGCGCCGAAACCTGATCTGAGCGAAGGAGTTGGAGGTAGCTTCGCTGTCCGACCCTTCGTTTGCACACGGGTAGTGCAACGGTGCAACAACAGATCCGTGTCCTCGGACGCGCGGCGATGGCACCCGCTCAGAACGAGCGACGCCATCAGCAAAGCTGCTCTAGATGTCCCGCCCAATCGTCCGCAACCGCCTTCTCACTCGCCGCGGCAGAAAAAAGGCCGCAGCGACCAGCACCCGCTCGAGATCGAGCGATTTGAGCGATCGCGGATCACCCATCCAGTGATCTAGCAATACCGCTCTGCCGGCGTTGGCGATCAGTCGCTGCAGCGCCAACACGAGCACGAACACGTCGTCGACTTCGCCGATAAAGGGGATGAAATCCGGAATGAAATCCATTGGCAGCAGGATATAGGCGATCGCGCCCGCGACCAGAAGCTTGTCGGTGTTCGAGACGCGCCGATCGGTCAGCAATCCGCCAAGGAGCCGCAGAAAATTCGGAAGCTCCTTCACCGTAGACATGATCGTCTGCTTCGCTCCGCGGCGCGGCGAAGGTCGGTCTCCCTCGACAGGTTCCGACTCACGTGGACGTGCCTGGGCGCGCGACGGGTTCGGGCCATCCACCGACGCTGCTTCGCCGCGCGTCGCGCGGCGCCTGCGCGCTCCGGCCGCGCTCGATCGTGCTGATTGAGGACTCACTTGCGCTGGTCTCCCGGTGGCTGGATGGGCGGGGTCTGGGTCGAAGGTGGCGTCGGCGGTGTCGCGATCGGACCAGCCGGGCCCGCCTGCGGCGGCGGCTGTTGCGGCTTCGAGGAAGCCACCGACGAGACAACTCCGGCAATCTCCGTTGCAACTGACTTGCCAGCGTTCGCCACGTCGGTGACAACTCCAACGGCTTTCCCCATGACGCTCATGGTGCCGCCGATCACGCCCGCGGACATCCTGCCCGCGCGCAGCGTGTCCTCAACCCCTTCGGCAAACCGCTTGAGTGGATTTGGCGCCGCGGAAGGCTTCGGCGCGTACTTCGATTCAAGAAAATCGATGTAGTCGAGGATCTGATAAATCTTTTCCTCGGGGAGGGTGTCGAGCTTCCGAATCAACCTTTCACGCAGAATGTCATTCATCGCAGTTGAGTCTCCGTCCTGCATGTGCCCACCCGCCAATGATAACGTCCCGACGTAGTGGACTAAATCACTGTCAGCTTAACTACTGACGCCTCGTACCCGCTCAGTTGTAGTTCAACCGCCTCCCCGCCACCTCGCCCTTCTGCCGCGTACATCAATATGCACGTAATTCGTGCTCGAGTGACCAGTCGTGTAAATGCCGAGCCCGCCGACAAGGTCCGGATGCTTGAGCTCGACGATCTCCACCGCCAAACCTACCATGCGGCTGTCGATCGCGGTGATTTTTCCGTCGCCATTCGCATCGATCGCCACATCTGCCGCGTCGCCGTACTGGTGCTGACTGTCGCTCGCCGCGCGCCGTACCCGGCGGTTGTGCTCTGGCGCGCGAAATCCGGAATGAACATCAATATCGATGTCAGCGACCGCCTTGTCGCCGTGCCAGCGCGCGATTTCCTGGATCACCAGCTCCAGCTTGTCGAGTAGCTTCGGGTTTACCGCCGCATAGCTTGGCCAGACTCCCTGCTGATCGTGATTCAGGAAGTCGCCGACTTTCAAATGCTTCGTGATTGGCAGCTCCACGTCGGCCGGACTGATCTCGAGAAAACCTTCGGGTGGCGGCGTCTTCCCGCGCGCGCGCTCTGCCAGATACGTCCCGATGCGGTACCCGCGCAACATTCCGCGTTCCTTCTCCTCGAACGGGACGAGCACCGCCAGGGTCAGGCCCTCAACGGGACGCCGCTGCCCGCTCTTTACGAGCGTCAGCCGATAGAATCCGGCCTGCGGCGGCGCCGAAACCTTGTCACCCGTGAGCGGCTGCGCGGCCGTCGCGAGCGTCGAGTCGCCGACTCTGATCCACGCGTATTGCAATGCGGTCGGATCGCCGTGGACATCGAGAGGATAAGAAATCTCCTGCGCCGGCATTGCGAAGGCGAGCTTTACTTCTCCGCTCGCGCCAAAAGCGCTCGCCGACGGCTCCGCGAGTGGAACGACTGCGTGGGTGAGATAAGTTCCAATAGGTTTGTCAGTGGCGTCGTCGGCGGCTTGCAGAAACTGGAAAGCGCCGACCGCGGCAACCGTAGCGGCGGCGATCCACACCATTCGCGCTGTGTGGCGCTTTCGGACAGGCAGATCATCCGGAAGCTCGAGCTCTTCGCCGGTTGGATGTTCCCGTCGCTCTCCTACGACCGCGGACGTCAAGCGAATTTTTTAGTAGATGTAGACCGGCGTGCCCACCGCGACCATCGGGTAGAGCCGCTCGATGTCTTCATTGCGCATGCGTACGCAGCCATGGCTGACCGACTGACCGATGGTCTCGGGATGGTCGGTACCATGTATTCCATATCCATCGCCAAGCTCGAGCCGACGGGTTCCCAACACACCCATGTACCGGCGCGCCGTGGTGCCATATGGCGGGACGACAATGTTTCCATTCACAATGATCTCCTTGCCTTCGACCCCTCCACCTAAAGACACCGCGGAGCCGCTACCGTAACGTCTTACGACCTCACCATTTTGGGTGGTGAGGACGCCCCCGTCGCCGGTGGGGATCGCCTCGCCTGGATCAAGGTGAACGATGCCAAGTCCTCTTTTGTGCGCTTGTTCGACGTAGTGCCAGTCTGGCGGAACCCACGCGGGGTCTTCGTCCTTGCCTTTGACCGTTAATCGCCCGCGCGGCGTCTCAAAGCGCCATTGTCCGTTAGTCCCGCCGACGAGCTCTTTGCCGCTTCCCGTTGCAACGGGGGCGTCGAACAGAATCGCTTTCCCCTGCTTGTACCAGAGGCGGTGGTCCGCCATGCTGACGACTATGTACGGCATGTTCGCCGCTTCAGCAGGAGACTCGTCGAGGAGGGCCTTCAGGCTGTCGCCCGTCATTCCGAGCTTCGCCTTCACAGCGTTCAGCACGTCGAGGTTGTCGTTGTAGACCATGCGGCTGACATCGCGCTGGTAGCGGAGCTCCGCAGTTTTCGTGAGGAGTGTGACGCTCAAGATCGCCGCAACGACGAATCCCGTGATCAACATCCAGACGGTCTTGCCGCCGTAGGAAAAGATTCTGGCTACCATTCGCTAAGTTCGCCCTCATGCTTAAACATGCGTTCTCAGTAGAAGTATACCTTCATACCGGCGCTAAGGTTCGGCATGATCGCCTTCATGTCCTCGAGACTTATTCGGAGTGAGCCCGGGGGAACGGGTGTGGAGTCGTTGACGAGCTCGGAGGGCGCGTTCTTCGACGTCAGGATCTCAGTTCCTCCATCGAGCGTGATCATCGTCTCCGAGATGTCGGCGACGGTTCGCTCGCCACGGGGCAGCGCGGCAGGGGGACCACTAGCCGATTCGGCTGGGACGCGCTCGGGCCCGAACTGGACCGGCATCTCGCGCAGCAACGCGCCTTCGCGCGTGAGGTACATCCGCGCGCTATCGACCGAGACATTTAGGTGCAGCTTCTTGTCGAACTTTGCCTGGCGCTTCGCCAGCTCGATCGCGATCCGCAGCTTGTTCTGCTCCGACTGGACGATCGCGTCAGTACGTTCGCGCTCCGCCTGCGTCATGTGCTCGCGGAGGAGCTTGACGTCATAGTTGTACTTCACCCTCTTGGCGATGAGCCAGGCGTCGACGCCGATCATCGTAACGAGCGCGACACCGAGGACGAAGACGAATCCTGGATAGGCGCGTCGGAAATCGCGCCAGCTGCTGCGACGCCGATCGCCCTCCCCCGCACGATCGGGCCGGCGCCGCGTCTCCGGGCCGCTCTCCTGTTTCGGTCTTAGAATTTCCATTCTCGAGCTACGCTTCCTCACGTCGGGGCAGGATTACATTACTGGTATAATGGCCACTTCACAGCGCGCGCGGCCAGTCGCGCTCATCGTTCTCGATGGATGGGGATACCGCCCCGAAACTGACGGCAACGCAATCGCACTCGCGAACACTCCGACCTGGGACTCACTCTGGCGTCGAGGCTCGCGCACTCTGCTCGAGGCCTCGGGACTTCGAGTTGGCCTGCCGCTCGGACAGATGGGCAACAGCGAAGTCGGACACCTGAACCTCGGCGCCGGGCGCGTAGTGATGCAGGACCTCGTGCGCATCTCCACTGCGATCAGCGACGGGAGCTTCTACACCAATGGGGCGCTAGTGGGTGCATGCCGGCAGGTAAAGAAAAACGGCGGCACTTTGCATTTGATGGGACTCATCGGATCGGGCGGAGTGCACGCGATCGACACCCACCTCTGCGCGATGATCGATCTCACGAAACGCGAGCGACTGGAGCGGGTGGCGATTCACGCTTTTCTCGACGGCCGCGATACGCTTCCGAAGTCCGCGCTGGGATACATGGAGCAGCTTCTCGACTACATCCGGAAAGTGGGAAGCCCCGCAAAGATCGCCAGCGTCTCCGGGCGCTATTACGCAATGGATCGCGACCGCCGCTGGGATCGCACCGAGCTTGCGTACCGCGCCATCGTCCTTGGCGAAGGCACTTCGGTTACAGATCCGCTCGGCGCGATCAAGCAAGCCTACGAATCGGGAAAAACCGACGAGTTCATGTTGCCGGTGGTCGTGACCGAGAATGGAAAGCCGGTAGCCCCGATGAAAGACGGCGACGCTGTGATCTGCTTCAATTATAGATCCGATCGAATGCGGCAGATCGTGCGCGCCCTTATCGACCCGGGCTTTGCCGACTTCGACGTCTCGCGACGCCCGAGAGTCTCGGTGACGACACTGACGAGGTACGACAAGACCTTCGACGTCCCGGTGGCGTTCGAGCCGACGTCGATGGAGCGGATTCTGGCCGAAGTTTTGTCGGCGCGCGGCCTCTGCATGTTGAAGACGGCGGAAACCGAGAAGTACCCGCATGTGACTTACTTCTTCAACGGTGGCGTGGAAGCGCCATTTCCCTGCGAGCAACGTGTACTGGTACCGAGCCCGAAAGTCGCGACATACGACTTGAAGCCTGAGATGAGCGCGGCTGGCGTTACCGACGCGCTGGTGAATGGCATCACGTCAAAGGAGCACGATTTCATTCTCTGCAACTACGCAAACGCCGACATGGTGGGCCACAGCGGTTCGATTCCCGCCACGATCAAAGCAGTGGAGACTGTCGACGAATCGCTGGCGCGAGTTCTCCAAGCCGCCGAGAGCGCGGGTACGAGGCTCATCGTCACGGCAGATCACGGCAATGCGGAGATGCTCGTTGATCCGGAGACGGGTGGGCCGCACACTGCGCACACCACCAATCCAGTTCCACTTGTTCTCGTTGACTGGGACCAGGAGCAGCGGCTGAGAACGGGAGGAGCGCTGTGCGATGTTGCGCCAACTATATTGTCAATGCTCGGTATCGAGCAGCCGCCGGAGATGACCGGCGTCAATCTTGGAGTCGATTAGTCAAGCTGCGCACGGATTCAACGCTTTCCCCGGATTTAGAGTAATGAGGCTGCTGATTAGCGCTTTGGCGCTTGCTGTTGTTTCTACGACCGCGCCTGCGCAGGTCGGACATCTTCCCTCGAACAGCCCCTATCGCGATCTGGAAACTCGTCAGGAAGTGACGTTTTTCGGCGGTCGGTACAGCGCGGGAGAGGATCCGATCGGAATCGCCCCGCGCGACGGCACGATGTACGGCCTTCGCTACCTGATTCACGTGGGTGGCCCCGCGTTTCTGATGGCGCGCTGGTCGCACGTGAACAGTGAGCGCTCGGCGATCGATCCGACGAAAGTCGGCGTGGCGCGGCAACTTGGAAATCGCAACGTCTCGCTCAATCTCTACGACGTCGACATGGCCCTCAATCTCACCGGCCAGAAAAGCTTTCATCATATCGTGCCGGTCATAAACTTTGGCGCCGGCGTTGGAAGCTGTGGCTGTTCGGTGCCCTCCGATCCCTACACCTTCGGCACCCCGTTTGCATTTTCCTGGGGGAGTGGGCTCAGGTACGCGCCGGGCGGGCGCTTTCAGCTGACGGCGGACTGGAACGACTACCTCTACCAGTTGAAGTATCCGACCGCGTATTACGTGACACCCACCGGCGGGACGGCGGCCGTAACCGGCAACCAGGCCCGCAGCTTCTGGAAGAACAACCGGGCACTCACCATCGGGGCCTCGCTGCTGTTCTTTCGCTAACCTGAATCGCTCTCCGTCAAGGTGGGAGCGAGCGCGGAGGAAGAGTGGAAAAGGACTACGAGGACATCAGGGGCACCGACGGACTGACCGACAACGAGCTGCGCGCGCTCATTCGTGACAATTTCGAGCAGCAGCCAGCGTTTGATCCAGACGATGTAGAGATATCGGTGCGGTCTGGCGTCGTGAGTCTCTCGGGCCGCGTCGGGACGCCGGAGGAGCTCCGCATCATCGAGCGAGTTGTCACCGATATCGTCGGTGTGCAGAATCTCCGCAGCGGTCTCGTAGTAGATCCGATTCGTCGCGCCGAGAGTCCCGAGGCGATCGACGACCATCTCGTCGACGAGCAGCTGCACGAAGGAATCCTTCTTGGCGACACTCCGCGTCCCGAGGACCCCGAAGCGCAGCACCTCCGCGAGAACATTCGGGCCGAGCTGTTCGGGACGACCGACGTGCAGCAGTCGATCAGCGGCGCCATTCCATGGAATCCTCCCGACGGGCCGACACCCGAAGGGATAAGTGGGATGGAGGAGGAGCCTGACGAGGCGAGGGACGATCTCTAGACGGGCGTACGTCAACTGCAACTGAAGACGACCTGCTGGGAGCTTCGGGCGGAGCAGCTCGGGGCTCCGAGCGGAAGGACCGAGGGCCGACCAACCGCCTCTCTCACCCGCCGCATTTCTTTCTCCGCTGCGCATCGCTACAGCCGGCCTGAGTGGAGCGCTGAGAAAAACGCCAACACTTTTGGCGCATGCGCGTGGCCGAACTTTCATGGTCACAGCTACGTCTGCGACATCACTGTCAACGGACCCATCGACGACAAGACTGGGTTTGTCGTCGACCTCGGCGTGCTCGACCAGATCCTCAAGGAGCAGGTCAAGGATCGCTTCGACCATCGCAACATCAATCTCGATGTGGCCGAGTTCGCGGACGGAAAGCTCGTTCCGACCGGCGAGAACCTCGCCCGTTACATCTTCGAGCGAGTGGCGAAGGAGCTGCCCAAACCCGCAAAGGTGACGCGCGTGACGGTCGGCGAAGACGACAGCCTCAGCGCCACTTACAGCTCGGAGTAACGGACACAGTGGCTGATTTTTCCACGCGGCGTGTGCGCGCGCTTCTGACCGTCGTCGCGCCGATTGCGCTGACCGCATGCGTAACGGTGATGAGAACCGTCCATCCGGCTTCTTCGCGCGCCGAGCTGCGCCACACGATCGACTCGCTCACCTCGCAGCCGGTATTCAGAAACGCACACTGGGGAGTTCTGATCGTCGATCCGCGCACCGGCGACACGATCTACTCGAAAAACGCCGGCAAGCTGTTCATGCCCGCCTCCAACATGAAGATCATCACGAGCGCTGCCGCCCTCACGCTCTTAGGCCCCGATTACACGTACAAGACGACGTTTCTCACAGACGGTCCAGTCCGCGATTCCCTTCTCGACGGCAATCTACTGGTGATCGGGCGCGGCGATCCGACGATCAGCGACAACATGCGGGGAGTCGCGACGACAGTTATGGACGCGCTCGCCGATTCAGTTCGCGCCCACGGGATCAGGCAGGTCACCGGCGTTCTCGCGCGCGTCGGCAACGCATTTCCCGATTCCATCCATGGTTACGGTTGGGAGTGGGATGACCTCGGTGAGTATTACGGGGCTGGCGTCGATGAGCTGATCTTCAACGAGGGAATGGCCCCGACTACCCTTCGCCCGCCGCCCGATACCACGCGCGACAGTCTCTACTCGGGACCAGCGAAGGATCCGGGCACCGGCTATCTCAGCGCTTTCAACGACGCGCTGGTGCGAAAGCAGATCAACGTCGAGGCCGGAGTGATGGACAGCATTCTCCCGACGCCGATCAAGATGGACACGCTCTTCACGTTCGTCTCGTTGCCGATGCGGAACATCATTCCCGCACTGATGAAGCCCTCACAGAACCAGATCGCCGAGATACTGCTCAAGACGATCGGGCTCGAGCGCGGAGGGATGGGAACCTCGGACAGCGCGCGAAAGATCGTCGGGCAGCAACTACTCGCGTGGGGCGTACAACCCGACGGCTTCGTCATTCGCGATGGAAGTGGTCTGTCGCGACACGATCTCGTGTCGCCCGAGACAATCGTGAAGGTGCTCGACAGAATCCAGCAGGACACCGCGTTCGCCGTCTACTATAACGCAATGCCGATTGCCGGCGTCGACGGAACGCTCAAGGATCGCATGAAGGGAACGCCGGCCGAGGGAAACGTCCACGCGAAGACGGGTTCGCTCGCGTCAGGGCGGTCGCTGTCGGGATACGTCACGACGGTGGACGGGGAGAGACTCATCTTCAGCATTCTCGCCAATAACTGGACGACGCCGAGCTCCGAAGTCACTTCCGTCGCCGATCAGATCGCGGCCGCGCTCGCGGTCTACCGCGCCCATTAGAGCTGCTTCGGTCTTCGCGCACACCCAGGTTGCGTCTTGACCCGGGCGCGCCACGCGCGATAATCACCCAATGCTGAGCGTAGCCGAAGCGAGTGAGAGGATTCTCGCGGAGATCAGGCCCCTCGACATCGAGAGCGTTCCGCTGCGGCAGGCGCTCGGTCGGGTTTGCGCTGAGGATATCCCGGCGGCCGTCACGATGCCGCCCTGGAGCAACTCGTCGATGGACGGCTACGCAGTTCGCTCGGCCGACATCACGCCGGTGATGAGCGGAGAGCCCGTGAAGCTGCGTGTAGTCGCGACGATCGCGGCGGGAGCATTCGCTCCACGGCCGCTCAAGCGCGGCGAAGCGATGCGGATCATGACCGGCGCGCCCATGCCCGAGGGCGCGGATTCGGTCATTCGAAAGGAGGACACCGACGAGGGCCGGACGAAAGTCGAGATCAAGGATGCGCGCGATGTGTGGAAGAACATCCGGCCGGCGGGTGAGGATTATCAGCGCGGCGACTTGCTGGCAAAGCGAGGCGCGTCACTACGGCCCGCGCTGCTTGGTGTGCTCGCGTCGAACGGCGTCCGCAAGGTCAAGGCTTTTCGCCGCCCGCGGGTCGCGATTATCAGCTCGGGAAACGAGCTGGTCGATGTCGACGATTTCGCGGAGGTTGTCGCCGCTCGGAGGATCGTCTCGACGAACAGCTACACCCTCGATGCGTTGACGCGAGTGTCCGGGGGAATCCCGGTCGACCTGGGAATCGCGGCGGATACGAAAGCCTCGCTGAGGAGAAAGCTCGAGAGCGCGGAAGGCTCTGACCTCATTCTCACTTCCGCCGGCGTTTCGGTTGGAGATCTCGATCACACGCGAGACGTCTTCGCCGCACTCGGCGGAACGCTGAAGTTCTGGAAAGTGAAAATGCGGCCCGGAGCACCGCTGGCCTTCGGAACGCTCAACGAAGTCCCGTGGCTCGGAGTGTCGGGCAATCCAGTCTCAGCGATGGTGAGCTTCGAGCTGTTCGTGCGACCAGCACTGCGAAAGATGCAAGGCTACAGCGCGTTGTTTCGGCGCACTGTGACAGTCAGCGTGGAGGAAGAGGTAAAGATTGGCGCGAAGCTCACGCATTTTCTCCGCGCGATCGTTGCCCGGAATGAGGACGGAACGTACCGCGCGCGTTTGACGGGACTCCAGAGCTCCGGCGCACTCACATCGATGGCGAAGGCGAACGCCCTTTTGATCGTGCCCGAGACCTCGCCGCAGGTTGCGAAGGGCTCTCAGCTTCAGGCGCTCATGCTCGATCAGAGTCTCGACGAGACGTCGGCGTTCGCGCTGTGATCGACAAAGCTGCGCTGCCCGGTGTCGAGAAAAGTGCCAGCCTCGACGGTGATGCGCTCGTGGTGGCACTCACCCGACGGTTTCGGACGACCATTCTCGATGCGACCGTTGGCGAGCGCACTTACAGCATCCTCAAGCCGGCGAATCCCGACGACCTCATTCGCGAGGAGGATTTCGTCAAGGACGAGCGTCTTCCCTACTGGGCGGATGTGTGGCCATCATCGATCGTGCTGGCTGAGACGCTGCTCCAGCAGGAAGGAGCGGGACAGAGTGCGCTCGAGCTCGGATGCGGCGTTGGCCTGAGCACGCTTGCGGCGATGAGCGCAGGTTTCGACGTGCTGGCGACCGATTACTACGAAGATGCGCTGGATGTCACGCGCGCGAACGTGTTTCGAAATCTTGGTAGCATCGCGCGAACCCGGCTCGTCGATTGGCGGCATCTGCCCGAAGATCTCGGGACGTTCGACCTGGTGTTCGCGTCTGACGTCCTGTACGAGAAGGAGTACGCAGCTCTGCTCCCGGTAATTCTCGATCGCGTGCTCGCGGGCGGCGGACGGGCGCTGATTGCCGATCCGGGTAGAGTCGCGGCGCCAATTTTCGTCGAGGCGTGCGCCGTGACCGGCCTTCTGATTCAGGAGAAGCTCACCCGACCCTTCGAGGCGGGAGAAATCAAGCAGCAAATCGATATCTACGACCTCAGGCGGCGGAAAGACTGAAAAACTGTCGAGGGTGCGTCAATCAATCAGGGACTCGTTCCCTACATCTGCCGGTACTTCGGCCCACTGCCCCCCTCTCTCGCCGTCCAACGAGGCCCGATCACGTCGGTGGCCTTGCAGTCGATGCAGTTTGCGGGACTCACGACGAGGCGATCGCCATCGCGCTCGTAAACGCCCGCCGGACACATATGCGTGTAGAGCTCGGCCACATCCGGTGTGATATCGCTGCCAAGGACCAGGTGCGATGGAATGTCGTCGCGCGTCGCGTTCCCTGATTTGAAAACCGCGTCGAGCTTGCTGAAGGTGAGTTTGCCGTCGGGAACGAAGCGCTCAGACGACTTCACGTCGCGCGGGACATCGGCGTCCCTGTGCGATTCGATCCTGCTACCGAGGAGTGCACCGCCGCTCAACGTCATCAGTCCCGCCTTGAGACCGGCGACGTAGAAGGTGCTCTCCTGAAACGCAAGGCGCATGTTGCGACGGCTGTAGAGATCCTTAGCAATGAAGCTCGCGTCCACCATCGCATCGTATGCCTTGAGAGATGCGGACGATGTGTCTTTCCGCTTGAGCGCCTCGAAGGCAGCACGCGCGGCGAACATTCCCGATTGCATCGCGTAGTGGATGCCCTTGAGCGACGCGACTTCGACGAAGCCTGCCGCATCGCCTACGATCATGAGGCCATCCCCGTGTCGGCGTTTCGGCAGGGCGTAATAGCCTCCTTCGGGAATCGTCTTCGCGCCCCACTCGACCATTTCTCCGCTGTCGAGAATCTTCCTGAAAAGGGTGTGTAGCTTCATCCGCTGCAACATCTCATGCACATCATCCGCCGTGCGCTTATAATCGAGCCCGATTACCAGGCCGAGCGCGACCAGATTTGGCGTGAGGGGATACATGAAGCTTCCGCCAAAACAGTCTTTCGGAACCGGCCACCCGAGCGTGTGCACGACTGCGTCGAGGGGCTAGCCGTTCCCAGCCTCCCCAGTTCTGGATAAACCAGAGGGCGCGGTCCGCACACCGGTCACTCGCTGACCCTCTGTCAGCAGCGATGCGGCTGGGAATCCCGTGAAGATGTTGACGCCGAGCGCTTCCGCCTTTTCACCGAGCCATCGCACGAGCTCGCAGATGGAGGCGATGTAGTATCCGTGATTCTGCATCGTCGGTGGTGTCGGAATTCTCACCGCGCGATTCTCGGTCAGGAAGTAGACGCGCTCCCCGGTGACTGGCGCCCGAAACGGGAAATCCTTGTCCTCGAGATCCGGGAACAGTGCCCGGATCGCAATTGGATTGACGACTGCTCCCGAGAGCGAATGTTCGCCGAGCCCGGCGGCCTTTTCCAGGACGCCGATCTGCACATCTCCGAGGTCACCGCCAACTTCGTTGTCGGCCTTGACGAGTTTTGCAAGCGCGATCGCGCCGGCGAGTCCAGCCGGTCCCCCGCCGACGAAGAGGACATCCATCGGAACCGCTTCAGGGTCGGGCGATTCCGCCAGGATCAATCGATCGAGCGGGAGCGGAGCCTGATGGATTATCGGAAGGACTTGACCAGCGCGATCGGGCATTAGGCGTTGGAGTGTAGGTTCGGGAAAAGCTTATGGGCCTAGTGGTGCTTCTTCGCCTCGCGCACGGCTTCGGTCAGCGCCGGAATTACCTCGAGCACATCACCGACGATTCCGTAATCGGCGACTTTAAAAATGGGCGCGTCCTTGTCCTTATTGATCGCAACGATCGTCCTCGACGTTCGCATTCCCGCGAGATGTTGGACAGCGCCGGAGATCCCAACGGCGATGTAAAGCTCGGGGCTCACGAGGCGTCCGGTCTGGCCGATTTGATCACTGTGCGGCCGCCAGCCGTCGTCGGTGACCGCGCGGGTCGCGCCGACCGCCGCGTTTCCGAATGCCGAGGCGAGATCCTCGACCAACTTGAAGTTCTCCGCCGCCTTGAGTCCGCGTCCGCCCGCAATCACTACCGGCGCCTCGGCGAGATCGAGCTTGCCGCCCCCGCCCGTGCGAGTCTCGGTCACTCTGACGCGAGTCGATGCGGGATCGACGGCGGGTTGCGCGTTCTCGACGCGTCCCGCTTTGGCGTTTTGCGCGGGAGCAATCACGTTGGGTCGTATCGCGATCACTGCTGGCGTCCCCGCAATCGCGATCGTCGCGATGACTTTGCCGATGTTCATCGGATGGCGCACTACGATCGAGTTGCCGTCCATCTCGAACGAGAGGACGTCGGTGACGACGCTGACGCCAAGACGCGCGGCGACGCGGGGAGCGAGATCGCGCCCCTGCGCGGTGGTGCTGAAGATTGCGGAGCGATAGCCGCCCGATTTTATGCGATCGGCCGCGGTTGCTGTTGCAACCTCCGGATTGTAGTTGGCGAGAAGCGGACTCTC
>WNGC01000986.1_pt1 | contig 53708 bp, 51 predicted proteins | sample 5400051 | NCBI WGS metagenome assembly WNGC01 (sample SAMN13153368, study PRJNA577476) | soil metagenome | isolation source: 20 cm soil or saprolite under grassland replicate 2 | place: USA:California | collected 2016-06-15
GCGCGCGCGAAGGTCAGCTCGATTCTCGGATTCACCTGAGTCTGGCCGACGCCGTCGAGATCGTATTCGATCGGGTCTTCGACCGTGACGATGTTGGTGCGCTTGGCGTCGAGCTGGCCGATCGCGGCGTAGAGCGTCGTCGTCTTTCCCGAACCCGTTGGGCCTGTAACAAGGATGATTCCATGAGGCTGTTTGACGAGCTCGCGCAGCGCGGCGAGCGTCGTATCCGCCATGCCCAAGCCGGTCAGGTCGAGCCTCCCGGCCTGCTTGTCGAGCAGCCGCAGCACCACGCGCTCGCCGTGAGCCGTCGGCAGGATCGAAACGCGCACGTCGACCGAGCGCCCGGCGAGCCGCAGCGCGATGCGCCCGTCCTGCGGCTGGCGTTTCTCGGCGATGTCCAGGCGCGCCATGATCTTGATGCGCGACACGATCACGCCGTGCACCACCTGCGGCGGTTCGAGCACGTCGCGCAGCATGCCGTCCCTGCGGAAGCGCACCACCGAGCGCCCTTCGAAGGCCTCGATGTGGATGTCGGAGGCGCCCTCGCGCACGGCCTGCGAGAACAGGGCATTGATGAGGCGAACGATCGGCGCGTCGTCCTCGCTCTCCAGGAGGTCGGCGACCTTGGGCAGGCTCTCCGCGAGCGCAACGAGATCCGGATTCGCGTCGAGGTCGGTGACGATATCGGCGGCGTGCGACGCGCCGCGCTCGTAGGCGCGCGCGAGCGCCGCCTCGAAGGCGTCGCCCGCAAGCTCTCTCAGAGCGAGCGGCCCGCCGAGCGCGCGCTGCACTTCGGCGAGGACGCCTGCGCGCACCCCGGGCCGGACCCAGAGCTCGAAGCCTGCCTCGAGCTGCCGGGCGCTGATCACGCCGTGCCGCTTGGCAAAAGCGTAAGGCAGCCGCTCGACCGCGCGCGCGTCAGGCGTGAGGGGGTTCGAGGACATATCCATGCGCTCAGGGCTTCGCCGGCGCCGGGCTGGCTTGCGCTTCGGGCGGCTTCGCGGGAGCCGCCGCCGGAGAATCCTGCGCGGGCGCGCGCGCCGGCGGCTCGGGGGGAGGAGCGGGCACCACGGGCTCCAGACGGTCGTAGATGTCCTCGCGCTCCGGTCCCTCGCCGCGCGTGTAGCCGCGCAGGTATTCGTAGCGGTCCTGCGTCACGCGATAACCGTCATCGGCCGAGCGGATGATCACCGGGCGAAGGAAGATCATGAGGTTCGTCCGCTTGCGGTCCTCGCTCTTGAAGCGGAACAGCGCGCCGAGAAACGGAATATCGCCGAGGAGCGGGATCTGCTGCGTGGTCACGGTCAAGGTGTTCTGGATCAGCCCTCCGAGCACGATCGTATTGCCGTCGTCCACCACGACCTTGGTCTCGAGCGAGCGCTTGGTGGTGACGAGGTCGCTCGCGCCTGCCCGCGCGGTGGGGTCGATGCTCGAGACCTCCTGATAGATCTCCAGGCGTATGGCCGAGCCTTCGGAAATCTGCGGCTTGATGCGCAAGGTCAGGCCGATGTCCCTGCGCTCGATCGTCTGGAAGGGATTCACCGCCCCCACTCCCGTGGCGGTGGCGGCGGCAGCCGTCGCGAAGCTGCCCGTCACGAAAGGCACGTTCTGCCCGATGACGATCTTCGCCTGATAGTTGTCGAGCGTGAGGAGAGTGGGCGTGGAGAGGATATTGCCGAGGTTGTTCGACTGGAGCGCCCGCGCGAGGGCACCCAGACCCTTCACGGTGCTGCCGTCGGGCAGCGTGATGGTGCTGCCGAGCACCGCTACCGAGAGTCCCGCGCCGATCGGCTCGACCCCAGTCGCCAACCCGACGATGCTCGGGTTCGCCGAGGGGAAATTCGCCGCGGCGCCGACCGCGCGCGAGCCGACCCCGCGCGCCCCCGCCCACTGAAAGCCGAGCTCGTCGGTGCGATCTGCATTCATTTCCGCGACCAGCGCCTCGACATAGACCTGCGCGCGGCGCACGTCGAGCTGCTCGACCACGAGGCGCAGGTTGTTGTACACCGTGTCCGAGGCGTTGATGATGATCGAATTGGTCGCCTCGTCGGCCTGGATGAGCGAAGGCGCCGCCCCGCCCGGACGCCCGCCGGCGCCGGGCGCGGTCGTCTGCCCGGTTGTCGCGGGCGCGGCGGCCGAGAGCATGCCGCGCAGCACCTCGACGAGTTTGGTCGCCTCGGCGTGCTTCAGGTAGATCACGCGGGTGCTGCCGATCGAGCGCGCCGGCACGTCCAGCTTTTCGATGAGCGAGCGCAACAGCGCGATGCGCCCCGGGTTGTCCGAGCGCAGCAGGATGCTGTTGGTGCGCCCATCGGGCACCACCGAGAAACGGTCGCCGCCCGCCGCGATCTGGGTAGGCGGCAGGCCCGGCACCGTCCCGGGCCCGGCAACGCCCGTTCCCGACATGCGCACCACCAGCTCGGCGAGGTCGATGGCTGAGGCGTGCTGAACCGGGATCACCGTGACGTCGGTGCTCGCCGGCTGGTCGATCCGCTCGATGATGCGCAGCAGCCGCCGCACGTTGTCCGCGTAGTCGGTGATGATGAGCGCGTTGGCCGGATCGTATACGGAGAGCTGGCTGGTCGGCGACATCAACGGACGCAGCACGTTCTGCAGCTGCGCCACCGCGACATGCTGTCCGATCACGACGTGCGTGATGACCTGTTCGCCGCCGCGCGGGGGACCCTCCTGCTCGTTCACCGGCGCCGCGGCCTTCGCCTCGGCGACCGGGATGATGCGCACTGCGTCGCCCGGACCCTCGACCGCGGTGAAGCCTTGCGTCTTCAGCGCAGAGAGAAAGATCTGGTACCCGGCCGCGACCGGCATGGGCCGCGCCGAGACAATGGTGACCTGTCCCCTCACGCGCGGGTCGATCAGCATGTTGCGCCCCGTCATCTGCGACATCGCCTTCACCACGGCCTGCAGGTCCGCGCCCTGGAAATTGAGCACCACCTCGCCGGCTCGCGGGGTAGCCGCAGCCCCTGCTGCGCGCGGGGCCCGCCCAGGGGGCGCCGCTCCGGGGGATTCGACGGGCGCTTCCGAGGCGGCCGGGGGTGGGCCCGGAACCCGCGTGGTGGGCACGGCTGCCGGGGACTCGACGGAGGGCGCGCCCGGGTTGACGGGGGCCGCGCCTGGGGACTCGGGCGTCTGCGCGGGAACGGCATGCGCGGCGACCGCGAGTGCGCCGGCGAGGATTCGAGCAGCGAGTGCAGGCGTTTTTCTCATTGAGTGTCGGGAGGAATTGCGCGCGGTCAGCGCATATCGTAGTAGAGCGTTTCGGTGCGGCCCTGACGCTGCACGTCCACGAGCACGCGCTGAGCGGTACCGAATTGCTGATAGAGACGCATCACGTCGTCCATGCTGGTGAGCGGCTGGCCGTTGACGTTGCGGATGACGTCGCCCGGGCGCAAGCCGAGCTTCTCGTACAGGCTTCCCGACTGGACCTGGCGCACCAGGAAACCTCCGTCGGGGTTGGGCACGATCAAGGCCTGGTTGAGGAATTCCGGCCTGCCGAGCTGCTGTTGCAATTGCCGCCGGTCGACGAGTTGCCGGTCGGTCCCGACCGGCTGGACGATCGGAGGCGGCGGTGCGGCAACAACCCCCGGGGCGGCTCCTTCGGCTTCTTTCATGAACACCGCTTCGCGCACGCCGTTGCGCACGATCACGATGCGATCGCGCTCCACCGTATCCAGGCGCACGCCGGGAGAAACCTCCTCGCCCGAACAGAAAGCCGCCTCGGGTTGTCCCTGGACGATGACGAGCGCGCAGCCACCGGTCTCGCGCGCGGCGACGCCGGTCAGAGTCATATTCAGGTTGCTGGGCGCGACGCTCGTCGTTTCGGCCGCGGCGCTCCGCGGCGCTGCGCGCCCGAAAAGCTGCACACTGCCGAGCTCGCGCAGATCGGTGAGGTCGGCGCCCCCTGCGCGCGCCATCGCGGGCGAGGCCGGCTGGAGCATGCGCCAGGTTCCCTGCGCCAGCGTCCAGCATAGCAATAGCAGAGCGGCGACCGTCGCAGTAGCGGGCATCGCACGGTGCGAGAGCACGGCCTGGATCGGTGTGGCGGACCGGACAAGGCGCTGTGCGACAGAAAGCGAAGACATTGTCATGGGTCGGGACTCCTAGACACCTGATGAAATCTTGCAGTTCCCGATATAAACCGTTCATCTTACACGAGAAGAAGGCTTTTTCGTCGCTTCCCGGTCGGAGAGGGGGCGGCCCAGAGGAAAGCCGGAGGCCGCAAGTGTCATAATCCGCGAGGAAGCTCCGAGCGAGGCAGACCATGATCACTCCGCAAGCCGCGCGCATGCTCACGCGCTACAACAGCTGGGCAAACAAGCTCATCTTCGACGCCGTCTCCGGGCTGCCCGGGGACGAAGCGACGAAGGAGCGTCAGAGCCTGTTCAAGAACATGGTCCATACCCTCAACCACAACTACGTGATCGATCTCATCTGGCAGGCCCATCTCGAGGGGCGCGAGCACGGGTTCGCGGCGCGCAACACCCCGGGGCACCCGCCGCTCGCCGAGCTGTGGCGCAAGCAGCAGATCGTGGACGACTGGTACATCGCCTGGAGCGACAAGCTGTCAGAGGCCGCGCTCGGGGAAAACGTTCACTTCACCCTGATCGGCGGGAACAAGGGGGTCATGACGCGCGCGGAGATCCTGCTCCACGTGGTCAACCACACGAGCTACCACCGCGGCTTCGTCGCCGACCTCTTCTACCAGGTGCCGGGGGCTCCCCGCCCGCCGACCACTGATCTTCCGGTGTTCCTCAGGGAACGCGCCACGGCATTCGCCTAGGAGGGCCTCCTCACTCGCCTCCCAGCGTATAGCGATCGCGCAGCTCCACCGGCCTGGCGGCGCGCTTGCGCAGGCGTAGGTTGAGCATTTCCACGCACACCGAGAAGGCCATCGCGAAGTACACGTAGCCCTTGGGAACGTGGTGGTCGAAGCCGTCGGCGATCAGCACCACGCCGATCACGAAGAGGAACGCGAGCGCCAGCATTTTCACCGTGGGATGCGTCGAGACGAAGCGTCCGATCGCGCCCGCGTAGGCCATCATGAGAAGCACTGAAGCGATCACCGCCGCGATCATGATTTCGATCCGGTCGACCATGCCGACCGCGGTGATGATCGAATCGAACGAGAACACGATGTCGATGATCATGATCTGCAGGATCACTCCGTAGAAAGTGGCGCCGACCGCGGCCGAGGCCGCACCCCTCTCGCCCTCGAGCAGCTGGTGGATTTCCCGGGTGCTCTTCCACAGAAGGAAGAGGCCGCCGGCGATCAGGATGAGGTCACGGCCGGAAATTTCCTGGCGGAGGATCGTGAAGAGCGGCTCGATCAGCCCGCTGATCCAGGCGAGCAGGAAGAGGAGCCCGATGCGCATGAACATGGCGAGGAACAATCCGATCCTTCGCGCGAGCTCCCGGCGCGCCTCGGGCACCTTGTCCACGAGAATGGAAATGAAGATGATGTTGTCGATGCCGAGCACGAGCTCGAGCGCCGTGAGCGTGAGAAAGGCGATCCAGGTGTGGGGATCGGACAGCAGCTCCATCGGAAGTCCCGGAATGCCTACACTCGCGCGTTCGGCGACTTGGTGTGGTCTACCGCGGGCCAGCGTTGCGAGACTGCAGGCAAAGGCGTCTCCTTGCCGCTCATGCGCTCGACCGCGATCGCGTACAGCGTGATCTGGTCGATGCGCGGATAAAAGCCCTTCGGGCGCTCCCAGTCCTTTCGGGCGTACTTCGCCATCAGCGCGTCGAAGAAGCGTTGACGCGTCGCAAGGTCCTCGACGACGCGGATCCTGCCGAACACGATCACGCTGCGGTACTCGACCGTGGAATCGCATTCGAAGCGGCCGTAGGCGAACACCTCGCCGGCTTCGTCGATCTCGAAGCAGACCCGCGGCTCGCGATCGACGTTCGCGCGCAGGTGGCCCTTCGCCCGCGTGTTGTGGACGAAGATCTCGCCGTCCATGCAGACATAGAGGAGCGGCACGCAGTAGGGCCAGCCGTCTTCGCCGACGGTGGCGAGCCGGCCGCAGAAGCCCCGCTCGAGCGTCTCGCGCGCGCGTTCCTCCGTCATCAGCTTGTCCGCCCGCCGCACCTGGGGTGAGCCGCTCATAGTCAACCTCCGCTATCTCACGATTTTTCGGGCTTTCGGGACTTCGCGGCGCGCCGATCGGAAGAAGTCAAGGCTTCGGGCAAATCGTGACCGGACCATCGGTACTTGTTCATGGTCTCCGCGTCGGCGACCTTGGCGAGCATCCTTCGATGTTTCCAGCTTTCATGGGCTTTCGCGATCTTGCCCAGGATCCACCAGGCGACGATCACGACGACGAGCGCGGCAGCCGCGAGCGCGCCCCACATGAAATCTTCGCAGAGCGGCTTGTCGATGTTCCGGCCCGCGCAATACCGCGTCACGAACGAAAGCCACTCCCAGTCCTTCGAGAGCTGGCCGATGAACGTGTCGAAATTCACGGCGCGATTGTCTCAGTTCCAAGGTCACGGCGCCAAGCCGAACCGAGTCCCGTGCGGAGCGGGGATGGATAGAGCGTATGATTTGCCGCAAAATTGCATTGTGGTCGGGGAGCACAGCGTGAACGATCCCATAGGCTCCGTTCGACGGGTTCCGGTTTGGGCGCAGGCGGGCCTGCTCGCGGCGGTGTATTTCGCCGCGGCCAAGCTCTCGCTGCTGCTCGCCATCCCGCCCGGCTACGCCACCGCAGTGTGGCCGCCTTCGGGCATCGCGCTCGCGGCGACGCTCGCGCTCGGAAACCGCGTCTGGCCCGGGGTCTGGATCGGCGCCGCGCTCGCCAATCTCACCGTCGAAACCTCGTGGCTTGCATCGGCCCTTATCGGCACCGGCAACACGCTCGAGGCGCTCGCCGGAGCGACGCTGATACGTCGTTTCATCGGCGTGCCCTACCGCTTCGAGCGCGGCGAGGATGTCGTCAAATTCATCGCCTTTTCGGCCTTGAGCGCAAGCGTCGCCGCCACGATGGGAATGACGCCGCTGGTCTTCGGCCATGGGCTGTCGTCGCCCCAAATCCTCGCGAACTGGTGGACTTGGTGGCAGGGCGACGTCTCCGGGATCGCCGTCGTCACCCCGCTGATCCTCAGCTGGAGCGTGCGCGGCGCGGAGGCTTCGCCGCCGTCGGGGAAACTCGAGGCAGCCTGCTTCGCGCTCCTCCTGCTCGCCGGCCTCTACGCGGTGTTCGGCTACCGAAGCCAAACCGCCGCTCCCTATCAGTGGCCGTTCTTGATCCTGGGGTTCGTGATCTGGGCTGCCTTCCGCTTCAACCAGCGCGGCGTCACAGCAGTGATCGTGACCGTGTGCGCGGCGGCCGTCGCGTTCACAGTCGAAAAGCGCGGGCCTTTCGCGCTGGCCGCGGTCAGCGAATCGCTGCTCCTGATGCTGGGATTCATCAGCATCGTGGTGACCACCGGGCTCGTGCTCAGCGCTGTGCTGCGCGAGCGCGGTCGCGTCGCCGAGGAATTGCGCAGGAAGCGCGACGAGCTCGAGTCCAGGGTGCGCGAGCGCACGCTCGATCTCGAGCGAGCCAACCGCGCCCTCCGGGAGGACATCGCCGGGAGGAAGACGGCCGAGGGCCGGTTGCAGGAAAGCGAAATGCGCTTTCGCCTGGTGATCGAGAGCGTCACCGACTACGCCATCATCATGCTGGACCCGAAGGGCCACATCGCGAGCTGGAACGCCGGGGCGGAGCGGATCAAGGGATATCGCGCCGAAGAGATCATCGGCCAGCATTTCTCCCGGTTCTATCCTGCGGAGGACCTCGCGCGCGGCAAGCCCCAACACGGGCTGGAAATCGCCTCAGCCGAGGGACGCTTCGAAGACGAAGGCTGGCGCCTGCGCAAGGACGGGGCGCGTTTCTGGGCCAACGTCGTCATCACCGCGCTGCGCGACGACTCGGGGACGCTGCGCGGCTTCGGCAAGGTCACCCGCGATCTCACCGAGCGCAAGCGCTCCGAGGACCGGCTCGCCTATCTCGCGCAAAACGACACGCTCACGCGACTGCCGAACCGTCACATGCTGCACGACCGCCTCGTTCAGATGCTGGCGCAATCCCCGCAGGACGGCCGGTCGATCGGCTGCATGTACATCGACCTCGACCGGTTCAAATACGTCAACGACACCTTCGGACACGCCACCGGCGATCAACTGCTCATTCAAGTCGGAGAGCGCTTGCAGAAATGCGTGCGCAGCACGGATGTCATCGGCCGCCTGGGCGGAGACGAGTTCGCCGTTGTGCTTGCAAGCCTGGCCAAGTCGGAAGACGCCGGGTTGGTCGCGCAAAAGGTAAACGCCGCCCTATCGGCACAATTCGATCTGGACGGGCACGAGACCTACATTTCAGCGAGCATCGGCATCGCAATTCATCCTCAGGACGGCGGCGACGCGGATCTGCTGCTGAAAAACGCCGATGCGGCGATGTACCGGGCGAAGGAGCAGGGGCGCAACAACTATCAGTTCTATCTGCCGGAGATGGACAAGGCCTCGCGACGCCTGCAGCTGGATGCGCGCCTGCGCGGGGCGCTCGAGCGCAATGAGTTCCTTTTGCACTACCAGCCCAAGGCCGACCTCGCGACTGGCTCCATCAACGGCTTCGAAGCGCTGCTGCGCTGGCAGGATCCGCAGCAGGGCCTGGTCTCGCCGGGCCAGTTCATCCCCATCCTCGAAGACACGGGCCTGATCCTTCCGGTGGGCGAATGGGTGCTGCAGACCGTGTGCGCGCAGATCAAGGAGTGGCAAAGACAGGGAATCAAGCCCCGCCCGGTTTCGGTCAACGTGTCGGCGCGGCAATTCCAGCAAAAGAATCTCGATGCAGTCATCTCGCGGATCATCCGGGGTGCCGGCCTCGATCCGGCGCTGATCGAGATCGAACTGACCGAGTCGCTGCTCATGAAAGACGCCGAGGAAACGGTCCGGGTGCTGACCACCCTCAAGGCCTCCGGCGTGACACTGTCGGTGGACGATTTCGGCACCGGCTACTCCAGCCTCGCCTACCTCAGGCGCTTCCCGCTCGACAAGCTCAAGATCGACGGCAGCTTCGTGCGCGATGCAACCACCGAGCCCGAGGATGCGGAGATTATCGTGGCAATCATCAGCCTCGCGCACAACCTCAAGCTCAAGGTGGTGGCCGAAGGCGTCGAAACTGAGGCGCAGCTGCGTTTTCTGCGGTCCCACGGCTGCGACGAAATGCAGGGTTACTACTTCGCGCGGCCGCAAAGCCTCGAAGATAGCACTCGGCTCCTGGCCGAGGATCGCCGCCTGCAGCTGCCTGCCGCAGAGGAACCCGCCGCCGCTTCGGCCGTGCTGATCGTAGACGACAACGAGGACGATCTAGAACGGATGGCTAGGGCATTGCGACCCGACGGTTACCGCGTGTTGACCGCGCGCAGCGCTCAGGCCGCCTTCGACCTACTCACCCGGCACAAGATCGGTATTGTCATCAGCGACCAAAGCATGCCGGGCATGAACGGGGTGAGATTCCTGACGAGCGTGCGCAAGCTCTACCCGGGAGCGGTTCGGATCGTGGCGAGCGGCGCGAGCGACCTGGCCTCCGTCACGGACGCGGTGAATGAAGCGGGCATCCACAAATTCCTGTCGAAGGACTGGGGCGCCGCCCGGCTGTCGGCTGAAATACGCGAAGCCTTCCGGCGGACAGGCGAGACGCCCGGGTAGGCGGCGCCGGCCGGGTTACCGGACTTCCGCCGTGCGCGTGATCTCGCCCATGCGGCCGCTCTGGTAGTCGCGCACGGCCTGCACGATCTCCTCCTGCGTGTTCATCACGAACGGACCGTAGCGGGCGACGGGCTCGGCGATCGGTACGCCTGCGAGCAGCAGCAACCGGCCTCCACCCGAAGCACCGCGAAAGCGCACGGCATCCCCCGGCCCGAGAAGCGCGAGCTGCCCGTCGCGAATCTCCTTGCCTTCGTTTCCGACGAGCACCGCGCCTTGGAATACGTACGCCATCGCCTGTTGCTCGCGCGAAAGGGCGACAGTGACATCGGCGCCCGGTTCGACCGTCCAGTCCTGATAGACGATGGGAATGTGCGTGTCGATCACGGCGTGCGTGCCCAGGGCCTCGCCTGCTATCACGCGCACCCGCGCGCGCCCGTCCGCGCTCTTTGCCTCGGGAATCTTGCCGGCCGAAACCTCCTGGTAGCGCGGCCGGGTCATCTTCAGCTTCGCGGGCAAGTTCACCCAGATCTGGAAGCCGTGCACTCGGCCGCCCTTCTCGCGAATCCTGTCCGAAGGCGTCTCAGAATGCACGATGCCCGCGCCTGCGGTCATCCACTGAACGTCGCCCGGGCGCAGCACGCCGCGGTGGCCCGCCGAGTCCTCGTGCTCGAACTCGCCCTCCAGCATGTAAGTGATGGTCTCGAAGCCACGATGCGGATGATCGGGCGCCCCGACCGCCTCGCCGGGGCCGTAGTCGACCGGCCCCATCTCGTCGAGCAGCAGGAACGGATCGACCACGTCCAGTCCCGGGGTCGGCACAGGCCGGCGCACGATGAAGCCTGCCCCCTCGCGCTGGCGGTGCGCGGTGACGATGCGGGTGGGTTCGCGGACGGTGCTCGTGCCCGGTGCCATGGCTTTCTTCTCCCGAAAAGGGGAATATGGGGACGTATGGTACGTGAACAAGCCCCCGAGTCGCCCCCCGAGCGCGCCCGCCGGTACAATTCGCAGCTGCTCTGTCGCATCACGGGCTTGCCGTAAGCCCGTACCCGACGTATACTGTATGTAATCACAGTAATACCCGGCGGTCAGCCAACCAAGCCGAGGCCTTCAACCCCATATAGAGTGACAGGCATCATGATCGAACCCCTTTCCCCGGTCGCCGAGGCCATTCCCGAGCAGGCGATCTGCCGCGAGGCTCTGCTCGAGAAATACGCCAAGGACAAGGAGCAGACCATAGCGGACGTGAGGGCTCGCGTGGCGCGCGCCCTCGCCGCGGCCGAACGCGAGGACGAGCGCGCCCACTGGGAGCAGCGCTTCTACGAGGCGATGGAAGCCGGCTTCATCCCCGCCGGCCGCATCAATTCCGCCGCCGGCATCCCGATGCAGGCCACGCTCATCAACTGCTTCGTGCAGCCGGTGGGCGATTCGATCTCGGAGGTCGTGGACGGCAAGCCCGGCATCTACACCGCCCTGCAGGAAGCCGCCGAAACCATGCGCCGCGGGGGTGGAGTCGGCTACGACTTCTCCGCCATCCGCCCCAAGGGCGCGGAGGTGAAGGGCACGCGCTCGCGCGCGAGCGGCCCGGTGTCCTACATGCGCGTGTTCGACCGCTCCTGCGAGACGGTGGAATCGGCCGGGGCGCGCCGCGGCGCGCAGATGGGCGTGCTGCGCTGCGACCATCCCGACGTCGAGGAATTCATCCACGCCAAGGACCGGGGGGACCTCGCCAACTTCAACATCTCGGTCGGCGTCACCGATGCCTTCATGCGGGCGGTCGAGGACGACGCCAAGATCGAGCTGGTGCACAAGGCACGGCCGCACGCGGATGCGATCGCGGCTGGCGCTCAAAGTGGAAAACAGGGCCCCTCCCTCGTCTACCAGAGAGAAGACGGCCTTTGGGTGTACGCGAAGCCGCGCGCCCGCGAGCTGTGGGACCAGATCATGCGGTCGACCTACGATCACGCCGAGCCGGGGATCCTGTTCATCGATCGTATGAATCAGGACAACAATCTCAATTACTGCGAGGCGATCGAGGCGACGAACCCGTGCGCAGAACAACCCCTGCCAGCCTACGGCTGCTGCTGCCTCGGTTCGATCAACCTCACCCGCTTCGTGAGCCACGCGTTCTCGGACAAGGCCGCGTTCGACTACGAGCGTTTCGGCGAGGTGGTCGAAGTCTCGGTGCGCATGCTGGACAACGTGCTCGACGTCACCGCCTGGCCGCTCCAGGCGCAGCGCGACGAGGCGATGGCGAAGCGCCGCGTGGGCCTAGGCTTCACGGGGCTCGGCGACACGCTCATCATGCTGCGCCAGCGCTACGACACGGAGGCCGCGCGCGCGACGGCCGCGAGGATTTCGGAGTTCATGCGCGATAGGGCCTACCGCGTCTCCTCCGATCTCGCCAAGGAGCGCGGCGCGTTCCCGCTCTTCAACGCCGACATGTACCTCTCCGGCTCGGGCTTCGCCGCGCGCCTGCCGCAGGAGCTGAAGGCGCTCATCCGCAGGCAGGGCATGCGCAACTCGCACCTCCTCTCGATCGCGCCCACGGGCACCATCAGCCTCGCCTTCGCGGACAATGCCTCGAACGGCATCGAGCCGCCCTTCTCCTGGACTTACACGAGAAAGAAGCGCATGGCCGATGGGGCGCTGAAGGAATTCCCGGTGGAGGACTATGCCTGGCGCCTGTACAAGCGCGCCGGAGAGGAGGTGAACGCCCTGCCCCCGTACTTCGTCACCGCGCTCGAGCTCTCGGCCTCCGCGCACGAGCGGATGGTCGCCGCGGTCGCGCCCTATGTCGATACGAGCATCTCCAAGACGGTGAACGTGCCGGAAACCTACCCCTATGAGGATTTCCAGGGCCTCTACTTCGAGGCGTGGAAGTCGGGGCTGAAGGGGCTCGCGACTTATCGGCCGAACAACATCATCGGGTCGGTGCTTTCCGTGGGGCAGGAGTCCCGGCCGCAGGACTTTGTCGCCACCGATCGCAACCGCCGCATCGAGATCAAGGCGGTGCCGGAGCCGGTGCTTGCGTCCTTGCGCTGGCCGGGCCGGCCCAACCTCGCCGGAGGCAACCCGGCCTGGACCTACATGATCGAGCACCCGCACGGGCAGTTCGCGCTCTTCGTCGGGCACGTGGAGAACGAGACGCGCGCGCATCCCTTCGAGGCGTGGGTGAACGGGGCCGAGCAGCCGCGCGGTCTCGGCGCCGTGGCAAAGACCCTCTCGATGGACATGCGTGCGAACGACCCGGCGTGGCTGCGCCTGAAGCTCGAGACGCTCGCCAAGACTTCGGGCGACGACGCCTTCGACATGCCCTTCCCGCCGCACGGCGAAAAAAAGCGCATGCCGAGCCTGTGCTCGGCGGTCGCGCAGCTGGTGCGCTGGCAGTGCGAGCAGCTGAGCGCGCTGCCCGATGAAGAGCACGGCCCGGTGCTCGACGCGATGTTCAGCCTGAAGGAGCCGAAGACCGGCGCCGACGGCACGATGTCGTGGACGGTTGACGTGCTCAATCCCGCCGGGCGCGACGACTTCGTGCTGGGCTTGAAGGAGATCACGCTGCCCACGCACGACGGCTCCGTCGTGGGCGTCACGCGTCCCTACTCGATGTGGCTTTCGGGCGAATACCCGCGCTCGCTCGACGGCCTGTGCAAGATCCTGTCGCTCGACATGCGCGTCGTCGATCCGGCGTGGATCGGGATGAAATTGCGCAAGTTGTTGAACTACCCCGAGCCGCTCGGCGACTTTATGGCTTTCACTCCGGGATCGCGGAAGCAGCAGAACTGGCCCTCGACCGTGTCGTACGTCGCGCGCCTCATCATCCACCGCTACGCCATGCTCGGCATCTTGGACGAAGAAGGCTACCCGGTGCAGGCGATGGGCGTGCTCGAGCCGCCCGCGCCCGGCGCCGCGCGGAAGATGAAAGGCATGAAATGTCCCGAGTGCAGCAACTTCGCGGTGATCAGGAAGGACGGATGCGATTTCTGCAGCGCCTGCGGCTGGGTGGGGGTGTGCGGGTAGCGGGGCAAGTCGATCTATTTCCGCAACGCCCGCGTCACGTTCTCAAGGCTTCGAGCTCCGACGGATCGGCATAAGATAGTCGCGGTTCCATTCCAGAGGAGGATTTCCCGTGATCAACCCCGAACAGGCTGCGGGTGCGGCCTTGCTTCTGCGCCTCGCGCTGGGCGTGATGTTCCTTGCTCACGCCTGGGTGAAGGTCAAGGTCTTTACGCCCTCAGGCACCGCCCAATATTTCAAATCGCTCGGCCTCCCGGCTGAGGTTGCGTATCTGACGATGGCGGCGGAAATCGTCGGCGGCGTCCTGCTCATCCTCGGCATCGAGACTCGCTGGGTGGCGTTGGCGCTGGTGCCGCTCATGCTCGGCACGATCGTGCTGGTGCACGGCAAGGCCGGCTGGCTCTTCACCAACAAGGACGGCGGCTGGGAATATCCCGCTTTCTGGATCGTAGGCCTGCTCGCGCTGGCCCTGCTCGGGGACGGAGCGGCCGCGCTCGGCCCGAAGCTCGGTCTCTCCTGAATCCCACCATGGGCTGAAAGGACTACGCAGAGCAGACCCTCAACGCAGCCGGGCTAGAGCTCCTTCCTCGCCTTGGCGAAGGATTTTCTCAGCACCTCGTAGCTTTTCACGAACCCGGCCTTGACCTGCTCCCATGATTCCGCGGAGCTGTGCTTGAGCCCGCCGTACCACTCGGCGAGCTCGCCGCGTTCCCTGCGCAGCGCGTTCAGGGCCGCGCGGGATTTCTTGCGGGCAGCCCCGTCCATCTTGTCCCATTCGCCGTCCAGCTTCCGCTCCATCCGGCGGATGCGCGCGTCCACGTCATCCAGCGCGGCCTTCGCCCGCGTGACGGCCTCGTCGCGCTGGGCCACCGTGTAACCCTTGATCGCCCGGCCGGTCTCGACAGCCTTCCTGGAGACGTCCTTTGCCGTGGCTTTGCCGCCCGGGGTGTCGGCTGCAACGCACAACGGGGGAGCCGCGAGCAGCGCGCCAAGCGCAAGTGCCTGAGCCGAAAAAGCTAGCGTTCGGATTTTCATTCATTTTCTCCTCATGACCTGCAGATCTTACCGCCGAGTATGCGCCGAAAGGACTATGCAGGGCATCGACGGTCGTAAACCACGAGCGCGGAACATTGAGGCTCAGAACAAGGTGCATTACATACGGGAGCTATCATGGCGGTCATCGCGTTCAAGGAAAAGCCCATCGCGTTCAAGGAAAAGTCGTACTTGCTGGCCGAGGAATACGGTTGGCCGCTAGCCAGCGCCAAAGGCTATGTCGATGGGGAAGCATTTCGCAAGCGGGGTAAGGAACCACCGGTACATGCCTTGGTTGGAATCGACGACTATTCGGAGGGCTTTCGGGCCGGTTACTACCATCGGCCGATTGCCGAATGGGCGCTTTCGAGCGAACCCTCAAACTCGTCGGCCTAGAATTCCTTACTCGCTTTTAGCGAAGGATCCCCTGGAGCGGACGTGCGTGCCCAGGCCATCGAGCGCGGCCTGGGCCCGCTCGATGGCCTCGTTGCGCTGCTCCACCCACGTAGCTCTGGGTCGCCCGGTCGGCTAGCGCCGCCGGTACTGCGGCCGACGCGGGGGCAGCCGCACCGCCGGGGTCTCGTCCTTGTGCCGGAAGTTGATGCGCCCCTTCGTCAGATCGTAGGGCGTCAGCTCGAGGCTGACCCGGTCCCCCGCGAGAATGGTGATTCGATGCTTCCTCATCTTGCCCGCCACGTAGGCGATCACCATGTGGCCGTTCTCCAGCGTTACGCGGTAGCGCGTATCGGGAAGCACCTCGTTGACGGTGCCTTCCATTTCGATCAACGCTTCTTTTGTCATGCCAATACTCCTTCCGGCTCAGGGTCTTGCCGCGAGGGTAGCCCCGCAAGGCGCGAAGCTCCATACCTGGCGTAACCGCGCACGCGACGCGTGCGAGGCATCAAATTATCCGTGGGAGAAACCAGAAGCGGCGTCGAAGGGACACCGCGGACTGACCCAAATCGAATTCGACGTTGCTAATATGAGGGTTACCGGCGTCGTTGACAAGGGGACGGCGAAAATACTTCTGTCCGTCCCGGCCCGACTCTTCGGAATGCCCGGATCGGCGCGACCATCATCCATTCGCAGCGATCATGAAAATCTCCATCCTCGACGATTATCACGACACCGTCCGCACGCTCAAAGCCTTCGGCAAGCTGATCGGCCACGAGGTCAAGATCTGGAACGATCACCTCCAGGAGGTCGATGCGCTCGCCGAACGCCTGAAGGACACCGAGGCGCTGGTGCTGATACGCGAGCGCACCAAGATCCGCGCCGAGCTGCTCGAGCGCCTACCCAGGCTCAAGCTCATCAGCCAGCGCAGCGTCTATCCGCACATCGACGTCGATGCCTGCACGCGCCTCGGCATCGTCCTGTCGTCGAACCAGCATTTCGGCATGCCGTCCTACGCGACCGCGGAGCTGACATGGGGACTCGTCATTTCCGCCGTGCGCGACATCCCCAGGCAAATGGCTTCCCTCAGGGCCGGAAAGTGGCAGGCCGGCGTCGGCAGCACGATGCGCGGAAAGACGCTGGGAATCTTCGGCTACGGCAGGATCGGCGCCGTCGTGGCGGGGTACGGAAAGGCCTTCGGGATGAAGGTGCTCGTCTGGGCGCGCGAAGCGTCGCGCCTGCGCGCGCGCGAGGACGGCTACGCCGCCGCGGCGAGCAAGGAGGCGTTCTTCGAGGAGTGCGACGTCATCTCGCTGCACATGCGCTTGATCGACGCAACGCGCGGGATCGTGACCGCCCGCGACCTCGCGCGGATGAAGCCGACGGCGCTGATCGTCAACACCAGCCGCGCGCCGCTGATCGAGCCCGGCGCGCTCGTCGCCGCCCTCAAAGCGGGGCGCCCGGGCAAGGCGGCGGTGGACGTCTACGAGGAGGAGCCGCTGCGCGACACCGGCCATCCTTTGCTCAACATGGACAACGTGATCTGCACGCCCCACCTCGGCTACGTGACGCGCGAGGATCACGAGATCGCGTTCGCCGAGATCTTCGACCAGATCAATGCGTACGTCGCCGGCAAGGCGATCAACGTCGTGAATCCGGAGGTTTTGGGGAGCGCACGAAAATAGTCCTCGTCAACGTCATTTACATCCGCACCAGTCCGCGGGCGCTTTGGAACGCGCTCACGCTGCCTCAATTCACTCGTCAGTACTACGTGGGCCTCGAGCTAAGGGCCGAGCTCAAGCGAGGCGGCCGGTTCGACTACATGCACCGGGCCGAGCTGCACGGGCGGCCCGGCGCCGGCGTGGAAGGTGTGGTGATCGAGGTGAATCCGCGAAAGAAACTGGTGCACAGCTTCGAGCCGAAGTTCGTCGAAGACAAGCCCTCGCGCGTGACCTACGAGATCGAGCCGATGGGGCTGGTGTGCAAGCTCACCGTCACGCACGACCAGTGTAACGAAGACTGCGGCTTCCCTTCCCGTCCGCGGCGATATACTGGGCGCCTCGGGATTTCGATTTGAGGGTCGTCATGGAAGCGGTGAAAGACGCGAGCCATCTCTACGAAGTCGAGCGGCGGGCCACGCACGCCGAACGCCCCGGCTTCCGGATCAACGAGATTCAGATCTCGGCGAAGCAGAAAGTGCCCTGGCACTACCACAACAACGTCCAGGACGCGTTCTACGTCCTGCAGGGAAAGATCCGCATCTTCCTCCGCGATCCCAAGGAGGAAGTCCGCCTCGGACCCGGCGAGACATTTTCGGTGCGCCCGAAACGCCCGCACTTGGTGATCAACGGTGGCGACACCTCGGCGACGTTCCTGGTGCTGCAGGGAATCGGCGAATACGACTTCGTTCCGCTGACCTAAAGGGGCTTCGCGAAGCTTTCGGCGTCGCTCGCCGCTGCGCGGGGTGAAGACGAATTCGATTTGGGTCAGAGGGGCACCTGAAGACCAATTACTGACCTGAAACAAAGTGATATCTCGTTACTTCCGGTGCTGTTGCAGCGCAGCAATGGCGGGAGTATGCTGTGCACCCTCTGCAGACAAGAGGGGCACCCGAATGAACTCCTCCCCCGCAGCCGGCAACGGCGGCTCCTTCACCTCTAAGCGCGGCAAGCCGAAACTGGCCGCGCTTACCCTCCTCGCGCTGGGCGTGGTCTACGGCGACATCGGCACGAGTCCGCTGTACGCATTCAAGGAAGCCTTCAGCGGATCGCACGGCTTGCCTCTGACCGAAACCAACATTCTCGCGGTGCTGTCGCTGATGTTCTGGTCGCTGATGCTGATCGTGTCGCTGAAGTACGTGACCATGATGCTGCGCTTCGACAACCGCGGCGAAGGCGGCATCCTTGCGCTTCTCGCGCTCGCTTCGCGGGCGACGCGCGACCGTCCGCGCCTCGGATGGACGATTGCGACAGCGGGAATATTCGGAGCGTCGCTGTTCTACGGCGACGCGTTGCTGACTCCCGCGATTTCCGTGCTTTCGGCGGTCGAAGGCATTTCGGTCGCGACCCCCGCGCTGGACAGATGGGTCGCGCCTGTCACCGTGGGAATCCTCATCGGCCTGTTTTCGATCCAACACCGAGGCAGCGGCGTGGTCGGCACGCTCTTCGGACCCTGCATGGTGATCTGGTTCGGCGCGCTTGCGGTGCTCGGCGCCATTTCGATCGCCCAGATGCCTTCGGCGCTCGCGTCGCTCGATCCCCGGCATGCGCTGGAGTTTGCCTGGCGCTTCCCGGGGTTGACGTTCCTCGTCCTTGGGGCGGTGTTCCTCGCCATCACAGGCGCAGAAGCCCTCTACGCCGACATGGGGCATTTCGGCGCGAAGCCAATCCGGTTTGCCTGGTTCGGAATGGTCTTTCCAGCGCTGATGATCAACTACATCGGCCAGGGCGCTCTCGTTCTGCGCGATCCGACTGCCATCAAGAACCCGTTCTATCTGCTCGCACCGGTGGAACTGCTCTTTCCTCTCGTCGCACTTGCCACCGCGGCTACGGTCATCGCCTCGCAGGCGACCATTTCCGGTGCGTTCTCCATGACCCAGCAAGCCACTCGCCTCGGGTACCTGCCGCGGATACCGGTAACACACACCTCCGAGTCCGAGCGCGGCCAGATCTATATCGGGCACGTAAACTGGACAATGCTCATCATGGTCGTGCTGCTCGTGCTCGACTTCAAATCCTCCAGCGCCATTGCGTCGGCTTACGGCGTTGCGGTGTCGGGCACGATGGTCCTTACCACCTTGCTGATCGGCGTCATCACGCTCGATTCGCGGAGCCGCGCGAAGCCCTTCCTCCTCGCGGCGATCGCGGCGATCGCGCTCGTCGAGCTCGTGTTCTTCGCAGCCAATGCGATGAAGTTCACCGAAGGCGGCTGGTTTCCGCTCGCCTGCGGCGTCGTGATTTTCACGATGCTAACTACCTGGAAGCGCGCCGAAGGCGTCGTAATGGCTCGGGAGGGAAAGATCCGCGTTCCGGTCGAAGCGTTTCCCGCGATGCTGGGCCCCGACATGACGCGCGTCGAGGGAACCGCAGTCTATCTGTCGCCCGATAGCGGCTCGGTTCCCCCGGTGCTTTTGCACAACTTGAAACACAACAAGGTCTTGCACGAGCGGGTCATTTTCCTCACGGTCGTCGACGCGGAGGTGCCCCGCCTCGCCGACGGCGAGCGCACTGAGGTGCGCGTGATCGAGCGCGGGCGCCTTTATCAGGCGCTGCTGTCGTACGGTTTCATGGAGGAGCCGGACGTACCGCGCGGACTCAAGCTTCTCGAGCGGCATGGCCTGCGCCTCGAGTCCATGCACACCACGTTCCTCCTCGGCAGGTCCACCATCGCGCGCGCCACGCGCCCGGGGCTCCTCACCTGGCGGCGCGAGCTCTTCCGCTGGATGCAACGCAACAGCCCGGCGACCGCGGAGTACTTCAAGCTGCTGCCCGAGCGCGTGGTCGAGCTCGGAACGCGCGTCACGATCTGACGCTGGGGAGTAATATGGGGTCGAACGTTCTCCCGTCGCGGTTGAAGGAGGCCACATGGCAACGAAGCGTGAAGAATACATCGCGAAGCTGAAGACCCAGCTCGATCAATGGAACGCCGAGATGGCGAAATGGGAAAGCCAGGCCGCGCAGGCGCAGGCGGGCATGCGCGCGGAGTACGAGAAGCAGCTCGCCGCGATCCGCCGGCATCAGGACCAGGCGAGGGAACAGTTGCGCAAGGTGCAGGCGGCCTCGGGCGAGGCCTGGATGGAACTCTCTCGCGGCGCGGACGAGGCCTGGGCGGCGATGCGCAAGGCCTTCGAGAAGGTGAGCGCGCAGTTCAAGAAGCCGGGAAGCTCCGGCTGAGAAATCCCGGCGGCTAGCTCCTGAGCATCGAGTCGAGGTGCTCGATGTCGTTGATGAGGACCCACTCGGAGGCCCCGGCCTTCTCGATCCGCTTCTGCCAGGCCTCGAGCCGCCCCATGTAGCGCCGCGGATCGATGTTGTCGGTCTTGAGCTTGACCACGTTGAGGGCCACGACCCGGATGTCCTTCAGGTTGATCGGGAAGTCGCGGATCGTGACCTTGTCGAGTTCCTCCTGCATGTCCGAGAAGATGAGGATGGTCTTTCTTCCGGCTCCGGTTTCGTTCAGGTACATCCCGCCCTGGATCAGGCCGCCGGTGATGTCGGTGTAGGCGCTGCCGCCCACCGACTTGACGAACGCGTCGATCTTGTCGCGGAAGGCGCGCTTCTGCGCGTTCGCCTGCGAGGGGCGGCTGTCGAAGGTGACCTTCGCGATGATGTCCTTCTCGCTGAAACTGCGCGTTTTCACCCGCGCTACGGCGAGCGAATCCCCCGATTGCAGTGTCCCGAGCAGGTAGTTGATGATGCGCTGCGCCTTGCCGACCTCCTGCGCGTAGGTTCCCGAGGTGTCGATCAGCATGTACACGGCCTGGGTGTGGCTGCGCTGGTCGGTGCAGGTCGATGCCGACAATCCAAGCAGCGACGCGAGAAGCAAGCGCTTGATCATGACCGCCCCTCTTACGCTGCGCGCTTCACGGGGCGCGATTCCGACGAGTCGCCCTCCGAGCGGGCGGCCTTCACCAGGCGCTCGACGAGCAGAGGCAGCACGATCGTGAAGTCGTATACGCCGATCAGCACCCTGCAGAGCTGCCGTACGAGGTTGCCGAGAACGCGCAACACGAAAGCGGTCGCGCGAATGAGCATCACCAGGAACGCTCCGCCGACGGTCCGCAGCGAGTAGACGAAGGATTCGAGCGGGATCGCCACGAAAGCCAAGGCGAAGGGCAGGAAGAAACCGAGAACCATCTGCGCCGTGGTCGGGATGAGCCTGAGCAGGGGATCGGGCGCAGCCGCCTTTGCGCTCGCGAGCGACTGAACGAGCGCCTGCCTGTCGGCGGACAGCATGTCGCGCATCAGCGCGAGCGCGGCCTCGATTCCGGCAAAGACGAAGAGGAACACAACGGCGACCCAGAGCATGCGGTGCCGCATGCGGTCGTTCATGTTGGCGATGAGGGGGAACAGATGCGTGATGCGCAGCGTCTCCATCACGAACAGGCCCATCGTCGCCTCGAGGAAAATGATGACGAGCGCGGCCACGTCGGACATGCGCATCGTGGAAGTCAGGTAGTCGCCGGAGCCGACCATCTCGGAGAACGGCAGGGCGATCAGCTTGAAGTTGACGAGCGCACCGCCCACCGCGATCAGCAGAACCATCGTTGATATTGCAAACTGCGTGAACGCGGACACGGTCAGCGCGTGCTCGGCCTTGTCGGTCTTCTTGTTGATCTGCTCATATTTCTCCATCTGCGCGTCGATCTTCGACGAGGTCTGCTGCAGCCCCGTCAGCTTCTGGTCCACCTGCCCGAAGGTCTTGTCGAGCGAGCGCCAGAACGGCATGAAGCCGTTCAGTATCTTGTGGCGCGACTCGTAGGCACGGCGGTACTCGCCCAGCGCCTTGTCGTGGATCGTATGCACCGAGCGCTTGATCTCCTCGAGTATGCGTTGAACCATCTCGTTGCTGTCGGACTTGACCTTGGAGATGCTTGTGACGGCCTCGACCCATTCGGGCGGCGGCGGCGGCACCTCCCCGCATTTCTTGTAGTCCTCCTCGACGCGCGTGATCTCCTCGAGGAGCTTGCGCTGCAGCGCCGGATAGCCTTCCAGATCGCGCGTCACCAGGGCGCTGATGCGCTCGAATTCGCGCTCGATGTGCTGGCCCACCTCCTCGCGCCCGTGCGCGAGCAGGACCACCGAGTTGCGTTCCTTCATGTCCCGCGCCGTGGCGAAGAGCCAGCGCGCGCCCAGCCTCAACGGCCCCCCCACCATGCGGCCGATCGAGTGGAGCAGATCGTGGACGAGCCTGCGCGCAGCGTAGAGGAACGGCATCGCGATGGCGAACAAAATCAACGCGGAAGCTACAGCGTTGCCGGGCCATATCATCCAGAACTGGTCGCTCATGTGACCTCCCCATCCCGGCGTGTCGGCCGGTAGTCAGGACAACGGCATAAGATAGATCAGGCGGGCATCGCACGCCAGCGTATTTGTCGCAATATTTCTCGGATGCCGACTAGCCCCGCGGAACTGTTTTGATCCTATTGATTATTTTCTAACGTGCCGGATGTCGCCTGAAGGCGACAGGCCGGGCGGCGCACGCCATTCACGCGCCCGGCCAGGTCTTTAGCGCTTCGCGGTCCTTGCGAAGCGCGGGTACACCTTTTTCACGTTGCCGTGGAAGATCTTCTCCTTGTCGGCCTTGCTCACCCACTCGATCTCGTCGATGTAGCGCTTGGTGTCGTCGTAGTTGAAGCCGGTCTCCGGGTCCACACCCTTCACCGCACCGACCATCTCGGAAGCGAAAAGGATGTTGTCGGCCGGGATCACTTTCAGAAGCAGGTCGATGCCGGGCTGGTGATAAACGCAGGTGTCGAAGAAGACGTTGTTCATGAGCAGTTCCTGCAGCGGCGGGCGTTTCATGTCCTGAGCGAGGCCCCGGTAGCGGCCCCAGTGATAGGGCACCGCGCCGCCGCCGTGCGGAATGATGAATTTAAGCGTCGGGAAGTCGTGGAACAGGTCCGCGGTGATGAACTGCATGAACGCAGTGGTATCGCCGTTGATGTAGTGCGCGCCGGTCCCGTGGAAGTTCGGGTTGCAGGAGGCGCTCACGTGGACCATGGCCGGCACCTCCAGCTCGACCATCTTCTCGTAGAGGGGATACCACCACTTGTCGGTGAGCGGCGGCTCCTTCCAGTAGCCGCCCGAAGGATCCGGGTTCAGGTTGCAGCCGATGAATCCGAACTCTTTCACGCAGCGCTCCAGCTCCGGGATGCAGTTCCTCGGCGAAACGCCGGGACTTTGCGGAAGCTGGCAGACACCGACGAACTTCTCCGGGTAGAGCATGCACACGCGGTGGATCATGTCGTTGCAGTGCTCAGACCAGTGCCGGCTCGTGGTCTCGTTGCCGATGTGATGGCTCATGCCCATCGCGCGCGGCGAGAAGATGGTGATGTCGGTGCCGCGCTCGCGCTGCAGCTTCAGCTGCGCGCCCTCGAGGCTCGCGCGGATCTCGTCGTCGCTGATGCCAAGCGAGCCCTTCGACGGGGCGTGCTTGGCATCCTCCAGAGCCGCGATCTGGCGCTTGCGCCATTCCTCGAGCTGCTTGGGAGCGGTGGTGTAGTGTCCGTGGCAATCGATGATCATCGGTTTGTCGTTCTCCGTCAGCCGAGTTTGCGCGTCACGTCGTCGAACAACTCGTCCACCGTGAAGCGCCGCGGAATCATCCGCTGCTGGTAGACGGTGTCGATGACGACTTCGAGGCTGCGCCGGTTCGCCTCCAGGCCGAACGGATGGATGTCGAATTCACCGGGCTTGGGCAGCTTGGCCGCCTTCTTGCTCTCGGCAAGGAGGCGGTAGATTTCACGCACGGCTTCCGGCTCGGATCTCGACACGGATTCTTTCACGGCCACCATGTGATTGATCTGCAGCGCCCGGTACTTCTTGTGCCAGGCCTCGGCCGCCGCCGCCGGATTGTGGATGAGCGGTTTAAGACGCGGGTCGGTCGGCACGGCGGGCAGGATCGCCGCGTCGATCTCCCCGGCAAGGAGCATCGCCGTCAGTTCCTTGCCCTCGGGCGCGCGCTCCACCGACGGCGGATCGCGGAACTCCGCGACATGGGCTTCCTCGAAAGTCACCCATTTCACGCGGTCGATGTCCACGCCGTGCTCGTTCGCGAGGATGCCGCGCAGCCACGTCGAGGTCGTCACGGTGTAGGAACGCGTGCCCACGCGGCGGCCCGCGAGATCTTCCGGCGCGAGCGGCCCGCGCTCGATGTTGTAGACGATGTGGGGGTGCTGAAACCGCGCGAGCACCACCGCAGGCAGGAGCACCAGCGGCTTGCCGTGCGCCTTCGCCATGAGGAAGGTCACGATGGCGAGCTCGGCGCAATCGAACTCGAGGTTCCGCACCACCCGCTTGAACGCGGTGCTCGGCGTCTTCACGTCGGCGAACTCCAGGCTCACCGAAGACGATTTCACTTCGCCCTTCTTCAGCGCGAGAGTGACCGGGTAGTCCCCCAGGAGCGTGCGCACTGCGACCGGCTTAGTCATGGCGCTGTACCCTCGCATTTTCCCGCAGGAGGCCTCCAATGAGCGAAACAAGCGAAGTCGTGGTTGTCGATGTGAAGATCCCGTTCTGGTCCATGGTGGTCCTGCTCGTCAAATGGGCGATCGCGGCGATGCCGGCCATGATCATCCTGCTGGTCCTGGCCACCGCGGTGTCGATGGTACTCGGCGGCGTGTTCCACTGGAGTTGGATGGGCCGGGGCATCGTGTAGCCGCGCTCGAACGCAAATGACGGACCGCTGTGATGCCCGTGATTGTATAATCAGCCGGTATTTTCCACTAACCGGCCTGATCGCACCGCATGAACTTCAAGAAGGAAGAGAGCCTGCTCGCCAACGTGAAGACGGCGCCCCGGGACGCGATCCTGGGGCTGACCGAGACCTACGTCGCCGATCCAAACCCTAAGAAGGTCAACCTCGGTGTGGGCGTGTATTACGACGACCAAGGGAAGGTGCCGCTGCTCGAGTGCGTGCGCCGCGCCGACGAGGCCCTCACCGCCGCGGGCATCGCTCGGCCCTACCTGGCGATGGATGGGTTTCCAGAGTTCGTCCGCGCGGCCCAGACGTTGCTCTTCGGCGCGGACCACCCCGCCGTCTCACAGGGCCGGGTGACCACGGTCCAGGCGGTCGGCGGCACCGGAGGCCTCAAGGTCGGGGCAGACTTCATCCGGCGCTTCGCCCCCGAGGCCGTGCTGTACATGTCCGACCCGAGCTACGACAACCATCGGCCGCTGTTCGAGGAGGCTGGCTTCAGGGTCGAGACCTACCCCTACTACGACCCGCGCACCCGCGGGATCAGGTTCGCCGAGATGCTCGAATTCCTCCGCGACGCCCCGAAGGGCTCGGTGGCGCTGCTGCACGCCTGCTGCCACAACCCGACGGGCGTGGACATCCGCGGCGAGCAATGGAAGGACGTGATCAAGGTCATCGCCGAGCGGCGGCTGATCCCGTTCCTCGATTTCGCCTACCAGGGCTTCGGCGAAGGCGTGGACGAGGACGCCGAGGTCGCGCGCCGCTTCGCCAGGGAGCTGCCGCTGGTGCTGGTGGCAATGTCGTTCTCCAAGTCCTTCTCGCTCTACGGCGAGCGCGTGGGCTCGCTTTCCGTCGTCACCGCGGATTCGGGCGAGGCCGCCCGAGTGCTGAGCAACTTGAAGCGCATGATCCGTACCAACTACTCGAACCCGCCTTCGCACGGAGCGCGCATCGTCGCCTCGGTCCTTGCCTCCTCCGAGCTGAGCGCTCTGTGGAGGAAGGAAGTTCTCGTCATGCGCGACCGCGTGCGCTCGATGAGGCGCGAGCTGGTCGAACGCCTGAAGAAGCGCATTCCGGCCGATTTCGGCTTCATTCTGCAGCAGCGCGGCATCTTCTCGTACTCGGGCCTGTCGCGCGAGCAGATGGTCGCGATGCGCGAGCGCTACTCGGTGTACGGCATCGAGTCGGGCCGCATCTGCGTCGCCGCCCTGAATCCGCGCAACCTCGACTACGTTGCCGACGCAATCGCCGCGACCATCGCCTTGAGCGCGGCCGAGCGCTCCAAGCCGCGCGCCGCGGCCTGAGGTCCCCCGGGCCGGCGCGGCCGGCGTATCATGCTTCCGTCCGCAAGGGGAGCGCATGACCACCAAGCTGAAACCCGTCGACGTCGTCACCGTCGGCGTCGGACTCACCGGCACCATCCTCGCAAAAGAGCTCGCCGACTCTGGGCTCAAGGTTGTCGGCCTGGAGCGCGGTGGCTGGCGCGACACGCACCCGGACTTCGACATGCCGCACGCACACGACGAGCTGCGCTACGCACGCCGCCATGAGCTGATGCAGGATCTGTCGCGCGAGACGCTCACCTTCCGCAACGCAATCGGCGATACGGCGCTGCCCATGCGCCAGATGGGGTCCTTCCTCCCGGGCGAAGGCGTCGGCGGCGCGGCGGTTCACTGGAACGGCGTCACCTGGCGCTTCCTGCCGTGGGATTTCGAGACGAGGAGCCGCACCCTCGCGCGCTACGGGGCGGGCCAGCTCGCCGAGGACTGCACCAGTCAGGACTGGGGCGCGGCAAGGCCGGCAATCTGAAGGGGCAGATCCAGCCGGGCGGCAATCCCTTCGAAGGCCCACGCTCCCGCGATTATCCGAATCCGCCGATGAAGACCTCTCATGTGGGCGCGATCTACGGCAAGGCGGCGCGCGAGCTGGGCTACCACCCTTTCCCTGCGCCTTCGGCGAACATGACCCGCCCGTACACCAATCCCTACGGCGTGACGCTGGGCGCCTGTGTCTACTGCGGCTACTGCGAGCGCTTCGGCTGCGAGTTGGGCGCCAAGGCGAGCCCTCAGACCACCGTGTTGCCGGTGCTGATGAAGAACCCGAACTACGAGCTGCGCACTCTCGCCAATGTGATCAAGGTCAATCTCGACTTCGACAGGAAGCGCGCGACCGGCGTCACCTACGTCGACTCGCGCGGCCGCGAATTCGAGCAGCCGGCCGATCTGGTGCTCCTCACCTCCTACGTCTTCAACAACGTTCGCGTGATGCTGCTCTCGGGAATCGGCAAGCCCTATGACCCGGCGGCGAACACGGGCGTTGTCGGACGCAACTACGCCTACCAGACCAACGGCAACGTCACCGCCTTCTTCGAGGACAAGGTGTTCAACCAATTCATGGGCGCGGGCGCTCTGTCGATGATGATCGACGACATCGACGGTGACAATTTCGACCACACGGGCCTCGGCTTCATCGGCGGGGGCTGGATCGGCGCAGCGAGCTCGGGCGCCCGCCCGATCGACTTCCATCCCGTGCCCTCGGGGACGCCGCGCTGGGGCTCGGAGTGGAAGAAGGCGGTGTCGCGCTACTACAACCGCGCCTTCGGCATCACCACTCACGGGGCCTGCCAGAGCTACCGCGGCAACTGTTTCGACCTCGACCCGACCTACCGCGACGCCTACGGCCTGCCGCTGCTGCGCATGACCTTCGACTTCCGGCAGAACGAATACCGCATGTCGGACTACATGACCAAGAAAGCGGCGGAAATCGCCAAGGCCGCGGGCGCGAGTAGGATGAACGTGAACCCGCGCACCGGCAAGTACAGCATCGTGCCCTACCAGAGCACGCACAACACCGGCGGCGCGGTGATGGGCGCGGACCCGAAGACCAGCGCGGTGAACAAATATCTCCAGAGCTGGGACGTACCGAACGTCTTCGTGATCGGCGCGAGCGCCTTCCCGCAGAACGGCGGCTACAACCCGACCGGGACGGTGGGTGCACTCACCTTCCACGCGCTGGAAGCGATCAAGACGAAATATCTCAAACAACCCGGGCCGCTGGCCTAACGCACAAGGGGAATGCCATGAGTGAATCTTCGGGCCGTCGCAATTTCCTGAAATCAGCCGCCGCGCTGGGCGCCGCCATACCCGCAGCCGCCGCGGCACAGTCCAAGCCCGCGCCCCACGCAGACCACGACAAGCAGCGCGCGCAGCACCTGCGCGCCGCGGCGGCCGCGGCGCAACAGCGCCCCTACATGTTCCTGTCGCAGAGCGAGGCCGCCTTTCTCGACGCCGCGGTGTCTCACCTCATCCCGAAGGACGAGCTGGGACCGGGCGCGAAGGAAGCCGGGGTCACCTCCTTCATCGACCAGCAGCTCTTCGGCGGCTACGGCTCGATGGCGAAGAAGTACACGCAAGGCCCCTGGCCCGAGGGCACGCCGCAGCAGGGCTACCAGTCGCCCCTGACGCCCGCGGCGGTCTACCGCGCCGGGATCCGCGATACGAACAACTATTGCCGCAAGACCTACGGCAAGTCCTTCGACGCGCTGTCCCGCGCGCAGCAGGACGAGGTGCTGAAGGGCCTGGACGGCGGCAAGATCGAGCTCGAGCAGGTGCGAGCGCAGTTTTTCTTCAACATGCTGCTCGCCAACACTGTCGAGGGTTTTTTCGCCGACCCGGTATACGGCGGCAACCGCGACAAAGCCGGCTGGAAGCTGGTGGGCTTCCCGGGGGTGGCCGCCGTATACACTACGTTCATCGAGAAGCACAACGTCCCTTACAAGGCGCAGCCGGTGTCGATCGCCGATGTCACCGGGCGGCTCGCGAAGGTGGACGAGCACGGCCATCCGATCCACGTGATGCTCGACGACGACCAGGCGGGGGCCTGACCATGGCGACCAAACTGAAAGGCGTCGACGTCGTCACCGTCGGAGTCGGTCTCACCGCAACGATCCTCGCGCAGGAGCTCGCCGCGACGGGCCTCAAGGTGGTCGGCCTGGAGCGCGGCCGCTGGCGCGACACCGACCCGGATTTCGCCATGCCCGGCGCGCACGACGAGCTGAAGTACGTGCGGCACCACGAGCTGATGCAGGACCTGTCGAAGGAAACGATCACTTTCCGCAACAACATGAACGAGCTGGCGCTGCCGATGCGCGAGCTCGGCTCGTTCCGTCCGGGCGAGGGCGTGGGCGGCGCCGCGGTGCACTGGGGCGGGGTCACCTGGCGCTTCTTCCCGTGGGACTTCCAGACGAAGACCCGGACCCTGGAGCGTTACGGGCCGAAGCAGGTCGCCGAGGACTGCACGATGCAGGACTGGGGCGTGACCTACGAGGAGCTTGAGCCGCACTTCGACCGCTTCGAGTATCTGTACGGCATCTCGGGCAAGGCGGGCAATTTGAAGGGCCAGATCGTCGAAGGCGGGAACCGCTTCGAGGGTCCGCGCTCGCGCGAGTTTCCGAACCCGCCGCTCAAGACCCCTCACTCGAGCGCGCTCTTCGCCAAGGCGGCACAGTCGCTCGGCTACAAGACTTTCCCCATACCCAGCGCGGCCAATTCGCGCGCCTACAAGAACGAGTACGGCCAGACCATCAACGCCTGCGTGTACTGCGGCTACTGCCAGTTCTTCGCCTGCGAGATGGGCGCAAAGGCCAGCCCGCAGACCACCGTGCTGCCGACGTTGATGAAGAACCCGAACTACGAGCTGCGCACGATGTGCAACGTGATCAAGATCAACCTCGACTCGGACAAGAAGCGCGCGGTCTCGGTCACCTACGTCGACTCGCGCGGCAGGGAGTTCGAGCAGCCGGCGGAGCTGATCCTGCTCACGTCCTACGTGCTCAACAACTGCCGCCTGATGCTCCTCTCGGGCATCGGCAAGCCCTACGACCCGGTCGCGAACACCGGCGTCGTCGGGCGCAACTACGCCTACCAGACGCCGTCCAGCGTCAACCTCTTCTTCGACGACAAGGTCCTCAACGGCTTCATGGGGGCGGGCGGGAACGCGACCGGCATCGACGACTTCAACGGCGACAACTTCGACCACGCGGGACTCGGATTCATCGGCGGAGGCAACATCAACTGCGGCTCGGGCGCGACACGGCCGATCGAAGTGCGCCCGGTGCCTCAGGGAACGCCGCGCTGGGGATCGGAGTGGAAGAAGGCGGTCGCGAAATACTTCAACCGCTCGTGCTCCATCGCCATCCAGGGCGCGTGCCAGAGCTACCGCGGCAACTATTTGGATCTCGACCCGACCTACCGCGACGCCTACGGCCTGCCGCTGCTGCGCATGACCTTCGACCGCCACGAGAACGAGCACAAGATGAGCGTGTACGTCACCAACAAGGCGGCGGAGATCGGCAAGGCCATGGGCGCGTCGAAAATGAACGTCAACCCGCGCACCGGCAAATACACCATCGTGCCCTACCAGTCCACCCACAACACCGGCGGCACCGTCATGGGCGCGGACCCCAACAGCAGCGTCGTCAACAAATACCTGCAGAGCTGGGATGTCCACAACGTCTTCGCCATCAGCGCGGGCGCCTTCCCGCAAAACGGCGGCTACAACCCGACCGGCACCCTGGGCGCGCTGACCTACCAGGCGCTGGAGGCGATCAAGACGAAGTATCTGAAGCGGCCGGGTGCACTGCTATAGCGCGGCGTGAAGCGCCGTCGGCCGGAGCACGCATCCGCGCGCGCCGATGCCTCGGCCGTCACACCACCTTCAAGTCGACAGCCGATCGTCTCCCGTCCAGCTCGCTGCGCACGTCGTAGGAAATCTTCTGGTTCTCCTGCAGCGGCTTGAGCCCGGCGCGCTTCACCGCGCCGCTGTGCACGAACAGATCCTTGGAGCCGTCGTCGGGCCGTATGAAGCCGAAGCCGCTCTTGACGTTGAACGATCGAACGACACCGGTGGGCATGAGCGTTTCTCCGTTGAGATCGGCATTATGGACTGAATCCGGAGACACTGTTCGGCGAGCGCTACCTGTGACCGCCACGGACTGCGGAGTCGACCGGCACGGACCCTCCGGCCAGCGGGGCCAACGAAAGATTGCCGCCGGGTAGACAAAGCCGGCGATTAATACTATTGTCACGCCCGGCCATCGGTAGGTCCGACACGCCTACCTGCGCAAGGGGAGAAACTGAGGACGACGGCGGCGTCGGGTCCCCTTTCGGGCTATGAAATACCAGATGACGATGGGAGGCGGTTTCCTGAGAGCGGAACTGCTCGAACGGAAAACCACTGAAGAGACGCGAGCGTTTCTTCAGTCCGTGGTATTGGCGAGCGTCAACCATCGTTGCTCGCGCATCCTCGTGCACGTGCGCCTATCGAATCCCCTGTTCACGGTCGAAAGACACGGGGTTCTCAAGCACTTCAAGAAAATCGCGGCGGATCCCTTTCACCGAATCGCGCTCCTCGGCGATACAGTGGAACTCGGCATGTCTCACGACTACGTCTCGTTGCTCGGCCGCCAACAGGGAATCAACCTCCGCAGCTTTCAGACGGAAGGGACAGCCGTCGAGTGGCTGAAAAGTCGGGTCGAGACGGAAGACCCTGGTCGTCAGCAGATTCCGGAGCCGCGGCTGGAGCGCCGCGAGCGCGATCCCGGCGACTTGCGATAGCCGTGCGTCCGGCCAGTACCGATTCCGCTTTCGTCAGAGCCCGAGAAGACGGGCTCCCAGCGGAATCAGCACCGCCCCGAGCACGCCGTGCAATCCCATCGCCAGGCTCGAATAAGCCCCGGCCTCCGCATTGACGCTGAACGCGCGCGAGGTGCCCAGGCCGTGGGCCGCGACGCCGATCGCGAAGCCGCGCTGCCACCACTCGCGGCTGCGCACGGCATCCAGCACGAAGCGCGCGAGGACGGCGCCGAGGATGCCGGTCGACACGGCGAAGACCGCGGTCAGAGTCGGCGACACGCCGATCCGCTCGGCGATGCCCATCGCGATGGGCGCGGTCACGGACTTGGCGACGAAGCCGCCCACGATCGTGGAATCGGCGCCGAGCATGCGCGCAATTCCTACAGCGCTCGCGATCGAGGTCAAGCCGCCCGCGACCAGCGCCGCAAGCAAGGGCGCGATCCGCCCGCGCATCGCGGAGAGCCCCTTGTAAATCGGCACCGCGAGCGAAACCGTCGCGGTCCCGAGCAGGAAGTGGACGAACTGCGCCCCCTCGAAGTACTTCGGATAAGGCATGCCGATCAGGGTGATCGTCGCGGCGACGAGGACGATCGCGATCAGCACCGGGTTGGCGAGCGGATGGCGGTTCGCCCGCCCGTAGACGATCACCCCGATCTGATACGCGCCGAGCGTGAGAATCAGTGCGAGGAGCGGGCTGCCCGAGAGGTAGACCCAGATCTCGTAAATATTGGGAAACTCGGGTGCGAGCTGCCCGGTCATTCGAGCGACCCCGGGGACAAGGCCTTGAGGACGAGCGCGGTCACGGCGATGGTGAGGACTACGCTCGCCACCAGCGCCGCCGCGATTGCGAGCGCGTGGGCCTTCAGGTGCGGCCAGAACATCACGACGCCGACGGCGGCGGGAACGAACAGCAGCCCGAAGTGCTGGCTGAAGGTGCTCGCCACCTCATCGAGCGAAGCGTTCACGCTTCTGCGCAGCGCAAGAAAGCCGAGGAGCAGAATGAGACCGATGACCGGACCGGGAATCAATGGGAGGAGGAAATGCGTGACGAGCTCGCCCAGCCCCTGAAAGAGCAGGATCTGAACGAGGCCGGAAATCATGAAAGCACCATCCCCCCGTGATTCTATCCCGAGCCTTCGGGCCGCTCCCTGAAAATGCGCGGCCGTATTAAGATCGCGCCTCAACCGGAGGGAATGACCATGACACGCATCGCAAGCTGGCTCGCAATCCTGATCGTATCGCTCGCGGCAGGCGCCGCGGGAGCGCAGCAATATCCGTCCAAGCCGGTGAAGATCATCGTGGGCTTCGCCCCGGGCGGCGGGTCCGATTTCATCGCGCGGGTCATCGCGCAGAAGCTCACCGAGCGCCTCGGGACGCAGGTGATCGTCGAGAACCGCCCCGGGGCGGGCAGCGTGCTCGGATCGGAAGTGGCCGTGAAGTCGCCCCCGGACGGCTATACGCTGCTGCTCACCCCCGCGAGCTACACCGTCAATGCGAACGTGTACAAGCTGTCGTTCGATGCCCTGAACGACATCACGCCCATCGTGCAGCTCTCGCGCGGGCCCTATGTGGTCGCGGTGCACCCTTCGGTTCCGGCGAAGACGCTGCAGGAGCTGGTGGCGCTCGCGAAGAAGGAACCGGACAAGCTCGCGTATGCTTCGAGCGGAAACGGCAGCCACGTGCACGTGGCTACGGAGTACTTTCTGTATACGGCCGGAATCAAGATCACGCACGTTCCCTACAAGGGAACCGGACCGGCCCTGAACGACACGATCGCGGGAACCACCCAGCTCATCTTCGGCAGCGTCGCGTCGGCGCTGCAGTACGTGAAGTCCGGACGCCTGAGAGCTCTGGCGGTCACCACGCCCAAGCGCATCGCGGCGGCGCCCGACGTTCCCACGGTGCGCGAGTCCGGATATCCGAGCTACGAGGTCACCAACTGGCACGGCCTAGTGGGTCCGAAGGGATTGTCGAAGGACATCGTCGAGCGTCTCAACAAGGAAGCGAACGAGGCGTTGAAATCGAAGGACGCGGAAAAGGTTCTGGCGGGCGACGGCCTCGAACCTGCAGGGGGCTCCGCCGCGGAATTCGCCGTCATCCTCAAGAACGAGGTCGCCCGCTGGGGCGAGGTGGTGAGGCAGGCCAAGGTCAAGGTGGATTAGCCGGCCGTCGCCGGATCGACAGGAACGCTACGATCCTGTCGTGGACACCCTGACCCACGCGCTCTCCGGAGCGCTGCTCGCCCGCGCCACGGCGCCGAAGGACGCAAGGCCGCGCTCGCTGCCGCGGCGCATCGCGGCGGGATTTTTCGCCTGCGCCGCTCCCGACCTCGACTTCGTCGTGGCCTTCGTCGGGCCGGTCGAATACCTCGAGAACCACCGCGGCGTGACGCATTCGCTCGTCCTCCTGCCGCTGTGGGCGCTCCTCCTCTCCTGGGTGCTCGCGAAGATCCTGCGTGAGCCGCGCGGTTGGCGCGCGCTCTACGGCGTCACCGCGCTCGGGCTCGCGCTGCACATCGCGGGCGACGTCATCACCAGCTACGGCACCATGATCCTCGCGCCGTTTTCCGACTGGCGAGCGCAGATCGGCACGACCTTCATCGTCGACCTGTGGTTCAGCGGGATCATCGTGGCGGGTCTCGTCGCGTCGGCGGCTCTGCGCCGTTCCCGCTGGCCCGCGGTCGCGGCGAGCGCGGTGCTCCTCGCCTATGTCGGCTTTCAGTACCTACAAAAAGAAAAAGCGATCGAGTTCGGTGAGCGCTACGCCCGCTCGCTCGGTCCGGGCGGCGCGAGCGTCAACGCGCAGCCGCGGCCGGTCTCGCCTTTCAACTGGACCGTGTTCGTCTCCGACGCCGAGACGCACCGCTTCGCCGACGTCAACCTGATACGCGAGCAGGCGCGCGCCCATCGTCCGGGCGAGGGTTTTATCGCGACGCTCGACTCCGTCTATCAGCCTTTGGCCGCGCCCCGCTGGGAAACGCGAACGCGCTACGGAGAAGGCGCCACGAAGGCGCTCGCGCGGGAAGCGTGGAACTCACCCGCGATGGCGGTGTATCGCTGGTTCGCCGACTTGCCGGCCTTCGACGGCACGAGCGCGGGCTCGACCTGCGTGTGGTTTATCGACCTACGGTTTTACACTCCCGGGCGCGCCACGCAGCCGTTCCGCTACGGCGCCTGCCGCGACGGGTCCGAAGCGGCCTGGCGGCTCGTTCCGCCTTGACATAGACTAGGGCGCCCGAAGCAGACGCCTGCATGAATCCATCACGACTCGTCTCGGCCGCGGCCTTCGTGTCGTTGGCGCTTGCACTCTTTGCGGGTGCCGCAATGGCGCAGCGCTATCCGGCTAAGCCGATCCGGCTGATAGTCCCGTTCCCGCCGGGCGGCGGCACGGACATCGCAGCGCGAACGATTGCGAACAAGCTCTCCGAAAGCGTCAAATGGACTTTCGTGGTGGAGAACAAGCCCGGCGCCGGCGGCAATCTGGGCGTGGAGCAGGCGGTCAAGTCTCCGGCCGACGGCTATACGCTCTTGATCGGCCAGACGAGCAACCTCGCGATCAATCCGACGCTCTACGTGAAGCTGCCCTACGACTCTCTGAAAGATCTGAGTCCGGTCGCGCTCATCGTCTCCGCGCCGGTCGTGTTCGTCGTCGCAGCGAATTCTCGATACGCGTCATTGGGCGATTTGCTGGCTGCGGCGAAGAGAGATCCAGGCGGGATCACGTTCGCATCTCCGGGGAACGGAACGGTGTCTCATCTGGCCGGAGAGCTCCTGCAGCGCGCCGCCGGCGTCAAGCTCACGCACGTGCCCTACAAGGGCGCATCGCAGGCCTTGACCGATACTCTGGGCGGCCAGGTGCAGTCGTTCATGTCTTCGGTCCCTTCGGCGCTTTCGCAGATCAAGGGAGGGAGGCTGCGCGCGATCGCGGTGACCTCCGCGAAGCGCTCCCCCGAGCTGCCCGACGCGCCCACGATCGCCGAATCCGGCTACGGCGGATTCGAGGCGAACACCTGGTACGGATTGCTCGCGCCGGCCGGCACGCCCGCACCCGTCATTGCGAGACTGAACGCCGAGGTGAACCGCGCGCTCAGGACGCCCGAGGTGCGCGAGAGGCTCGCGTCCGAAGGGGGCGAGCCTCTGGGCGGCTCGCCGGAGCAGTTCGCCTCGTTCCTCAAGGCCGAGCACGCCAAGTGGGGGCGCATCGTTCGCGAGTCCGGTGCCAGGGCGGAATGAGTTGAGCGATGAAAGCGCAGCCGAAGAAACGCGACTACGCCCCGCAGGCGCGCGGCGCGCTCGAGGGCGTGCGCGTGCTCGATCTGTCGCGCCTCGTGGCCGGCAACACGCTCACGCAGGTGCTCGCCGATTTCGGCGCCGAGGTGATCAAGGTCGAGCCGCCGGCGGGGGACACTCTGCGCGCCTGGCAGACGAGCGGCGTGCCGGTCACCTGGAAGCTCTATTCGCGCAGCAAGAAGAGCCTGTGCTTGGAATTGCGCCGCCCCGAGGCGCGCGGGCTGCTGCTCGAGCTCGTTCCGTCCGCCGCAATCTTCATCGAGAGCTTCCGCCCGGGAATCCTGGAGAAAATGGGCCTCGCGCCGGCGACGCTCCTCGCGCGCAACCCGAAGCTCGTAGTGGTGCGCATCTCAGGCTGGGGCCAGGACGGCCCCTACAGCCAGCGCCCCGGCTTCGGCACCCTGATCGAAGGGATGTCCGGTTTCGCCTCGATGAACGGATTCGCCGATCGCGAGCCGGTGCTGCCGCCGATGTACCTCGCCGACAGCGTCGCCGGTCTCTCCGGCGCCGCCGCGGCGATGATCGCGCTGCGCGAAGCGGAGAGTAAGGGCGGCTCGGGACAGGTGATCGACCTGCCGCTGCTCGAGCCGCTTTTCAACATCCTCGGACCGCAGGCAGCGAACCTGCGTCTCACCGGGAAAGTCAAGGCGCGCACCGGGAACCGCTCCACCACCACCGCGCCGCGCAATGCGTATCGGGCCAAGGACGGGCGCTGGGTGTGCTTGTCCGCGTCGATCCAGAAGATGGCGGAGCGCCTCTTCCGCGCCATCGGCCGGCCGGAGCTGATCGACGATCCCCGCTACGCGACCAACTCGGAGCGCCTGCGGCACGCCGGGGAGCTCGACGCGATCATCGGCGCCTTCATCGCGCAGCGCACGCAGGCCGAGAACGTCGAGTTCTTCGAAAAATACGAAGTCACCATCGGGCCGGTCTACGACATCGCGCAGATCCTCGAGGACCCGCACGTGACCGAGCGCGAGCTCGTCGCCGATTATCCCGATCCCGACATGGGAGCCTTCCCCATGCACCACGTGACGCCGCGCCTTTCGCGCACGCCCGGCGCGATCCGCGCGCCAGCACCGAAGCTGGGCGAGCACAACCGCGACGCGGCGCCGACTGCATCCTGCTCGACCTGGAGGACAGCGTCCCCGCTCACGAGAAGGACAACGCGCGCAAGCTCGTCGCGCGGGCCGCGGCCCGGGTGCGGCGCGGAGGAGCCGACGTGGCGGTGCGAATCAACCGGCCCGATGCGATGGCGCCGCGCGACCTCGAGGCCTCGATTGGCCCCGACGTGAACGCAATCGCCGTGACCAAGGTGGACGACGCTGCCCACCTGCGCCGGCTCGACGAGCTGGTTTCGAAGCTGGAGGCGAAGCGCGGACTCGCCGCGGGCCATACGCGCTTCATCGCCATGGTCGAGACTCCCGCGGCCTTTTTCCGCATGCCGGAGATCGCGGCAGCGGTCGAGCGCACCGCGGCGATGGACATAGGCGGCGAGGATTTCGCTCTCGAGTCCGGTATGGAGCCGACTGAAGATGCGCTCCTGATGCCCAAGCAGCAGATGATCTTCGCCGCGCGCGCCGCGGGCATTATGCCGCTTGGCTATATCGCGAGCGTCGCCGCATTCGGGGACTGGGAGGCGTTTCGCCGCATGGTGCGAAGATCGCGCCAGTTCGGCTTCTTGGGCGCGAGCTGCATCCATCCCGGGCAGGTGACCATCGTGAACGAGGAGTACTCGCCCTCGGCCGAAGACGTCGCGCACGCCAAGCGCGTGATCGAGGGGAACGCCAAGGCCGCGGCCGAGGGGCGCGCCTCGTTCGCGATCGACGGCAAGATGATAGACATTCCGGTCGTCGCGCGCGCCGAGCGCCTGCTCGCGCGCCACGAAGCGATCCGCGCTCGGGAAGCCGCGAAGCGCGCCGCCTCCTGAAGCACCCGCGCGCTTTCCCGGTCAATTCCCCTCCTCCAGCTTTCACAGCTGCCTCTGTGTGGTTTCGGCATTTTCAATGCTATTTGATACCTTGTTCAATCCACCTTGATTTTCGCTTCCCTGACGACCTTGCCCCACTTGGCGATCTCGGACTTCAGATGTTGCGTGAACTGGTCGGGGCTGCTGGCGACGACATCCACGCCCAGCGCAGCAAAGCGCGCCTTCACCTCGGGCAGCTTGAGCACGCGTACGGTCTCGGCGTTGAGCTTCGCTATCACGTCGGGCGGTGTGCCAGCGGTTGCCAGCAGGCCGAACCAGACGCTGACTTCATAGTCAGCGACGCCCGCCTCCTGCATGGTCGGTACGTCGGGCGCCTGGGAAGAGCGCTTCACAGTGGTGACCGCGAGCGGCTTAAGCTTGCCCGCCTTCACGTGCTGGATCACGTTCGGGAGGTTGTCGAACAGGATATTGACCTGCCCACCGATCAGGTCGGTGACCGCCGGCGCACTGCCCTTGTACGGGATGTGCAGCATGTCGATGCCGGCGACCATCTTGAAATACTCGGCTGACACATGGTTGGACGTGCCGTTTCCGGCGGATGCGTAGGTCAGCTTGCCGGGCTGGGCCTTTGCAAGCGCAATCAATTCCTTCACGCTGTTCGCCGGAACCGAAGGATTCGCCACCAACATGTTGGGCGAGCCGGCGCACAGCGACACCGGCGCGAAGTCCTTGACCACGTCGAACGGCAACTTGCCTGCGAAGAGGCTCGGCAGCACTGAGAACGGCAGCGCGACCACCAGCAGCGTGTGGCCATCCGGCGCCGCTTTGGCAACGATATCGCTGCCGATGATGGTGTTGCCCCCGGGACGGTTGTCCACCACCACGGGCTGTCCCCATGTCTTCTGGAATTCCTGTGCCAGCGTTCGGCCGAGCACGTCGTTGAAGCCGCTCGGCGGGAACGGCACGACGATTCTGATGGGCTTGGACGGAAAACCCTGTCCAGCCGCGGACAGCGCAAATGTCAGCACCGCGATTCCAACGACGATGCGTTGCAACAGTCCGCTCATGCTGCTCTCCTCGCTTGTTGTTCGCCGCACAGGGGCAGCGCGCCTCGCGCGTTTCTAGTGTGGTGCGTCAAACAGATTGGGACTTATGAATACTAGATATATCCCGGTCCTTCAATCACCGGATGTTTCTGCAAAAACTCCTCATTCACTTCCAGCCCCAGCCCCTTGCCCTCCAGTGGCCGCACGCAACCGTCCTTGCCCACTTCGTAGGGCTTGCTCACGAGCTCATCCCGAAAAAGATTGCCCTTCGACACGTCGCCTTCGAAGTAACCGCCGTTGTCGATCGCGCAGAGGAAGTGGATGGTGGTAGCCATGTTCAGGCCCGTCATGGAGCTGTGCGGGTTGATTGGCAGCTTGTATGCCGAAGCCATAGCCGCAATGCGCAGGGCCTCGGTGATACCGCCGGTTTTCGAGAGGTCCGGCTGCAGGATGGTGATGGCGCCGTCCTCGATCACGCGGTTGAACTCGAAGCGGGTGTAGTGGTTCTCGCCCGCCGCAAACGGTACCAGGCCGAAGCTTTTCGCCTCGATGTAGCTGAAATAATCGTGGGCCGGGAACGGCTCTTCTAGCCAGCCCACGCCCAATTCATCCATGCCAGGCATCGCGGCGCGTGCGTCGGCCAGGTTGTAGCCGGTATTGGCGTCGGTGAGTATGACCAATTCGTCGCCAAACGCCTTGCGTATTGCCGCGATGCGCTCGAGGTCGCGCTTTGGCGTATCGCCCACGCGCAGCTTTACCGCCTTGTAGCCCGCTTCCAGCAGCGGCCGCGCCTCGTCCACGAGTTTTCCCGGATCCTGGTAGCCGAGCGACACCCCCCCAGCGTAAGCCGGCACCGGCTTCGAGCGTCCGCCCATCAGTCGGTACAGCGGCATATTCGCGGCTTGCCCGCGTATGTCCCAAAGCGCGAGGTCGATGCCGCTCATTGCGAGGCAAGTGCCGGCACCCATGCCGTGGCTGGCGAGCTGCATCTTGTAGATTTTCTGCCAGATGCCGACCACGTCTGTCGCCTCCATGCCCAGCACGAGTTGCTTCAGGGTGGTGTTGACCAAATGCGCCACCGCGCCGTGGGCACGCCCATGATGCGATTCGCCCCAGCCGACGAGACCACCCTCGGTGGTGACTTTGACCACGACCGCATCGCGCTTGACCGACTGGCCTATGCCGAGGTTGACGCGGTTCGCCTCGGGCACCGGAAAGGACGTGGGATAGGCCTTGATCTCCTTGACGCGCAATGAACTCAACGAGTTTCCCCGGCTCGGTTCGATTGAATGATGGGAAATTCAATTCGCCAGTTGTTACGCCCGAGGCCGCGCGCTAAGCCATCGCGGCGAGCACGCGCTCGGGCAGAAACGGCATGTGGCGCACGCGCGCCCCGCTTGCCGCGAACACCGCGCTCGAGATCGCCGGCGCTACGATGGGCGTCGCCATCTGCCCAGCGCCCGTCGGGCGGTTCGGCGTGGACATCAGCTTGATGTGCAGCTCGGGAATGTCGTGCATGCGCGGCACGCCGTAATCGAGGATGTTCGACTGCTGCACCGCCCCGTCCTTGATGGTGATGCGCTCGGTGAGCGCGAGCCCCAGGCCGTAGACGATCGAGCTCTCGGTCTGCGCGACGACGTTGTCCGGCTGCACCGCGATGCCCGGGTCGAGCGCCAGCCAGAAATCGTGCACGCTGACCTTGCCGCGGGCCTTGTCCACCGACACCTCGGCCACCGCCGCGACCATGGTCCCCGAATAATCGATGAACGAGAATCCGAGGCCGCGGCCGGGCCGCTTGCGGCGATAGTCGGACATCTCGACCACCGCGCGGATCACCGCCTGGCCGCGCGGCGTGTTCTTCAGAAGCTGCAGCCGCAGCTCGACCGGATCGAGGCCGTGCTTCGCCGCGACCTCGTCGAGGAAGGCCTCGGTCGCGAACTTGTTCGGCCCGAAGCCGATGCCGCGCAGGGACGAGGTGCGGATGCCGGTTTCCTGCGGCAGCTGCTCGGAGAGCCGGTTCGGAATGTCGTAAGTGCGCAGCTCCGAGCCCGCCATCGCGAGGAAATCCTTCTCCCCGCCCCCCTTGTAGCGCAGCGGATCCTGGAACGCGGTGATCTCGTCGCACGCGACGCGATGTTGCCAGGCGACGATGCGGCCCGACGAGTCGAGCCCCGCGCGCAGGAAATGCACCGAGAGCGGGCGGAAGCGACCGTTGTGCACGTCGTCCTCGCGCGTCCACAGCACTTTCACAGGACGCTTCACTTCCCTCGAGAGCAGCACCGAGTCGACGACGAACTCCTCGTCGCGATGCCCGCGCCGGCCGAAGCCGCCGCCGAGCAAGGTCAAATTCAATTTCACCTTCTCCACCGGAATAGCGAGCGCTTTGGCGACCGCCGCCACCGCCATGGTCTGCGACTGGGTGCCGCACCAGATCTCGCAGGCGTCGCCCGCGGCCGAGACCGAGGCGACCGAGTTGAGCGGCTCCATCTGCGCGTGGTAGCTGTAGTCGCAGACGTACTCGCTCTCGTATATTTTTGCAGCCTTCTGCATCGCGCCGCGCGCGTCGCCCGCCGTGTCCCAGGGCTTGCCCGCGCGATTGAAGTCGCGCGCCGCCGCGGAATAGACCGGGATTGCCTTGTCGCTGTCGTGGCCGAAGGCGCGCGCGCGTCGGTCCCAGGTCACTTTCAGCGCGTTCTTCGCGTCGAACGCGGCCCACGGCGTCTCGCCGATCACGCCGACGCCGAAGGCCATGGGCACGATGCGCACCACGCCCGCGATCGCGCGCGCCTGCGCGTCGTCGATGGTCAGCGGCGACGTGCCTTCGACCGGGCCGCGCAGCACCGCGCCGTACAGCATGCCGGGGAGCTGCACGTCGATCGAGTACTGCGCCGTGCCGTTCACCTTGGTCGGCAATTCGACCCGCATCACGTCCTTGCCGATCAGGCGGTACTGCTCCGGTTTCTTCAGCTCCTCGAGCCTTATTGTGGGCGCGGCGGCGGGAACCTGGGCAAAGGCCGCGATCTCGCCGTAGCTCAGCCTGCGGCCGGTTTTCGCGTGTACCACGGTGCTCGGCTCGGTGCTCAACTCCGCGAGCGGCACATCCCATTTGCGCGCGGCGTTCTCCATCACGACCCGCCGCACCTGCGCGCCGAAAGTGCGCGCCACGTCCCAGTAACCCGTCACGGTCGCCGAGCCTGCCGTATACATGAGGCCGCGGAATCCCGGGTTGCCGTAGATCTTGTCGTCCGGCGCGGCCGGCACGATGACGACGCGCGACCAGTCGGCGTCCATCTCCTCGGCGATGATGAGCGGGATCGCGGTCTGCGAGCCCTGCCCCATCTCGACCGCCGGGTTCACGATGTACACGGTGCCGTCCTGCGCGAGGCTCGCCCAGGCGTTGACCGTCTTCGCTCCCCCCGCGGGCGCGCTCGCGAGCGCTGCGCCGGCCCTTAGTTCCTCCGTGCGCATGGCCGCGCACCCGTCCACCAGGACCGTAAACGTGAGGCCGGCGGCGCCGACCATGAATTCGCGACGGGTCGTCATGGCTTTAGCCCTCCCTCACGGCGCGCTCGATCGCGCGCACGATGCGCGGATAGGTGCCGCAGCGGCACACGTTCGCGCTCATGTGGTCCTTGATCTCCGCGCGCGTCGGGCGCGGGTTCGCGGCGAGCAGCGCCGCGGCGCTCATCAGCTGGCCCGACTGGCAGTAGCCGCATTGCGGTACGCTCTCGGCGAGCCAGGCGCGCTGCAGCGCGTTCATGCGACCGGGTGAAAGGCCTTCGATGGTGGTGACCGCCTTGCCCTGCGCCGCCGCCACGGGCATGAGGCAGGAGAACATGCGCTCGCCGTCAATGTGCACCATGCAGGCGCCGCACTGGCCGGCGCCGCAGCCGAATTTGGTGCCGCTGAGCTTCAGCTCCTCGCGCAGGACCCATAGGAGGCGGGTGCTCTCGGGCGCGTTGACGCTGACCGGCTTGCCGTTGACGCTGAAATTGATCGCCATGTCGACTCCTTTCTGGTTCGCGATCATGCTACTCCCCGCGCAAAATCGCGGTCAATGCTGCGCCGCCACCGACCGCGTATCGGTTGCGCCCGTACCCTGCTTGTGGCGGCGCAGCGTTTGGGTTAGCGTTAGCCTGGCGCCTCGCCGGCGATCGTCGCTGGTCGCAAATCACCTTCAACTCGTCCCAGGGAGAACCATGAACCTCACGATCCGGAAAGCTCTGCTCGCCGCGGCCGTCGCGCTGCCCCTTGCAGCGTCCGCCGCCGAATACATGGAGAAGACCCCGTTCCAGCTGTCGCGGGCGTTCTCGCCCGGCGTCGTCACCGACGGCGGGAAAATCGTCTGGGTCGCGGGACAGACCGCGACTCGCGACAACGAGGGCAAGGACATCGCCAACAATTTCGAGGCGCAGGTGAAGCAAGTATTCTCGCAGATCGACCAGATCATGAAACGCGCCGGCGGCAGCCTCGCCAACATCGTGCAGGTGACGGTGTTCATCAAGGAGTCGCGCTACGGCGACCGCTTCGTCGAGATGCGCAAGGATTATTTCCACAATGGCAACTATCCGGGGAGCGCGCTCATCACGGTGACGAATTTCGCTCGACCCGGCATCGAGATCGAGATCCAGTCTGTCGGCGTCATCGGCGACCGCTGCTCGAACGACCACCCCTGCTCGGCCGAAGGCCAGGCGAAGAAGAAATAAACCACACGGAGAACAGCATGCGACCCATTTCCCGACGTGAATTCCTCGCCGGCGCCGCCGCCGGCGGCAGCTTGCTCGGCCTTGGCGCGGCCGGCGCGCTCGCGCAGGCCGATAAATTCGACCTCGTCATCAAAGGCGGCGAAGTGCTCGACACCAGCCAGAAGCTGCGCGCGCGGCGCGACGTCGGCATCCGCAACGCGCTGATCGCGGCGCTCGAGCCGGAGATCCCCGATACGCGCGCGAAGCAGCTGCTGGACGCGAAGGGCAAGCTCGTGCTCCCGGGCCTGATCGACATGCACGCGCACGTCTATCCGCAGGTCTCGGCGCTCGGCCTCCCCGCCGACGAGCTCGTGCCCTACACGGCGACCACGACCTACGTGAGCGCGGGCGACGCGGGCGCGAACACGTTCTCGGCGCTGAAGCACTACATCGTCGCGCAGGCGCGCAGCCGCATCTACGCCTTCGTGCACATCTCCTCGATCGGGCTTTCCGGATTTCCGGTCGGCGAGATGCTCAACATCGACTATGCCGACGTCGATCAGGCGGCGAAGACGCTCGCGGAAAATCCCGAGCTCGTGCTCGGCATCAAGGTGCGCGAGTCCGTCGACGTCGTCGGCGCGAACGGCCTGGAGCCGCTCAAGCGCGCGATCCTCGCCTGCGAACGCTCCGGCGTGCGCGGCGCGCGCGTCATGTGCCACATCGGCAACGCGCCGGGCGAGCTGTCGGCGCTGCTGGATCTGCTTCGTCCCGGCGACATCCTCACCCACGCCTACTCGGGCGCCGGCAACAACACCGTGCGCGACGGCAAGGTCCTCGCCGCGGCGCTCGCCGCGAAGAAGCGCGGCGTCCTGATCGACGTCGGCCACGGCGGCGGCAGCTTCGACTACACCGTGGCGGAACCCGCGATCGCGCAGGGTTTCACGCCCGACACGATCGGCAGCGACATCCACGCGGTCAGCGGCAACACCCCCGGAATGCCGTACCTGCCCTGGGTGATGAGCAAGTTCCTCAACCTGGGGTTCTCGCTCGAGCAGGTCGTCGCCATGGCCACCGCGACTCCGGCGAAGATCATCGGAAGAGTGGACAAGCTCGGCACGCTCGCGATCGGCGCTCCGGCCGACGTCTCTGTGCTCGAGCTGGTGGAGGGACCGGTGGACTTCGTCGACACGCGCAAGAATACGCGCAAGGGAAGCCGCCATCTCAAGCCCGTCGCGACGGTGCGCGCAGGGCGGCCGTTCGGCCGGCCTTATCCGGTGCCGTTCAGTTACCCCTGAGGGACGACCCGGCGCGCTCGTCGCGCGCCGGCTTCACCGCGTCGACCAGCAGGCGCCCCACCCGCCACAGCGTGAGCGCTCGCGCGCTCCACTCGAGCGCGAGCCTCGGACGCAGCACCGCGATCGCGGTGGCGGCCGCGACGACGAGGTAGGGCCTTGCGCGCAGCCATGCCGCCCAAACCATGCCGCGGTCGACGACGACGAGCACGCTGCGGCAGACAGCGATCCCGTCGGCGAGCGCGTGCCGCTGTGCTTGCGCCTCGGCGACCAGGCGCGCGCGTCTCTCGAGAATCTCCGCAAGCGCGCTCATTGCCCCTCGAGCCTCGTCCGGTCCTTGCGCAGCTCGGCGAGCGTGGTCGACAGGAACTTCGGCCGCTGCGAGATCGCCGCGCGCAAGCCGAGACAGGCGGCGATTCCGCCGACCGCGAAGACCCCGGCGAGCGCGCCGATCGCGAGGAGACGATTCGTGTCCCAGAACAGGACCACGAGGAAGAACACGAGCAGGATGACGGCGAGCGCGATGCACAGCGCGGCGGCCGCGGCGAGCACCGCGATTCGCGCCAGCCGCGTCCTTTCCTCGTCGATTTCGCTCGCGAAGATCTCGATGCGGGTCTGCACGAGCGCAACGAGAGCCCGAGCGCGATGCCGACGAGGGCGGCGATTCCGACGGCCTGCCAGGGATTCGCGCGGACGTAGTCGTCGGCGGCGCGGGCCGCGGCGCGCGCCTGCTCCGCCGCCTCTTCGCCGAGCGGTCCGAGCCTGAGCTTGGCCGAGGCGAGGGTCTCCTCCACTTTGGCGCGGGCCGCTTGCGCCGTTTCACCTGCCTCGCCGACCGTCGCGCGCAGCAGCGCTTCGGCGTCCGAGATGACGAGCCTGAGATCGGCGGCGAGCTTTTCCGCGGTAATGTCATTTTCGTGCATAAGTGGCCCCTGTCAGGTTCGCACACCGCCAGCGCCGCTTCGCCGCGGGCGCGCGTGCGCGCGCTAGCGACGGCCTTCGCGCGGCTCGCAGGCCCGATGCGGCGCGCGCTTCGCGCGCTGTGGGCCGCGCCGCCCGCGATTCGGGTCCTGGCGATCGCGATCGTCGTGCTGGCGCTCTGGGGGGCGGCAAACTGGGTAGTCCAGACGGTGCGCAAGCCGTCCGAGATGTTCTTCCCGGTGGGCGGCGCTCTCGCGAAGACGCCCCTGGAGACCTGGCGTCAATACGGACCGCTCTTTCGCGAGCATTCCACCGCCGTGATCGCACCCGAGCTGCTCGCCGCGCTCGCCCAGATCGAAGGCGCGGGCAACCCTGTCGCGCGGCCGCGCTGGAGCTGGCGCCCGAGCTGGAACCCCTTCGAGCTGTACCGGCCATCGTCGAGCGCCGTGGGAATGTTCCAGATCACCGACGCGGCGTTCCGGGACGCGAAGCGCTACTGCATCCACGATCACGCCGTGGTCAATGACGGTCCATGGTACGACCCGAGCTCGTGTTGGTTCAACGGCCTGTACACCCGCGTCGTGCCCGGCCACGCGATCGAGATGACGTCCGCGCTGCTCGACCGCCGCGTCGCGAGCATGCTCGCGCGCAGCGCGGCGACGCTCGAGCAGAAGCAGAATCTCGCCGCCGTCATCCACCTCTGCGGCCCTGCGCGGGGCGAAGTCTACGCGCGCCGCGGCTTCCAGTCCGCGGGGCAGCGCTGCGGCACCCACGACCTTGCCGGCTACCTCGCGCAGGTCAACGCGCTGAAGCGGCTGTTCGCGCGTCTGGCCGCGGCCGATTGAGCGTCCGCGCTCGGGGCGCCCGCTACTCGAGGTCGATCTCGAAATTCCGCGGCCACTCCGGGCGTGTTTCGAGGTCGAAATACACGCGGCCGATTTCGCGCCCGTCGGTGGTCTCGACCTGCACTTTCCAGTCGCCCGGCTGGTAGTTCGACTTGAAGCCGTAGCCGCGGAAGCCTTCCGCGCGCCCGCCGAGGATCTTGATGGGAATCGTATCCTGCAGGGTCCAGCCACGGGCGTCGTCCTTCCAGTACCAGCGCAGCTGCACCTGGTCGGAAAAGCGGGTCGGCGAGAAAATGCGGAAGAACACGTACACCTTGTCCCCGGGCTGGGCGAGGAACTCCTGGTCCCCGTGGTGCCAGATGCGCCACGCGGGCCGCTCGTGGCTCAAGCGGTAGGTGTCCTGCGTCTTTTCGACGGCGTGATAGACCCCGATGAACGGGATCGAGAGCGGCACCGGCGGGATCAGCCTGAGGTAGTAAAACACCAGAAACCCGATCAGCACGCCGCCCAGCGGCACGAGCATCTGCCTGCGGGCCCGCCGGAACAGGTCCGGCTTCCTCTTTCTGATCCACCATACGACGCCGATCACCGGCACGCAGCCCGCGAGCATCGAGACGAGGAAGACCACCAAACCGATCGAGCCGACGAAAATGGGCACGACGTTCGCCGCAAAGCACAGCGTGCACAGAGCGAGCAGCGTGAACTTGAACGACAGGCCCAGCGACTTGAAGCGCTCGGACTCGTTGGCCCACAGAAGGAAAACCAGGAAGGCGAGGAAGCCGAACGACACCAGGAGCGACGAGCTCTTGAAGAAGAAGATCGTGTAGACGTTGAGCAGCGTTCCCAGGAAGAAATGCACCAGCGCAGTGCGGTACTGGTAGTACCAGCGCTTGAGGACGAACAGGCTCGCCGGATCGGCCTGGGGGCTGCCCTCCTCGAAGAACATCTGCGTGAGCGCCGCCAGGATCACCGCGATGTAGACGACCTGCTGGCCGATCGCGATCCAGTGGTCAGCGCGGTCCACGGTGACGATGTCGAAGAGGAACCCGCAGATGAACGAGAGGACCGCGATCCTCTGCTCGTTCTTCTGGTAGTAGAGCCGCAGGCGCCCGATCGCGCCGACCGCGGGCGCCGCTTCGTTCATTTCGGGTTCCGCTGGTTCCACAGTTCCATCAGCTTGCGGGCGAACACCGTGCCCAGCGCGTCGTCCTCGTGCATGAAGTAGACGTAGGCGCGCTCGAGGCGCAGCGCCGCGATGCGCTCGGCCCAGTCGCCGAGCTCCGTATCTTCGTAACGAGTGCGCCGCAGCCGCAGGTAGCCGCTCGCGGCGGTCGCGACGAGGGGCGGCGAGTCGCCTTTCTCGGTGTCGGTATAGCACAGCATCGCGCCCTTCGCGCGCAACGCCTCGTAGACCTCCCCATCCTGCCAGGACTCGTTGCGGAACTCGAAGGCCGCAGGCCGGCCCGCGGGCAGCAGCGCGAGGAAATCACGCAGCCGCGGCAGGTCCTTCTTCAGGTAAGGCGGCAGCTGGAACAGCAAGGGCCCGAGCTTGCCGCCGAGCGCCTGGGCGCGCCTCGCGAACTCGGCGACGTGGGTCTCGCACTCTTTCAAGCGCAGCTCGTGGGTGATGCGGCGCGGCGCCTTAAGGGTGAAGGCGAAATTTTCGGGGACTTCTTCGGCCCAGCGCGCGAGCATCGTCTCGGCCGGCATGCGGTAGAAAGTGTTGTTGATCTCGACCGTCGCGAAATGTCCGGCATAGTAGCGCAGCATCGCGTCCGCGGGATGCTTTTCGGGGTAGAACTTGCCGAGCCACTCCTTGTAGGAAAAGCCGCTCGTTCCGGCGAGGAGCTGCGTCATGGACCGGATTGTCCAGCACCCGTGAGCGATCCGGCAAGCTAGAATCTCTCGCATGCCGAAAGCCAAGCGCCTCGTGCTGGCCGACCCGTCGGCGGCGGCAGTGCTGCTGGACGAATATTCCAAGAAGCGCGCCTTCGACGCGACGCCCGAGCCGGCGCCCGCACCCGCTCCGGGCGAGGGACCGCTCCTTTTCGTGGTCCAGAAGCACTCGGCGCGCCAGCTGCACTACGACTTCAGGCTGGAGTGCGACGGCGTGCTCAAGTCCTGGGCCGTGCCCCGCGGCCCGTCGCTCAACCCCGCGGACAAGCGCCTCGCGGTCATGACCGAGGACCATCCCTACGATTACGCCTCCTTCGAGGGCGTGATTCCCCCCAAGCAGTACGGCGCGGGCGAGGTGATCGTGTGGGACTGCGGCCCGTATACACCCGACGAGGATCGCAAGGGACATTGGTACCACGACCGCGCGCACGCCGAGCGCCTCGTCAGGGAGGGCATCGCCGCCGGCAAGCTGAGCGTCACGCTTCGCGGCGCCAAACTCAAAGGCTCTTTCGCGCTGGTCCGCACGGCGAGGAACCCGAAGGACTGGCTGCTCATCAAGCACAAGGATCGCTTCGTCGCCGAAACCGACGTCACCGGGAAGGATCACTCGGTCCTCTCCGGCCTTGTGGTCGAGAGCCTCAAGTCCCTGCCGGTGCGCCGCATCCCCGCCTCGCAGCTCGTCCCCTCCGGAAAAAAGGAAGTTCTGCCGGTGAAGCTCCTTCCCATGCTCGCGGAATCGCGCGAAGCCACCTTCGCCGGCGCCGGCTGGATGTGGGAGCCCAAGCTCGACGGCTACCGCGTTCTCGTTTTCATCGACGACAAGGAAGTGAAGCTGCGCTCGCGGCGCGGCCTCGACCTCACCGCCTCCTTCCCCAAGCTCGTTGCCGAGCTGGCGCAGCAGGCGGTGAAAGGCATGTTGCTCGACGGCGAAGTCGCCGCTTTCGGCGCCGACGGCCGACCTTCCTTCGCCGCCCTCCAGGAGCGCGTGCAGCTGAAAACAGAGCGCGAGATCGCAGCCGCCGACCGCGCGGCGCCGGTCGTCGTCTTCTGCTTCGACCTGCTGCACTTCGCGGGCCTCGACGTGCGCGGAGCGCCCTACGCGGACCGCAGGCGCTGGCTCGAGCAGTGCCTGCTTCCCTCGCCCCACGTCCAACTGGTGCACGCCGAGGAAGACGGGGAAGAGCTCTACAAGGCGGCGCTCGCGAGCGGCTTCGAAGGCGTCATCGCCAAGCGCAAGGACAGCAAGTACGAAGCCGGCAAGCGCTCCCAGGCCTGGCTCAAGATCAAGCCGACGAGGAGCGCCGAGTTCGTCGTCGGCGGAATCACGAAGGGCAAAGGCTCGCGCGCGTCGCTGGGCGCCCTGCTCCTCGGTTACTGGGACGACGGAAAGCTCATCTACTGCGGCCATGTCGGCTCGGGGTTCGACGACCGCACCCTCGCCCAGGTGAAGGCGCGCTGCGAGAAGCTCAAGACGGACACGCGCCCCTTTGCCGACGAGCCCGAGCTGCACAGTCCCACGACCTGGATCAAGCCTGAGCTGGTGGCGGAGGTGGAATTCCAGCAGTGGACCCCTGACGGGCAGCTCCGCGCTCCGGTTTTCCTGCGGCTGCGCGAGGACGTCGATCCGAAATCGGTGCGCCGCACCGAGCCCCGCGCGAGGCCGGTCGCCGAGGCGACCGCGAGCTCCGGCGACAGCGAGATCGACGCGGTGCTGCGCCAGCTCGACAACAAGAAGGCCACCCTCACCATCGCGGTGGGGCGGCACCCCCTGAAGCTCACGCACCTCGACCGCGTCTATTGGCCCGCCGACGCGGCGCTGAAGCAGCCGGCGATCACCAAGCGCGACCTGCTGCGCTATTTCGCGCAGGTCTCGCCTTTCATGCTCACGCACCTCGCCGACCGGCCGCTCACCATGATCCGCATGCCCGAGGGCATCGCCGGCGAGCGCTTCTACCAGAAGCACTGGGATCCGGAGCTGCCTCCCTTCGCGAGGAAGATCACCATCTTCTCCGAGCACAAGGACGAGCGGCACGACTACCTCTTGTGCGACAACCTCGCGACGCTGCTGTGGCTCGCGCAGTCGGGAACGCTCGAATTCCACGTGTGGCACTCGCGCGCGAAGCCCGGGCCGGACGCCGCGACGCAGAGCGCCGACTATTCCTCCTCGCTCGCCGCGCTCGAGGGCTCGATCCTCAACTATCCCGACTATGTCGTCTTCGACATCGATCCCTACATCTACTCGGGCAAGGAGGCGCCGGGCGAGGAGCCCGAGCTCAACACCGTCGCCTTCGAGAAAGGAAAGGAAGTCGCGTTCGCCTTGCGCGAGCTGCTCGCGAGCATGAGCCTCGAAGCGGTGGTGAAGACCTCGGGCAAGACCGGGCTCCATGTTTTCGTCCCGATCGAGCGCACGCTCGATTTCGACGCGGCGCGCAAGGTGAGCGAGACAGTGGGGCGGCACCTGGTGCGGTTGCATCCTAAAGACGTCACCGTGGAGTGGAGCGTCCCCAAGCGCACCGGCAAGATCTTCATGGACTACAACATGAACGTGCGCGGCAAGACGCTGAACGCCGCCTACTCGCCCAGGGGCGCAGCCGGCGCACCGGTGTCGATGCCGCTCACCTGGGAAGAACTCGCCGGCGCGCACCCGCTCGACTTCAGGATCACCAACGCCCCCGAGCGGCTCGCCCAGACCGGGGACCGCTGGCGGGACGCGCTCACCCGCAAGCAAAGCCTGGAGCGTGCGCTCGAGCGTGCAAAGGCGTAAAGGAAGAGACAGTCCTGTAAGTGCATGGTCAATCTCTAGGATAACCGAGATGAGCGCGCTGAATTTCCTGGTCATCATGTCCGACGAGCACAACCCGAAAATCGCCGGGTACGCTGGGCATCCGATCGTCCAGACGCCGAGCCTCGATGCGCTCGCTGCGCGCGGCACGATCTTCACCAGCGCCTATTCCACCAGCCCGGTATGCATCCCGGCGCGCGCGGGCTTCGCCGTCGGAAAGTACGTCCACCAGATCGGCTTCTGGGACAACGCCGACGCCTACGATGGCTCGGTGCCCTCCTGGCATCACCTATTGCGCGAGTACGGCCACCGCATAGTCTCGATCGGAAAGCTGCATTTCCGCCGGCCAGACGAAGACCACGGCTTTACCGAAGAGCAGATACCTATGCACATCATCGAGGGCAAGGGGGATTTGCTGGGCTTGGTGCGGGAGGATATGCCACGGCGCGGCGGAGCGCGAAAGATGGCCGCGATGGCCGGACCAGGGGAGACGCCCTACACCCTCTATGACAAAGAGATCTGCTCGCGCGCGCAGGTCTGGCTGCGCGAGCAGGGGACCAAGGACGCCGGAAAACCCTGGGTGCTGTTCGTGTCCTTCGTGGCGCCTCACTTTCCGCTCACCGCACCGCCGGAGCACTACTACCGCTACTGGGACCGTGATCTACCCATGCCCAAGCTCTATGCGCGCGAAGCCCGGCCGCGTCACCCCTATCTCGAAGACTACCGCAACAGTTTCTGCTACGACGACTACTTCGAGTCGGAAGCCGACGTGAAACGCGCGCTCGCCGGTTACTTCGGTCTGGTGAGCTATCTCGACGAAAACATTGGCAAGGTGCTGCACGCACTCGAGGAGACCGGGCTTGCGGCCGGCACGCGCATCATGTACACGAGCGATCACGGCGACAACTTGGGTGCGCGCGGGCTGTGGGGCAAGTCGACGATGTACGAAGAAATCGTGGGCGTGCCGCTGATTCTTGCGGGGCCCGGCGTACCCCGCGGAAAGCGGGTAGGTGTGCCCGTGAGCCACGTGGATGCGTTTCCGACTATCGTCGAAACCGCGGGCGTGCCCTTCGCGGACATAAGAGACGAACATCCCGGAGTTTCGCTTGTTGAAATGGCTCACGGTGCGACACCGGAGCGCACAGTGCTCTCCGAGTACCACGGTATGGGCTCGACCACCGGCGCGTTCATGGTCCGCTTCCAATGCTACAAGTATGTTCACTACGCTAAGTACCCGCCGCAGCTCTTCGATCTCGAGAAGGATCCGGAAGAGATCCACGACCTTGCCCGCGACCTGGCATTGGCTACCGTGCTCGAAGAGTGCCGCAGAAGGCTCTATGCCGTCTGCGATCCCGCGGAAGTGGACAAGCGTGCCAAGGCGCGCCAGGCGGAACTGCTCGCGCATAACGGGGGACGTGAAGCGGTCATCAAACGCGGCGACCTCGGCTTTACTCCCGCGCCGGGATTCGCGGCGACCTTCGAATAATTCCTCTGAGGGGAATCGGCCATGAAACCCACGACATTCCTGCCCATTGTTCTCGCCACAGCAGTTGTGGTCGCCTCCAACGCCTGCGCCCAGACCTATCCGGCCAAGCCCGTGCGAGTCGTCGTCCCCTTTCCGCCGGGCGGCGGCGTGGATTTCGTGGCGCGCACGGTTGCCCAGCGCCTAGGCGACACGATGAAACAGACTTTTGTGATAGAAAACCGCACCGGAGCGAGCGGCATGATCGGTGCCGATGCCGTGGCGAAAAGCGCGCCCGATGGCTACACATTGCTGGTTGCCTCGCCGGCAGAGGTTCTGGTCGGGCCCATTGCCGGCCAGAAAGTGCCCTACGACGCCGAGCGCGACCTCGCGCCGGTAACGCTGATCGGGGAGACGCCGCTCGTTATTGTGGCCCACCCTTCGGTCGCAGTCAGGTCATTGCAGGACGTCTTCGCGCTGGCCAAAAAACAGCCCGGCAAGCTGTCCTACGGCACACCCGGCAACGGCAGTACGATGCATTTCGCAGGAGAGTCGTTGAACGCCATCGCCGGCATCTCCATCATGCATGTCCCGTATCGCGGCGCGGCGCCGGCGGTCGCCGATCTGCTGGGTGGCCAAGTTCCGCTGGGCATTGTTGGTATGCCGCCGACGGTACCGCACGCAAAAAGCGGCAGGCTGCGGGTGCTGGCGGTAACGAGTAGCGAGCGTTCGATGGCGATGCCCGACGTGCCCGCGGTTGCGGAGCTGGCGGGCTTTGCGGGCTATCGCTTTACCAACTGGATGGGAATATTCGTGCCTGCAAAGACACCGCAGCAGACTGTGGAGCGCCTCGCTCGGCAAATGGCCCAGATCGTGCGCGAGACGCAGACGAGCGAGAAGCTGCTCTCCCAGGGCGTCAAACCCGTGGGTAATTCGCCTTCGGAGTTCGTCGCCTTCCTCGAGGACGAGCGCGGACGCTATTCGAAGATCGCGAGAGAACGCAACATTCACGCCGCGGAGTAGCGCTGGAGCGCGGGCGTAGAGGTGAAAAAATCTTCTACGGACCGCACCTTGCGCAACGAAGCTGACTATTCACTATAATATCTTCTCCTTCGGGGAGAACAAGCCATGGCTGCACGATCGATCGCTACGCTGACGGTTTCGTTCGGAATGGTCTCGATTCCGGTGAAGCTCTTCTCCGCCACCGAGGCGAGCCGCGCCATCTCGTTCAACCTGCTGCACAAGACTTGCGGGTCGCGGCTCAAGCAGCAGTACATCTGCGTGAAGGAAGAGGTGCCGGTCGCCCGCGAGGACATGGCGAAGGGCTACGAGTTCGAAAAGGACCAGTACGTGATGTTCTCGC
>WNGC01000052.1_pt1 | contig 53413 bp, 55 predicted proteins | sample 5400051 | NCBI WGS metagenome assembly WNGC01 (sample SAMN13153368, study PRJNA577476) | soil metagenome | isolation source: 20 cm soil or saprolite under grassland replicate 2 | place: USA:California | collected 2016-06-15
ACCAGACTAGAGCGAGGAGTACTGACAGGCCACCGAATGTGCCTGCGATTCGCCTGAACACTAGCGACATTGTAGAGTCGCGTCCTATCTCAATCAATCTGTTCTCCTCCAAGTGCCTCACTCATCAATGCCAGAGTCCTAACGAGTAATCTCCCTCTCTTTGTAAGTTCGTAGCCTCCTTCGTCGCTGTGGGAAACGAGTCCCATGTTCAGCAGGCTCTTCAAGTGATTGTTGACAGAGGCTGCTTCGAGGCCGGTAGCTATTTTGAAGTCTGAGAAGGTCTTCCTTGTCGAGTAGAGCATCTTAACCATCTTTAGCCGGTCAGTGTTGGCCAGAGATTTTAGGAGATCGGCTGCGGTGGTCTCGGGCATGCTATCGACAAGTTCGTCGACTGCAATCTCGCCCCTCGTGGCTAGACTTGATTTGACGTTCTCGCGGATCTGTCTGACAAGGTCCTTGCCGATATCGTCGCTCAAGTAAACGCGCCTATACTCATCTGTACTGGCACAAAGGCAGAAGTATAAAACATTTTACTTTTGACGCCAATTAGATAAAAGACGTTTTCCTAGCGGCCCCATCGCTGACGAAGCTAGTTCGGATCGTCCCAACTAGATATCGATGGGCTTGTCACTTCATGTGGACGATTCAATATGGCGAACTCCAATTAGAACCATCTCGGTCCTGTACAAGTATGGCCGCCTACATCGCGATGTTGCGAGGCGTCAACGTAGCCGGACACAACACGATCAAGATGGAAGTTCTTCGCGGATTGTGCCAAGGTCTCGGCTTTCAGAACGTAGAGACCTACGTTCAGAGCGGAAACATAGTTTTTCAGGCCGCGACAGAAAATCCCGCCGGCCTCTCGAAACGTATCGGCGAAACAATTCTCCAATCCTGCGGATTCGACACACCCATCATCGTCAGAACGTCAAAAGAAATGCGAAACGTTATCGCGAATAACTCGTTCTTGAAAGAGAAGGGCGTCGATTCCTCGAAGCTGCATGTTACTTTTCTCTCGGAAACCGCGCAGAGAGGCTTGGTGAAAAAACTGGAAACACTCGCAACGAGTCCAGACCGATTTCACGCAGCATCTCATGAGATCTACCTGTACTGTCCAGGTGGATATGGAAAGACGAAACTCTCCAACAGCGCAGTAGAAAAAGCGCTGTCGGTGAGAGCTACGACTCGAAACTGGAAGACGACCAATACTTTGTTTGAGATGGTCTCGAAACTTTGACCATGACAAGAGCTTCAGATCTCAAACCCGACAGACTCATGTTCGCAATCATTTCAGCTTCGTCAACCAGGGGACGGAGGTCCAGGCGGTTTCGGCTGTGATCGGCGCCTACCCAAAGTATAACAGCGACAGAACAGCCCTCGCGACAGATGGCCATGCTTCTGATTCTGGGTCGATTAGTTCGTAGTGGCCGATCTTGTCAAGCTTGACGAGAGTGGGCCGATCGCCTAGCTTCTTCGCCTTCTCGATGAAGGCCTCGGACTGAGAAATCGGGACGGTATCGTCAGCCGTTCCATGAACTAGGACCTGTCTCGCGCCTGTGGGAAGGAGTTCTATTGGGGAGCCCGCCTTGTAACGGTCTGGGTGTTCGTCGGGTGTTCCACCCATCAGCCGTGTTACCGTACCGTGTCCCAGCTTCTGCTTCCACGCCAGACGCAGGTCGGATACTCCAGCGAGCGAGATCGCGCTAGTAATGGCTTGCTTCTGGTCGCTGTGGAGAGGTGAGCCTTTGCTGATCTGGTGACTACCAACCAACCAGAGGGCCAGATGTGCACCTGCAGAATGGCCAATGAGGGCTGTACGAGCCAGGTCGAAACGTGGGTCAGGAGACATTGTTTGGATAATGTTGCGAGTCGCGAGGTTGATGTCCTGAAAAGTTCCAGGCCAACCACCACCCGAGTTGCCAATCCTTCGGTATTCTATGTTGCACGTGATTACTCCCTTAGAGGTGAAGGCGGCACAGAGATGCCCGATGTGCGACAGGTCGTAAACGGACTGCCAGAAACCACCGTGAACAACGAAGAGCAGCGGGAAGGGTCCCTTACCGTTGGGAAATCGAAGTTCAGCGAACTGATTTGCATCACTGCCGTAAGAGATCCTCAGGTCGAAAGGTGGTGACGCCCTCTCTAGGATGCCGGTCAAGGGGGGCTCCTCGTTCACGTCCTACGTAGTCCTGGTTGCTCCCATTTAGATTTCCTCGTCAGCCCAGTCTTGCAGGACTGTGGGGTCTCTCGTGATCAAATGAATGACTATAGTGTCTTGGGCAGAATTCTTCTGCTCAACTCGCGAGAGTCCTCGATCGTTCAAGCTACTATAATCATAAAAGCTTTTTAAATGCATCGAACCGGCATTCTGAGACCATGGTTGCTTGGAGTCCCCGAAACACAATAATAGTCGCGGTGTTATTGTCCGCACTGGTGGGAGGCGTAACAGGGCTCGGCGTGTCATATCTCGCTCGAGTCAGCCCGACGCCTCAGTCGCGAGACTTGTATCTATTCGGCGTTGACCAGTCGTTCAACTCCAGCCTTGCCTCTGGATTGAAAGCAGACTATGCATTCTCGTCCAGTGTCATAACCGCAAACAGGGGCGACACTTTGGTGATCCACTTCTACAACCCAACCGACCAAAATCATACCTTCACGATAGGTTCTCCCTATGCAAATGATGTGTTCGTGGCGGCGCATCCTACCGACCAAAGCCCAATTCACAACGCAACCATAACAATCAATGCAAACCAGGATGGAATATTCCCATTCCACTGCAAGTTCCACGCGCCGTCCATGTCGGGAAGCGTCGTGGTGCATTGATAATCACCGCCGCTGCAAGTGGAACCTGTTTCCAATCAGAACATTTGCGACTAAGAGAGTGAACGGTCAAATATATCCAACATCGGAAAGTGTTATTAACATCCGACCGTAATCGTAGATTCTGATGGCAAGTAGCCGATTCTGGGTCTTCATTCTCGCAATCTTATCTCTTGCCTCGCTCTTTGCGACTACGGTCAACATTCCTCCACGGGTCGATGCTGCCTCCACTCCTAGTATAAGCCTGATAGGATTCATTAGCGCTTGGAACAACACTGGTACGCCCAACCCCAAGATTACTGTAATTCAGGGAGACACGATAACCATTCAGCTATCGAGCGGAGACGGGGCCCCTCACAGATTCTTTGTAGATGTAGACAGGAACGGCATGACTCCAGATTGTCCAGGAGCTGACGTGTGTTCGAATCTCTTTCCCCCGTCTACCACCCTGACTTTCACTGTCAACTTTGCGCCTGGCACTTACACTTACTACTGCTCCGTTCATCCGACGACCATGTTAGGACAATTCGTTGTTCTACAGCCACCTGTTACCGGCGGTGGAGGTCGACATCCACTTGAAATGTGAGAAATCTCTAGTGCCGTTCCGCAAACCTAAATAGGCACATTAGGACGCATGCCCGCGTATCTGGTGTGAAGGCGATGGGTGGTCATCTTTACTGGCATGAGTGCCGTGTCGAGACCATCCTCGACGACTAGGCACAAGCACCAAATCTTAACGCTCCACGTCTCGTCCCATTCTTCCTCTCTCACTCTCAAAGGTACTTTCAATCTTTCCGGCTTTTTACGCGTTTTCAACTTTAGCGGATCCAATTCATCCTGCGCGAAAGGAATCAAGCTGAGATCAGCGTCACTTCCGCTAGTGTTCGATCGTAGAGATTGCGCAATTGTTGGTGTCCGCGCCGTAGCTAACGATCGATTATCGACTAAGCTTTGGCGATCGTAATGGAATCGGGAAAGACACGCAGACTCGGACGAATATTCCGGAACGATGGCAAAACCGTCATTGTTCCGATGGATCACGGAGTACCGGCTGGTCCGATCGAAGGACTCGGGGACGTGAGGAGAATTGTGGACCAAGTTGCCAAAGGAGGAGCGGACGCGATCTTAGTGCATGCTGGAGTCGCGAAGACTGTTGACACCACCAACTTAGGTCTCATTCTCCACCTTTCTGGAGCCACTCGCTTAACCGGCGACCCCAACTGGAAAACGCAGCTTTGCACAGTCAAAGAAGCAGTCCGTTTGGGCGCCGACGTAGTTTCAGTCCACATCAACGTGGGATCGGAACACGAGCAGAACATGCTGGACAACTTCTCGCGAATACTTGACGAGTGCGACGACTATTCCATGCCATTACTCGCTATGATGTATCCGAGAGGACCGAAAATCCGGGACGAACACTCGTACGATGTTGTCAGCCACGCGGCTCGACTAGGATATGAGCTCGGAGCAGACATCGTGCAGACGAACTATACCGGTGATGTCGAAAGTTTCAGGGACGTCGTCAATAGTGTGAGAGTACCGATCGTTGTTGCAGGCGGTCCAAAAACAGACAGCGCGAGCGTGTGCCTTCGAAATGTTTACGAATCTATCAAAGGAGGGGCTGTCGGCGTGTCAATCGGTAGGAATGTTTTCCAGCACCAAGATCCGACTATCATGACGCGTGCCATCGCAGAAATTGTGCACAGCGAAGCAAACCCGGGAAACGCACCGACTGGGCTGGGTGAGAAAAGTGAAACAGTTCTGACCAGACCTAGTTTCGCGACCTATCCAAGGATTTCATTTGCAGGATGAAGTAAGAGCAACAAAAGATCATGATGCTGCCCAACTACAACTCACTGTCAAGAATCTCTCGGAGGCCTGATCCAAGATGATCAGAGAGTATATTCCGGCTATCATTGAAAACCACGACCTAACCACTGACCAGGCGGAGGCTGCAATGATGGACATCATGACTGGACAGGCCACACCAGCACAGATCTCGGCGTTCCTGATAGGGTTGAAGAAGAAGGGAGAAACCGTTGACGAGATCACTGCCATAGCTCGAGTGATGAGGACTTTCAGTAGAACTGTATGTCCGAAGGTTGACGGCTACTTGCTGGACACGTGCGGTACTGGCGGAGACAAGACAAAGACCTTCAACGTCAGCACGACTGCCGCCTTTGTAATCGCCGCAGCCGGAGTTAGAGTCGCAAAACACGGCAATCGATCCTTCACGAGCCGATGCGGCAGCGCAGACGTACTAGAACAGCTCGGCGTTAGACTGGAGATCGAGCCTGCGCTTGTGGAGAAGGCGATTGAAGAAATCGGCATCGGGTTCATGTTCGCGCCCAATTTCCATCCCGCTATGAAGAACGTAGCCTCGATTAGACGGCAAATAGGAGTACGCACAGTCTTCAACATTCTAGGCCCGCTGACCAATCCGGCAGGGGCAAATGCACAGCTCATCGGAGTCTACGACAGCGAACTCTTGGAACCGATGTGTGTCGCCGCCCACAACTTGGGAGCAAAATCTGTCATGACCGTTTACGGGGTTGATGGGGTTGACGAGATTTCCTTAACGGGAAAGACAGTCATTGTCAAACAGCAGAACGGGAAAACAGTCAGAGAAGAAATCTTACCTGAAGACCTCGGCCTAAACAAGACTACTCCGGAAATGCTGGCAGGCGGAGACCCTGAGCAGAACGCTCGGCTTACAGCCAGAATCCTTTCCGGTCATTTAGGAAGAAGTGACCCCCGGGTCCAGATCGTTGCGGCAAACGCCGCAGCTGGGCTGGTCCTCTGCAAAGCAGCCGAAGACATGAGGACAGGGGTCGAACTGGCCCTCAATGCTGTAGAGAATGGAAGAGGGCTTCGGATCCTACGTCAGCTAATCGAGCTGTCGGGCGGGAATCCTGACCGACTGGAAATCGTGGCGTGAGTGTCGATGGTCGACTACATCGCAGGCCTGGCCTTAAAGGCAGGGGCGAGGGTCGAACGTGGCTATTACGACGGTGTCCAGACGGGAAAGCGTTCTAGCAAAAGCCTAGTAGAAACCATCCAGAGACTTGAGAGCACACCGGTCATTACGGAAGTAAAGTTCGCCTCTCCATCAGCTGGAAAAATAAGGGAACATGGAGACCCGCTCCGAATTGCCAGGGCGATGTTGAAGGGCGGAGCCTGTGCCATCTCAGTCCTCACCGACCCTGAAGACTTTCAAGGAAATATGGACACGCTTGCAAGCCTAAGCCGAGAAGTCGACGTCCCACTAGTAATGAAAGACATCATTGTGTCACCCGTACAGGTCCAGGCCGCAGCTAGAGCGGGCGCCAGCGCGGTCGTGTTGATCAGTGAAATATTCAGTAGACGATTAACTGACGAGCCACTCGACAGACTGGTACGAGAAGCGAGCAGACTCGGAGTTGAGGTTCTTCTAGAAGCAAATAGCCCGGAAGAGTTTAGGAAGCTTCCCGAACACAAGCCAGACTTGTACGGAATCAACAACAGAAACCTTTCCACATTCCAACTGGATCTGTCGACGACGGAAAGGGTCCTTGCGATGAATGGTCATGTTGATCGCCCGGTCATGTCCGAGAGCGGCATAGAAAACCCCAAAGACATTGTACGATTGAAAAATGCCGGGGCAGAAGCGTTCCTCGTCGGGACATCGATCATGAAGTCGTCCGACGTGGAGTCGAAAGTGCGGGAACTGGTCAACGCTTGAAAAGTCTGGCAAAGTTGGGTTCAGCAAACGCGGCTGGCAGGTTTGGAAAGTATGGTGGACAGTATGTACCTGAAACCCTGATGGAACCACTGAAAACACTGGCAGATGCCTATAGACGCTTTTCTCGGGATCCATCATTCAAGAATGAATTGGCGAACTGGTTAGAGCATTACGCGGGAAGACCAACCCCACTATATTTCGCTGGCCGGCTGACCAATGAAGCTGGGGGAGCCAAGATCTATCTGAAGCGAGAAGATCTGTTACATGGTGGTGCTCACAAGATCAACAATACTCTCGGACAAGCATTACTCGCGAAGAAGATGGGAAAGCGTAGGATCATCGCCGAGACCGGAGCGGGACAGCATGGAGTCGCCACCGCAATGGCCTGCGCGGCTCTCGGTTTGGCGGCCGAGATCTACATGGGTAGCGAGGACATGGAGCGACAGAGGCTCAACGTCTTCAGGATGAAAATGCTCGGGGCCAAAATGCATCCCGTCGACTCAGGCTCCAAGACACTCAAGGACGCTATCAACGAAGCTTTGAGGGACTGGGTCACGAACGTCGAAGACACCTACTACCTTCTCGGGTCCGTAGTGGGCCCACACCCATACCCGACCATGGTCCGCGACTTCCAGACCGTCATCGGCAGAGAGGCCCGTCGACAAATCCTGAAGCAAGAGGGCAAGCTGCCGAAGAGTGTGGTTGCCTGCGTTGGCGGGGGAAGCAACTCGATAGGGATATTCTATGGATTCCTCAATGACATGGACGTGGACCTGTACGGTGTCGAAGCTGGTGGACGCGATATGTCCCGGGGGAAGCATGCTGCACCGCTTGTCGCGGGCAGAGAAGGGGTCCTTCACGGAATGATGACTTTTGTGTTACAGAATGCGGAGGGTCAGATCGAGACCACGGAAAGCATTTCGGCTGGGCTTGACTATCCAGCCGTTGGACCAGAACACTCCTACCTGATGAACATAGGACGGACGAAATACGTTACGCAGACTGACACGGACACGCTGCAGGCTTTCAATCAGCTCTCACATCTGGAGGGAATAATGCCCGCATTGGAACCTGCTCACGCGATCAGCTACGCGACAAAGCTGGCGAAGACGCTCGAAAAAGAAGACTCGATCATTGTAAACCTGTCTGGCCGAGGAGACAAGGACGTGGACACGATTGCAAAACAATTCCCGTAGTGAAGACCCTATTGAACAGAAATTCCGGGAACTGGGCAATCGCGCTGAAGGGGTATTAGTTGCCTATCTCATGGGTCACGATCCGGATCCGAAAGCCTTCATGGCAAACGCTGAATCGTTGATCGAAGGTGGAGCTGATGTTCTCGAGGTCGGCATCCCCTTCTCTGACCCTATCGCAGACGGACCAGTTATCCAAGCCGCAGGCACACGAGCCTTGTCCGCAGGAGCTACGCCTCAGAAGATTATCGATACCATCGGAGAACTCTCATCACAATTTACAATACCAATCGTAATCATGACCTACTACAATCCGATCCTCGCAATGGGCATCGAGCATTTCATGAGGAATGCGAGCGATAACGGTGTCAAGGGGATCGTTGTTCCCGACCTACCGATGGAAGAAGGTGACAGATTCCGCGAGATGGCTCTCAAACACCACCTTGACTGTATCCACCTCGCCGCACCGAACACTTCAGCGGAGAGGCTGCGGAGCATCGTCGAAAAGTCGAAAGGATTCCTTTACGTCGTCTCCCTTTACGGTGTCACGGGACCACGCGATAAGGTCAGCGCAGAATCATTAGAAACTGTCAAGAAAATCAAGTCGCTTGCAAGGGGAAGAATCCCAATTTCCGCCGGGTTCGGGATCAGTCAGCCCGAGCACGTGTCATCGCTGTTGCGGGCAGGGGCAGATGGAGCCATCGTTGGCAGCGTTCTGGTAAGGACAGTCGCTGACCATCTAGACGATCCTGAAGTGGCCCCAGACTATCTGAAGAAGACTATCATAGTTCTAAAGCAAGCGTCTAGGTAACGCCCCTCTTAGAGTCGAGAGGTCTAGAGAGGACAAGCGTAGAAGCCTAGTTTAATTCACTGCGGTATGTCGGAAGCTCTCTTCATTCCAAGGTAGGGTTGAAGGTTGGGGGCGTCTGGGATGATGAGATGGATAGGCGTCCTCTCTTGGAGCCGGACTCTTCCGCGCGATCTGCGTCTGCTCTTCTTCTCGCTCTTCTTGTGGACTTTCGGTCTAGGCATCTACAACTATGTCTGGTCCCTCTACCTCACCCAGCTTAGCGCAAATCCGGAACAGGTTGGTCTCGTCTCCTCCATAGGCTTCTTCGCGGCGGCCATCTCGATGATTCCTGGCGGAATCCTCGCCAACAAGTATGACAACAGGACTTTGCTGATCATAGGATGGGCGATGAGCATCCCCGTCCCCGTCTTGTTCTACTTTTCACGAACCTGGTCCGACGTAATTCCCGGACTAATCATATTCCAATTGTCAGCGTTCAATTTGCCCGCGATGAATGCATTCATCGGAGCCCTAGGCGATCAGAAACGAATGTCGTCGGCCTTTGGGGCCGTCTACTCCGCGTTCCCGCTTGGTCTCGTGCTCTCTCCCGCTGTCGGGAGTTTGCTACTCACGTGGTTGAACATCCGTGACCTCTTCTGGTTCACGCTGGTTCTCTGGGCAGTCTCCACCCTGATGTTGTTCCCTGTCAAGCGCCAGCCGCCCAGGGAAATGGACTCGAAGGCTAGGTTGTTGGAGCTTCCAAGATCTCGTCAAGAACTAACAATTCTCTTGTTGATTTTCGGGGTGCCAGCAGCTATTAGCATCACTTCACCGTCGTTTCTTCCTCTGTTCTTTCATGATCAGCTACATCTGACAGACTCGCAGATTCAGCTGCTGGGAAGTGTCCAGGCTCTCGGCAGCGCCGTCTTCGCAATACTTCTCGGTCGGTGGGCTGCCACCCGTAATCCAGGATCAACAATCGCAAAAGAACTCTTGTTGGTTGCAGGCGGTGCTGTCGGGATAGCCCTAGCGGGCTCTCCTCTACTGATTGTGCCCATGGTGTTCCTACTCGGCGGGGCTAGGGCTCCAAGCTTTGTAGCCTACTCACTCCTCTCGAACATGAGGCAGGGAAAGTCTAGAGCAGGCCAGTTTGGATTCTACTTGACCTTCGAACAGCTAGGCTTCGTTGTAGGCTCGTTCATCGGCGGCCTCCTCTACGGCAGCAACCACGCAAGCGTCCTCATCACCACATCCTTCCTGTTCGTACTACTAGCCGCGCTTGCCGGATTCCGGATTAGAAGATAGGCGGCGACCAGTAAGGGAATCCGATAAAATAGACATGAGGTGGACCTGCGACGTCCTCTCCGAATCCTGTAAGGATGCTAAGGTGTGGGTGGTGCCGGACTGGGACCCAAACCTGGAGATGGCGTTGGCCCAGGTGTCATTGGCAATGGCGTTTTCGCCCCGCGTCTCTTTGCCATGTAGAGGATTACAGCTGCAACGATAGCGATCGCTACAATCGCTTCTACAGCAATCCCTACCGGGGAGATCAGGAAGGCCAACAGGCTATTTGGCAAGGGCTGGACTTGAAATTCTACCGCTGAGAGCGTTGAAGCGTCCTGGAGGTTCGTCCACGTTGCCGAATTCGAAGTCGTACTACTAGGCTGGGGAGTGCCCGCTGGGACAACGATCTTCACTTCATTGCTTGTGTCCGAGCCACCGATTAGTGTGAAGTTCACTCCTGGCGATGGTGTCTTGCCCATCGTCTGGAAGAGTCCGGGTATCGTAAAGTTCGTGTTGCTTCCCACCGTTGGGGGTCTGAGCAAGAGTCCCTTGAGACTGGTCGAAGAGGTTCCCGCGCTCAGATCGAGGTCGCTCGTCGTAGACAACTGGCTAATCGTGATAGAGGTCGCATTGATGAACACTAACGAGGCGGGGGCTGTTCCTGCCGGAAATACGGCAAGTAGTGGTTGAAGGTATTGTGTCTTCAGCTTGTTCAGTTGAGCATCCAGGTCGCTGACCCAGGTTGTGGTGGATTGCAGAGTCAGAGAGTACGTCGAGCCATTGTACGTCAGGTTCAACGTCTCGCCTGTTTGAAGGCTTAGGGCTGACCGGATTATCGAGTCCAATTCAGTCCCTCCGAAGGGGCTCAAAATGTTGTCGAGAACTGTGACAAAGTCGGTCCCTGGCTGAGTTGGTACAGCTACAAACCCGATCTTGAGACTTGCTGATGCGGAGTCGATGGAAGTTAAGGTGGCGTTGAAGGCAGTGACGGTGACAAAGAGTCTCGTCGCATTCTCTATCTGATCAGCGATACTCTCGGTCCAGGTCATGTTTCCAAGTGTGCGGTCCCATACGGTTTGAAACGCAGTTTGGTTTGCTAGAGGCGTTCCTGCAAAAAACGATTGGGAGAATTGGAGTTGAGCCGTGGCGTTCACCTTCACCAGTGTGGGGCTGGTCGAGAAAGTGGCTGTAACGGTGCTCGTTGGAATATTTGTTGTAATTGTCAGAGAACCAGACCCTGTGAGTCCTGTCTGAGTGGCTGTGAGGCTGATCGAGTTGAAGACGCTTACAGCAGGGGGAGGTAGTTGGTACTGGGTGGTTGAGGTTTGAACTACCGCGTTTGACTGTTGTGAGAAGCTGGACGAGGAATGAATCGCATAGCCAGGTGTGAAATAGCTGCTGACATTCTGCGTAAGGCTCCCCAAAGATGATGTCGTATTCCAGGCGACTCCGACGCTCCTATCGGGGTTAACGGTCAGAGCGAGCGAATCATGTCGAACGGGGAGGGAGACGGCAGCATGTCCAAATGAGCCGATTGAGGAGAACACGGCCAAAAGCAACAGGCCCGACGCGAGAAGCCGTGCATTGCCGCGTTTTGAAACGTTCATCGTCGCAGGAGAGCGAGGGTCAGAAGGTCGACTGTTAAGTGTTATGCAACCCGTCGCCGTCATTCCCGATTGAAGACGGGGAGCGAGAACCTCAGAATGCTTGAGGCTCGTGCACCAGCTTTAGGATTTGGCTGTGAGTGATTCGATTATGGCCTCGGCTTCTGCGGGACCATCGTGTCTCACGCCGTTGACGTAGAAGGTTGGAGTGCCGTTGACGCCGCTCCGTACTCCTCCCATGAAATCATCCTTGATTCTCTTTTCGTAGACATGCTGTGATATTTCGCGCTCGAATCGTTGAGCGTCAAGACCCAGTTTCTTCGCATATCCCAGGGCTACACTATTATCTCCAAGGGTTCGTTGGTGCTCGTAGAGAAAGTCGTACATTTCCCAGAATTTTCCTTGGGCACTAGCAGCTTCAGCCGTCTCAGCCGCGACCCGGGCAAACTCGTGAACATTGGTTAAGGGAAAGTTACGGAATACGAATCGTAGTTTTGATCCGAGGTCTTTCTGGACCTTCTTCACTTCTGGATAAGCGGCGCCGCAGAATGGACATTGATAATCTCCATACTCTACGAGGGTGAGCAGGGCCTTCGGGTCTCCCTGGATATGGTCCCGACTAGAGTCGACTGGAATCACGAGTTTGGGAGCCTCGTAAGTCTCGAGCTCTTTGCGTGTTGGCTCTAGCAGGGTCTTACTCGTTTTTCGGCTGTGCCTGGTTGTTGTCGTGGTGGCCATTGTTTTTCGATAACCTCTTTTTCACTACTTAGGCTTGTTCAGTTGATCAAGAGCGGACAGAATGCCTTCTGCTCCGGGGTTGACGCCGTCAGGTGATAGACGGCTCCACCGGACTATGCCCTGTTCATCTATAACGAACAGCGCACGTGCAGATTCCCCGATTTTCTCCTTGAACGCGCCATACTTTCTGGATATGTCTCCTTTTGGTTCGAAGTCTGCAAGTACAGGAAAGTTGAGTTTGCGGTCCTTGGCGAACGCGAGATGTGACCAGATATTGTCAACAGAAATGGCGAGGAGTTCAGCGTTGAACTTCTTGAACTCCGGCATCACCATCGCGTACAAAGACAGCTGGTCCGTGCATACAGGACTCCAGTCTGCAGGATAGAAGGCAAGAATCACCGGTTGGCCGCGGAAATCTTTGAGCGATACTTTCTGGTCTGGAGTGCTATTGAGGGAGAAGTTCGGAGCCTTCCTGCCAGGGCCAAGGATGCTGGAGCTCCCCCTTTCCTTTTTCGTGTTAGGTTGTTGTCTCTTCGCTCGGCTGATTCTATGTTTACGATTCTGTTGTAAGGAAACCGTTTTCAAAGGAGGCTCGCTCTTCTCGGCAGAAAGTCTAACATTGCTGTTGCCAGTCTCCTTTTGAAGTATTTAGACATGGCTACTTTTTCGAGCCTACTCAGGTCACTAGTTCGATCGGCACATCCGGGACCGTTGGGAGATAGTCAATGTCCACGAGTTCATAGGCTGTATCCAACTCGGTGAGTTCCGCGTTGGTAAGCAGATGCTTAGTCGAGCCAACGTTCTCCTCGGCTTGAGCTTCGTTCTTCGCCCCGGGGATTGGGACAACCATCTGATTGGCTAGGAGCCAGCTGAGTGCTACTTGGGAGGCAGAGCATCCGTGTCGTCTAGCGATGCTAGAGAGGACAGCGTTGACCTTCTCTATCTGTTCGATGTTCTTGGGTGCGAAGAGTTTGTTCTCGTCTCTAATATCGCCCTTTGGAACATGCCCTCGACTGTATTTGCCTGTTAGGGCTCCTTGCGCGAGCGGGCTATACGCAAGAATCGTGATGTTGTTCTTCCTACAGTAAGGTAAGACCTCTTCTTCGATCTCTCGTTGTAGAAAGTTGTACCTGACCTGGTTCGAGACGATGTCCGTCCGGGACATGTGGGACCTAGCCTCTTCGAGATCTCGAACTGCAAAGTTACTGACACCAATCGCCCGGATCTTTCCCTCAGTGTAAAGCTTCTCAAGCGCCTTCATCGTCTCCTTGAGAGGGACCTGTTCCCACGGATCTGGCCAGTGGACTTGGTAGAGGTCTATCTCGTTGACGCCGAGCCGTTTCATGCTAGCCGAAGCGGCTCTCTGGAGCTCATCGTACCTGAGATTCGCTCCGTGGACTTTGGTTGCAACAACGAACTCTTCCCTGCCGATGTCTCTCAGGGCTCGGCCTACCACCTGTTCACTATGTCCGTTACCGTAAGCCTCCGCTGTGTCGACTAGGTTCACGCCAAGTCCGTGGCCTCTTGTGAGTGCGCGGACGATCTGTTCGTCATCACCTTTCCACAAGTCGCTGGCTTGCCAAACACCCATACCAATTCGGGAGACTTTCGGACCATTCTTTCCAAGAGTTCTAAAGTCCATTTCAAAGTCCTCAGATGAAGTAGGCTGACTCGTGTAACGTACGTTATTGATACGCTTTTTCAGTGGCTACGGATTTGGCCGATGGACGGTTTTCTAATCTATAATTTGACAAGTGTTGCGACGAGGGCGATCAGAGCGCCTATGAAGACGAGTATCCCGCCAAGACTCCCAATCAAGAGGAATCCTAACACCAGGAGAATGATGCCCCATGCGGGACTGGAGACTCTTCCCGCTCCTATCAGCGCTAGGATCCCGACGAGGATGCTTACGATTGAGCTTGTGAAGAAATCTAGAGAGGGGATCCGGGGTGCCAGGTTTAGAAGACCTTTGATATCTCCGCTTAGCTGGAGGACAGCCTCAAGAATCAGTATTATTCCGCCAATAACGAGAAGCAGCCTCGCAATCGACCGCAGCGTTGCTTTAGTTGTCATTTCGGGTTTCATCCTGTTCGAACGGGTTTGGTACTTAACTCAGGTTCTTCTCTTGAATCAGAGAGTCGATGACCAAACGGTGTTCCGCTTCTGACTCGTAAGACAATGCCTCCCGATCGTCCGAAGAGGGGTTGTAGGGGATAGATGGAGTTGCGGAGGCATAGGTGGACGAGAGCCGAGCCTTGGAGTTTGGAATGGTATGAATGTCCTTTGTGCGGGGCCGTTCACTCGGACCATACACTCGTAATAGACGAGCCGCAAGACACCGCAATGGGAACCGATTTTAGGAAGACCGAGAATGAATGATAGGCGGGACATTCGAAATATTTGGGGGCTGATTGTCCTAGCTTGCGCAGTAGGACACCTGTTCTTCAGAGACTTGAGAGACTCAAGCTACTAAGCTCGGCTAGTTACCTAGTTGGGCTCTGAGCTTTGACTCGATCTGATATTTTGGCGCAGCCCCAATAATCCCATCGACCGGCTGGCCATCACGGAAGATGAGGAGGGTCGGGATGCTCTGAACCTGGAACTCATTGGAGGTTAGAGGGTTCTCGTCCACGTTCAACTTGCCGAATGCGACGCGGCCGGAGTATTCCTTGGCAAGCTGTTCAACAATGGGAGCGACCACTCTACAGGGACCGCACCATGCAGCCCAAAAGTCCACGACCATCAATGGATATTTCGAAATCTCTGACGAGAAGGTCGCATCTGACAAGATTATCGGCTTGCCATCATATTTTTCTGCTGATTGAAGCTGGGCCCGCGTCCTGCGCATCATCTCGACCAATTTTTTCTCCTTTATGCTCTCGAGTTCAGGGTCGTCGCCCGACATACAACTACACTCCGTTCGTGAACGCTACCCTATGGTTGGTATCTCGCTCTCTTAAGGTCCTCGCCCGAAGGGACCGATCAGGATTCCTTGCCGGTCGCCTTTGTTGTCCAGCGGGTCATCTTTGCCTGGAGAATGTCCAAAGGCAAAGCCCCATCGTCCAAAAGTTCATCGTGGAATTTTCGAATATCATAGCGCCGTTTCATTCTCTTCTCGGCCTTGGCTCGGAGTCCTCGTATCTTCAGCTCGCCGATCTTGTAGGCGAGTGCCTGTCCCGGCCAGGCGATGTACCGGTCTACCTCTGAGACAATGTCTTGCTCGGAGCTGGCTGTGTTGTTCTCGAGGAACTTGATTGCCTGGTCTCGCGTCCATTTTAGACTGTGAATACCCGTATCCACTACCAATCGCGATGCTCGCCATGCTTCTGCTGTGAGCCGGCCGTAGTCAGCGAGGAGGTCTTTGTAGAAGCCCATCTGCTTGCTAAGCCATTCTGCGTAGAGAGCCCAGCCTTCGATGAAGGCGGTGTATCCGCCGTGGCGTCGGAACTTGGGAAGATTCGTAAGTTCTTGTTGGGTCGCGATTTGGAGGTGGTGCCCTGGAACGGCCTCGTGGTAGGCGAGAGCCTCCATCATGTACTTCGGCCGGGTCTCAGGCTTGTACGTGTTAACGTAGAAGTATCCGGGTCGGGAACGGTCCTCGGGCGGCGCATAGTAGTAAGCAGCAGGAGCAGCGTCTGCCCGCCACTCCTCGATTTCCCTGAAATCGTACTTCGCCTCAGGGAGCCTGCCGAAGAAATCGGCGAGTCTGGCGTCCATTTGTCGCAGGATTTGCTTGAATCCGTCGAGGAGGTCTTGCCCCGTCGTGTAGAAGTTCGACTTGTCCTTCCGAAGTGTTTCATTGTATTGTTGGAGGTTGCCTTTGAACTGAACTTTTCTCAGGATCACGCCAATTTCTTTATTGATTCGAACGAGCTCCTGTTTGCCTAGTTGATGAATCTGGCTGGGAGTGAGACGGGTCGTCGTGTGAAGGCGGATATTGTAGGCGTACATCGCTCGGCCGTTGGGAATGGACCAGACTCCAGGATGAGTCCGGGATTTCGGTAGGTATTCTTCTCGGACAAATTTGAGAAGCTTCGTGTAAGCGGGGACAACATAGTTCTGTATCGCTTCGCTCACATCTCCTGCCATTCTATGTCCTTCGACACTAGAAATTTCCGACGGGATTCGGTCGATCGGCTTGTAAAGTTCGCTCTTGTCAGGTGATGACACGATCTGGGCTTCTAGTTGGGGTATGATCTTCTCGACAACGCTTCGAGGCTGAACAGTCTTCTTCTCTATTCCAGTCTTGAGATTTTGGATTGTCTGGTCGAAGACCCTGCGAAACTGTGTCAGTCGACTGATGTAGTTCACGTAGTCTTGCAGAGTCTTGAACGGGTGAAAGGTGGTTAGTTGAGGGAGGTCGATGTGTGGTCCGGTCTGCTGCGTTATCGGCAGAAGATACGGGTGATATTCTGCGCCCTCAATCTGCAATGTTAGTTCTCGTTTGAAGAGGTCATAGTTGAGCCGGTCTTCTCCACTAGTGGGTTTCTTGAAGTCCTTGAGCTCTGTCAGGTATTTTCTGAATCGGCCGACGCGCTGTTCGTAGGCTTCCGCGGAGACGTCTTCTAGCCAGTTATCGTAGCGGTGGTCTCCGAGATATGTCGCGAAGGTCGGGTTCTCCTTGAGGATGAACTCCCAGTAATCCCCGTACAAACGGTTGAGTGATGTAGCCTTGCTTACGGGACTAGCCATTAACTCACCTTGCCGAACTTTGATGGATCTTCTCGCAGGAAGAATAGAGGAACGAGTAGGAGAAAGCACATGACTGCGCCCGCGATCCAGGCAGCCGAGTAGTTTAATGATCTTGCGAAATAGGAGAAAACTAACGGAGGCCAGAAGGAGCCTGTCAAGGAGATGCTGTTAACCCAACCGATCGTGAGGCCTTCATACTCTTTCTCGACCCTGCTGAGATCCTTGGCTGCGGCAAAGTTGATCGTAGACGCGGGTCCGACCGCTATCCCACCCAGTACCGCTCCCGCGGCTGCAGCAGAGAGCGTTGGCGCTGACGCAACTAGAAGAGCAGAGGTCATTCCTAGACCGGAGAGGATGAGTAGGCGCCTCGGTTTCCTCGTGCGATCATAGAGCCTTCCTCCCCATAGAGATGTGTAGATCGGCAGGACAACAATCATCGCTGCGACTATGCCTGCGATTGCCGCGGTTTCTCCTAGGCTTGCTTGCAGGTAGTATGCCATGAAACTCGAGATCAGAACGCTTCCGAGGTTCGAGCCAAGAGATCCGAGCCCCAACACAATCAGGTTCCTATCGCTCAGAATCTTGCCAAGCTTACCACTGGAAAATCTGAACTGAACATTCTCCCCATCTTTAGGGACGAGAGCAATAACCATCAGCCCTGTGAGCACTCCGAGTCCTCCGCTCAGCACAAGGGTAGATCGCCAGCCCGTGAGTGTTGCGAGGAGAATCCATCCGAAGAGGCCGAACAACCCCCCTATGTCGAATGCAGAATTGATTAGCCCGACGCCAGTACCGGATTTTCCTCCGAGAAATCTAGTCATAATCACTACCGAGGGTGCGAATACGAGTGCCATTCCGGCTCCTACGATGAAACGGAGTGTTGCGACCTCAAGGATGGCTGATGATATGGAAGTACCTAGCACGGCTATGGACGAGACGAGTATTCCTAGTGAAACGGTTCTCTTGGGGCCCCATTTCGCCGCGAGTATTCCGCCCGGGACCTGCATTATTCCAACCCCCAGGTAGAAGCTTGAGGTCAAAGTTCCGAGACCTGAGACGCCGCTGTTGAGGTCGGCACTCATCAGGTAGAAGATCGCGCCGATGTTCAGCCAGTTTATCGCATAGACGATCCGAGCGGCAACAAGGGCGATGACTGCCCGCTGTGGTGAAACCTGAACCGACAAATTTTCAGGAGCTAATTAGAAAAAATGTTCTTGGTGAAGATTATGATAGTGCTGGGTCTCAGGGAATTATTGTCATGCGGGTCTTCTCTTCCACTTTTGTCCCGACGTAGCGGTCGCTCCACTTCTGGCTCATCTCGCCGTGCGTCCCCAGTCCAACAGCCACATCGATAAGGAGAAGGACCCAGTAGATCTTACTGACGTTTCGGATAAGACTGCTTCGCATGTCCATTGGTTTTCCATCAACTCTCTGTGCCTGCAGACCCATGATCTCTTTGCCCAAGGTTCTCCCGTAGAGTCCTTCAGCGAGGAAGAAGTAGAGGAAGACGACTAGAGGTATTAGTCCGCCAAGCGAAAGACCCCACCACGCATTCCACCATGCTGGAAATGCCCCTATAGTCGTGGACGGGAAGCTCAAGCCGATGATGAATGGAATCGACACGACGATTGCAATGATTGCTAGTACGACCGTGACAATAACCGCGTCGATGATGAAAGCGATCAGTCGCCTGGCCCAGTGGTTCTGGACATTCTTGTCATCTCTCAGTAATTCGAAGCCTGTTGGAGACTGGACACCCATAGTGCCCCGAACAGAAGCGCCGCACTTCGAACAGAACCCTGCGTCTTCTCGAAGCTCGGTCCCACACTTCCAGCAATATACCAAGGGGTACTCGGACGTTCGAATCTCCCGCCGTGGGCTTAAAGTTGACGCCGCAAGGGAGGTCCACGTCCTCATAGAGGCGTCAATAGGCGTTCCAGCGGCCGCCAGATAATGACGAATTGGAGCCTGTACTCGGCTTGTTTATGGCTTGGTTACTATCATTCTAAACCGTCAGCGGAGGGCGGAGCGTGAATAGCTCAGGGGAACAGCCAGGCTTGCGATTAGTAGTCGTATCGAACAGGCTACCTTTCACAGCGAGCAGTAAGGACGGCAAGCTGGCTTTTCGCGCAAGTCCAGGCGGACTTGTCACTGGACTAACTGCGTATCTGGAATCGTCCAGACAAGGCTCCCCCAGTCAAGATTACTTGTGGGTTGGCTGGCCCGGCATCGAGGTCGATGAGGGGTCTCAGGACAAACTGAGGTCAAAAGCCGCCAGGCAGCAGGCCTCACCCGTCTTTCTAGACGCCAAAACAATGGACGGGTTCTACCACGGATTCTGCAACAGCACAATCTGGCCCTTGTTCCACTATTTTCCCACGTATGCCAAGTTTGACGAGAACGACTGGGCGCAGTACGTCAAGGTAAACGAGGTCTTCAGAGACTCACTACTGAAAGTGATCCAGCCAAATGACACTGTCTGGGTCCACGACTATCATCTCATGCTTCTCCCTCAGCTTTTGAGGGAGAAGATGCCTGATCTTCCCATCGGATTCTTCCTCCACACACCCTTCCCATCGTACGACGTGTTCCGCACACTCCCGACGAAATGGCGCAGAGCCATACTGGAAGGCATTCTCGGAGCTGACCTCATCGGATTCCACACCATCGACTATACACAACACTTCCTCAGATGCATACTCCGCATCCTAGGAATCGAACATAATTTTGGCCAGGTGCTCATCGACGGGGAAAGAGCCGTGAGAGTTGACACCTTCCCTATGGGCATTCACTACGAGCAGATTCGGGATAATGTGAAGAGCGACACGGTGCAGCAGGAAGCCCGGGCACTCCGGGATAGACTAGGCAATCCTAAGGTCGTTCTGTCCCTTGACAGGCTTGACTATACGAAAGGGATCAAACACCGTCTCGAGGCCTACGCGACTTTTCTCGAGCGGTATCCTCAATGGCTTCGAAAAGTAGTCCTCATGCTCTCGGTCGTCCCTTCCCGGCTTGGATCACAACATTACGAGCAGATGAAAGAGGAGATCGACAAACTAGTAGGGAGCATCAACGGAAGATTCGGGGCAATTGATTGGAGCCCGATAGTCTATCGATACCGGTTCCTGCCGTATCACCAGTTGTTGAGCCTCTTCGCTATGAGCGACGTGGCTCTAGTAACCCCCCTGAGAGACGGCATGAATCTGATCGCGAAAGAGTATGTCGCGTCGAGGGCCGATCAGAAAGGGGTCCTAATTCTGAGCGAGATGGCAGGAGCCTCGCGAGAGCTGGGTGAGGCCCTCATTGTCAATCCCAGCGACGAGTCCGAAATTGTAGATGCACTCAAGACTGCACTGGAAATGCCCGAAGACGAACAGATACGACGCAACCAGGTAATGCAGAACAGGCTAGGACGTTACGATGTCATACGATGGGGCGAGGACTTTACAGGCAAACTACACTCTGTCAAAGACCAGCAGAGAAAGTTCAGCGCTCGGCTTATGGACAAGCCAACAAGAGAGAAGCTGATCAAAGATTACACTGATTCCGAGAAAAGAATTCTATTCCTAGATTATGACGGCACACTATCCCCCTTCAAGGAGCGACCTGAGACCGCAGTCCCAGGTGCGATCCTCCTCTCCACCCTCAACGCACTCGCAGAAGACCCACGAAACAACCTAGTAATCGTGAGTGGTCGTCATAGAGATCTCCTGCACAAATGGTTCGGATCCCTGAGCGTAGGAATCGTCGCTGAACACGGGGCGTGGATTAGAGAGAAGGACAAAGACTGGCTACCAGCGATCAAGGTGGAAAGCAACTGGAAGGAGAAAGTCCGACCCATTCTCCAGAACTATGAAGATCGGCTTCCCGGTTCTTTTGCCGAAGAGAAAGAGTTCTCCCTAGTCTGGCATTATCGAGCCGCAGACCCAGAACTGGCCTCGGTACGCTCGAAAGAGCTTGCAGATGAGCTAGGATATTTCACTGAGAACACTGAACTCCAAGTCTTGCAAGACAGCAAGTCGATCGAAGTGAGAAACGTCGGGATCGACAAGGGAATGGCCGCGAAGCTACTCCTTTCCGAGAAGACATTCGACTTCGTTCTGGCCGTGGGTGACGATTTGGCTGACGAAGAACTCTTCAAGGTACTTCCCGAAAAATCCTATTCGATCAAAGTAGGACTCGCAAAATCCTACGCTAAGTTCAACCTGAAAAACCATCGTGACGTCATTCAACTACTGACTGATCTTACAAAGACGGTCAACGTACCCTAATTGCTCGTTTTCCTTGCGGCTCCTGCTCGTTTCCAGACCCTGAAAAATGCGCCTTCTAGATTCAAAGCAGCCCCAAAACCTAAAACAAAGCCTGAATCAGAACAACCAACAATGCAACCCCCTCTCCCGGGGGGGACCTCTTGAGATCAGATCGGACAAATTCTCACTTCGATCGTCTGCCTGGCCGACGGAAGCTCCTGTGATCGGCCTATCCTTGACAATGATCTGGTTCCCCCGTAAACCAAACGTCCTGCAGATTTAGCAGAACTCTCTGAGATGTATGAGGCCGCCCTGCTTAGTCATCGACCGCTGATCTTGTTCGATATTGCTTTGGCATATCGGATCAGTCCAGTCTTCCGCCGTGCCTCTTCAAGATGAACGCTCGCGGTTATCAGTCCCATGTGAGTGTAGGCCTGAGGAAAATTCCCCAGCGCTTCGCCAGTCTTTGGGTCGATCTCTTCAGAGTACAGTCCAAGATGATTGCTTCGCTTCGTCAACTGGTTCAAGAGTCCTTCCGCCTCCCGAAGCTTTCCCAGTCTCGTCAGACAGTCGACCATCCAGAAGCTGCAGACTGTAAAAGTGCCCTCTCTTCCAAGCTGGCCATCGTCTACTCTGTATCTGTAAATCAGATCCTCCTCAGACAATTCTTCCCGAATCCGCTGGATGGTCGCGCTCATCTTCGGATCCTTTGCCGGAAGAAACCCTACAAGGGGCATGAGAAGATTCGCGGCGTCCAAGTCCTCTCCTCCAAAAACCATAGCGAAAGCCTTCTTCTTCTCAGACCATCCCTCGGAGAGGATGTGACTCTTGATCTTCTTTCTAACTGGCTCCCATCTCTGCCAGTCCTCGTCATACCCGAGCTCCCGAGCCATCTTGATCGCCCGATCGAGAGCGACATAGCACCACATCGTCGACTCCACAAACATCTTCGGCTGCCGGATCTCCCATATCCCACTGTCAGGACTCTGCCATTCTTTCAATGCCTGGTCCGCGGAATATCTGACGAGGTTTTCGTAGACCTGACTGGTCGTCCATCCTAACGTATGGAGGAAGTAGACGTAATCTGCTAGGATTCCGTATACGTCTAGTTGCAGCTGCTTTGAAGCTGCGTTGCCAACTCGGACAGGGCTTGACCGCCGATATCCTTCAAGATGGTCGAGAGTGGTCTCAGGTATCTCCCTCTCGCCGCCGATACCCATCATAATCTGCAGTTTCTCCTTTGAATGTCTGCGAAGATTGGTGAGCCATCTTGCGTAGTCCAAGGCCTCTCTGCTTGCTCCAGCCTCACTCAACGCAATAACCGAGAGCGCGTTGTCTCTGATCCAAGAGTATCGATAGTCCCAGTTTCTTAGAGTGCCAACACTCTCGGGGAGAGAGGTCGTGACTGCTGCAACCATAGCTCCAGTTGGAGCATACTGCAATAGCTTCAGGACAAGGCATGATCTTACGACATTGGCACGGAAGGGTCCCTGGTACTTCACGTGCCCGACCCAGCGTTTCCAATAGGACAGAGTTTTGGAGAGCTTCTTGCTAGTCTCGTATCGCGTTGCGGGGATTGCCGGCCTTTTCCCCCACTTGAGAACGAAGACAGCCCTCTGACCCTTCGACAGTCTGAACTCATGAGTCAGAATATCGCTGTCCGCAACACGCAGCTTAACTGATGAGGCGAGATTGACCTGAATTCCCCGATTTTTTGCTGTGCATCCTTCTGCAGTCTCTATTAGTGTCGTGTTTCCTCGAGCGTAATCTAGTCGGGGCTGGAAGATGATTCGAAGTCCAGCCTCACCTTCGACGCAGTCGACAATTCGGTGAAGTTCTTGGAATCCTTTCGCCTCACCTTTTTCCATGAAACAGGGCATGAAGTCTGTGAGCTTGATCTTTCCCTCCTTAGATTCGAAAATAGTGGAGAGCACGTTCGTGTCGCCTTCGTAACTCTGCTTTGTCGTGGAGTTCTCAGTAGGAGACAACTGGAATTTTCCACCCTTCCGCACGTCAAGTAGGGCTGCAAACACGCTCGGCGAGTCGAACCGTGGGGCACAGAACCAGTCGATAGAACCGTCTAGTGCTACAAGGGCTGCAGTGTGCATGTCTCCAATGACTCCGTAATGGCTGATCGGCTTGTAATCGACCGCCGAGCCTGGTCTGTCAGACATGAATCAATGACCGCTGAGAGGACCATAGCGTCGAAGAGTCGAGTCTCAAAAGCGCTTCGAGACTTAGGCCAAGATCGATGAGGTTCCGGGTCATACGAGGCTCTATATTGGGCATTTGGGCTAATGGGTGGGCCTGCTCTCCTGGGGGGCCAGGCGTGCCGCTAGTCTTTGGAAATATGAGCCGAAGCGCTTTCTGCTAATTCCTTCAGTTCTGGGCCAATGATCTGCATGATACGCCAGCCTTCTCGAAACTTTGAGCCTAGATGTTGATACACATCAATCGCGGGCTTATTCCAGTCAAGCACCTCCCATCGCAAGCCATAGCACTGCTCGGCAATCGCAGTCTTCGCTAGACGTGCCATTAGTGCTCTACCGATGCTCTTGCCTCGAAACTGGGGTCGCACGAAGAGATCTTCGATGAAGATTCCAGGTCGTCCCTGCCACGTAGAGTAGTTGTAGAAGAAAAAGGCCATGCCCGCAGGCTCTCCATTCCATTCTGCAATGATCACCCGAAACTTCGGGTTGGCTCCGAACCCGTCGCGGCGCAGATCTGTCTCGGTACAGGAGACAGCGTTCGGTGCCCGCTCGTATTCAGCCAACTCTCGAATGAACGACAATATTAGCGGAATATCTTCGGGAACTGATTTACGAAGCTTCAACATAGCGAACGATCCTCTTAGGCATCGGAATTATGTAAGATTGATCCGTTACGGAAAAATTTTCCAGCCCTAAATCGAGTTAAGTTCCAATTATCAGGACTGTTTTAATCATCAGACCCGTGAGTAAAGAAAAACCAGCCAGAACCTTGAACCCTGCCTCTTGCGACGGTTGAATCCCGACTCTCGCAGAGTCTTGTCAATAGCCCCTAACGGATGCATGTAGAACAGAACGCCGCCACTTCTTCTCTGGAAATAGTTCACGACTTTCAAACCGAGTCGAAAGGGAATTTTGGTGATGCCTTCGTCCCTGGGGACCGTAAAACCCACCATGACCCTGCTCGCCTCTATGGCGTTCTTCAGCACGGGCCTCCAATCGGAATAGCAACATAGCATCTTGTCCATAACCACGATATCCGATCCTGGCAGCTCGCTCGTCGCCCCGTTTCCCAGCTGAAACTTGGCTCGGCTCTCAAACCCGTTAGCTTGGGCCAATTCATTGGCGACGCCGATCATCTTCGGAGAGAGGTCGAACCCGACGGCGTTGCTGGCCCCTTCCTTCAGCAGCTCGAATGAGAGGCCCCCTGCGCCACAGCCAAGGTCGAGAACAGATCTGTCTCGTATGTTGTTATCGAGGATGAATCTGAGGAGTAGCTTGCTACTTCGCGATAATCCCTTGTTCTTGTAACGCTCGCAGAACTCGCACGCGTCACCGTCAAATTCTTGGGCGATCTTGTCTATCTCGACCGAGCTTGGATCCACAGGAATCGCTTCCTAACCAATTCCATACGCTCTTCTCTAAGTTTTTCCTGGAACTAACAGGACCTGTAGGTCAAGCCATCCTAGCATCTACCGTCGAGGAGTGAATTAGAAAAAGAGGGCGGAAGGGTAGTGTTTCGTCTGGACTAAGAGGTCTGGTAAGCTACTGCAACTTGGGGTAGTGGTGTGCCGTCGGATTGGGTTGTCAAGGTGTCGTCGGTGTAGATTATCGCAGCTAAGCCGTTGGTCGGGTTTATCGCGTTTTGGAAGAGGTCTAGAAGATTGCGTGTTCCTCGCTGGCAGCCAATGCCGTTCGTGCATATGACTCCTACATGGTTGGGATGGCTGGTAACAACCGTCTGTGCGAAGTGAATTCCCCTATCGGTGCTCTGAGCCATGTACACGTTCCAGACTGCGCTGGGATCATCTTTGCTGGAAGCACTCGTCCCATAGTAGACATAGTCAACCGTGCTACCTCGAGCGGCAATCCAAGGAAATACAGCTGTTACAGCTGGAGCTGCATTGACAGTTATGGGGCTTGTCCAGCTCTGGGCTTGGTCGGTTGATTTGGAGAGGAAGACGTTGTGGGCATCAGACCATCCAGCGTAGAGGTTCCCGCTCAGCGGGTCTGCCTCGAGGTCAGGGAAGACATTGTTCAGTGCAACATTCGGAGTTCCCGAGAAGACCAGTGTTGGAGTCCATGTTTGGCCCATGTTGGTGCTCTTTGACACGTAGATGTTGTTGAAGTTGGCGTTCGTCCCTTTCTGCAGTCCTCCAACGCCCGAGGCATAGACATCGTACACGTTGTGGGTTACTGGATCCGCTATGATCTTTCCCTGGTCGTTGTTGAACGTGGAGTTGCCGGTCGCTCCGCCTTGGCCGACTATTGGGTCGCCTACTCGGTGGAAGGTTATGCCATCGTCGTCGGACCGTTGGACATGAATCGTTGTGCTGGAGCCTGAGTCGTGGTAGGAAATGTAGACGTGGACTCCGTCAGATGTGATCCACGGGCGATCAGCTTGGGTCGTGTCAATGATCTGTGAGGTGCAATGGGCAAAATTGTTGGAGAAGTCCGCGTTGAGGCAGGTGATGGCCGATACTCCAAGCTGGGTAATCTTGGTTTGGGGGTTGAAGAAGGCCAGCAGAGTCGTCGCATGCAGAGTGCCTGTTGAGCCAAGGTCTACGTCCGCGTCCTCTCCTCCACCCACCCCGGGTGCGAGGGAGGTGTCAATTTGACCCTGGAATACCGGAGTCTGCCCAAAGGATGCTTTCCAAGCGTTGGTAGCGAACTGGGTCCAGGAGAGTGAGACGAAGACGGTGGTGCCGTCTGTTCCGATGGAGAGTTCAGGCTCACTGCCTCCGTCAGGTCGGATAAGTGGTATGTTGACGAAGGTGGGCGAGGCGGATTTTCCGTGAACGGCGACGGGTAGAGCTATTGTAACGATTAGGGCTAGCGCGAGTATTACGGGAGATTTTTTCATACTATCTCGCTCGTTGCTTTCAAACGTGGAGGCTGCCTCATATTGCTTTCGGAAAAGTGAATATTAGTAACCAGAAATCGCCTCAGTGATGGGGAGATGTTGAAGAGTGAACTATCGTAAGCTGGGGAGTTCCGGACTCAGACTGAGCGAACTCTCGTTGGGTGCCTGGGTGACTTATGGTGGGCAAGTGGGTGAGGAGGTTGCAGTCAAGTGTATGTCGGCTGCTCACGATGCTGGCGTGAACTTCTTCGATAATGCCGAGGCCTACGCTCACGGGAATGCTGAGACGGTTATGGGGAACGCGATCAAACGGCTGGGTTGGCGAAGAGAGAGCATCGTCGTCTCCAGCAAAGTCTTCTGGGGGGGAGACGGACCCAACGACAAGGGATTGTCCAAGAAACATGTCTACGAAGCATGCCGAAACTCCCTTCGAAGACTTCAACTAAACTATCTTGATCTATTCTTCTGCCATCGTCCTGATCCGAATACGCCGATCGAGGAGACGGTCCGGGCAATGGATGATCTGATTCATCAGGGTCTAATTCTCTATTGGGGAACCTCTGAATGGAGTGCCGCTGATATCATGCGCGCTTATGGAATAGCCCGAGAACTCGGACTAACACCTCCAACAATGGAACAGCCACAATACAACATGCTTCACCGGGAACGGGTTGAGGTAGAGTACCTACCACTGTATCGGGAGATTGGACTTGGAACCACGATCTGGAGCCCACTAGCTTCGGGACTGCTGACTGGGAAATACAAGAACGGTATCCCTCCTGGCTCGCGAGCTACGGTGGAAGGGTATGGTTGGCTAAAGGAGAATCTGATAACCCTCGAAAATACTGCGAAAGTAAATCAGCTGGAGCCAATCGCAAAAGACCTGGGTTGCAGTATGGCGCAGTTAGGACTGGCTTGGTGCCTGAAAAACCCACACGTGAGCACTGTAATGACAGGGGCCAGCCGACCAGAACAAGTGGTCGAGAACATGAAAGCAATAGATGTGGTAGACAAACTGGACTCTGGAATAATGGAACGGATTGACGACGTTCTTGGAAACAGACCAGACTCGGATGAATCCTGATTCAAGCTAGCTGTTGACAGACGTTGACTCTAGTCTCTTCTGAATTGGGAAGGAAGTTCGAAGAACTAAGGCGTGGAATGATACCTAACAGAGGCGCTGAGACTTCATCTACTAACGTCAACGGCTAAGGTGTTCCGCTATAGTCGAGCCAGGCGAATTGCTCCACGTCACCGAGGCTGACGTAAGAAATCTTCTCCCGTTCCCAAAGGCCATTGAGCTGGCGAGAGAAGCATATCTGAAACTCGCCAATGGGAAGGCGCTAAATCCTGAGCGTGTCTGGTTGACCGTTCCTAACGGAGCTTCGATGTTCTTCATGCCAGCACATGTCTTTGGACAGAGAACGGTCTCCGTCAAGATTGCCCGCCTCAACGCCCAGAACTCAGCAGTCTCTCTTCCCACTGTAATGTCTGATGTCCTCGTATACGATTCCCAGAGCGGAGTCTTGCTTGCGGAGATCCCCGGCGGGAGCTTGACCGCGATTCGGACCGCTGCGAGTTCTGCGGTGGCGACAGATGTTCTGGCGCGAAGGGATGTGGAATGCTTAGGGCTGTTGGGTGCGGGTCGTCAAGCGGAGGCTCACGTCCCTGCAATTCAACTAGTGAGGGACATATCCCGAGTAGTAGTCTATTCAAGAGACAAGTGTAGGCGGGAAGCCTTTGCTCGACAGATTTCGCGAGACTGCAAAGTAGAGGCGTCAGCCGCGAGTTCTCCTGAGGAAGTCGTGAAAGAGTCTGATCTTCTCTTAACAGCGACCACGTCTCATACTCCTCTATTCAAGGGAGAACTGGTCGAGAACGGCTCACACGTAAACGCAATAGGAGCTGCAGAACCCGACGCGAGAGAGGTTGACACAACACTAGTCAAGAGGTCCATTCTAGTCGTAGATTCGCGAGAGCAGGCGATCTCGACGTACGGAGATATTGTCATTCCGATAAGAGAAAGGGCGATTGAGAAGACCGACATTCGAGCAGAGCTGGGAGAACTGCTCACAGGTAAATACTCGATACATCCAAGCTCGAATGATATTACGTTGTTCAAATCTGGAGGACTAGCTGTACTCGACGCGATGGTTGCGGACCACATAGTCTCACGAGTTGAGAAAAGCGATCTCTAGAGCCGCCTGCAAAGGCTTACCTCAAGGTCTAATTCTGAAAAATATGGTTATGTCTAGTACCTTCCTATCTCAGATAATCGCAAGAAACTGCTTAAAAACGTGGGCAGTCTATAGGGATATTCCGGCAACTGTAACCGTGACTGTCACGCTTGTCGTATGAGAAACGTTTCCGCTAGTAGCGGTGATCGTCACAATATACGTTCCGGGTGTAGTGAGGAGTGATGCCGATACCGTTAGAGTTGCGGAGCTAGTCCCGCCGGGTTGCAAACTTACCGCGGATGAACTTAGAGCAGCTGTCGGTTGGTCAGGCGAGAGCCCAGCGGTAAGGCTTGAGGGAGCTACTTTTGCCGTGAGACTCACACTACCAGAGAAGCCGTTGACGCTGGTCAAAGTCAATGTCGAGGTGCCGGAAGATCCGATCGAGATGGATACCGAGGTTGGGTTGGCGGCCACTCCGAAATCGACGATGTCTACAGAGACGGTTACTGCTCGTGTCAGACTACCGTTCGTGCCAGTTACCAGAATGGTGTAATTACCTAGAGATGATGCAGCAGTAGCAATGGTCAGCTTTGAGTTGGCGATTCCACCGGAGGCGATCGTGACATTGGATGGGTTCATTGTTGCAGTGGGAGGAGCACCGACTGCATTGGAAGTGGATGATACGGTTGTTGAGAAGGAAACACTCCCGGTGAACAGGTTGAACGTGTCTACCGTGATGTCGGAATTCGCAGACTGGCTAGATAGGACAGCTAGGCTACTGGGACTTGCGCTTAGCTCGAAATCCGAAGACGTGTTTGAGATTCTCCACGCGGTGACAGGATGTATCTCCCACCCGGAAAAGTTATGATCCGACTCGTTCACGTGGTCGGCGTCCCAGAAAACGAAGCCTTGGATGTCAATCAGCGATTTGTACGCTGCTGTCTGCCCCACTAGTGTATTGTTGTCGCAAGCAGTGTTCGGGCCGCAGTACGATGCTCCTTTCCAGTCATGATCTATCTCCGCGTGAAGTTGATGCATGCAGCCCGTAGTATTCGTTGAATAGCACGGGCCATATCCGGGAGTCAAGATGTTGAATGTTGAGTCGGATTGCCGACCGTTAGGATACTGTGAGCCCCCGTTTATTGGCATAAAGCTGGTATTCCAGTCCTCCTCAGCGCGATAGCCTCGCTGGACGCCGTTGACCTGGACGAACGCCGATACTATCTGACCATTCGCGTTGATGATTGTGCAGGAAGGTCCCGGAGATGTCCATCCCTGTGGAGTGGAAGAAGAGGGAGTCAACCATCTCTTGGTATTATCAGGCCCATAGGGCGACGTGATTCCAGGATTGAAAACGCTCCCGCCCTGTGTAGCTCCCCCTTGAGGTCCAGTCTGGTTTCCGACGATCTGCTCAACAGTCACCAGTGTGGGTGTACAGTTAACGTTCGGGTTCCAAGAAGTCAACCCAGTTGAAGGGCTAGCCATCGCGCTTGCTGGAAATAAGCCTAGGTGAGCCGGGATCAAGATAGCGGCCAAGAGCCCACAGGAGAGAACCGTCACTATGGTCTTCTTGTCCAGAATATGCGTTGTCTAGCGCCTTCCTAACTCTCATGTTAAGCCTCGTCGGGCGGATATTTGAGCCGAGCGTCTACAGTGTGTTGGGATAGCACACTTTTCACGGCAATAGTGTGCAAACTGACACTTGGTTTGATATTTCTACCATAATGTAGACAAGCGAAGACATGCAAAGATCATGCAACATTAGACGACCTTATTCTTGTAGGAATGGAAGACCAATAGGTCATAGAGAATCTTCGAGAAGCCTCCGGTCAGAATAGGCAGGGACGCAGCCCCAACTGAGAAAAGGATTGCAGTGATCGGTCCTCCCAAGGTGCCGCTTAGGCTTCGGGACGTATTCGTGATAGCGTTCGCTGGCACTCTCTCTTGGTCCGTGAACAACTGCGCCATGAAGGCCTGTCTTGTCGGCACATCCATCTGCGATATGCTCTGTCTAAGAAACAGGAATACTAGAGCCGCTAAGAATGAACCCGCCAGGGGGACCATTATGAGAAATACATTCGACAATAAGTGGGTGGATACCATGGTTCTGAGGTTTCCCAGTCTCTCAGCCAGAACAGGTGCCGCCAATGTCGAGAAAGCGGTGACTACATTCACCGCGAGAAAGATTACTCCCAGACTGGATAGCGACACCTTGTAGACCTGACTGAACCAGTAGGACAGGACGAACTGGGACACGAGGCTTCCGCCAAATGCATCGACTGAGTAGAAGAGTGATAGTTTTGTGATGTCCCGTCTTGCTTCTGGGCGGACGTTACCGGGGCCGATCTTTCTTGGTCCAGTCTCCTGAGATTCAATGTTCTCCAGCTTACGATAGATCACTAGTAGTAGTATTCCAACTAGCCCGTAGACAAAGTAGAGTAGTCGAGAGCCAAGGAGACCGTCTTGAAAATAGTCGGGGGCTGACGCGGCGAAGGCCCCAATTGATGATGCTCCATATCCAATAAAATTGTAAACACCGAAAGCTCGGTTCTCCTTCCCTTTCGACACCAAGATGGGTAGAATTCCAGTCTCGATCGACTGGAAAGGTCCGGCCTCAGTTGCAGTCGTGCTGATGTTGCCCAGAAACAGACCCAACAGGATCAGGGGCAAGAAGATAGTGGACGAGAGTAGGACCCCCGATACGACCACGAGGAGGCTGAAGATCAGCAGAGATCTCCTGCGTCCCAGATAATCTCCGTACCATGTCAGAATGATGTTGAAGAAAGCGTTGCCCGCAAGGATCGTGGTAAGGGCTACGCCCACGTAAAGGGCTGAGTATCCCAATCTAGTGAGATAGATTGGGGTTAGAATGCTCAGCAGACTAGAAACAGAGGCTCTAGAGGCTTTCGAGATGAAGATGTAGGAGAGTCTCTGCATCTCACAGTGTTACTCGAAAGATGTGGTCATGAGGCTTTGGTAGACTGTTTGAGCTTTGAGCCGCAAACAGGCGCCTCGACCTAGGGTTAAAATCTCAAACCTGTATCGACTGTTCCATGCGCTTCTCGACGAGAGCTATACACGCGGGCCAGGACCCCGATCCCTTGACCGGCAGCGTCACGGTTCCCGTCTACCTCGCCAGCACATATCAGCAACCTGGCCCGGGTAAGGAGGGAAAGTACGTTTACAGTAGAACTGCCAATCCAACCCGCACCGCCCTCGAGGAATGCCTGGCTAGCCTAGAGGTGGGACGATACGGATTGGCATTCAGTAGCGGAATGGCAGCGACCACCACCATCCTCTTGTCGTTAAAAAAAGGAGATCACGTCATTGCAGGGGACGACATCTATGGGGGGACCTACCGGTTATTCGAACAAGTTCTCCGGAACTACGGTCTACAATTCACATACGTCAACCCGGAAAACCCAGACAATGTCGGGAATGCCCTCCGGAAAAACACCCGGCTTGTCTGGATTGAGACACCGACGAATCCCCTGATGCGGATTGTAGATATCCGACAGATCAGCAAGATTAGCAAGAAGGCTCATGCCCTTCTCGTCGTAGACAACACTTTCATGAGCCCGTATCTTCAGAACCCGATAGAGCACGGGGCAGACGTCGTCGTTCATAGCACCACCAAGTACCTCGGTGGACACAGCGACCTCATCGGCGGCGCCACAATCACAAAGAATGAAGATGTTCAGAGCCGTCTCAAGTATCTACAAAACGCTGTCGGGGCCATTCCGGGACCCTTAGACTGCTACCTAGTCCTCCGCGGCATCAAGACTCTAGCTGTCCGAATGGAGCGTCACAACGAGAACACGAGAACCGTCAGCGAATTTCTAGCTAAACAACCCAAGGTCGAGAAGGTAAACTATCCAGGGCTCCCCGATCATCCGCAACGAGGCATCATCAAGCGTCAGATGAAGGGCAACGGCGGAATGCTCAGCTTCCAATTAGAAGGCGGCTTCAACCAGTGCAAGAAACTCCTCGAAAGCCTCCGGATTTTCACCGTGGCTGAGAGCCTGGGTGGCGTCGAGAGCCTCATTGAGCATCCGGCGAGTATGACCCATGCCAGCGTTCCAAGAGAGAGACGACTCAAGCTCGGAATCTCTGACAACCTCATCCGTGTCAGCGTCGGAATAGAGGACATAGAGGACTTGGTACAAGACCTGAACCGAGGCTTCAAGACGATCTAGGTTCACTTCCCGACTCTAAATTGGTAAGGTTTAAATCGGAATTTCCGATATCGTATATCCGATATCGCTTAAATCTGAGACGGTCAGAGAGGAGGTGAAACGAGACGAGTCAACATCAATGGAGATATCCAGGACGCTTCCTCTTCTGGGGAATTCTAGCCCTCATTGCGGTAGTCACCACTATCGCCGCGATTAGCTGGATCTTCTTCCGACCAGTAGGCTACTATCCCTACGGCTTCGGCTTCTTCCCATTCGGATTCTTTGGCTTCTTCTGGATATTCGCAGTCTTCTGGTTCGTCCGGTGGGCTTTCTGGCCCTGGCGAGGGTATGGTCCACGCCGATACTGGCGATACGGCGACCAGGCCTACTACATCCTCAGGGAACGATACGCCAGGGGAGAGATCACAAAGGAGCAGTTCGACCAGATGACGCGGGACCTACAACAGCACAATCAGGGCTACCAGAACGTATAGGTGACGCGAGAACGGTCCGCGTCATCCTTCCTTTTGTTTTTCTTCAGCGATTTTTTTGTGGGTGGCTCCTCTAGAAGTTTCGAAGAAAACTTCCAGAGTGTCGCGGCTTAGAATGGCGAGACGCTGGTGAAGTTGAAGTCTCGAGCCAAGATTCCTGGTTGTAGCATCGCAGTTCCAGTGAACGATGTGTTCCTGACTGGCTCGGTGAATCCCTCGATGTTTTTGAACAGATCTAGCAGGCTCTGGTTGAACCTCAAATTCTTCACTGGTCTCTTGATCTCACCATTCTCCACTAGGAATGTCCCGTCTCGGGTCATACCTGTCAGGGTTTTTGTTCGCGGCTCTACTTCTCGAATGTACCAAAGTCGCGTGAGCAACAGTCCCTTGTCCAGTTCGCCGACAAGTTCGTCGGTCGTCTTGGTTCCTCCTTTTCCTTGAATGACAAGGTTTGTTGGAGCCTCGCCTAGTGGATTGGGCAGTGGTAGCTCGTGCCCTGTGGGATTGACGTCTTCGTACCTGTGAGCCGATATCCGGCTTGAGGCTAGTCCCTTGAGTACTCCATCCTCGACCAGGGTCAGTTTAGTTTTCGGGTAGCCTTCTCCGTCGAACGCGGGGCCCATCTGGAGTGGGTGGTAGACGTCATCCACGAGCGTCACATTCTCACCGAGTATCTTCTCATCCATGCGACCGGACAAGTAGCTGCGTCCCTCGCGATACTGTCTCACTCCGAAGTCAGGAGAGAATCCGGTGCTGGCCGAGACTATGAAGAAGAACAACATTTCACTCCAGGCATTAGGATCGATTACAACGTCAAACTTTCCTGGCGTGATCTCTGACTGGGCTTTGTTCAGCTTTGCTCGTTCTAGCGCTGTCTCCGAAACTTGCCCAGCGTTCAGTTCTGAGATATCGGCAAACGTGGAATTTGCATATCCTGTCTGGTTTCCATTGTCCGCGTCCATCGTGAGCGAGAAGTAGCCGCCCGTTCCCTTGTAATCTGCTTCGAGTCCGGCGGTGTTGATCATGAAAACCTCGTCAACACTTGTTCCCAAAATTCCGGACGCGAGAAGGTTGTTCTTCCGTGCAAGGTCAATCGCGTGAGCTACATGACCTGCTTTGGCTTCGGCTGACTCCTGCACTGTCCGTTCATGATATCTGTTGAGGCTGTGATATTTCTGGCGTCCCAGCATCGGGAGATAGTCCGGGTCTTCAGGGGCGGTTTTGAGTTGGGAAACGGCTTTCTCGACGGCCTTTTGAATGAAGCTCTCCTCGAGCCTTCCAGTAGTTGTTCGTGCCTGTTTCTTCTCGGACGCTAACCTTACTGAGAGTGTTCTGCCTTTTGTGAACTGGGATTGTCCAAGTTCATTATTTCCAAAACGGAGGAACTCACCCGTCGTTGATGTCAGGGTCGCCTCTATTTCCTGGGCTCCTTTAGCGAACTTTCGTACAACGTCAAAAACTCGATGCCCTCGCTCTGCGAGGGGAATCTGCTTCTGTGTGCTGCTCTGCGACATTGTTAGGACGCTCCAAATGTACGGATGTTTCTGAACCTTGAAGGCGCAGCCCCATGACCCGTGCCCATGACTTGCTGCGGCTGACCTTTTCCACAGTTCGGGGTTCCCCAGAGGACCCAGCTTTTCTGGTTGCCGACTGCGTCGCAGGCGTTCCAGAACTCCGGTGTTATTCCTGAGTAGCCGGGACCCCGGATCATTTCTCCTAGGCTACCGTTCTTGATCCGGTATCCCTTTTCACAGTTGAACTGGAAGTTGTATCTCTTCTGGTCGATGCTCCAGCCGTAGTTTGTATCCATCATTATCCCATCTCGAGTATCCTCTAGCAGCTCGTCATAGTCCCAGTCTCCCGCTTCCAAGCTCACGTTGGTCATCCGAATGATCGGGAGCTTGTATGTGTCTGCCCTCATGCAACCGTTACTCCTAGTCTCTCCAACGTGGGACGCTGTCCCGCGCGACATTAGGTAGCCGACGAATTTCCCGTTCTTCACGGCGTATTTTCTCTGAGCTTGGACGCCTTCATCATCATAGGCGAACGTGCCAAGCCCGTGTCCGTGTGCTAATGTAGCATCCATTACGATGTTCACGTGTTTGCTGCCGTATTGCAATTTTCCAAGCTGATCAGGTGTCAAGAAGCTTCTACCTGCAAAGTTTGCCTCGTATCCCAATACTCTGTCGAGCTCGATGGGGTGACCGCAGGACTCGTGCACTTGTAGTCCGACTTGGTCTGCGCTGAGGATTACGTCAGACTTGCCTTCTGGGCATCCTTCTGCCTGCGTCAGCGCTAGTGCCTCTTTTGTGAGCGTTGGAGCTTGACCGGGAAGGTCTAGCTCGTCGAGGAGTTCGTAACCGCCCAGCACATACTGCTGTATGGATCTTCTCTGGATGCCTTTTGGCCCCTTTGCCGCTACAATCAGTGACGCGCCTGTCTGCGTCAGGTCTTGAAAGATCTTGGAGCCTTCAGAGTTAGCAAAGTATTTTTCGATCCTCGTCGAGAAAATCTGGCCTCTTCTCGCTACAATCCCTTCTTCTTTCATTCTCCCAGTTGCATCCTGGAGTAGGCCGTACTTCGTATCTGTAGACACTGCGAGCGGGTCCTTCTTCTTCGGCGAAACCCAATCGTCAACATGAACCGGTTCCTTGACGAAGGATAATTTGGATCCGATCTTTGCTGCACCGCGAGCCAATGCTAGTGCTTTACGCGTCGTATCCTGGATATTTTCCGGGTTGACTTCGTCCGTATCTGCGAAGCCCCAGCCTGAATCTTTGTAGAGGACCCTTATTCCAGCGCCAAGGTCGTTCAATTCTTCACTTGCGGGATTCTCGTTGATTACGCTGACAACTTCGGAGATCGTATTGACAAGTCTGAAATCCGCATAGGTAGCGTTCTCTCGAGCTGCAGTCTCAAGACAAACTCTTGACAGCTCTTCCCCAAGGCTCTTTGTAGAATTCACATCGCCGATTCTGGCCCGGTTGGTTTTAGAGCTTTCCAATCAGTTGACCTAGCGGAGCCTTTCCCTCCGTCCAACCGCGTAACGATGAGCACGCAGGTCGCCGCCACAGCTACTCCTGCTACAAGGTCAGTGATGTAGTGCTGGCCTAAATAGATGGTTGAGAAGAGCACTCCAACGGTTATCGGAACGCTGACAACGACATATGCTCTCTTCAATTTGGTCGTGAAGTAGCTGAAGAGTACGACATAGGCAGCGTGAAGGCTCGGGAAAGCGGCAAGCTTGTCGGATTCGATCAGGCTTCCAATCCTCGCTAGTTCCGAGAAGAGGCTGGACGAGCCGATCTGAGCACTCGTAGTTGCAAGTAGATTGGAGACGACACCGTTGTACCATGGCGGGGCCGAGGAGCTAGGGTGTAGAAGACTAGTGAAACGTAGGAACAGGCCACGAGTGAATAGAGGTATCTCTTGTAGAGTACCCGATTTGAGTACCAGAGTAGGATTGCTGAGCCAATCACGAGAGGAAAATGGAGACCGTAGAATAAGCTCATGACATCCGTAAGGTCAGGGGATAAGAATGCGGACTGAACAGCCTCGATGATGCCATAGGAGGTCACGGAGCCGGCTTGATGAATTACAGGAGCGAGGGTCAGGGACCCGGCCACGCCTTGTAGCGCCTCGTACGACATGAGGAGGACGATGAACGGGGTTAGCTCTTTGACAAATTGTGCGCTCCTACCTAAGAGCAATGTCAATGGTAGTAGAGCAAGAAAGACCAGCCCGAGTGAAAATGAGAATAGAACTCCGTAGTATGCGTACCAGAGGATGAGAACGACTCCGTAGCCCGCAGGCATCACGAGAAACGCGTTCTCTCGAAGCCTCACTAGGAATGGTCTAGCATCGTTGAACAGTGCAGGTCCTGCGAGTCGAAGATTCTGTAGAACATAAGCAAATTCCTAGGAGAATCAGTATGGTCAATCTATCGCTTCTCGGTGCTGAGGTGAGTTGTGTGAGTAGAAAATGCCCGAGCTGTGGGTCAGAAAAGACAACTCCATGGATGGGAGGAACCGCAGCGGGTAGAAGCAAGACGTTATACCACTGTGAACATTGTGGGTACTTTGGTCCAATCTTCTCAGACACAGCTAGCTCGCGAAGAGTCGAACTTGGGTTCTAGCACCCATTCTCAAGGATCAAGAATTCGTTACCATCGTGTCTTCTTGATTCCCAACCGAAACGCCCCATAGTTTGTAGCCAAGTGTATCGGGGGCGTCACAACAACGACTAGGAGGATCGAAACGAGTCCAACTTGGAAGAAAGGATATCCGAATAGAACGCTCCCAAGAATAAAGTCAAGCTGGTCCAGCAATGGAAATGACCTGCCGGGCTCTACCTTGAGCCTCCGTTTGACGAACGCGCCTAAGAGATCGCCCAGAACTGCTCCGAGCGCAATCATGAATCCTGCAAACGCGAGACGGGAGTCGACGAAGGACTCGGCCAGTCCAACGAGCGTTCCCGCTACGATTCCTGCGATGACGCCTCGAACTGTCTTGTGAGGTCCGAAGATTGGTTGACCATCTGCGAGCGTTCTGCCACCATCAAGAGCTGCACCTCCTCCTAAGACTAGGGGCCCAGCGTTTGCGAAGTAGGCGGGACCGATGAAGAGCAGAGCGGAAGTAATGAGTCCCGTCATCGTCCCGAACGAACGTAGCCACCTCGGTATGGTTAATAATTCAGGCCCTAGACGTCTTCGATCCCATCTTCGCCGATCCTGAATAGAGAATGGGAGGCCGAAACTTCGACTCCGTTCTTCTTCTCTAAGATGCAGTCTCTCACGTCTGTCTTAGGAGTCTGTCTCAGTCTCAGAATTAGATCAGACCAGTGTTTCAGGGTACGAGTCGCCACAGGCTCCACGAGCCATTCTCCTCCAGACGGCGTGCTGTGGACCTGTCCGGTCAGCAGAACCCACAATTTGAATCGGGCTGCGAGACTGTTCAGGTGGGCGAGCTGTCGATTGAGTTCTCGATTGCGAGCAAAGATCTTCTCGGACCCTCCACTGTCCGCGCGGTAGAGTCCAGTGATCGAGTCGACCACTATCAACGCCGGAGTCTTGGTGAGCACATTTTCCAGATTCTCGATGATTCCAATTTGGTCTTTGAAATCCTCGGGTCGAAACAGCACAATCTTTTCGGCAAACTGAGGGCCTCCAACCATACGTTCTAGCCGGTGGGCTGAGAACGATTGGTCAGCATCCACGTAGAAGACCCGGAAGTCCTTTCTTGCCATTTCCAGAGCACACTGCATGGAAAGTATGGTCTTGCCAGTCGATGCTTCGCCGTACAGGAGGCTTATCTGTCGAAGCGGGAAACCGCCTCCCAGCAACATATCAAGTCCCCGAACGCCTGTGCTGAGAGATTCCAATCTTGAATTCGCAATATTTCGTTGCGAGGTAAGAAGCTTAGCCGGCGCTGATTTTAGATGTTTAAACCAGTCGATCTCGACCTAGAACAAGGTCACACGTTACTTCTGAAGGGGCCGGCGTGGATTAGAGCGAAGAGAGGAGACGCGCAGTGCTTGGGCGCTCGAATTCAATCCGACGATTGGACCATGATAGAGGGGTCGCGACAAGAACCCATCTACGCTGCAGACGATACTCTTCTGGAGATCAGACGGGGTGCTGGAAGTTCATGGTCTGTGGTTGGAGAGTCAACTGTGCCGGTGGCTTGGAAAGAGGCAGCGCAAGTTCTTCAACGGCAGCGAGGGGTCTGCGTCATCGTCGGAGAGGTGGATTCTGGCAAGTCCAGTCTCTGCACATTCCTCGCCAACAAATGTCTGGAAGATACGGGGAAAGTTGGAGTAGTTGACGCGGATGTTGGCCAGGCCGACATCGGGCCTCCCACCACCATTAGCTCGTCCGTTGTTCAGGCGCCGATTATTGGCCTTCACAAAGCAGCAGCGGAAATTTCGTTCTTCATCGGCGACACTAGCCCGTCCTTCGTTCCAGACAAAGTTGTCACCCTAGCCACACGCCTGAAGAAGCGCATGACGAGCTCGGCGGACACGGTGCTTGTCAATACGGACGGGTGGCTCACAGAGTTCAACGCCCTACGTCACAAGCAGCTCCTGCTAGAAGAGATTCAACCTGACTTGGTCATTGGGCTGAGCCGATCAGACCAGGCAATTGATCCTCTTCTTGACAGAGCGAAGTTCGCCTCGCTGAGGCTACCAAGTTCTCCCTTTGCAAGGATTCGATCCAAGGAGGAGAGGAAGAAGGCTCGGGAAGCAGGGTACCGGCGGTTCCTTCAAGGGTCCCACAAGTTAGGGATCAGTCAAGAGACAAGATTGAGAATGTTTGACCAATTAGAACAGACAGTCTTCCCGGAGAATCGGCGGCTCAGAGGACTTGTTGCCGGTCTCTTGAATCAGAACGAGGAACTCCTCAGCATCGCGAGGATCAGTCAGGTTGGAAATGGGAGAGTTATCGTTGAGACGAAGACGATTGAGAACCCGACTATTCTCGAGATCGGAAACATTGCTTTATCGTCAAGGTACGATGAGGTTGGCTATGGCACTCTACATTGAGTAGGATTCAGGGATCGAGTAAACGTAGATTGTATGTTCGTTGTAGTTTTCTTTCCGTGAGGGCTTCCATCCGTTGATCATGAAGTCGTGACTCACGATTCGCGAACCGGGCTTCGCCTCGGCTCTGAGCTTCGGTTTCAACCGTTCGTTCGCATAGGTCGTTAGGTAGAGAGTGATCAGAGTGGCTTCTTTGAGGTCGGCTTGAAAGAGGTCGCGGTTGTATACGTGGACTTTGTTGGTTAGGTTGAGTTTCTCAACCTCGCCGGAGGCGGTTTTGAAGAGGTCTTCTCTTATCTCGTAGCCGAATGCTGCTTTGACTCCGAAGTCTTTCACCGCGGTCGCCAGAATGCGGCCGTCGCCGCATCCGAGATCTACGACAACATCGTCCTTTGTAGCCTTGGCTACCTCTAGCATTTTGCGGACAACGTCATGTGGTGACGAGACGAATGGTGCGCAGCTCATCTTGTTTCAAGCTCTCTATTCTGTTGCGAGTGGCTTGATGAATCAAACTATTTAAACAACTCTTCGCGAAAAATCGCGAGAGACTCCTCGATCTGGCCTATTGTAATGATCAATGACACCAGAATTCATGAACTCTCAAAGGCAGAATTGAAGGAGCCGGTCCTGATCCAGGGACTGCCCGGGCTGGGCTACGTTGGAAAGGTCGCGGTGGACTATTTTATCGAGAAGCTGAAACCAAAAAAGTTCGCAGAACTATATTCCAGCTATCTACTATTCCCGGACGGGAATCTAGGCATCAATATTTCCGAGGATGGGACGTATTCACTCCCCAAGTATGAATTTTACTCCTTTAGTGAAAAGGAGCCTAACGCGATATTCCTTACTGGAGACGCGCAGCCGAGTGTAACGGGTCAATATGAGGTCGCTAGTATAGTCTTGGATTTTGCCCAACGATTCAATTCAAAGATGGTTCTCACGATGGGAGGCTACGGCACTAGGTCGGGGAATGACGTGGGAGCGGTATACGCTGTTGTCGGCGATTCGGTTGTTGGAGAACGTCTGAAGAAGATGGGCGCCAAGCTCGCAAAGGGAGGAGCTGTTACTGGAGCCGCAGGGGTAATCTTGGGCATCGGTCGGCAGAGAGGGTTACAGTGCGCGGGTCTCCTGGGGGCTACAACAGGAGTGTATCCTGATTTGGAGGCGGCTCGAGCAGTGATTCAGATGTTGACAGGACTAGTTGGAATGCCGGTCGAATTGAAGGATTTGGACACGGAGATTGAGGATATGCGGAAGAAGATGGAAAAGTTCCGTCGAACCGAACTCGAAGAGGTCAAAGAGGGAGAGGAGAAGACGGAAGAAGGAAAAGACCGCTACATTACGTAGACGCGATGCTCAGATAGTATATGGCCTTGCAGGAAGCTAGCATAGAGAGAGAAGGTAGGGTCCACAAAGTGAGCCTACTTCAAATGGACAATGCCGTCCTCGCTTTCTGCTACGACGGAACGATGAAATTGGGAACCCTTGCCGTGTCGACGCCTGGTCTAACCGAGGGTGTAGTGGGCACATCGTCTGTTCTCCTGGGAGGGAAATATCTCATCGCGGCTCGGGCCCTCGCGGAGAGATCTGCTGCGATTTTCAAGAAGATGAGCCTCGTCTCCCTCAACACGACACTCTCCGAGGGAGAAGCTCTTAGAGTCTACTCGGCGCTTCTGGACAAAGCCAAAAGTCCCTGATCGGAACGATCCTTCAAAAAAAAAAATTAGAGATGGAATAAGAACCCAAGGGCGATTGTGACTGCCATGGCTGTGAAAGTGAGTGCAGCCATTGCGTCGTCGAAGCTTTCAGTGTTCATCTTATTGTCACTGTCAATCTGATCATAGAGAGCATTGTCGCAATCTTGGGAGAGATTCTCGGCTTCCTTCCAGACATTAACCATCATCAAAATGACCAGTAGCCGATCGTCAATGGTAATTTCGATGTAACGGAGAAGACCGTAACGATTCGTCCAAGATTCTTTAATAGGGTCGGGAATCGATCACAAGTTGGCCGTCGCGTGGCCTTTAGTTGCGACCCAACGTTCTAGAAAATGGTGGAGACTAGCGCCAACTGTTCAGCTTAGTTGCGGCCGGCTCTTTAGTTTCGTTTCCGTTGTGGCCTGTCACCCACTCAGGAACGATGACAGCTCTGATCAGCTCCTGAATAGAAATACCCCTCTTCTTCGCTATCTTCTCTAGCTCTCGGAAGATAGTATCGTCGAGTGTTTGCATGAACTTGGGCAGAGCAGGCACCACGGTTTCTTCGGATATCAGTATCATTTCTAGGGTTGAAATAAAGTGCTGATGTAACTTCTAGAATTCTGACCCAGTGACAGAACGCGAAGCGACGGGTTGCCAGAGGGAAACCTTCACCGACGACGGCGTCGTCTCTCCGAGGATCTGTCTCGACGCGGCTTCAACTCTGGAGCGGTACTGTTCCCTGGTGTAGACCCGGACGAGATTCATGAAGGTCCTAAGCACGCCTATTATTCTCGAGATCTCCGAGAGCTGTACGATCTCTTTCTTACCAGTCGGTCCACGTCTGAAGACTGGTATATCGAGAGGCTGTATCTCCACAGCGTTGTGGTAAGGCACTGAGGGAAGGGTTGGTACATCGATCATCACATCTTCGACCCTGACATGCGCTCTCTTGGCAATCTCTTCTCTGATCTTGTCTCGCACGCTCTCCTTCGTTATCACGTTTGAAACGAGTTCTTCCTGGGCGAAGAGAGTCTTCTCATACGAACACTTTAGCAGTCTTCTAGCCTCCAGGTCTTGCATTATTTTCTTGGACTGCTTGCACTCCTTCAGATCGGTCCAGACCTTGTAATCGTCAAGCCGCAGGTAGTCTTCAGGCTCGTCAAAAGACAGTAGGTTCAGCTCGTCTTTTGCCGCCTCTAGGGCCTGGACGATCATGATCTGGACTGCTCTTGAGGCTCTGTGAAAGTAGATGGTTCTGAAAGATTCCAATCTGGCCAACAAGAAGCTCTCAAGGGTCGCGACGGCTCTCCCATCAACGGACAGGTTTCCATTAATCACGTCCATGGTGTAGAGGAGCCTGTGAACGTCCACGGAACCATACCCTGCTCCTGTATGGAAGGAGTCCCGGACTAGAAAGTCCATCTTGTCGACGTCGACGCTGCTGCTGATTATCTGGTCGAGATAGGGTCTCTTTCCGTCCCTGAGACGGCCTACGGCTAGCAGCCCGAGTTTGCGAGGGTCAAAACCGGCGTCGGCAAGCTTCGACGCGATTTCTGTCTCATTCACAAGCCAAGGAACGAAGTCTTCATGGGTCTTCTTCAGATGGCGGACCATGAGAGGCTCAAACACGTGTGAGAATGGACCGTGCCCGATATCGTGGAGCAGGGCAGCTAGGCGCATCTGCTCTTGCGTGTGAACGTCGAGACGTGTCGGCAAGACTTCAGAGAGAACACCTGCAAGGTGCATCGCTCCCACAACGTGTTCAAAGCGAGTATGGTTTGCTGCCGGGTAGACAAATTCCGATCCGGCGAGCTGGCGTAGTCGTCGTAGTCTCTGGACGGGTCGAGTATCAATTATCGTCTTTTCGGCTTCGCTGATTCGGACGTATCCATGGATAGGGTCCTTGATGAAGCCCCAAGCCTTAGACATGATGGGAAATGGGCGTGCGACCGCTTATTCTAAACTTCCCAATCGTTACTTTTTCTTTTTCTTCGTTGGATTGTGTGCGGCGCATGTGTCACACATCGAGCTTTCGCCTCCAGGCCGAGTGTTTGGCTCATCAAGTTCAGCATTAAGGTGTTCGGTTTTGAGATTCTCAGGCCTGGTTCTCCGGCCTTAATATCGGCTGATTCCTCGAGAATCTTGTTTGCGGTTCTCTTTTTATTCTCCTGAAGATTATCCGCTAGATGTCGTGATTCGAATTGGTGAAGGACAAGATTCTATGCTTTGTCTGTGCGGTGAAGAACATTGAACGGACCTTCAACACGTACTACGAGCTACAGGAACATCTGTACCGGGATCATGACATGAAGAAAGACCCGGCAATGGATATTTTCAACAAATACAAGCCCACCGTTCCAAAGAGTCCGACTGCTGAACAGTAAGCGTCGCCTCGTGTTGCGGATAATGAGAGTCTGGATCGCTCTCTATAGAGAGGCCACGAATCCATAGCTGAGGAGAACGATGAATGTGACTACGATGAATATCACAAGGCTGCGCTGAGTATCGAGTCCCATAGCGGTCTTCACCGCGATCACTGTCGAAATCGCTATCCAGGCTACGCCGATCGCGCGTGCAACGTCTGGGATTGGCGACACGGGGATCGACATGATGAGGAAGACCATGCCGGGAGAGGTTGAGAAGAATACGGGCCTCGCCAGTGACCAGTAGTCCGATGTTCCACCGAAGAGCCTTCTTCCGATGAGAAATGTCAAAGATACCCAGACGATGCCCAGAGCAATACTCACCACTCCGCCGAAAACAGCTCCTAGCAGAATCCCTATCGCACCGTATCCGATTACCGCTGCGAATCCGACACCGAAGCTAGCTCCAGCGAGAGCCAGGACAATCAGTGCCTGACCTGTCGCTGTGGTATCCTCTTTCAACTCCAGGAACGTGTCACGGTTGAGTCGGGCCGATTTCACCATTCGACCCAACATCGTCCGGAATCTGTCAATGCTGAGAGGACCCGAATGAGAGATCATCGACCAGACTGGAGGAAATGTATGCCGACCCGGATTATCAACTTATACGTGGGATCTGTTCAGGCTGTTCCGAATTGTATACCGATGAAGGCCAGAATGAGTAGGCCTACCGCGACCGTTAGGATCGTTCGTCGCAGGTTCAATCCCATGACTTGCTTCAGAACAAATACTTGCGAAAGGAAAAGCCAGGCTACCGCCGCGACGGCGATAATTCCCTGGAACCAGTAGACAGGAAGGTTTCCCTCGACTACGATTGGAGAGATGGGGATGACGATCACGAGGAAGAGGAAGAATGGACTAGCGGCGAAGAATAGAGGCCTAGCTAGTTCCCAGTAGCTTGTTTTGCCTTGGAAGAGTTTTGTCCCGACTAGGAAGGCGGTGGCTGACCATACGAAGGCCGCGAAGCATACTATGACTGTGTTGGCTAGGCTACCTACTATTATTCCGTAGATTGAAAGGTCGTGTTTCTGGAATTGTGTCTGTGCAGTGTAGCCAATGCCGTAGGCGAGGGCTGAGAGAACAAGGACTGCGACCGCTTGTCCGGTCGCTGCAGTGTCCGTCTTCAGTTCTAGTACTCCCTCTTGGTCCAGTCTGGACGCTTTCTTCATACGAGACCACATGAGGCCGAGTTTGAGTCTTGATGTAGGTCGCTCGGTTTCGACGGACATTTTCGACAAGCCAGGCTTAAGTCGTCATATCAATCCATCCTTATGAACGAATAGTCAATCAATAATTTTGGAGCCTGAAGGCATGTCGAGAACCAAAACCGTAGACGCGGTCGCCGAGCTGAAGCAGACTCTCACACATGCCAAGCCCGGTTTCAAAGTTGTAGTAATGCCGGATTTCTACCTCGACTACATTCTCACCTATCCTGGAAAGCTTGAGGACTTAACAGCGTCATTTGTCGAGGTGGCTCAGAGAGGAGGAGGAAACCTTCTGGGCTGGAGACACACGGTTGGGCGTGGAGGAAACGCTTCGAACGTCGTCGCTCAGCTCTCGAAGCTTGGTTGTCAAGTCGTCCCGATTATTGAGACAGACGAACTTGGTAAAACCGTACTCCAACACTTTCTCAAGGACGTGGACCTTTCCCACGTCAGGACGACCGGAACGTTGTCCCGAACAATGTCGTTCGAGACAGAGCATTCGGGCAGGCGCGTTAACATCATGGTCAGCGACCCCGGGTCCCTGTCCCAGTTTGGCCCGGAGAAACTAACGCAAGAAGACAAGAGGCTCATATCCAAAGCGGACTTTGTCTGTGTCCTCAACTGGAATCAGAACCTGAAGGGAACAGACCTCGCAGAGAAGGTCTTCTCCATCGCCAAGGAGGAAGGAAAGGCTGTCACCTTCTTCGACCCAGGAGATCCTGCATCGCGGACGGGTGAGATTGAGGGGTTGAACCAGCGGGTCCTAACCCCTGGGCTGGTTGATGTCTTGAGCGTTAACGAGAACGAGCTGATGCATCTGGCGAAAGGAGTAGCCGAGGATACCTCTGAGATTGAGGGTGCTGAGGACCCGCTCTTCGGGGCTGCTAGCGTATTCAGTATGATGATTCCGAGGGTCGATCTTCACACGCCCGAGTTTTCAGCGACATTTGTCGATGGGCAGAGAGTTCGCGTCCCGTGCGCAAAGATCAAACCTGCCAAAGTGACTGGTGCAGGAGACGTCTGGAACGCGGCCGACATATACGCTCAAGGCGTTGGTCTCGGTCACAAGGATCGCCTGATATTTGCGAACGCTGCTGGGGCGGCATATCTGGAGGGACAGGGGCTCGAACCTCCCACATTGCGAGAGGTCATCGGTAGAGTCGACAGTGTTGTCGCGGCGCGGAACCCCTAGGGTTTCACGAGTCTTAAATTGGATAGCCCAACTACTTCGGCTGGCTAAGAGTTCGAGCTGCGACTGTGACTGTTAGAGGGACGAATTAGAATTGTTGAAAGTGGCTGAAGGGGTCTATAGGGTACCTGCTCGTCATGCTAACACCTACCTTGTCGAGGCGGACAATGGACTCGTGCTTGTCGATACCGGGATGCCGGGTAGTGAGAATCGGATACTGAAAGCAGTCGCGGATCTCGGCCGCGAACCTAGCGATGTTAAGCTGATTCTTCTGACTCATCGACACTGGGATAACATCGGAAGCGCTGCCGCGCTGAAAAAAGCGACTTCTGGAATGCTCGTCTCTCACGGGTTCGAAAAGCCATACGTTGCCGGGACCCTTGTTGTAATAACGCCGCGAGCATGGAGTCTCTACGGACGGATAGCCAGGCGTGCTCTGGCTATTGCCTCTTCAACGAAGAAGCTGCTTCGGCTTGTCAAGTATCACCCGGTGCTCGTTGACGAGGCCTCCGACGATGAGTCGATACTAGAAGATGTCGGGTTGGACGGGTCGATCGTCTGGACCCCCGGTCATACAAAGGGGTCTATCTCTCTATTCTTGAACAAGAGCAGGGTTGCTATTATCGGCGATCTTCTGCGGACCAAGCGCGGCAAGCTTAGAGAGCCATTATTCATGGAGAATATATCACAGGAAAGGTCGAGTGTCCAGCGAATCCTTGATCTGCATCCGGTCATCCTCTGCCCAAGCCGCGGCAAACCCTTGCCCCCTTCGAAAATCAGGGTCAAAGAGAGGATTGTCAAACCAGTGAAAATGGAGACAAAGAAGGAAGAGGATGTCGATCTTGAGAGTCTGGCGAAGAATCTTTCGGCTGAAGCGTCTTAGAATTCGCGAAATCTTGGGATAGAAGTTGTCCTAGCAAGGACTATCCGAAAAGAAAAGATGGGGAGTTTGACGGGGTTACTTTCGAACCTTGTCGAAGCGGGCTGCTACGTCGTCCCAGTTGACCACATTCCACCAAGCGTCGACGTATTTGGCGCGGTCATTCACGTAGTCGAGATAGTAGGCGTGCTCCCAGACATCGACGGCTAGGAGTGGAGTCATGCCTTGGACGGCTAGGTCCATGTGCTTCTCAGCTTGCAGGGTGATCAGCTGGTCTGAGGCTGGCTCGTAGGCTAGTATTCCCCAGCCTGATCCCTCGACCTGTTTAGCAGTGTTCCCGAACTGTTCCTTGAAAGAGTCGAACTTTCCAAAGTCCTTGTTGATCTGGTCAGCGATGCGCCCTCCGGGCGTTCCGCCTCCACCCTGCTTCATGTTCGGCCAAAACAGGCTGTGCATAGTATGACCTGAGGCGTTGAACGCAAGATCACGAGAGATTCCTCGAACGTCAATTCCGGCGAAACCGGTCTGTCGCGCCTTCTCCAACTTGTCTAATGCAGCGTTTGCTCCGTTAACATACGCGAGGTGGTGTTTGTCATGGTGTAGCGTCATGATCTTTTCAGAAATTGTCGGTTCTAGTGCGTTGTACTTGTAGGGCAGGTTCGGTAGAGAGTATCTTTTTCCTGGCATGAAATGTGGCTCGCTGGAACGTTTCACATAAAACTTGGCTCACTTTCTCGCCGATCTTTTGGAAGCCGCCCCCCTGGGAGGGGGGGTGCCGGAATGGATCTTTCCATTCTGGGCTTGATTGATGGTTTTTGGTTCGTCTCGTGGCGGGAAACTGATTCTGATGATGCGCGGGAACGAGCAGGAGCCCCAAGGATAACGAGCATCAGATTTGCGAGCTTACACTGTTTCTTCGCCAGTTTTGGCCGGCCGAGCCGGAGAGTGCGACTACGGGACGGAACCTGTAAATACATATAGGCACAAGGCTAACATGTATAACGTACGTCATAAAAGAGGAGACTGTGAAGATGGCTAACAAGAGCATTCTGGACCTGGACTACGCCAAGTACGATTTCAAGGATCCAGAAAAATACGTGTTCAAGTCCGAGAAGGGACTCTCACGACAGACTGTCGAACAGATTTCTGAGATGAAGAAAGAACCCGAATGGATGCTAAAATTCAGGCTGCGAGCCTACGATCACTTTGTCAAGCGCCCGATGCCCATGTGGGGAGGCGATCTTGCTCACATTGATTTCAATGACATCTACTACTATCTACGTCCCACTGACAAGGTTGAGAAGAGCTGGGACGACGTTCCGGATAAGATCAAAAAGACCTTCGACCGATTAGGCATACCTGAGGCCGAGAAGAAATTCTTGGCTGGAGTGGGTGCCCAGTACGAGTCCGAAGTCGTCTATCATAGTCTTCTGAAACATCTCGAAGATAAAGGAGTCATATTCTGCGACACGGATACTGCTGTTAAGCTTCATCCGGAGCTTGTCAAGAAATATTTCGGAACAATTATCCCTCCCGAAGATAACAAGCTGGCCGCGCTCAACAGCGCCGTCTGGAGCGGCGGCAGCTTCATCTACGTTCCCGAAGGAGTCAAGGTAGACCTTCCTCTACAGGCATATTTCAGAATCAACGCCTCGAACATGGGACAGTTCGAGAGAACCCTCATCATCGCAGACAACTACGCTGATGTCCAGTATATTGAGGGCTGCACAGCCCCGGTCTATTCCAAGGATGCGCTTCACTCCGCAGTAGTCGAGATCATCGCCAAGAAGGGCGCCAAGGTCCGATATACCACGCTCCAAAACTGGAGCTCCGACGTCTACAACCTCGTCACAAAGCGAGCCTATGCGTATGAAGATGCGTCGGTAGAATGGATCGACGCCAACGTAGGCAGCAAACTTACAATGAAATATCCATCAGTCTATCTGGTCGGGCCTAGGGCCAAAGCCGAGATCGTCTCAGTGGCTTTTGCTGGTAAGGATAGGCATCAGGACACGGGCGCCAAAGTAATTCATCTCGCACCGTACACAAGCTCTCGGATCACGGCGAAGTCCGTCAGCAAGGACGGAGGACTAACGACCTACCGGGGTCTTGTCCACGTGGCCAAGGGAGCAGTTGGCGTAAAATCAAGTGTCCGATGTGATGCCCTCCTAATGGACGATCGATCGAAGACAACCACCTATCCTTACATGGAAGTCAACGAGGACGACGCGACCATAACGCACGAGGCCACCGTTGGAAGGATCAACGAGGATCAATTGTTCTATCTAATGTCCAGAGGCTTGTCTGAGACCCAGGCTCTCAGCATGATCGTCACAGGATTCATGGAACCCTTCACCCGGGTCCTACCGATGGAGTACGCGGTCGAGTTCAACCGGCTCATCGAGATGGAAATGGAAGGCGCCGTAGGCTAAACCTCCCGACCAAAAACTTCTAAACACATTCTACGCATTCAACGGCCATGGCCAACTCTCTCGCCAGCCCAACCGAAAGTATGGTGAAAGAGGTCTCCGGCCTCCTCGCTGAACCTGAGGAAATTAGCAGAGAACGATCAGTGGCTCTCGACTACTTCAACAAACTCCCCATTGAAAAGTCTCAGTTATACACGAAATATGTCGACATCCTCTCGGGGCTCAATCTTGATTCCATCCAACTTGGATTGCCGTCGAATAGTCGAACTATTCCTAGTGAAATATCTCACCTAATCAGGGAGAAGGACGAGCCGACACTTGCACTACAAGTGGATTCTCAGATGGTCCGCACCGAGGTACATGGTGCCCTGGAGAAGGAAGGAATCGTCTTCTCAGACATGGAATCGGCCCTGGTCAAGTTTCCAGACCTCGCCCGAAACAGGTTCACGAAGGCAATACCCCCCGGAGACGACAAGTTCGCAGCTCTCAACGACGCATTCTTCACCGCGGGCACGTTTCTCTACGTTCCGAAGGGGCTGAGCGTCAAGATTCCGTTTCGGAACATCGTTCTGCTGAAAACCCGTGGACAGGCCTCTTTTACTCACAACATAATTGTGGCCGAGGAGAACAGCAAAGTCAACTTCTTGCAGGAGGCCTATTCGCGACTGGGTAAAGAGCGTCAGGGTTCGGCCCTCTACAGCGAGGTCACGGAGATCTATCTCAGCGAAGGAGCCGAAGTAAATTTTGCCAGTCTCCAGGACTTTGAGAGCGACGTTCACTCGACGGTCAATCGGAGATCAATTGGTCAGAAGGATTCCCGGATAAACTGGACAGTGGGACACCTTGGAGGTGGAACCACACGTTCTCGAATGGATAGTGTTCTCGACGGTCCCGGATCTACGGCCGAGGATGTCGAGGTGGTGTTCGGTTCAGAGTCGCAGCGGTTCGATATTGTAACGGATCTGACGCACCAATCAACGCATACGACGGGGCATGTTCTGGCTCGCGGCGTGTTGAGGGATAGTGCTCGTGCTATTTTCAAGGGAATGATCAGGATCAGTGAGGGAGCCAAGAATTCAAACTCCTATCTGGCGGAGCACGCGATGATTCTTAGCAAGAAGGCGAGGGCGGACGCGATCCCTGGGCTTGAGATTTTCACGAACGAGGTGAAGGCGACTCACTCGGGCTCTGTGAGCCAGGTGGACGAGGAACAAATTTTCTATCTGATGTCAAGAGGTCTGACTCACAGCGAGGCTCAGAGGATGGTTATCCTCGGATTCCTTCACCCCGCGGTAAAACGGATACCTCTCAGGTCGGTGAGGGCTGTGATCCAATTTCTGATTGATGAGAAATGGGCTGGAAGAGGTGGTTTGATTCCTCCAAAAGCTGAACAGCTTCCAGAATTTGAAGAGGAGCCTGAGAAGGAGGATGTGGAAGCGGATCTCTTCGAGAGGCACTACAAGTACCGGTAGGGAAACACATTCTGGGAACGCTCATCCCCGTCGGCCCTCTCTCTGAGCTTCCGCCAGGCACGATGAAGGGAGTCGAGCACGATGGTCGACGGATTCTGATTGTGAATTTGGACGGCAAGCTTCACGCTTGGGACGGGACGTGCACGCATGAAGAGGCTGATCTTTCGACCGGATTCCTAATTGGAGAAGAGGTCACTTGCCCGCTTCATCTGTCACGGTTCAACTTGTTGACAGGGGAGGCTGTCAATCCTCCTGCCGAGAAACCTTTGACTAAGTACAATGTTAGGGTCCAGAATGGCGAGATAGTAGTGGAAGTAGACTAATAGTTGAAAGAGGCAGGATCACTAAATAAGAGACCTCGCTTCCGAGGAGCTGTTTCACTCTTTGCAAGAGACCGTTAATCCCGAACTAGTCAAGTTGGCAGCAGAGTCTGCTCAAGACGAGTACGCGGACCGTTCGGTGTATCTTGCACTCGCGCGTCGCGAGAAGAACCCAACTTTCAAGAAAGCTCTTGAAAATATTGGGAATGGAGAACAGTCTCACTACGAGTTTTGGAAGACCTACGCTCCCGACTCAAGAGTCTCGGCGAAGAGACTTCGAATGTACGTGATCGTCCTGCTACGACTCATCCTCGGCTTGACCTTCACTCTGAAACTGTTGGAGAGGCATGAAGGTAAGCTGCACGAGCGCTACAAGAGGATCGCTGAGAGTATTCCACCCGCCGACATGGCTCGGTTTCAGGCCATGATGGATAGCGAGGAGAGCCAGGAGGATCTTCTGATTGGAGAGATCAAGGAGAACCGGGTCAAGTACATGTCATTCATAGTCCTCGGACTGGCAGATGCGGTTGTCGAGATATCTGGAATTCACGCGGGGTCACTGGGAATCTACGGAAAAACAGAGCTCGCGGGGCTCGCCGGAATAATCGCTGGGCTAGCAGCGTCAATCGCCATGGCCTCTGCCGCCTACGCGCAGGCGAAACAGGGCTTCGAAGGATCAGCGAGATGGTCAGCTATCTACACAGGCGTTTCATACATGATTACCGCCGTCTTGCTCGCTCTTCCCTACTTCCTGACTTGGAACATGGCCGGTGCGCTGGGGACCTCGCTCGTGATCGGGGTTGTATTGGTGGCGGCGATGACCTTCTACGATACTGTGATCTCAGGGCGGCATTTCATGCGCCAGTTCGCAGAGATAGCGGGAATAATTCTGGCTGCGAGCCTTGCCCTCTTCATAATTGGGACAGTGGTCGGGCAGGTCTTGGGCATACCGATAGGGGGTTAGATAATGCAAGGAAGGAAACACTTCGAATCGATAGATGAATACATCAAGACCTTTCCTCCCGACGTCCAGAAAACACTGGAGAAAATGAGACGGACGATTCGGAAAGCGGCGCCTGAAGCTGAAGAGGCAATAAGCTATCAGATTCCCACTTTCAAACTAAACGGCGACCTAGTGTATTTCGCGGCGTTCAAGAAACACATCGGATTCTTTCCGACATCTTCCGGAATTTCAGCATTCAAGAAAGAGCTATCGAAGTACAAGACATCCAGAGGCACGGCACAATTTCCACTTGACCAGCCAATCCCCTACGATCTCGTAACGAGGATCGTTCTGTTTCGAAAGAAGGAAAACCTAGAGAAGAAGTAGAGAATCCTAGCTCAGCTTCGTGTCTTTGAGTTTCGGGGGCTTCGGGATCGCGGCTATGCGTGCCCAGCCGCCGGGATCGTATAGCTTGTTGACTTCTATCTCGATCACCATCATCAACTCCTTCACCTTCATCGGCACAGAATCTTTTCCCTCCCAGTTCTCGTAGATCTCCAGTACTTCTCTTGCGAAGCCTGGAGCAAGCCGGACGTAGTCCAGTTCCAATACTACCCCATCATGGATTGCCCAGGGGCGGGAAGATAGACTGGTCAGCTTGAAGAAACTATTCGAAACACGCGGTAGACTGCTCCCGAGTGAAACTGTTCGGAGGCTTGCTAAGTGAGCTGGGTTATCTGTATCAAGTTACCGACGGTATCGTCAAGCTGGGCTATTATTGAGCCGGTTGTCTTTGTCGGCTCCATTTTGAACTTCACGCCGAGCCTCTTGATTCTCTGGTACTCTTTCTGAATGTCATCCACGAAGAACATGGTTGCGGGTATACCTTGTTTGAAGATTGATTCTTGGTAAGATTTGGCGGCGGGGTTGTCATTTGGCCCGAGAACCAGTTGAGGCCCGCTCGGATCCTCAGAGGATACGACTGTTAGCCATCTGTAGTTGCCTGCGCCGATATCGGCCTTCTTGACAAAGCCTAGGTTCTTCGTATAGAAGTCAAGCGCCTTGTTTTGGTCATTTACAAATATGCTCGTGAGTTTGATCTTCATAATTTCCCGCCTAACAAAAACTCTTACTTAAACAGTATTCTCAGATCATTTTCGACGAGTCTCAGATTGGAAATTCCATCGTGTTGCTCCGTAAGGCTCTGAAGTGCCTAGGGCGAAGATGGTTTCCGGCTTTATCTCGTACACGTGCCACGGAGGCGGCCCCGCGCTTGGTGCGCTGTACTTGGCTGTGAGGCCATCTTTGAC
>WNGC01000051.1_pt1 | contig 53328 bp, 44 predicted proteins | sample 5400051 | NCBI WGS metagenome assembly WNGC01 (sample SAMN13153368, study PRJNA577476) | soil metagenome | isolation source: 20 cm soil or saprolite under grassland replicate 2 | place: USA:California | collected 2016-06-15
GTTCCCGCTCAGCGTAATTCGACGCGCATTTCGTGAGGCAGAGGCGCGCGCAGAGTCCGCCACGTTCTACATCCATCCGTGGGAGATCGATCCCGCTCAGCCGCGCTTGGCCGTTTCACCGTTTAACTACGTCCGTCACTACCGCGGTCTCAGCACCGCGCTCGAAAGAGTTAACTCGCTTCTCTCCGAATTCAATTTCGTCAATATGGCTTCAGCCCTCCCTCGGATTATGGCAGCAACGACTGCGCTCGAGTCTGTGGGGGCAGCTTGATCCTGGAGATAGAGCGCTTCGGCGGCACCGAAGAAGAGTGGGATTCTTTCGCCACCGCGCAGGAAGGATTCACCCACTTTCACCGATTGAGATGGCGAGCCTCAGTGGAGCGGGTATTCGGACACGAGTGCCTGTACCTTGCGGCTCGAGATTGGGAAGGCCAGATCGTCGGTGTCCTTCCGCTCGTTCGCGTGCGAAGCATTGTCTTTGGGCATTACCTCGTGTCGATGCCGTTTCTCAACTATGGTGGTCCGTTGGGTGCCGCGGGGCCCGTTGGCGCGCTCGTCGATGAAGCGGTCGCGATCGCCCAGCGGGAAAACGTGAAGCTGCTGGAGTTGCGCAGTCGACTGCCGCTGCCCGTTTCGATCCCGGCATCACACCGCAAGATCACGGTTGTTCTCGACCTTGCACCGAATCCTGCGGAGCAATTCAATCGATTCGATGCAAAGCTTCGCAGCCAAATCCGTCGGCCGCAAAAGGAGGGTGTGACGGTTCGGTTCGGACCAGACCAGGTCGCGCCGTTTTTCGCTGTGTTCTCTCGGCACATGCGGGACTTGGGTACGCCGACCCAGCCCCTCGCCCTCTTTCGGGAGATTGCCGAGCAGTTCCCGGAAGATTGCTGGTTCGCGTGCGCGTATCTCGGCGGCGTGCCGGTCGCGGCGGGATGCGGCTTTCGCTTCGGTGAAGAGTTCGAGATGACCTGGGCCTCATCGCTCCGCGCCTACAACCGTGAAGCTCCCAACATGATGCTTTATTGGGCATGCATTGAGCGCGCGATAGCCGACGGCGCAACGCGGTTCAACTTCGGCCGCTGCAGTCCAGGCTCGGGCGCCCATCGTTTCAAGATGCAGTGGGGCGGACGCGAGGAAGCTCTCTGGTGGTATGGGCTCGCGGCGAAGTCCGACGTGACGACACCGTCACCCAATCGAGGACCGTTCCGATTCGGGCCGCACATTTGGCGTCGCTTGCCGGCGGCGGTCGCAACGGCAGTGGGACCAATGATCGTGCGATACATCCCATGAGCTGGCGCTGGGTGCCGCCGGTCCACTCTCCGGTTTTCCCGGGAGCGCTGCCCGCAGCGATCGCCGCCGCATGGGGTTGGCGCGTTCCGGATCGGGATGGAATTGTCGAGGCGCTGAAAGCTCGATACGACGCGTCCGACGCGCTCTTAACTGACAGTGGCACGTCGGCACTCATTCTGGCGTTGCAAACGATCGGGCGAGGCGCCACCGTCGCCTATCCCGCGTACGGATGCTTCGATCTCACGACCGCGGCTCTCGGTGCGGGCATGTGCGTGCGACTCTATGACCTGGATCCGCAGAGCCTTAGTCCTGACCTCGATTCCGTGCGGGAAGTAATCCGCCGGGGGGTTGATGCGATCGTCGTCGCGCATCTGTACGGATATGCCGCCGACGTCGTCGGCGTGAAGAAGCTCGCCGCCGATCACGGAATTCCTGTAATCGAAGACGCCGCTCAGGGTGCGGGCGGCTCACTGAATGGTCGAAGGCTTGGAAGCCTTGCCGACATATCCATTCTTAGCTTTGGTCGCGGGAAGGGAATGACGACAGGGTCCGGCGGGGCCGTGCTGGTTAGAACACAAGCGCTCGCGCCATCGATTGCGCGGATGCGTGCGACGATTGCTTCTCCCGCGAGAGGCGCAAGAGAAGCCGTTTCACTCGGCGCACAATGGCTGTTCGCTCATCCATCTTTGTACCGGATTCCTGCTTCCATACCAGCACTCAGGCTCGGCGAGATGGTGTTCCATGCGCCGAAGGTCCCGCGCGCGATGTCGGCGAGCGCCGCGAGCCTGCTGCCAATGGCATTGAACGCTGACGAACAACAGATCCGCGATCGACGCGCGCGCGTCGAGGATCTTGTCGAGCGCGCGATGGCTGCGAGGGGTTTAGCAGCCGTCCGTCCAATTCCGCAGAGCGAACCGGGGTATCTGCGGCTCCCGTTACTCGACCTGGTCGGGAACGCGAACCCGCAGCCGACTATCGGTGCGGTTCGAGGATATCCGCTAACGCTCGAGCAACACACACAGCTGCAGGCCCTGCTCGCTCCGAAAGAGCACGCGGGAACAGGAGCTATCTACCTGCGTGATCGGCTCTTCACTCTGGCGACGCACGCCGGAATTGACACTATGGATGTCTCGCGGTTGACGAGCTGGCTTGTTTCCAGCCGTCCTATTTCGGTTCCTGCCTTGTCGCCGGTGACCGCGTCATGATGCGCGTCTTCACTTTCCTGTCTCGGCAACTCAAGAGTTGGTACGACGCCGTTCGCAATCTCCCTGACCGGATGCAGCATCGGAGTCGGCACGCGGCCGTGCGGCACAGATTGGCGCTGATGGGTCGACCGCAGACACTGCTCGTGGTTTGCTCCGGCAACATTTGCCGCAGCCCTTATCTCGAGGCCGTCTTGAAGCGAGATCTGCCGGACATCCGCATCACGTCCGGAGGATTGATGGGCTTCGACCAGCCGGTCCCGCCCCAAGCGCTCGCAGCAAGCGCGAAGCGGCGGATCGACCTGTCAGCGTTCCGGTCTGCCACTCTCGAGCCGCAACGCGCGCGCGCCGCTGATCTCGTGATCGTGATGGAGAAAGATCAAGCTCGATATCTCGCCACATACATGGGCGTGGCGCCAGGGCGAATTATCATCGCCGGAGATCTCGATCCATTCACCTCTCCAACGCGCGCGATCCAGGACCCATGGAAGCAGTCATTGGATGTATTTGAGTCTTCTTTCGAGCGTCTCGATCGCTGCGCGGCGACATTGACCCAGCTGCTGCGGCCGAGACTCGGACGCGGAGTCACCGTCTCGATCACTCCTACGACTTCGCCTACCGCTCCACGTCGATCCACGAGCGGTGAAAACCTGTCACACCCCTCGATATGACGCAAACCGTCGCGCAACGCTTCAGTCCCTACACCAGCACTGTCACGAGTTCTGTTCCGGCGTGGCCGGCACAGAGCACCAACATCGCGCTTCTGTTGTGGGGAACGGCGGATAAGGTTAGCCACGAATGCGCCATCGTCGAGCGGGACCGCCAGATCACGTACGGGCAGCTTCGGTCTCGAGCGGCTGCGATTGCGGGCGCTTTGCGCGCGGGCGGTGTAAATCCGGGTGATCGCGTCGGCATTTTTCTCGAACGCGGTGGCGACGCGGCAGCAGCCTTCTTCGGCGCGACCGCTTGCGGTGCGATTGCGATCAACATCAACGAGACTCTGCGTCCGCGACAGGTAGAGCACATCCTCTCGCACAGCGGGAGCGCTGCGTTTATCTCGAGCGCCGAGCTTCTCGGTCGTCAGCCCCGAAGAGTCTCGACGACGGCAACGGCGTATGATGTCGCCGATATGAAGGGAGACGGGAGGTTCGAACCCATTCGGAGGATCGGGTCCGACTTCGCTCAAATCATTTATACGTCTGGTTCCACCGGCCTGCCGAAAGGAGTGACGCTTACTCACTCCAACTTGTGGAGCGGTGTGCGGGCAGTGAGTAGCTACGTCCGTGTCAGCGCGGATGACCGCATCGCGAGTCTCCTCCCGTTCAGCTTCGACTACGGTTTCAATCAGCTCCTTTGCGCGGTTGGCGCGGGCGCACGCCTGGTTGTCGAACGTTCGCCGCTACCGCAGCAAATCGTCGCGACTCTCCGCGCCCAGGCTGTAACGGTGCTTCCGTGCGTGCCACCGCTCTGGTTGCAGCTGCTCGGAACATCGGCATTTCGAGACACGCCGCTCCCCAGTCTTCGGGCGATGACAAACACCGGCGGTCGAGTTCCTGTCGACGCCGTTCGGCAATTGCGCGCCGCAAATCCGCAGGCCCAGCTCTTTCTGATGTACGGCCTGACTGAAGCATTTCGTGCAACGTATTTACCGCCCGAGCTGGTAGACGCGCATCCGGATTCTATCGGTATCGCGATTCCCGGCACTGAGATCCTCGTTGTTCGCGAGGATCTATCGCCTTGCGAGCCGGGTGAAGTTGGAGAGCTGGTTCAACGCGGATCGACAGTTTCGGCCGGCTATTGGAATGACCCGGAAACGACTGCGCGCATCTTCCGACCCAATCCGCTTCGTTCGAGCGGCATGCCGGATTCAGAACGCGTGGTTTTTTCCGGAGACCTCGTTCGTCGCGACGCTGATGGCTTGCTGTATTACGTCGGTCGTCGTGACGGGCTTATCAAGAGCCTGGGCTATCGAATCAGTCCCGACGAGATTGCGGATGTCATTTACGCTTCAGGCCAGGTCGCCGAAGCGGTGGTTGGGACGGTTCCCGACAGAGTGCGCGGTCAATCTATAATCGGATACGTTGTGCTTCGCGAAGGCGGCACCACGGAAGGCGTACACCGCTTTTGCCGTGCCGAGCTACCGCCCTACCTTCAGCCTGGAAGAATAGAGGCGCGGTCCGAGCTGCCTCGTACATCGAGCGGTAAATTCGATTTGCGCACGCTTCAGGCGGGTGACGAGGTGGGTCATGAGCCAGCTTGACGCGGTGACAGACTCACTTTTCCACGAAGCTCTCGGGCGACTCGAGAGCGTGTGGTCGCCTCTTCCCGACAAGCCCGAAGAAACTCTGGAGCTTACGGCGAGAGCGCTTTGGTTCGCGGCCGCGGGCGAGCCGCGCTCTGTCGTGAAATGCAGAGACGACGAACTCCCGATCCTTGATGGCGCAGGCGCTGAGCATCTTTGGAAGTTGCTCGCGCTTCGTGCGGAGGGGAAACCTCTCGCACACTTAACTGGGCGCCAGCACTTTGCAGGGCTTGAGATGTTGTGCGGTCCGGAGGCGCTCATCCCGCGTCGGGAGACCGAGCTCCTTGCCCGGACCGCGATAGAGATCCTCGACGGCGCTGCCGTCGAGCAAAAAGGCGCGCTCGCGATCGACGTGTGCACGGGCTCGGGCAACGTGGCGCTCGCGCTTGCTGCGAGCAATCCACAAGTCACTGTCCTGGGCGCCGACATCTCGAGTGACGCGCTCGCTCTCGCGGTGCGAAACGCCGACCATCTGGGACTCGCTTCGCGCGTGAGCTTCGTCGCGAGCAACTTGTTCGATGCAATCGACGCCGCTCAACTTCACCGCAAGGCGGCGGTGGTGACGTGCAATCCTCCGTACATCGCTTCCGCAAAAGTCTCAACGATGGCCGCCGAAATCTCACATCACGAGCCACGGCTCGCTTTCGATGGAGGCGCGTTTGGTCTCAGCGTGATTTCTCGGCTGTTGGCCGATGCGCCGCGATTTGTGCGACCGGGCGGCTCACTGTGTTTCGAGGTCGGAGCCGGGAATGGTCGGTTCGTCGCGGACAGGGTGAGTCGGAATGCGGCATACGCCAATGTGCGGCCTGTCACCGACGAAAAGGGCGCTTTGCGAGTACTGGTCGCAACTATAGTCTGACACCCACAAGGCCACCTCGCCGTGTTGCAGGAGTGCCACACATTTGCCGGTGCGTGCCAGGAATAGTGTTGGCACGACGGATCGCAAATCATTGAGTCTGAGCGAGTTAGTCGTAGCGGGTCAACGTCCATGCTACGCATGAAGCCGGGTGCCAACTTTGCACATTGCCGGGTCCGACTCGGGCCTTTCGATTGATTTTCGGTCCTCTATCAATTCTGACCTCCTTCTAACATGCCGGCCACGATTTCTTCGCTCGATATCGATCCTGCGGTCGAAAGCTCGCGTATCGCGGACGCGCTTCGCGCGCAGCTCGGGACGCTCCTCAAGCTTCGCGGGCTGGTGGTTGGAATGAGCGGTGGGGTCGACAGCTCAGTCTGTGCCGCGCTTGCGGTGCGCGCTGTCGGACCAAAGCGCGTGCTCGGACTGTTCCTTCCGGAGCGGGAAAGCGATCCCGAAAGCTTGAGTCTCGCAAAATCTCTCGCCGATGATCTGGGAATAGAAAGCATCACCGAGGACATCGCTCCGGTGCTCGAGGGAGCTGGCTGCTATCGGCGCCGCAACGAGGCCATCAGGAGAGTGGTTCCCGAGTTCGCCGATGATTGGGGGTGCAAGCTCGTGCTCCCGCCAGATCGGCTCGATTGCGACCGGATCAACATCACCTATCTGGTCGTGCAGCCGCCGAATGGAGAGATGCGCAAGGTGCGCCTTCCGGCGAATGAGTATCGGCAGATAGTCGCCGCATCGAATTTCAAGCAGCGCGTGCGCGCGATGCTCGAGTACTATCACGCGAATCGGCTGCACTATGCCGTGCTCGGTACTCCGAACCGCCTCGAGTATGATCAGGGATTTTTTGTCAAAGGTGGGGACGGTCTCGCTGATGTGAAACCGATCGCGCATTTGTACAAGAGTCAGGTATATCAGCTCGCAGATTACCTCGGCCTCCCGAAGTCGATCACATCGCGCCCTCCTACCACAGATACGTTTTCACTGCCGCAGTCGCAGGAGGAGTTCTACTACAACATGCCGACGCACCTCCTGGACGTGGTTCTCCACGCCCGCAACCACGGCCGAACCGCCAGCGAGGCGGCCGAAGACGTCGGCCTCAGCGTCGAGCAGATGCAGCGGGCATACTGCGACATCGATCAGAAGCGATTGACTACGCGTTATCTCCATCTCGGACCACAGCTCGTCGAGCCCGTGGACCTGACTCCTGTCGCGGACACGATCTAATGTGCGGAATCGCAGGCATTGCCCGCCGTCGTTCCACTCCTGGCTCCATCGAGTCGCTCGGTCGAATGGCGGCCGCCATTCGCCATCGTGGGCCTGATGGTTATGGATTCTACGTCGGACAACGCGTTGGGTTTGCGCATGTCCGATTGAGCATCGTCGACATTGCGGCGGGCTCTCAGCCAATGACGAACGAAGACGGACAGATCGTCATTACCTACAACGGCGAGATCTATAACCACCCTGAGCTTCGGCACGAGTTGGAGCAGCTTGGGCACGTATTTCGGACGCGATGCGATACCGAAGTTCTGGTCCATGGTTACGAGCAGTGGGGAGTGCAGCTGCTCCAGCGCCTGAACGGCCAGTTCGCTTTCGCGATTTACGATCGCAATAACGAAACGGTTTTGATTGCCCGCGATCGATTTGGCGTCCGTCCCCTTTTCTACTCGCAACCGAACGGCGCGTTCTTCTTCGGCTCGGAGATCAAAGCGATTCTCGCGAGTGGAGAAGTCAACGCGAGCGTCGATCCTCGCGGGATCGATGAGGTCTTTACTTTCTGGGCGGCCCGCGCGCCGCGCACCCCCTTTGCGGGCATCGCCTCATTGGAGCCGGGCACCTACGGCATCTGGAAAGACGGGGCGCTCTGGCTACACCGCTACTATGAGCTGGACTATCCCGAGACGCGCGACGAGCCGACGGATGTGATCGAGCGTCTGGACGAGCTGATGCTGCGGAGTGTCGGCATGCGGCTACGTGCGGACGTGCCCGTGGGGGCGTATTTGAGCGGCGGCCTCGACTCGTCGATCACCGCCTCGCTCGCCGCGAGCGCGTCACCGCATACGCTGCGCAGCTTTTCCATCACTTTCGACGATCCTCGATTCGACGAGAGCGAATTCCAGCGGGAGGTCGCGACCGATATCGGCAGCATCCACGCGATTACCGCGATCGGCCGAAACAGCATTGCGGAGAGCTTCCCGCAGGTGCTCTGGCACACCGAGACGCCGGTGCTTCGCACCGCCGCAGTCCCCATGTATCACCTCGCGAAGCTCACGAAGGAATCGGGAATCAAGGTCGTCCTCACCGGCGAAGGCGCAGACGAATTATTCCTAGGTTACGACCTCTTCAAAGAAGTCCAGGTGAGGCAATTCTGTCTGCGAAACCCGGGCTCAGCGTGGCGCGAGCGTCTGCTGGACCGACTCTACCCGGACTTGATGGCGCATGGACGCGGCGGAGAATTCTGGCGGCGATTCTTCCTCGACGCGGGAGCGCGTGGTGATCCGCTTTTCTCGCATTTGCCGCGTTTCCTCCTCAGCGCGCGGGTCAAGGATTTTTACGCGCCGGAGTTCAAGGCACGTCTCGGTCGCATCGACGTGATGGCCGAGCTGCGTGCTTCACTTCCAGCGAGGTTCTTCGGATGGTCGTCGCTGAATCAGGCAGCATATCTGGAAATGACGACACTGCTCGCGCCATATCTCCTCAGTTCGCAGGGCGATCGAATGGCGATGGCGCACGGCATTGAGGGACGATTCCCGTTCCTCGACCACAAGCTGTACGAGTTCGCGTCCGCTCTCCCGACGGGATCGCGACTGCGCGGGCTCCGGGAGAAAGAGATACTTCGTCGCTGGGCAGCGCGGATCCTGCCGCCGCGCATCAAGGCGCGGACGAAACAGCCATACCGGGCCCCCGACGCCCCCAGCTTTTTCGGACCGCATGCACCGGAGTGGATTGGTGACCACCTCAGCCCGGACGCTCTTCGACGCGTCGGAATTTTCTCGTCCGGCGCCGTGCAGGGCCTTCTTCGCCGCTGTAACGCGGGGCTCGTCACCGGCTTTCGTGAAAACCAGGCGGTCATTGGGGTTCTTTCCACTCAGCTCTGGCACCATCAGTTCATCGAGCGGGCAGTCAACATCGCACCTCTCCCGGTTCGTGGCGCATCCGTAATGCTCGACGACACGGTTTCCGTGCTCTCATAGTTCACCCGTCACCCTTCAGGATATGCAGACCTCCGAATCCGAAATCATCACGCGAGTCCGTGGCTTCATCAAGGAAAACTTCCTCTACATGCACGCAGATTTTCAGCTGGCAGATGACGATCGCCTGCTGGAGAAAGGCGTGATGGATTCAATGTCGATCGTCGAGATGATCACTTTCATCGAGAGTGAGTTCGGCGTTCAGGCCTCTGAAGACGAGATCAGCGAAACCAACTTCGGCTCTCTCTCAGGAATCGCGCGCTTCATCGGCGACAAGCGCTCCGTTCTCGCGAGCTAGTAGAGCGCTGCGCATGCGTTATCCCGCGAGCCCGTGGCCCGCATGAGGGCCGGATCCCATTCGGGGCTCGTGAGTGACCTGATGAAGTATCCGTCGCGCGCAACTTTTGGACGAAACGCGAAAGCGGCCATTGGTGAGGCTGGTGCCCGCCTCACGCTGGTGCGTGATCCGCTTCGCATGCTGCTCTTCCTCCTGACGATCGTCACAATCAGTCGCGTGCACCTGCACTATCCCGTGCTCGCGAAGTTGAGGCCCGTGCTTCTCCTCAGCGTCGCTGGGGTAGCCTACGCGTTTCTCCAGCCACGAGCCTTGACCCATGCAAACGTATTGAAGCACTGGCCGATGCGGATGGTCACGATTATCGGCGTGCTCGCATGTTGCTCAGCGCCATTTGGCATCTCGTTGGGGAACTCGGTGTTTTTCATGCTCGATTCGTTCATCAAGACGCTCGCGTATGCGTTCCTGATCGCGATCAGCATCCGAAGTGTGCGCGACTTGTACACGTTCGTCTGGGCGTTCGCGGTGAGCTGCGGCATTCTGGCAATTTTCGCCGTATTCGTTTTTCAGCTTTCCTCGGCGGGTAGCCAAACGGCGCGCCTAAGCGAGATGTACACGTACGATTCGAACGATCTCGGCGTGCTGTTGATGATTGGTCTGCCGCTGACGCTGCTTCTACTGTTCGTCGAGCGTGGATTCAAGCGATGGCTGCTGGTGCTCAATCTGATCGGAATTTCGGCGGCCATGGCACGGTCCGGCTCGCGGGGTGGTTTTCTCGGGCTGGTCGCCGTTGCGTTGGCCAGTCTGTTTCTGGTAAACGGCGTCTCGGTTGCGCGGCGCACTTCGCTGCTTGCCGGTGGGATGCTCGCGCTCGCCGTGGCGGCGCCGCCGGGCTATTGGAAGCAGATGGCGACGATCATGACCCCCAAAGCAGATTACAACTACTCGAGCATTGACGGCCGTACCGAGCTCATAAAACGGGGCATTGGCTACATGATCCAGTACCCGGTATTCGGGCTCGGGATCTGGAATTTCGCCAAAGCGGAATGCACCATCTCGCCTAAAGTCGCGTGGCGGCCCCGCAATCAACCGCTGCGCTGTACCGCCCCCCACAATTCTTTCGTACAAGCCGGGACGGAGCTTGGGGTCACCGGACTTGTCGCGTGGGTGTCGCTCCTTCTCGGTCTCATACTTAGTCCGTTGCGTCTTCGGCGCCGCCTGCCGAAATCCTGGCGCACCGGTCTGTATTCCGAGCGTTTCGTTTATTCCGCGGCGAGTTTTTTCCCCGTGGCAATGTGCGGATTTGCCGTGACGTCGTTCTTCGTCAGTTTTGCCTTTGGCGATCCAATTTATCTTATGGCCGCGTTTGTGACGGGCCTCGAGATAGTTGCTCGCACACTCCTCAACGATCAGCACGCTTCGATCGCGGGCGCGGCACTCCCTTCCGCCCCGGCTCGGGGAGGCGCTGGCTGGCGTGTCAGACAGAGCGCGTACCGCTTGCTCGGTGTAGTGCCAAGCTGGAGCAAGGCAGGATAGGAAATGCATTCGCTTCTCAAGCATCCCATTGAGCGCGCTCTCTCGTCGTCGTACGTCGGGTGGGCCACGAGGCGGCGAGTGCGAGGCAAACGCCTCATTCTCGCCTATCATGGCGTCATGCCGGCGGGAGCCGAACCTGCAGGCGAGAGATCATTGTTCGTCCGCGAACGAGATTTCGCCGCGCAACTCGCAATGCTGGCGGAAGTCGCCGACGTGGCAGCGCTAGATCGCATCGACGAAGAAGGGGATGGAAGGCCGCGCGTGGCGATCACCCTCGATGACGCTTATCGCGGCGCAGTCTGTGAGGGTATTGCCGAGCTCGCGAAGCGCGGGCTTCCAGCAACAATCTTCGTCGCGCCCGCAAGAATAGACGGTCACGTGTTCTGGTGGGATGCTCTGTCCGCGAACGACGGCGCCCTGGATCGGGGTGTGCGCGACCACGCACTCAATCACCTGGCAGGCGCCGATGAGCCCGTGCGCGCCTGGGCCGCGCGGACGGCGCTGCCAACATCGGATTCCTTGCCCGCGTACGCGCGCGCCGCAAGTTTAGCCGAGCTGCGCCTGGCTTTAACTCAACCTGGTATCTCTGTGGGATCGCACAGCTGGTCGCACCGGAATCTTTCCAGCCTCTCGATAACTGAGATCGTCACGGAAATCAGTCGGTCTCGCGCATGGTTACGGACGCACTTTCCTCAGCAGTGCGTCGACTGGCTTGCTTATCCGTACGGATTGGCCTCAGTAGCGGCGCAGCAGGCGCTGGCCGACGCGTCATACGTTGGCGCTCTACGCATCAATGGTGGCTGGCATGACGCTGCGCGGGTATCACGGTTCGCTCGACCACGTCTCAATGTTCCGGCGGGACTCACGGTTGCCGGGTTGAAGAGCCGAATACTCGGTGCGGTGCTCGCGTGAGCGCCGTATTCGTGCCGCAGAATACCGAGCCACTCGAAGTTCCGACTTCGAGGAAGCGCTCGCTGCCACGACTTCGCATTGCGATGATGCTCGAGTCAGACGAGCCGGGCGGCGCCGAGATGATGGTGTTTCGGCTCTCGGAGGAGCTGCGGTCTCGCGGCCACGATATCCTCCCCGTCGGGCCCGAGCACGGCGTCGGCTGGCTTGGTGACGTCTTCAGGAGAGCCGGATTCTCGCCTGAGGTCTTTCGGATTCATCGTCCGATCGACCCGAGCTGCGTGAGGGGTCTCGTCCAACTATTTCGGGAATATCGGATCGACGCAGTTCACAGCCACGAGTTCACGATGGCTGTCTATGGTACCGCCGCGACGCGTCTTCTCGGACTCCCGCACGTCATTACCATGCATGGTGGGATTAAGGTGTGCAAAGCCCTGCGGCGGCGTATTGCGCTCCGGTGGGCGATGCGAGCCTCGGATCATGCGGTCATGGTGTCACGCGCGACACAAAACCAGTTCGCAGTTGATCTTGGCGTCAAGCACTCGCAGTTCACCGTTGTCCCGAACGGTGTCCCGGTACGAGAGGGCGATGCCTCCGCCGTTCGCGCGGAATTTGGAATTCGTGAGCAAGAGTGCGTGTTACTGGCAGTCGGAGTGCTTGAGCGCCACAAGGGGCACCGCGTTCTGCTGGAGGCTCTCGCCCGCCTCGATTCGAGTGGGCTTGGCACGCCGTGGAGACTCATCATCGCCGGCGGTGCGGGCGGCGACGAGCATGAATCGATGCTCGCGTACATTCGCGACAACGGATTGAGCGAGCGCGTGCACATCGTGCTGAATCGCAACGACGTTGCTGATCTTCTCGCCCTCGCCGATGTGTTCGTTATGCCGTCACTGTGGGAAGGGTTGCCGATGGCGGTTCTCGAAGCGATGGTTGCTCGTAAAGCGATCGTCGCCTCAAAAATTGCCGGAATTCCCGAGGCCATTGTCGACGGGCGCGAAGGTCTTCTCGTCCCATCCGGTGAATCTGGTCCGCTGGCCGACGCACTTCGCCTCGTGATTACCGATCGAGCGCGTCGCCTGGAGCTCGGCAAAATGGCGGCGGCCCGAGCTCACGAGGAATTTACGGTTGGCGTCATGGCCGACAGGTATGAGCAGCTGTACGAGAGCGCATACATTAAACGGCAGCGCATAGCGCTGCGGGCCTAGGGCGCCCCAACATGATTACGGCTGGTCATTCGGCAGCGCGTCGCCTTCTCGTCATCACGTATCACTTTCCACCCGACGGGACGATCGGAGGTCAGCGATGGGCGGGGCTGAGTAAGTATCTCGTGCGCCTGGGCTGGGAAGTCCACATCGTAACCGCCTCGCCTGCGGGCAGAAATGAGGAGGTTCCCGGCCTGCACCGTCACGTTTGTGCTCGGAGGCGTACTCTTAACGACATCTATCGAGCGAGGATCGCGAGATCGCGCAAAGCCGCGCCTCCTCCCGCAAGTGTTGGCGATGACTCTGGCTATCGAAGAAAATCGCGCGCGGCCGAGGTCCTTTCCACGATTCGTCGCGCGCTGGGGAGCTCGCTCTCCCTGCCAGACCACGGGCGCGGGTGGGTACTGCGTGCCACCGCTGAAGCTCGACGCCTCTTGAAGGACCACGAATTCGACTGCGTCATCTCGAGTGGACCGCCACATTCCGCGCACCTCGCGGGGTTGCTCGCGACATTCGACAGGCAAACCGATTTCTGGATCGACATGCGGGACCCGTGGTCGATCACCCATGAGATGAACACCCCCGAAGACGGTTTTATTCGCGCGGAGCGCAGACTGCTCGCACGATTCGAGGGACTCATTTTTCCGCGTGCGGCGAAAGTCTTCGCTAATACGCGAGAATTCGCGGCAGCGTTGCGGGCTTCACAGCCGAATCTCAAAGTGGCGCACTTCCCGAATGGTATTGATTTGGAGCAGTTGCCCGCACGAGACCCTTCTGCGGTCGACCACGGGTCGATCGCGTACATAGGCACCTTGTACGCCGGTCGCACGCTCACCTCAGTTTTTGCGGCAATGCGGTCGATACTGGAGGTTCAACCAGCCACGGCGGGAGCGCTGAGGTTGACCGTTGCTGGTCCGCTGGAATCTCCGCATCGTGAGCGAATGCACGCGGATATCGAGGCGGCGGGTTTGACATCGGTCGTGAATGTCCTCGGCGTAATTCCTCGTGATCGCGCGCTACAGTTACTGAGTCGCGCTCATCTTGCTCTGGTGCTTGCGCAGGATCAACCATTGTGCGTTCCGGCGAAACTTTACGAGTGTGTCGGACTCGGCGTTCCGACGCTCGTGATCGCGGAGCCGCAAAGCGCCGCGGCGTGTGAAGCACGACGAATTGGCGCGATGACGGCCGACCCCGACGATGTCGGGGCTCTCAGCTCATTGTTCAGCGACATGCTCGCTGGCCGCGTTCCAAAGAAAATCGATCCCGCCCTGCCGATCTCGTACGAGGAGCTGGCGGCCGAAATGGATCGGCTGCTCGGCCAACGCGTGCCGCGGCTACGCCCGCAGACCGACGCCATCAGGAAAGCGCTGCCTCTCCAGCTCTAATGTCGTTCGAGTTCAAACGCGCAGACCCTCGAGCTATACGAGACGAGGTCGTCGATTTTTTCTGGAGTCACCATCGATGGCCGGGTGACACGCGCGAGGACTACCTCCGCATTTGGGATTGGCGTTACAGCGCACTGTCCGAAGGTCCGTCTCTATCATATCTCGCGAGGCTGAAAGAGACGGGTGAAGTCGTCGGACACATTGGTGTGTACCGTCGAAATTTCCGCATTGGCAGCACAGACATCAGTGTCTGCGTGCCAGGGAATCTTTTCGTTCACCCGGATTGGCAGCAGAACATTGTCGGCGTGCGTTTGCTCATGTTTCTGCGATCGCTAATTCAAGGGCGCGAGTTCGATCTGGTCCTTGGATTCGGCAACCAGGTCGCGAACGCGATGTTGCTCCGGCTTGGCTTCCGCGAGCTCGGGGCCATGCACTCGTACGTGGATGTTCGCGATGCGGGCTCTGTCCTGCGACGTCGCAAGCCGGCATTGGCGGTAATTGCTCCTCTCGTGAACGTGGGGTTTGCGGCGCGCCGATTGTTGGCGCGGAGGCGTGCCCGGCCCGACGCCGTATTGAGAGTCAGAAAGCTGGCCGCTGAGCACTTTGTCTCGCTCGATCGGTCCCACTGGGCGCCACCCGCTCGGCTCGTCGCATACGAAAGCAACAGGTTCGTGATCGACCGCTACCTCAATGAGCCGCAGGCCGAACGGCATCTCTACGGCCTTTTCGATCCGCGAACCGACTCACTCGAAGCGTTCATCGTTACAGAGCCGGCGCCTCGAATCAAGATTTGGGATTGCCAGTCCAACCCGGCCACGATCGATTCCGTTTCCGCCATCGAGGCTCTGGCGTCCGCGCTCGATCGCGTGGAGACGGTGCTGGTGCCAACACAGCCTGAATCGCGGCTTGCCAGCGACCTGGTCGGCGCTGGCTTCCTCGACCGAGAAGCGACCGATCCAACTGAGGCAGGCACCTACCTCTCCGTGTATTCACTGCCGGACAATCCTTGTTCGGCGGTATTGAGCGACCCCGCCAATTGGGATATCTGGCTCGGAAGCCGCCACTACTAGACTTGCGATTCGTTGTGGCGAGTCTTCGACGAAACCGTTGCGCCACGATCGGCGGAGTTGGGCTCCATAGCCGATATGACCGCAGCGCGGCCGCTATTGTCGCGCACGCCGTTTGCTTCCGCGTGGTGACAGAATGCTAAATGAGGTCCGCGAGTTGTCAGCTCACCCCGAATTCCTGCCGGGTCACGGTGTACCCGGCCTCGTAAGCGTCATCATCCCCTGCTACAACAGGGCTGACATCGTCAGCGAGACGATCGATAGCGTGCTGGCGCAAAGCCATTCCAATTTCGAGATCATTCTCATCGACGACGGATCTACGGACAACACTCGGGAAGTGATCTCGTCTTACGACGACCGGCGGATAAGGTATTTCTACAAGTTCAACGGCGGACTTTCCGCCGCTCGCAATTCGGGACTGAGCGCAGCTCGGGGCGAGTTTATCGCATTTCTCGATTCGGACGATGTATGGGCGAGCTGGAAGCTGGCCGCACAATTCGAGATTTTTCGCCGACACCCGGAAGTTGGATTGGTCTGGTCCGACATGAGCACGTTCGCTAGCGCCGGCGAGATTCTCGCCGAGAGGCACCTCCGCACTTATTACTCTGCATACGACATCGTCGACTTCGACAGCGCGCACCTGCCTGCTGGAACTCTTTCAGATCTGATCAGCGATGCGCCATCAGCCTTGGCCGACTGCCCGTACTACATCGCCGACGTCTTCCATCACATGTTCAGCGGCAATCTCGTCCATCCGTCGACGGCGATAGTGCGCCGAGAGCGGCTCCGGAAGTCTGGTCCTTTCGAGCCGGAGATCACCGGTCTGGGTGCTGAGGATTACCACTTCTATTTCCGGATTTGTTCGCACGGGGCCGTTGCTTTTCTCGACTCCCCAACGACTTTGTATCGGGTCCATCCCGCGCAGCTCAGTACCTGCAACAGACTCCACGAGGCTCGCGGCAATCTCAACGTCGTCATGCATTGGATCGAGCGGCGGCCGCCGACGCTGCCGCAGCCAGTCATTCGAAGAAGTCTCGCCAATTCACACGCATGGCTTGGCGCCGAGGAGTTGAATGCGGGCAATCCTCGCGCGGCGACTCATCATCTCTGGAAGAGTCTTCGCTTACACATAAAGCAGCCTTCGACACTGCTGCTCTTTTGCGTGAGCTTGCTGCCGTTAGGGTTGGCAGCCATGATGCGTGCGCTGAAGCGGACCGTGGTTATGGCGATAGCCCGCCCGGTCGCTGGTTTGGTGATCATGTTGGTCGATGAGCAGAGTCCGCTGTTCCAGCTGACCAATGTCGTCCAAACCGGGTCGGACCTGGCGTCGAGTTTCTGATGCCGCTGCATCACCTTCTCACACGAACGGCCCTGCTGATCATGGGACTCTGGGCTGGCGGCGGTTTTTTTCTTCTCGGCTACTGCGGGCTCCTCTACAACCGTTACGCCCCAAAGCCCGCCACCCGTGCTGCAACACACGTTGCTGCCGGTATTGCGCCGTATTCGGGAACTCGTGATGACATCATTTTTTCCGTCCGATCGGAGCTCCGGTCCTCGGCGGCACCACGGGATGTGCGCAACGCCCAGGCTTCACAAGCTGCGATCGCGCCCGGGGTACGGGCTGGGACTCCAATCCAGTTCCAGTACGCGGCGACCGCGGGGCTGGTCAGCGTCATTATTCCAACACATGACCGCGCGCGTATAATCGGACGTGCTGTTGAAAGCGCTCTTGCCCAGACCTACACTCATCTCGAGGTGGTCGTTGCGGACGATGGATCCTCTGACAACACCCGCGAGGTTGTAGAAGCATACGGATCACGCGTGATCTATGCGCGTCAGGCGAATGCGGGCGTCTCGGCCGCCCGAAATTTCGGAATGCGGAACGCGCGCGGGGAATTCATCGCCTTCCTCGACTCGGATGATGCATGGCAGCCCTGGAAAATCGAGGCGCAGATCAATGCCTTGACCCGGCATCCCGAAGCAGGTCTTGTGTGGACCGACATGGCCGCGATGGATGAGCGAGACCGGGTTCTCGACCAGCGATACTTACGCACGATGTATTCGGCGTACGAGGACGTGCACATCGAACAGGCTTTGCCGCAGGTTGACGTCCTTGGAGCGCTGAGCACGCGAGCACCGCAGCCATTCTGGTCCGCTGCCGTACGCGAAGGGGATCTCTCGAGTCGGATTCTTCTCGGCAATCTCGTGCACACCTCCACGGTTCTGTTCCGGCGGTCATCGTGTGAACGAACCGGCGGCTTCGACGAAAGTTTCGCGAGGGCAGGGGAGGACTACGAGTTCTACATCCGACTCTGCTCAGCGGGTCCGGTGGTTTTTATCGATGCACCGTCGACGCTGTATCGCATCGGAGTAGCCGATCAGCTGACGAGACCTTCTATGATTCTCGAGATCGCTCGTAACAACCTGCGAGCGATTGAACGGTGGGCGTCGAACGGTACGACCGAGGGCCAGTTACCGCCATCGCTCCTTCGCCGCCGCTTTGCCGAGTCGTTCGCGTGGGTTGGTGAGGCCGAGCTTGACGCAGGCCATCCACTGATTGCAGCTCGCCGCCTTTCGAAAAGCCTTGCACTGATGCCCGGCTTTGACAGGAGAGCCCTGCTCCTCGCTAGTTGCGTGCTTCCCTCCAGACTCCGTGACCGATTGCGCTCGGCGCGGGCCGCGATTCGCGCGAGTGCATCAGGCGGGACAGGCGGTGGATCAGCCGCCTGACAAAGATCCGCTGACCAAATTCCCGGTTTCGCCGTCTTCGCGTCTGCGTGACGTGGTATCCAGCGCTCGCTTCGCACGTATCCTCGAGGGTGCGTCGATCGGGATCGCAATGTGGTGCATTCTCCTCGCGCTACGCCTGCTCCCGGGGTTCACAGCCGATACGCCAGGAGTTTTGCTGTTCGCCGTTCTCGGAGCTGTAGTCAGCGCTACTCCGTTGCGAGCGGCGCTATTGGCGACTGTCGTCGTTGGGGTCGTGCTCATCCTGGTCGTCACTGAGACCTCGATCTCCAACGTGGTTGCCTCGCGATGGCTACGGGAAGATCGCTATCCGAACGCGGCCGTGGATGCCGCGGTCGCGTTGAGTGCGAGCGTAAATCCAAACGGCACGATGAGTAGCGAGGCGCTGGATAACGTGCTCACTGGGCTTGCCCTGGTGAGAGAAGGGAAAGCCAAAACCCTCGTAACCACGACGGTCGATGAGCGATTTCCGGGCGGACTCGTCTCGAGTCGACCCGATCAATCGCGAATCGTCGGTCTCTTTGGTGGCCAGGATAAGTGGCTGTCGACCCCACCGACGCAGTCTACTCGAAATGAAGCCATCAAATCAGCGCAAATCCTACTGACACGCGGAGTTCGACGGATAGCCGTGGTTACAGCGCCGATGCATACCCGCCGTGCGTGTTCCGCGTTCGAGGCTGTCGGCTTCGCGGTGACGTGCGTACCGGCACTGGCGCGGGCTCCAGGAGGCAAAGATCCTGGTCCTTGGCCGGCTGATCGCCTACGGGTGTTCGGCGACTGGGCGTATGAAATCGCGGCAACGTTTGAATACCGGAGCAGGGGCTGGCTCGCCCGATAGCCGCAACAGGAGAGTTGTTGCAACGATGCAACAGCGGCAGGATGGCGGCCGCTCGCGGCCGAAAAAGCCAACGCGTATTTGCCGGCTAACTCCATATCGGCGAGGATGTTATGCCGCGCGTTCCTTGTCTCAGCCGACGGGCTGAAGGCGGCGTCGCAATTGCACTCGGCGGGTCATTAAGCGCTCGGCCAACGCGCCTGCGCTGACCGCTTCGATTGCTCGGTCCCACGTCTCTCGGCGGTCGAGCGGCGACTCTCAAACAAATCCGATTCGATGAAAAATAGCACCGTTATGGAAACCACCCGCCCCGCTGGGCTGCTGCGCGTAGGAATCTTTGGAGCCGGCCAGATGGCGCAGCAACACGCTCGCGCGATTGCCCGACTCGGCGACTTCGCGAAGGTTACGGCGGTGGCCGATCCAAGTCCGGAAGCGCTGGAGCAAATGCAACGGATTGCACCCGGCACAACCACCTTCGCATCGTCCAGCGATCTCTTGCGATCCGCGTCGGTCGATGTAGTCCACATATGCACTCCTCCGAATACCCATGAGTTCCTGGCGGAGGCGGCGCTTGAAGCCGGGTGTCACGTGTACGTCGAGAAGCCGTTTGTCGAGACCGCGACCGCAGCTCGCCGCCTTGCTTCACTGGCCGATGAAATGGGTCTCAAGATTTGCGCTGGACACCAGCTCCTGTACGAGCCGCCGACCCGCCGCGCGCTGGACCTCCTGCCGGCTCTGGGTGAGCTCACGCATGTCGAAAGCTATTTCTCGTTCCGCGCCATGAAGCACAACCCGAGCGGTCGCGCTCCACTGCGCGCTGATTTACAACTGCTCGACATCCTGCCGCACCCCGTGTATTTGCTCCTGGAATTCCTGGAGCGCGCGGGAGAGGGAACTACAGAGCTGGCGGCCGTGGAGGTTGGACCGAGAGGAACCGTACACGCTCTCGTGCGTCGCGGCTCCGTGACGGGAACGCTCGTCGTCACGCTCGAGGGCCGCCCAGTCGAAAGCTATCTGCGATTGGTTGGCACCAACGGATCGGTGTACGCTGATTACGTGCGCAGCACGGTACAGAAAAACATCGGACCCGGAGCGTCGGGGATCGACAAGCTGATTTCGCCATATCGTCTTGCTCGGCAGCTCTTGACGGGAACGACCGCCGCGATGGGCAAGCGCTTTCTCAAAAAGCAGAGGAGCTACCCGGGCTTGGCGGAGATCTTTTCGGCACACTACGACGCCATTCGCCGCGGCGGTCGTGATCCCGTAACGCGGTCCAATCTCGTCGAAACCGTTGCAATCTGTGAGCGAATCGGCGATGCACTCTCTGCTGCCTACCCGCTGCGCCAGTCGCCCAACGCACGAAACGGCTCGTCGCCGGTTGTCGTGACCGGCGGGACGGGCTTTCTCGGGAAGGAAGTTGCGATGGCGCTGCTTGCCGCAGGCGAGGACGTCAGAGTAGTTGCGCGCCGCACACCGCCCGATTGGGAGAGAATTCCGAATGTGGACTACGTTGCGGTAGATATCTCGCAGCCGATCCAGCGTGACGTTCTTGCCGGCGCGAAAGCTCTGATTCACTGTGCCGCCGAGACAGCAGGCGGTTGGGATCAGCACCAGAAGAACTCTCTCGGCGCGACCCAGCAGGTGCTAAAAGCGGCGGCGTCCGCAGGCGTGAGGCGCGTGGTTCATGTAAGCAGCCTGTCGGTGCTCGCGGTACCGCCGCGCGGGCAAAGCATCAGCGAGGACACGACGATCGAGCCGAATTCCCGAAGCGGTGGACCCTACGCATGGGGGAAAATCGAATCCGAGCGTGCTGCGACAGCTTTGGCAGCGGAACTTGGCATCGATCTCCGGATCGTTCGTCCGTCAGCGCTGGTCGACTACCGGCAGTTCGATCCCCCAGGGCTCCTCGGCAAGCGACTCGGAAATATTTTTGTCGCCGTCGGAATGCCGCATCATCAGCTCGGTGTCGTCGACGTCGTTTTCTCGGCCCAAGTTCTGGCCTGGATGGTACGGCACTTTGACCGGGCGCCGCTGGTCCTCAACCTGTTTGAACCGGATTTGCCGACCAAGCGCGAGCTGCTTAGCCGCCTGCGCCGCACTAATCCAGACCTTACGGTCGTTTGGTTACCGCCGGTGGTTCTTTTCCCGTTATCGTGGTTTGCGACCGCCGTCCAGAAGCTGCTGCACCCGCGGCGTCCGGCTATCAGCGTCGCCAAGATCTTTGCCCCATTGCGTTACGACACGTCGCGCAGCGCAGCGCTCGCTCGTGTGATGCGGGCCGAGGCGTCGCAGCCATCGAACGGCGAAGCAAAGTCGGCCTCGACACCCGCTCACGATCGGCGCTCATCGGGGCCGCGGGCGCGTTACGAATCTCAGCTGACAGAAGTTGTCTGATGCGATGCTGCTTTGAACCCACTCAATGACGCAGCTGATATTCGAAGCCGCTTTGCTCAGCGCGGTTCTCCTTCTTTGGCTGCCGCTTCTTTCAGAGCTCCTGTGCCTGGTGACACGCCACACGGGGACGGGTCGCTCGCTTTCGTCGCCAGGCGCCGAACTGCCGAGACTCTTGTTCCTTGTACCCGCCCACGACGAAGAGCTGTTGATCGGTGGATGCGTGCGGTCGTTGCTGGACGTGAAGTTTCCGCGCGACAAGAGGCGCGTGATAGTCATTGCTGATAACTGCTCGGACGCAACAGGTCGAATCGCGCGAGAACAAGGCGCGGAGTGTTTCGAGCGCTCCGACGCCGCTTTTCCTGGAAAACCGCGTGCGATCGCGTGGGCGCTGAGTCAAATCGATCTTCACGAATGGGACGCCTGCGTCGTGGTGGATGCGGACAGCACGGTTGCACCGGAATTCGCGTCGGGAATCGCGGAACTCGCGCCGCTCAACGATATCGTATTCCAGGCAAACTTCGGTGTGCTCAACGAATTCGACGGTTGGCTCACCCGATTGGGTGGGCTCCTGAGCCGCTGCCGATACGACGTCACATATCCTCTGAAACAGTCGGCTGGCTTGAATTGCCCAATCACCGGAAACGGGATGGGATTTGGCGCCAATCTCCTGATTCGCGACGGGTGGCGGTCATTCTCTATTACTGAGGACTCGGAGCTGTACGCGATTTACACCGAGGCGGGCACACCAATTCGTCACGCCAGCAATGCGACTCTTTTTTCTCAGGAAGCTAGCTCGCTCCGGCAGGGAGCGGTTCAGCGACGCCGTTGGCTTGGAGGTCGATTGCGTGTCGTACGGGACTGGGGATGGCGCCTGATCCGCAGCCGCAATATCGGCTGGCACCAGAAAGTGGATGCCTTCGTTGAGCTCGGCCTTTCCAGTCCAGTGCTCCACCTGATCGCCGCCGTCTCGGTTGGCGTCATCGCGTTTGTCGCGCTTCCGACCGTGCGTGCCTGGCCAATTCTCGTTCTCGCTGGTGCGTCTCTCTCTGGTTTGGGAATAACGACGGTGATTGCAGTCTGGCATCATCCTCAACCTTGGAGAACGATCTTCTCGTTCGCGCTTCTTCCGCTTTATGCCGTTTGGCGGCTCGTCGTACTGATCGCGACTATGTTCACGCTGCGCGACAATACCTGGCGCCGGACAGCGCGCACGGCACCGCGCGTTCCGATTATCAACCCTAACTCTTGACCCGCTAACAAAATGTGCGGCGTGGCCGGCTTTTTTTCGCATGGTGATCGGAGCGCGGATGAGATGCAGGGCGTCGCGTCTCGGATGGCCGCCGCTCTGGTTCACCGCGGCCCCGATGATGGCGGGGTTTGGGTAGAGCCAGGGCGGCGGATCGCGCTGTCTTTTCGTCGCCTCTCGATCGTGGATCTCTCGATCGAAGGGCACCAGCCAATGCGTTCCGCGAGCGGTCGATTCACCATTGTTTTCAACGGCGAGGTTTACAACCACCGCGACCTTCGGCGGGAGCTCGAATCAATCGGTTGTGCCTTTCGCGGGCATTCCGACACCGAGGTAATTCTCGCTGCGTTCGAGCGCTGGGGGATCGAGCGTTCCGTTCGTCGCTTCATCGGAATGTTCGCGATCGCAGTTTGGGATGCTGAGCGCGAAGAGCTGTCTCTCATTCGTGATCGACTCGGCATCAAGCCACTCTTCGTATACCAGCGCGCGGGTCTGGTCAGTTTTGGTTCCGAGCTCAAGGCGTTGCTGGCGGGACCGGAATTCGACCGGACACTAGACACAGCGGCGTTGACCGGCTATCTGCGCTATCTGTACGTTCCCGCACCGCACAGCATTTTCAAGTACGCGATCAAGCTTCTCCCCGGTCACATCCTGACCATCGCTGACCCCGCAGCGCCATTGCCTCCCGCGCGATCATTCTGGTCAGCCGAAACCGTCGCCAGGGAAGGCCACGCGGATCAATTCGCCGGCAATGACGCAGAAGCCGTCGCCGAGCTCGAGTCGGTCCTTACCGATGCAGTTCGTCTTCGCATGCAGGCCGATGTTCCGCTCGGAGCGCTGCTCTCCGGCGGAATCGATTCCTCTACTGTCGTCGCGCTCATGCAGGCTTCGGCCGATCGACCAGTGAAGACGTTCACAATTGGATTCGATCAACACGAATTCGATGAAGCCGCTCACGCGCGCGCGATTGCCCTTCACCTTGGGACGGACCATACCGAGTTGCGGTTGTCGGGTGACGATGCTCTGGCGGTTATTCCGCGGCTGGCCGAGATGTTCGACGAGCCACTCGCGGATCCTTCGCAGATTCCGACGTTTCTGGTTTGCGAACTTGCGAGGCGTGAGGTAACCGTAGCTTTGACTGGCGATGGCGGCGACGAGCTTTTTGGAGGCTACAACCGTTACGTCAGCGGCGAGCGTCTGATCACCGAATTTCAGCGTTATCCTACACTGCTGCGCAGATTGTCCGCGTCTGGCGTTACAAGTCTCTCTCCTCGGGCCTGGAATCAGGTGCGCGACATCCTCCGGCCCGTCTTTCCGGTTGCGGGTCGCACCAGACTCCTCGGCGAGAAGCTGCACAAGATTGCAGGACTGCTGCGCGCGGATTCGACGTCTGGGATGTACCGCTCATTGCTGTCGGCATGGCAGGACCCGGAGAATCTCGTAATCGGTGAGCACGTTAATGGGATCCAGCACCCGGCGTTTGGCGGGGACGGTCTTCTCGGCCTCATGGAGCGCATGATGCTCGCCGACCAGCGGTCTTACCTGCCGGACGACCTTCTCGCGAAAGTCGATCGCGCGAGCATGGCCGTAAGTCTCGAAGCTCGCGTGCCGATCCTCGACCATCGTGTGGTTGAATTCTCATGGCGGCTTCCGCGACGCTTGAAAGTGCGCAACGGTCATGGCAAGTGGATCCTCAGACAGATCCTTTACAAGCACGTGCCGCGGGCATTGGTCGACCGCGAGAAAATGGGATTCTCCGTTCCGCTCGCGAAGTGGCTCGCCGGTCCGCTCAAGCATTGGGCAGGAGATCTTCTGCTCTCTGACTCGAGCAACGGGTTTCTTCGGAGTGAAGTCGTCCGTCGCGAGTGGGATCGCTTCCTGAGCGGCGAGACCGAGAATGCCGCGGGCCTATGGGCGTTGGCGATGTTTCGCGCATGGGAGACCCGCTGGCTGCGGCCGACGGAGTCCGCCGCGACCGAGTTCCGCGCGATGGTGCAATGACGATGACGATTGTCGCGCCTCCAGTTGATGCCGCCGCCATCGCGGTAGAGAGAGAGGGACTGGTTATCGGTGGCGCGCCCCATTCAGCGTCGCCCGCGGATTCGGCGACGCTAGATCGCTCGTTCGCCCGCGGTATCGCATGGGTAGGAAGCGTCAAGTGGATCGTGCAGCTGCTCACCTGGGCAACAACAATCGTCGTCGCGAGGATCCTCTCTCCGGCGGACTACGGCCTGCTCGCGATGGCGACTGTGCTACTGTCCTTTATTACGCTGCTCGGCGAATCCGGCATCGGCGTGACCGTGATCACCGTTCGCGAGATCACGGAAGAACAGACTGCGCAAATCAATGGCGCCGCGTTGCTGATGGGTGTTGGCTGTTTCGTCGTCGCTTGTCTTGCCGCCTATCCGGTGGGCGCTTTTTATCACGCCGCCGCGCTTCCACCGGTGATCATGACGATGAGTCTCACGCTCGTCATCTCTGCGTTTCGGGTGGTGCCAGGAGCGCTCCTGCAACGAGACCTTCGCTTTCCGCGTGTCGCCGGCATCGACGCGGGTCAGGGGATGCTGCAAGCAGTGACGACGGTGACGCTCGCGGTCCTTGGGTTCCGCTACTGGTCATTGGTCCTCGGAGCACTGCTTGGCGCGATTGTCGGCACCATTGCCACCGTTTCGGCCCGACCATATCCGCTCAGGCGCCCTCGGTGGGACACGCTCCGGCCAGTGCTGCCGTTCACGCGCAACATGGTTACCGGCCGATTGTTCTGGTACGCGTATCAGAACTCTGATTTCATCGTTGCCGGAAAGCGACTTGGTGCCCTGGCACTCGGCGGCTACAGCTATGCGTGGACTCTCGCCAGCATGCCGGTCGATAAGATCAGCGCGCTCGTGACATCCGTCACGCCGTCGATCTTCTCTGCGGCGCAGCACGACATCCCAAGTCTTCGTCGGTATTTCCTGACCGTTACCGAGGGCCTCGCGGTGTTCGCATTTCCGCTCGCCGTCGGTCTCGCGCTCGTTGCCGGCGATTTTGTCCCGGTGGTCTTCGGACAGAGATGGCTGTTCATGATCGGTCCTCTGCAGGTCCTCGCCTTGTATACGACCGTTCGCACGATCTCACCGATAGCTTCCCAGGTTCTCGTCGTAACGGGCGATACCCGCTTTCTCATGTACATGGGTGGAGTCGGCGCGATCGTCCTTCCGATTGGTTTCTATATCGGCAGTCAGTGGGGAACAATCGGAATCGCGGTGGCGTGGACGATAGCGCACCCGATTGCCGTTTACATTCCGTTGAGCGTCCGGGTGTTTCGCCGATTAGAGCTGCGGCTCGGTAGCTATCTGACGGCGCTCTGGCCTGCAGTTTCAGGTTGTGTGTTGATGGGTTCCGCGGTATGGCTCGCTCGCGTGTCCGCGCCCACGGCATCTGCGTCGGGACTGCGCCTTGCCTTGGAGGTGACGGCTGGCGCCATCGCTTACGCCGCTTGTCTCCTTCTTTTCCATCGCGCTCGGGTTAGCGCGTTTATCGCCCTGTGGCGCCACTAGTCGCCATCGCGGGGGGCGAGAGATACTTTCCGCCGCACTGCGACCAGTACTGATAGTAGATCTGCGCGGCTCTGATCACGTAGCCGACATCGCGCATTCCCAGCCGGTAAATCCAGGTCGCCAAGCGTAGAAAGTGGCGCCCCAGTAGCGCGTCTGGAAAATCCGGAGCACGCAGGATCGAGGACGCCTGTCGGAGTAAATCACGGCGCCGGGCATCGCGCACTCTACCGATAAAGCCTTTCTCCCACTGGTATTCGAGCTCCTTCGGGATTGGAAGCGGGCAGGGCTCGTGACCGGGGTACGCCTGCCACGGCACGGAGAGGACCACTTCCGGAAAACACCGTAGCCAGTCCATGTAGAAACCGTGGCCCAGGCATTCGTCGACTGGAACGGCGATAACGGACGCGACGAAGTCGCTATCGAAAAAGGGCAGATGCAACTCAAGCCGATCCAGATCGATCGACTCGAAATGGGCGGCCAGGTGACGGTGCTGATCGTTCAACATCATCACCAGGTGCAGGCGTCTGCCCGGATCGGCGCAATGGATATCCGCGAACTCCTCCATTAACCCCGTAAGCGGGACGCTCGAGAGCGCTTCGCGCAGCTCCGCTCGAAGCAGCCGGCGAGGGACCTCGCCTCCCCAACCATTCATGTAAAGTTGCATCGCAGCTTCGGGCTGTCCGGCGCGCGCCAGCTCGACCATCTCGCGATTCATGTACACATGTCCGAGCGTGACGCTGCCTCCGTCGCCCGACCAGACGAGGCCTGGCCTTTCGGCGGGCTGAGTGGCGCCCCCGTCCGAAGCGCTCCATGCATCCGCCATGATCTTCGCCGATACCTGCCGACCGAGTTTTCTGGGACGCTCCGTATGGGCTGTGCCGACACTTCGGGCGAACTCGGCGCCAAATACCTGATCCTGGGTGCCAGTCAACGAAAAGTTGAACGTATGAACGTGCAATCTGCGCTGCACCAGCGCGCTCACTATGGCGCGCGAGTCTAATCCTCCACTCAGGAATGCGGCTGTCGTCGAGTCTTGACCGCTGCGCAAAGCAACTGCGTCCGCAAACACATCATACGAGTTGCGCGCAAGCTCTCGAGTCGGTCGGTCCGACGTTCCTACGTCATCCCACCGCCAATACTGCTCTCGAGCGGAGGATTCTCCATCGACTCGCAGCACTTCGGCGGCTTTCAAGAGAGCTACGGAAGCGAATGGCGTCCGATCGCTGAGCGGGTACTCGAGTGAAAACGTCTCAGTAACGCCGCGGACATCCATCACTTTTGGCACTTCACGCAGCTCCTCGAGAATCCGGAGAGCAGTGGCGAAGATCAGGTAGCGCTCACCCAGCCAATAGTAAATCGGCCGAATTCCCAACTTGTCGGTCGCAAGTGTCAGGACACCCGATTCGGATTGGTAGTGAGCGGTGCAGAAAACGCCGCGCGCCCGCTTCAGGATTCGCGAATCATTCCGGCTGAAGGCTTGGTGCAGCTCTTCGAGGTCGACTTTGCGAGTGCGTCCCTTACCATCGTCATGTGCAAGCAGGGGCTCGCCGGCCATGAGAGAAACGCCGTTCGAGTCGATCCGAAAGGCCGGAGAACCGAACGCGCCCACGTCGGCCTTCACCAGAAAGCACCGCGTGTCTCGGAAACTCTGGATTTGCTCGTCGGGCTGGCGAGAGAGAGCCCTTCGAAGTGACTCGCAAACTCCGTCAGGCACACGTTCGCTGCTGTTACGGCTGTAGATGCCGGCCAAGAGAGTCATCGATCTCGACTCAGTTGTGGCTGGCGAGCGCAGCTATCACGCGCTCTCCCGCGTGACCGTCCCATCCCTCGGGGCACGGCACTTTCTCCGGCCGGGAAATGCGTTCAAGTTCGGCGACGATGTCAGCGGGATCTGGCACGAGACGGTTTGTGCCTTCGGTAATCGTGATGGGTCGCTCCGTATTCGGACGTATCGTCAGACAGGGAATTCCGAGCGCCGTAGTTTCCTCCTGGAGGCCTCCGGAGTCCGTCACGACCGCGAACGCGTGTTCGACCAGGTCCAGCATTTCCAGATAACCGACCGGCTCGAGCAGGTGGACGCGATCGAGTTTCAACCCCGCCTCGGCGAGGCGCTGCCGCGTGCGTGGGTGCGCCGGGAACACCACATCTCGCTCGAGGGCAATTTCGCTGAGCACGCTCGCGAGAGCGCCGATCCGTTTTGGATCGTCGACGTTAGACGGTCGGTGCAGGGTAACGACAATCGCTGACCCGTTCACGCCGATCTTTTCACGAAATCGTGTCGCGCGAGCGGCAGGCAGAGAGTAGAACAAGCTGTCGATCATCACATTGCCTACGAACGCGATCTCTTCATCGGGCTCGCCCTCGGCGCGAAGCTGCGCGTCGGCGTCGCGGGACGGTGTAAGAAGCAGATTCGCGAGGCGATCCGTGACTATCCGATTGATCTCCTCCGGCATCGTGCGGTCGAAACTCCTAAGGCCTGCCTCGACGTGTGCGACGCGAATGCCAAGCTTCGATGCAACTATGGCGGCAGCCATCGTCGAGTTGACGTCACCGTAGACGACCACCCAGTCAGGTTTCTCGGCAACAAGAACTGGCTCGAGCCGCTCGATGATGCGGGCGGTTTGCGCAGCATGGGTGTCGGAGCCAACGCCGAGGTTGACGTCGGGTCGCACAATTCCGAGATCGCGAAAAAAAGAATCGGACAACGCGTCGTCGTAGTGTTGGCCGGTGTGTACGACCACTTGATGTACGCCGCGCTCGCGGCCAGCGCGGTGCACCGGCGCGAGCTTCGGGAAATTCGGTCGCGCACCGACTACATGAAGTAACTTCACCCTTCGTTAGCTCCGTCGGAATTAATGCCGGTCACGCCGATACGAGTCCAGCAACCGCTGGTTCGGTAGCCTGATCCGGGAACGTCTTCGCCCGCTTCTCGGGCGCATAGCGGGCTTTCAGCTTTAGAAACGGCCGCTCGACGATATAGTATGATCCGCTCGCCAAAACGACTGTCATAACGACCCCTGCCGCAAACTCGCTCGACTCGCCGAGCAGCGGAAGGTGGCGACCGAATGATGCGCCCCATTGATGATATAGATACATCGGATACGAGATCGCACCGAGATACCGCACCGAGGGCCACTCGAGCCAGCGCCAAACGCGAGTCTTATGAAGCTGCATGAGTTGGGTGATCAACACGGCGACCAGCAAAGCGTCGATCGTAAATCCAAGCGAGTAGTGGTAGGAATGCGGTAGCGCGAGCCTCGAGACCAGCAAGAGAGCAAGCGTAACGAAGGGTGACCATGATCTGCGCGCGACGAACGCAGCTACGCCTATCACGCTGTCGTAATCGATGACAAGGGCGAGCAAGCAGCCGACAGCAAGATTATCGAATCGCGTGTCGAACGCATTGTACAGGTACGAGACATCCGTGCTGGTCGCGAGGGCGAGCCACGATCGCCACACCGCCGCAGCGAGAGCCATCGACGTCACGCCAACCACGAGTGCGCGCCTGCCGCGGGCGGCAAGCACCACAAACACGACTGGCCAGAGCAGGTAAAACTGCTCTTCAACCGCGAGCGACCACGCGTGGGCGATCGAAGTTGTCGGATGGTGGTGGAGCGCGTTGAAGTAATTGACAGTGTATGTAACAGCGTTGGTAAGAAGCGGCTGACTCCATTGTTGTCCGGCACGAGCATCGAGGAAGTAGCTCAGAAAAAGGAACACATAGTACGCGGGGAAAATCCGCATCGTGCGACGAACGTAGAAGCGCGTGATCGACACGTCTCCCGTTTCTTCGCGCTCGCGAAGAAGCAGCCGAGTAATGAGAAATCCACTCAGCACAAAAAAGGCGCTGACGCCGAGATCGCCGGGGACGCCCCGAAGGGGCGAGCTGCCGTGCGCCATTATCACCGTAAACACGGCGACAGCACGCATTCCGTCGAGGGCCGGCAAATGAGAACGCCGGATTACATCGCGAAACGAGGCGCTCGCCTCCCGCGAAGTCGCCCTCTGGCGCGCAGCTGCAATATGGGGGAACGTCAAACGCGGCCCGATAGGACGATTAGGAATAAAGAGTCTGCTCACAGGTTTCTTGCGGGGAGGCCATTCTGAACGCCTGGCTCAACGCTGCCTGCGACGTGGATGCATCGAGTTCGGCGAGTCTGAGTGCAATTGCGACGCCCTAGTCAGATTGCTCCACGCGCAGGTTTTGAGCAGAATGTAAGTCCTTCGCAGCATTAGAGATATGCAGCGGCGGGGACGAACGTGAAGGAGCCCGATGCTGCCCCTCTTCCCGCAAATTTGTCGCTCCGGCGCAACAGGATGAAGACGCCCGGATTCCAGGTGGTCGTCCCTGTCTGGGCTCTGTGACGCCAATCCGGTCTGTGGCGCTCAAACGCTAGGTCATCGTCGCCCAAAAAGCAGAATGCCCGCCTGCACCTCGTCACTCATCGTGACTCGATGCAAGCGGGCAAGCTGTTTTTCGGCCCTAATTCTTACCGCTCAAATAGACGTGGTCCCAGTCCATGGTCATCGTGGCGGGCACAGTGTAGCCGCCCGAGCCACCCCAAATTGTCGTGTAATGGAACAGGTCCCAAGTCGCCGCACCGGACCGCCACTGAACTGTGTAGCTCCCGACGTGAACACCGTCCAGCCACCAATCTACAGAACCATCGTTCGTACCAGCCGTGTTCCCAACCAGTACAACTTCGATCCTGTACCACTGGCCACGCGGGATGCGGGCGCTCGGTACGAGGTTGGGGGTGAGGTCATAAGTACCGTGCGACTGCGTATCCTGCAGAGCGATCTGCGGCGTGATCGGACCCGACGCGTGACACGACGCGTCGAAGTACATCACCGGCCATTGGTTGGCATATGCATAGAACTGCTTGTTCACATTCGAATCGTGGCCATAGAAATTGTCCGACAGCTTGGCCCAAAAAGAGATGTAAACAGTTCTCTTGCTGCTGATCGGCATATCAGAGCCGCCGGGGCCGTTTCCGATGGACGTATAGCCCGTCGGCCACGTCGCCCGAAGGATTCCGGACGGAGACTTCGGTGCAGTAGCATCGGCGATGAAGGCCATATTGGAGCTAAACTGGTCGTCCCATCCCAACTCATTCAGCGCGTTGAATGGGCGATCCGATATCACCGTCATCCCCGACGGCTCGTTGGATGATCCAGGCGGCGGAGGTGGCGGAGGATCCTGGACCGTAAGCGTCGCGCTACCGGTTTGGCCCTCACTCGTTGCGGAGATCTGCGCCGTTCCAACTGCGACAGCGGTGACGAGCCCAGTGCTCGAGACAGTAGCGACTGCCGGAGTGCCCGAGACCCAGGTTATCACGCGTCCGGTCAGCACATTGTTATTGGCGTCAAGTGTGACTGCGGTCGCCTGTGTAGTCTGGCCGGGGTTGCGAGTACTCGCGGCGAGCGTAACGGTGACGGACGCAACGGGCGCTGGTGGCGGAGGAGCCGTGACAGTGAATGTGGCGCTGCCACTCTGACCTTCGCTCGTAGCCGTGATTTGTGCGGTTCCTGCAACCAGCGCGGTTACAAGACCCGATCCGGAAACCGTGGCGACCGTGAGGTTGCCCGAGCTCCAGGTGATAACACGACCCGTCAGCACGTTATTGTTTGCGTCGCGAGTGACTGCGGTCGCCTGAGTGGTCTGGCCCGGAGCACGCGAGCTGGCGGCGAGCGTGACGGTTACAGATGCGACGGGTGCCGGCGGCGGCGGCGGTGAAACGACTGCCAGCGCGGCGCTGCCGCTCTGGCCTTCACTCGTTGCGGTGATCTGCGCAGTGCCAGCGGCAACGGCTGACACCAATCCCAGTCCAGAAACAGTGGCAACATTCGTGTTGCTGGAGGCCCAGCTGATAACGCGGCCCGCGAGGACGTTGTTGTTGGCGTCGCGCGTCGTGGCGTTGGCTTGGGTTGTCTGCCCGATATTGAGCGAGCTTGATACGAGGGCGACTGAGACACTCGCCACTGGTGCGGGCGAAGGTGCCGCGACGGTTAGATCCGCCTGGCCAGTCACGCCTTCGCTCGCGGCGATTATCTCCGCGGTGCCAGGTGCAACCGCCGAGATCATTCCGGTGTTGTCCACGTTCGCGATCGCTGTGCTGGACGTCTGCCAGGTAATCGCGCGGTCCGGCAGCGAATTTCCGCTCGCGTCGCGCGCCGTTGCCGTGCCGCGTGCTGTTTGCCCAACCAGGAGCGACGACGAGGGCAACGCTACTACGACAGAGGCAACGGCGGTTCTTTCGACCGGAAGGGTTGATGTCCCCCCCGAGCTGCACGCAGTGAGACCAACAACAGCGCCGGTCACCGCCAGGAATAAAGTACGCATCGAGACGCGTCCTCCTCGGTAGTGTGTTTCGGCGGCTCGACTGGCGTGGCGCGGTGTATCGCGCTGTAGCCTCGTGGCTTTGCGTCGCCGGCTTTCGCCGGGTTTGCCTTTGTCGCTCACCTCGAGTGAGGCTGGCGATCCTGCCGTTCTATGAAACAAAGGGCTCACGGGATTAGTGAGCTCTTCTCTGTACAGATGGGCGACGATTGCTCAAATGTAGTGTCACAGCTATATGGTTAACCGCGAAGTTGCCCCGCGTTAAGCCCACGCGCCGTGGACGGCGTGATTCACTTGTTTGGCACGGCACTTGGCGCTCTAGTAGCGCGTCGTCGAGCCTTGCTCGGAACAACTCGCTTCGCTCACACGCGTCTTATCGTCTGACGCCACGCAATCTAACCGATCCCGCCACGAAGCAAGCTCGGTGGTGCAATTTTCCGGGGTGGGCATGTCCGCTTCCGCAATCCTTCGAAGGAGCCGAGTGACTTATCCGCGTGTGCTGCACGTTCTTGCTCCCATGCGCGAAGGTGGGCTCGAGCGCGTCGTCTCAATGTTGGCCGTTGGACAAAAGGCTGCGGGAGCACACGTCGCGGCCGTTCTCGAACCCTCCGGCCAGGACAATCATCCATTCGTGAGACGACTCGAAGAAGCCGGCGTGCCGGTTACTCGGATCGTTGTGGGCGGCCGCGGTTATCTAAGGGAGTACCGCTCCCTTCGCGCGCTCATCGCGACGCTGCGACCAACCGTCGTGCACACTCATGGATACCGTTCCGACATAATCTGCGGTGCGGCGGCGCGCGCTCTTCGCGTTCCAACCGTGAGCACCCTCCACGGCTTCACCGGCGGGAGCAGGCGAAATCGCATGTATGAATTCGTGCAGTGCGTCGCACTCAGACGGTTCAACGCTGTCATCGCGGTTTCTGCTCCAATTGTCGATCGCCTTAAGGCGGCCGGAGTTCAAGCCTCGAAGATTCACTACATTCCGAACGGTTTTTCCCCGAGCGCAGAGCGCATGGATGCCGCTGCAGCCCGGCAGAGACTTGGACTTGCAAGCGGCAACCGGATTGCTGGCTGGGTTGGACGACTTTCGCAGGAGAAGGGTGCTGATGTAATGCTGGAAGCTCTCGCTCTCACCGATTCGCGCTGGCGCCTGTCCGTTATCGGCGCCGGTCCCGAATACGAGCACCTGTTGTCCAAGGCGAAGAGTCTCGGAGTTGCGGAGCGAATTACCTGGCACGGCGCGGTGGAAAACGCTGGAGCGTTGCTCACCGCGTTCGACGCGTTCGTACTCAGCTCACGCACCGAGGGCACGCCGATAACGCTGTTCGAGGCAATGGATGCGAAGGTGCCGATAGTCGCCACGAGCGTCGGAGGAGTGCCGGACGTCGTAACGTCAGACCACGCGATTCTTGTTGCTGCCGACCAACCCGCCGCAATCTCTAAAGCGCTGACTGAGATTCAGAGCGACCCAATCCCGGCCGCGCAAAGGAGCGTGCGCGCCCGTGAAAGGCTTCACAATGCATACGGACTTCGTGATTGGCTCGACTCAATCGACGCGGTCTACGCCGGAGCAGCTCTCACCGGTTCGAGCAAAGCGTAGACCTACGATTTCTTCAGTCGCGTACCCAGCCCATTCCGACGCGAAGAAGGGCGGCGCTTCGACTGATAACGTTTGCTACAACCGCCCGCCGCGGATGCGGGTATAACTCCCATTGCTGGCCGACTTCGACCTCGTGCTGCGAAAAGCGCCGTTTGAAATCCGAGATTCCCCCCAGCGGGTCTGCACTGTGAGTGCCGCCGCTCGTTACACCGCCGAAGTCGAACCACCGCGCTCCGCCGCGGCGCGCCCACAAAATCAGATCCCACAACAGAGCGTAGCTCGTCGAGACCTTCATATCGTCTGTGCGAGTAGATCCGGATTCCGAGTACTGCGCGACGTCACCGTGCATGCAACCCCACGCAAAGGCTAATATCGAGTCCGGACTTTCTCCATCTGTTCGCTCCAGTATGGCTATGCGGGAAAGATGCGGCGCCTGTAGTGACAGTTCGATGAGCGATGGCCAGTCGAGATGCCGACGCTCTCCCGTGGTTCGTTGCCGGGTTTGATCGCCGAGCTCCTGAAGCCGCGACGCGATAGCGGTCGATTCGACTGTGCGCATTCTGACGGGGTATCTCGCGATGTTGCGCACTCCCTGCCTCGCATTCTTGTGAAGGCCGGCGAAGAGCGTCTCTTCGCTGGGAGCCAGATCGAGCAGGAGCGTTCGCTCATAACTTCTCGTCGCCGCGACATTCACATAGCCGTGCCGGCGAAGCACGTCCCCGGTTCTTTCTCGTGCGCCGGCACCCATGGCAAACGCATCGATGGTTACGCGCAATACCGAGCCTTCGATTCGCGCGCGAGCGGACAACTGCGCCAGCCCTTCTTCGAGAGAGGACTCGTCGAGTCCCCCCGCGCCGATTCCGAGCCGCTGAATGGAAAGAAGCCGGTGACCGGGCAACGCACGGCTGCGCGTGCTTTCGATCGCGAACCCAGCGCGACACTCGCCATCGGCGGGTCGAATTGCCGCGAAGGTCGATTCCGCTCCTGACTTCGCAGCCGCACGCGCCCAGATTGCTCGATGATAAAGCGGCAGCGAAGTGCCTTTCGAGTCCAGCTTCGCCTCGCACTCCTCCCAAGCCCGTCCGGGTCCTGTTATGAACTCAACCAATCGTCCTCTGAATTATTCAGGCTTGGCGCGGCAAGTGGTGGCGTAACGGTACGCTACCCGATCCGGGCTCGCGCGAATATGATTCTCGCGCGTCGAGCTTTCCGCCGCCGCTGCGCGGGAAGTTAACCGTCAGTAGAAGGAGCAGTCTACATCATCAAGAAATTCCTTCAGTCCGGAATTACGAGCGACGCCGGTCTTCGCCTGCTCCGTCCCCTCCGACCGCGGTGCGCAAGCGTTCTCTTCCTCCATCGATTCGCATTACCGGATCTCGGCGTGGCTGGACACGACCCCGCAGTTTTGCGCGAGCGCCTCGAATACCTCCGTCGTCGCCGTTACCGGCTCATGGACGTCGGAGAACTGCTCGGACATCTCGATCAGGGTACGGCCATCGACGAGAACGCCGTGGTTTTCACCGTAGACGATGGCTACGCCGACTTTCACGCAGTCGCCGCTCCGGTCTTCGCTGCATATGACTGCCCCGTCACGGTCTTTCTGATCACCGACTTCGTGTCAGGGGCACTGTGGAATTGGTTCGACCGTATTCCGTGGATCATCGCGCACTCGACTCTCGACACGGTGACGTTAGACGTGCTGGGTGCGAGGCTCGCGCTAAAGTGGAGTAGCGCGGCCGAGCGCGACTCAGCGAGCGAGGAAATCATCGAGCGATTGAAACAGGTCCCCGACGACGTGAAAGAACGATCGATTCTAGATTTGGCGGTTGCTCTCGAAGTCTCACTTCCGCGAGGCGTGCCAGAGCGAGATCGTGGCATGACCTGGGACCAGGTTCGCGATTGTGCAGGCCGCGGAGTGAGCTTCGGTGCCCACACAGTCACCCATCCAATTCTCTCTCGGGTAAGCGCCGAGCGATCCGATCACGAGATCGGCGAATCATGGCGCCGTGTGGTCGCCGAAACCAGTGCTGCGGTGCCGGTATTTTGCTATCCCAACGGAACGCCAGCCGATTTCTCGGCGAGAGAAAAGGAGAGCGTCGCTCGGGCGGGAATGCGCGGAGCGCTTTCGACCGTCGAGGCTTCATTGCCTGCAAGCTCGATGGGACTCAAACGTGCCGATCGGTTTGCGATTCCGCGCTTCAGTTATCCTGAAGACATCGGTGGATTCGTGCAAATAGTGAGTGGACTAGAGGCAATGAGAGGGCGTGTAAGCCGTTAGTCACGTAGCGCTCTCGCAACAAGTTGCTGCCGTTCTGCGCCAGGCAACAGCGCTCCGCAGAACCGAACCCGTTGTCGAACAACGACTTCGCCCTTGCTAGCCGTCGGCACATGCAATGCCTTCGTACGCCGGCGAGCAAGGCGCGCTGGCTGGCGCCTTTGCTCGCCACCCCTGCTCCGATTCCGGCGCGACACGCGCCTGCGTACCTGGCTCGTCTGACTCCAATCCATTGAAATGTTCGCGTTCGCCGTCGCGGTAGCTGCAACTCCTCTAATCGTCGGCTTGTACGCCTACGTGGGGTACCCGGCGATCCTTTGGCTGATTGTCCGTATGCGGCCAAGCGCCCTCGCCTCTATGGATTTTGGAACGTGGCCAACTGTCACGATCACCGTGCCGGTTTACAACGGGGTCGCGAGTATCAGGACGACGTTGGAGCGGCTAACAGAACTGGATTATCCTAGCGATCGCCTGCAGCTGCTCGTCCTCTCTGACGCTTCAACAGACGGCACAGACGACGTCGTGCGGGAATTCGCATCGCGCGGCGTGGAGTTACTACGCGCTCCGGAGCGAAGTGGGAAGACAGCGGCCGAGAACGCCGCGGTGTCTCGCGCTCGCGGAGAGATAATCGTGAACGTCGACGCGACCGTGGCTGTTCCACGGACGTCGCTCAAATGGTTAGTGCGCGCGTTCAGTGATCCGAGCGTCGGCGTCGCGTCGGGGCGCGACGTGAGCGTCGACCCGGCGCGCCGGGCTGGCACCAGCGCCGAGGCGAGCTACGTCGGGTACGAAATGTGGGTACGCGGCCTCGAGACGCGAGCCGGATCGATTGTCGGCGCCAGTGGCTGCTTTTTCGGAATCCGCCGGAACATTCACGCCGAGCCGTTGCCACCCGAGCTCAGTTGGGATTTCGCGTCCACTCTCGTCGCACGGCAGCGCGGGTATCGCTCCGTGAGTGTCCCCGAAGCTGTCTGCATCGTTCCTCGGACTGGCGAGATCAGGACGGAGTTGAGGCGTAAGGCCCGCACGATGGCGCGCGGACTGAGTACGCTGTTCTATTTTCGGGCGCTGATGAATCCGTTTCGGTATGGCGCCTTCGCGTGGATGTTGATCAGCCACAAGCTCCTTCGGTGGATACCCTACCTGCTCGCTCCGTTTGCGACTCTCGCGTTGGCCGCGCTAGCGCCGCAAACCAAAGTTGCATCGGGCTTTCTCGGTCTGGTCCTGCTCGGTTCGACAACGGGGATTACCGCAATGCGTCGCAAACGGAGCGGCGTCCCAAAAATCTTTGCGCTTGCGGGCTTTGTGATGGCGGCGTTTACCGCCGGCTTCCTCGCCTGGTATGACGCGCTGACCGGTACGCGCACGATCACCTGGAGCCCGACGACCAGGCCAGATGCCTCGGCGGCCTGAAAGACTTCACGCGCACCATTGGGGACTTCTTGTAGCAACTGCGCAACGCAAGCGTGGCGTATTTCGGGCAATCCGTATCATCGCCGGTAGCGTATCTACAACTCATACAACGGCTTACGCTTAGCGGATCAAAGTATGGGAATTGCTCGATGCACTCTCGATCCTCAGCGCTGTCAGGGTACTCGACCGAGATGATCGCGAGCCGTTAGAAAAAAAGACGTTACCTGAATTCACCGACTTACTCGATGATCCAGACAACCAGCGACCAGCATCTCGTAACAGATCCACCCGTTCGCGACGAGAAGAAAAAAGATCGGCAACCGGACGCGGAATCAGAGGTCATCGACTACGGCGTCGTGCAAGCTCACGGCGAGTGCGCTGACCGGTCGTCGAGCCGACGACGGACACCACGGGTCTCCGTGATAGTCGTGTTGTCGGAGAATCATTTCGTTTCGCCGGATTCCCTGGCGCGGGAGCTACGGCAACGCGGTGATCAGGAGGTCGACGTGCTCGTTGCCTGCGCTGGTCAGCCACCCAACCTCAACGCACTGCAAAGATCGGTCGGAGATGCGCAGTTCCTGCTCGCGCCCGCGGGTACGAGCATCGAGGATCTTCGCGAGCTCGCGATGGGTGAAGCGACAGGTGACATCGTGACTCTGCTCAGTGCCGCAATCCTTCACGAGAGCACGGCCAACGGACAGCAGCTCTCCCGGACAAGCTAGAACCACAAATGACAGCAAGACCTATGATCTCTGTGGTCGTTCCTGTTCGCAATGGGACCGCCACACTCGGTCGAAGCCTCAGCGCGATTGTCGCGAGCGACACTCCCAGAGGGGATTTTGAAATTATCGTGGTTGATGATGCGAGCAGCGACGCGTCCGCAACGATAGCGGCACGTTATGCGGATACCGTGGTGCGGTTGCCCGGCCGCGGTTCCGGACCCGCGTACGCGCGCAATCGGGGCGCGGAACTGGCGCGCGGAGACATCATCGCATTCCTCGACGCCGACGTCATGATCCGACGGGATACGCTGGCGCTGACGCTGAAAATCTTTGGCGAGTACCCTGGACTCGACGCGATTTCGGCTACACACGACGCCCAGCCTGCCGCTCCAAATTTTCTCTCCCAGTATTGGAATCTCTTGCTCCACTTTGGTGAGAAGGAGCATGGAGGCCTGGGCGCGAACTTCGCTTCGGGATATGGCGTCATTAGGCGCTCCACGCTCGTCTCGGCCGGCATGTACGATGAATGGCGCTTCAAGACGGCCTGCGTCGAAGGCCTCGAGTTGGGTCAACGTCTGGAGCGGGCGGGTCACGACGTGCTCCTGAGCCCCGATTTGCAGGTCACGCACCTGAGACATTGGGACCTCAGCGCCGTATCACGCGAAGTTTGGAATCGCAGCGTGCTTCTGAGCAGGTCACTTGGATATTCGCGTACGCGGGCGTCTGTACCGAGCGAGGTTGTCTTTACGTTGAGCCGGGCCACGATACCAGCTCTTGCCGTGGTCGCTATCGTCGCGCTTTCAGCGGCCTTTCTGCCCGATCCGCAGTGGCCAGTGAAGGGTGCGCTAGCGTTTGCGGCAATCCTTCTGACGAACTTTCCTCTGCTGCGCTTTTACGCGCGGGAGCGGGGACCTGGTTTTGCGGCCTTGGCAGCCCCGGTCCACTTGCTGTTTCAATCTGTGGGTGCGGCCGGTCTCTGCGTCGGGTGGTTAATGCGTGATGCGGTAGGCGACCCGCTGCCGGACGCAACGACGCAGGCATACGCTGAGGTCGGTTTGGAGACTTGGCCGCCGGTCCCGCGCCAGCGTTAGACTTGGTCCGTCCTCCTACCAGCCTCTGCCGAAAATCACCACCGGCACGGTGCGCGCGATAATCCTCAGGTCTTCCTTCACGCCCTGTCGCTTCAGATACTCCAGATCGTACTGCACCTTTGTGCGGACATCGTCAATGCATCGATCGTACGAATGATTGATCTGTGCCCAGCCGGTGATGCCGGGCTTGGCGCGCTGTCGAAGTGGATACTCCGCGATGTCGCGCGACAGCCGCGAGAAAATCACTGGTCGCTCCGGTCGCGGACCGACGATATTCATGTCGCCGCGAATCACGTTAATGAGCTGCGGCACTTCATCGATTCGGCACTTTCGCATGATGCGCCCCACGGCCGTAATGCGCGGGTCGCCTTCCGTCGCCCATACTGCGCCGCTTCCGCTTTCGGCATCGACATACATCGAGCGGAACTTGTAAATGATGAAGGGCAAGCCGCCGACATCTTGAGCGCGGCGATCATACTGATGGCCTCCCCTTCCGGTGCGTCGCCGATCGATTCCAACCCGCGCTTGCGAGTAGAATATCGGGCCCGGTGAGGTCAGTTTGACCAGCGCGGCAAAGACGAGCATCACCGGACTCGCGACGATAAGGGCAGCGCTGGCCAGCACGACGTTTATTGCGCGGTTTACGCCGTGCGAACGCGATCGCGGCTCTATCCCCCGCGCGTCAGCAACGGTCTGCCTATCATTCTCTCTCACTACCGGGATCGCTTTCGCGATTTCCACGGTATCCGCGAAACGGGTAGCCATAGTTAGTGATGCAGCGTGACGAAAATGAGAGTCACGCTACCGATGACGCCGAGGAGCGGAGCGACGGAGCCGCTCAAGAATTCACGTCGACGGCCGATCACTATTTCATCACCAGCGCTCAAGCCGAACTGGTCCAGCGTCAGACCTCTCGATATCGCCTGCCGCGTCTCGTTGGCGGAGCGGAACTCGAAACTCCCGCGGCGAACCAGCGAACGCTCGACGTCAGCTGTCGCGGTGGGTCCGCCGGCAGCCATAATCACGTCGGTCAGTGGCACGTCGGACGGAAGCGCGAAATAACCCGGGTGCGCGACTTCGCCCAGTACCGCTACGCGTGTAAGTGGGATGACTTCGATCTGTTCAGCCTTCACGTACTTGAGAACCTCGCCAGCCACTTTGTCTTTTACCTCGGAGCGAAGGACACCGACGAGTGACATCGTCGTCTTCCCGGGAAGGTCGAGGAGTCGTCCACCGCGAACTACGAGAGTGTCGGTGTGCGACGCATCGGTGAAAGTCTTGAGGACGATACGGTCGCCGGGCTGGAAATCGCCTTCGGCTAGCCTCTGCCTTATCGCAGCCGCCGCGAGTGCGCTGGTGGCGCCGCGGCCCCCAGATCCTAGCTCCGCGCTTTGCACCGCGGCTGTCAGCTCCGCGCGCGATGTAAGCAGCCCGGGCTGGGTTTGCGCGTCGCTGCGCTCCGTTGAAATCATGATCAGCGCAGCGACTGCCACGTAGGTTGTGACGCTCCGGCGCAGCATAGAATGCCGACGGGGCTCGAGATGATTGTTGTCAGTGTTCATCGTGGATCTCCTGAAAGCGATGGAACGTCACGCTGGGACTGACGTCTCCGATCGACAAATGATTTGCTTCGACTTGCTGGGTACGCGACGTGCGCGATGACAAGAGCTAGGCGCGTAAGACGAGTCCTCCCGGTGTCGCAAGATCCCCGAGCGGCTCCGTCGGACGCGCCCCGGCGTAGTAGTAGTCGCTTCCGTAGTATCGATAAGCTCCGCCGGCGGGCACACCATTGAGGACGGCGCCCAGTATGCGAATGGGCAAACGATCCAGAACCTCCAGCTTGGCCGCGGCGAGCTTTCGATCGGTGACGGCGGGGCGAAGAACGATCAGCATACTACCAGCGGCCGCACCGAGGGCGTACGCGTCCATTCCGGCTACGAGCGGAGGGGAGTCGATGATCACGACGTCAAACTGACGTCGCATCGCAAGAATCAATGCGCCCATCAAGTCGGAAACGAGTAGCTCGGGGGCGCGATTGTTTCTGGCGCCACGCGGGATGAGATACAGGTTTTCGGACGAGGTCGATCGCACGATCGAATCCACGCCGGCAAAGCCGTTGAGATATTCGGTCAGACCCGGAGAGACAGGAGTCTCGAACGTCGTATGCAGGCCGCCGCGGCGAACATCACCGTCGATGAGCAGCGTCCGACTTCCAGCGCCGGCGAACGCCAGCGCGAGGTTTGACGAAACGAGGGATTTTCCGTCGCCAGCAGCTGGGCTCGACACGCCTAGCACCACGGGCACGTCCCCGGGGAAATCGTATCGCAGCGCTAATCGGAGTGTCCGGAACGACTCGACGGCCTGTGACATCGTCTCGATCTGAAACTTGCCGCGCCGGTTCGGCTTGAATCGCGGAACGGTTCCCGCAATCGCCAGCCCGAGCTCGTGTGTCGCCTGCTCGGGATAACGGAATCTCTTGTCCATCCTGTCGTGCAGTAGTGCGATGCCGAGCGAGAGGCCGACGCTTGCCAACACCGCGAGCATCAACATGCGCGGTGCGTCGTTGGAGCTCGGGAAAGGGGGTGGCACTGCGAAGTCGAGGACGCTCAAGTCGGGGGTGGTCTGCGCTTCGGAGAGCGAGACTTCCTCGTAACGCGCCTTGAGGCTGTTGTACAGATTCTCACTTGCCGACACCTGGCGCGCGAGCCGCATCTCTTCGGTCGCGCGCGTAGGAATCGCGCGCAACTCCTGCGATCTCTCGGTGATTCGGCTGCCCAGTTCCGGCTCCCGCGCGCGAAGAGCGTTTAGAACACCCATCGTGATCCGGGGGATAGTCTCTTGCTGAAGGACGCGAATGGCCTCGTTCAGCTGCTTGATACGGGGATTCGCGTCGGTCAGGTACTGCTGCTCCGAGCGAAGCGTTGCCTGACGCGACGAGAGCTCCTCGATTGCGGTGCGGAGCTGAGGGGTGTTGTTGAGGATGGACGGGAGCTGAAGGAAACCCTGAGTGTTCATCGGGCCACCCCTTGCCTCGGCCACCATTCGCTCGAGCGCTACACGCTCGTCGCGCACTTCGTCCAACGCCACCTTCTGTTGAAAAAAGTTGGCCATTATCGGGTCGGTTCCACCGGCGGATCCCGCTGTGGTGGGCGCCGCTCCTGACGGGAGGGTGATGGTATTCACGCGAAATCTTTCGAGCTCGCTTTCCGACGAGCGAAGCTTCTGCTCCGCGACGCCAAGCTGCTCGGCGAGAATTTCCTTGAACTGGAGCAAATGGCCTTTTTTCAGGTCGCCCGACGATGCGACCAGCTGTTCGGCCCACGCATTGACTGTTCGAGCAGTTCGCTGCGGATCGGCGCCGCTGAGGGAAATCTTCAGGAATTGACCGTCTTCAGGAACCGCGACGTGAACCGAGCCGACGAGACCCATCGACACATTCCGGGGTGTTGCAATCGAAAAGGCGAGAGCAAGGCGAGGCGTGAGAAGTCGGGCCGGAGGTTGCCATTTGAAACCGACAGCGCGTCCGATTGAATCGCCAACTGCTCCCTGGTCAACAGTGTTTCCGGTCACTGTCGCGAGCCTGTAACCGCGGCCAGTGGAGTCGACCGAGAGGACGTAGGCTCCTGGCTTGAGCGACTGTGCCGACTCGAACTCGACGAAGAAAACGGAATCGCCGGGCAGCTTGTAATGGACGTTGAGTCTGAGACGTCGCACAACGGGATCGATAATCGCATAACTGCGCAGCAGGTCGACCCACGAAGTGGATGGGAGAAGCTGGCCGGCCCTTATCGGACCGGTTTGTGTGGCACCCGTTGCGTTGATCCAAATCGTCGCCTGCGCGTCATAGACCGGCTTGACGCGTTTCGCCGCGAAGAGGCCAAGCACGGAGCCCGCAGCGGCCAGGATGATGATCAGAAGGGTATGACGCCTCACGGCGTCGACATAGCGTGCCCACGGGATTCCCTCTGGCTCGGCGAAAGGCTCCGGTCTCGGCGGCCCGCCCCATTCTGCGGAGGCGACCGGAGCACTCCTCGGCGGTGTTACCGAGATCTCATACGGAGATGCTTCCGGCGGAAGGCGACGAACGGACATTATCGGTTGTGGCCGTAGTTGGGTCGAACAGATCGGGGGAGCTACGCGACGCGGCTAACGCAATTCGTTGCCCACGTTGATGGCCTTGTCCCACAAAGACTTATCCCACGTTCGCGCCGCACGGTGTTGCAGCAACGCAACGGTCAAGTGGGATACTGCACACATACGAAATAAGGTGACTTCGAGACGAGGGCGCGGTTTTGGCCGCGCCCGTCAGCACGGAGGCTTGATCGCTTCATCCGGTTGCAGGCTTTCCGTAGCATCCGCGCTGTTCCCCGAATCGGAGAGGTCGCGCCGAAAACCGTGGCGCTCGAGGAGCCTGTACAGCGTTGTGCGATCGACGCTGGCCAACCGAGCAGCGCGCGACATGTTACCGGATGCGCGGGCGACCAAACGCGTGACGTAGGTTTTCTCAAAAGTCGCCAGCACCTGCTCCTTCGCCACGTGATAAGCGTCATTAGTCGGCAACGTCGTGAGTGCCGCAGTACCGGCGCTGACGTCGACTTCCTGATCGAGCGGCAGGTGATGGATCTGAATCTTCGAGCCTGGCTGAGCGAGGATCGTTACGTGCTCGACGAAGTTCTGAAGCTCCCGCACGTTCCCTCGCCACGGCCGAGAGCCCAGGAACTCTATCGTATCGTCGCTGAAGGTGGGTACGGCTTCCTTTGCGGGGCGGTGTCTCCCCCAGAAAACGCGAAGGAAATGGTTGGCGAGCTGCGGAATGTCTTCAGGTCTTTCGCGCAGAGGCGGGATCGTGACCTGAACGACGTTCAAACGGTAATAAAGGTCTTCGCGCAGTTGCTTGCTCCGAATCGCGTCGCGAGGATCCCGATTGGTCGCGGAGACGAAGCGCACATCGACCACGGCATCTTCTTCCTCGCTTCCGACGCGCCGAACGATGCCATCCTGCAGGACGCGCAGCATCTTCGCCTGAAGCGCCATCGACATCTCCGTCAGCTCGTCGAGGAAAAGTGTTCCCCCGTCGGCGAGCTCCAGCAGTCCCATCTTTTCGCGATCCGCGCCAGTGAACGCACCTTTCCGGTGTCCGAACATCTCAGATTCCAGTAGCTGCTCTGGAATCGCGGCACAGTTGATCGGGACGAGTCGGCGCTTGGCGCGACGACTGTGCTGATGGATATAACGGGCGACAATTTCCTTTCCGGTGCCGGTTTCGCCGACGATCATTACCGAGGCGTTCGTCGGCGCGGCTTTCCGCGCCAGCTCGGTCGCTGCCTTGAAAGCTGAAGAAGTGCCGAGGAGGATGGCGCCGGCGCTTCCAATGACGCCTGATTCAGGGCCCGAACCTTCCTTTTCGCGGCGCGAATTCACGGTATGGGCGGCGCGGCCGAGCAACAGCTGTAGCTGCGTCCCGGAGTATGGCTTAGACAAATACTCCCATGCACCGATCCGCATTGCCTCAATGCTGGAATCGACGCTCGGGTTGCCGGTCATGAGGACGACGAGGGTGGTGGGCGCGGTGGCCATCACGGCTTTGAGTACGTCGATTCCGGAGACTGGCTCGAGGTACACGTCGACCAACATGATATCGAATCGTGACCGGTGGACCATCTGAATGGCTTCTTCACCGCGGCCGGTTACTTCGACGCTGAATCCCTCACTTCTCAGGACGCTGGCGCAGCCTTCGCGAAGCGTTCGATCGTCGTCCACGATCAGCGCCCGTAATTTTTCGGTGATGGGATTGTACGTTGGGACTGACTCTGGAGTTGCGCGAAAATCCTTACGTGCCAGGGAGCTGGTCATTTAGTGCGTTGCTCGATGCATTGTGGACAAACTTGTCGCGCGAAAGTTCGTGATCGAAGCGACCAAACCTAGTAAAACCCCTCGGTTCGGCCAATAGTCATTTTCGCAAAGGTAACAGGGTTAGTCAGGAGCTCACGGATTTGGTAAAGGCCGCCTATTGCTGAGTAACAGATGTTGTGACGCCCTGAAGGGGGCGGAGCGCTCGTTCACAGCAACAGAAGTGTTGCGACAGCGCAACAACTCGAGGGCGAATTCGGACATTGATCCGGTTGCTGCCTTAACGGCCTGGAGACAGTTTGAAGAGCGGTCCGCGACCGCAAAAACTGCTGGCGACAAGGGTCGTGGCTGGGATAGCTTGTCTTGCTCCAAACCGACCCACGCTCGACACTATTCATGACTACGCCCGACACGAATGAAAAAGAAACGATTCTTCTCGTCGACGACGAACAGTCGGTGCGAGCGATCGTCCTGAAGATTCTTCGCCGAGCGAGGTATAACGTACTCGAAGCGGAGAACGGGGAGGCCGCTCTGCGAATCGCGGCAAGTTATCCCGGTAAGATCGACCTGGTCGTTACCGACATGTTCATGCCCGGCTTGCGGGGACCGGAAGTAGTGCAGAAGATCGCACCGACAAGGCCGGGCCTGCGCGCGCTTTTCATGTCAGGGTATGCTGACCAGGACGCGCGCACCGGCGTGCCTCACGGCGCGAACTTTCTGAACAAGCCTTTTTCCGGGTCTGAACTTGCCGCCGCGGTCGAAGCGGTGCTCAAGGGACCGGCGGTTTCCTAGTCGTTGTCGTTGGAAGAAGCGCGATGATCAGATCGCGACTCCGGCTCTCACCATCAGCTGCTTCAACGCTTCGAGCGGTAAAGCGCCCGATTGACGGGCCACTTCCTTTCCCGCTCTAAATACGATAGTGGTCGGAATTCCGCGAATGTCGAATCCGGATGCTGTGCGCGACGAGTGGTCGGTGTTCAGCTTGCCGACCAGCGCTTTTCCCTGGAGGTGCGCTGCGAGAGCGTCGACGGCGGGCGCCATCATTCGGCAGGGCCCACACCAATCGGCGTAGAAGTCGACGGCGACCGGGACGTCGCTCTCGCTGATCGTGCGAGCGAACGTGTCGTCGTTCAACGGTACGGGACGTTCGAGCAATATCGGCTTAGTACATTTTCCGCATTTTGGACCATCGATCACCTTATCAGCGTTGATGCGGTTCCACGTATCGCAAAATTGACAGCGCACCGTGAGCTTCTGACTCAGCGGCTTAGTCTCAGTTTCCATCCAATCCTCACGAGGCAGTATTCCATCAGTGACGCGGAGCACAACTGCAAAATTCGCCGCAGCTTTGGGTAGGGAAGAATGCTCCCAATTGTGCCGATTCGCCGCCGCGGCAACCCGCATGCAAAAACACGGTGGGCTCGATGAGACCGGAATCAACAGTTGTCGGAGGTCGAGTTACAGCCGGCGGGCGGAAGAAACAACCCAGAGATTTTGCCCGGGATCGAACTGCTGAGCTACAAATTGGTGGATTAAGCCTTCCTAGGCGCGCTCAAGCTCGAATTCGCGCCGATTTTGGGTGACCCGCGTACCCCCGGCTCGTCACACTGTATATAGAACTGCTCTTAATTGGGAAGGTCGGGAGAGCACCTCTCGCGGCCCCTCCTCACATGCAGGTAACGGACATGCAAATCATGTCGAAATATCACAAACATATCTGGCTTGTTCGGCCAGCCTTTAGCATGGTCGAGGTCCTGGTCGTGATCGGGGTCGTCGGCATCCTGGCCACCATGGTCGGTCCAGCGATGTCGCGCATCGTTCGGCACCAGCGCGTCAACCGGTCCGCGACCCTTATTGCCGCCGATCTTCAGAACGCTTTTGCTGTCGCAGCCAGACAGCGTGAGCCCGTTCGGATCCAGGCGGATGCCCCGACCCGAAGCTATCAGTTCATCGACCGCAAGAGCGGCGCGGTGCTACGCATCAGAACGTTCTACGGTGATACGTCGGAGTACAGACTGACATCGCTGGTATTTACTCCGGCCACGCTCGATGTCTTCCCGAGCGGGATTTCGTCGGCGCCGGTAACCATCAGTCTCGCAAACGGCGACTACGCCAAGACAATTACCGCCAGCACGGCGGGCTTCATAAGGGTCTCACACTAATGAGAATATCCATTCGCAGTTCGCGCGAGGGTGCGCTCGAGCAGGCCGGCGCAACGCGCAAGGGATTCGTACTTGTTGAAGTAATCGTCGCGATGGTGTTGCTCGCGGTCGTAGTGTCTTCGCTGGCGGCTCTCGTCTACTCGGTGTCGCAAAGCGGTATCAAAACGACAGGTGACGCGTACAGGAACGGCGTGCTCATGGGGGAAGTGAACCGTCTCGAGGGCCTACCGTACGACTCCATCCACGCTGGAAGCAGTTACGTCACTGTGAGCGGCGGATCCTACCCGCACACACGAACCATCACGGTAACCGAACCGGTTGCAACGGTCATAAAGAACATAAAGGTAGTGATCACGCCAACGAACCCGAAGTACAAGCCGGATACGGTCAACTTCACACGGACCAGAGCGCGCACCTCACACGTCCTGTGCACCGATTGTCCCCAAGGGTAATGCCAATGCGACGCAAAAACACTCGCCGCGCTCGTCGCGGCTTCACGCTGATCGAGCTGCTCGTTGGAATCGTGATCTTTGCCATCGTCGGCACTCTTTTCACGAAACTGCTTTCAGTTCAGGGAAAGTTCTTCGACCGTCAGGGAATGGCCAATGCGGCGCGTAACGTGTCGCGCTCTTCGCTGAACCGCGTTGTATCAGACTTCCGAATGATCGAGGCAACTGGCGGAGTTGCCGCTGCTACGTCAACGTCGCTCACGATTCGAATCCCGTATGCCATCGGCGTCGTATGCAGGAATGCTGTTCTTGGTGGCACGACGTTGAGCCTTCTGCCTGTCGACTCGACCAGCTACGCCAACGCAGGTTTCTACGGCTACGCATGGAGAAACTTTCAGACCGGCGTCTACTCCTATGTCGAGGCCGGCGCGAGCGAAGTCAACGGAGACCCGGCGGAATGCACGGCGGTCAACGTGACGACTGTTACCAAAGGGAAGACCGTATTGATCAAGCCGACCGTCCCCGTTGGCGCCGGACTCGGAACGCCGGTATTCCTGTACTCTAGAATACGCTATGAGTTCAAGGCTTCGACGGCGGTGCCGGGCAAGCTCGGTCTTTACCGCACCACCATTGCACCAAACGGTGCCGAAAGTTCAGAGGAACTGGTGGCGCCGTTCGCCAACACCGCCGGTTGGAAGTTCTTTACTGTCAATGGCGGCTCCGTCGCTCAGGCGGCCCCTCCGGCAAATCTCGCAGACATGCGTGGCCTCGAACTGCATCTCGACGGTATCAGCGAGTACATCGCGCCAGGCATGACATCAAGTGAAAGCGCGCCATTCACAACCGCGGTCTTCTTCAAGAACCGCACAAACTAGCCGAGAGGCTTGATCATATGCCGAACAATTCCGAACGCCGCGGTTTCGCGATTCCAATCGCAATCCTCGTGATTGCAGTTTTAACGATCATGATCGCCGGAGGCTTTTCTCTCGTGAGCGCCGAGCGCAGATCTGTTGCGGACCAGAAATCCCAGGTCTCGGCTTTCAGAATCGCCGAGCAAGGGCTCGAGCTCTTTCTGGTGCGTCGCGACTCGCTGATGGCCGGCTCGCCCACCTACACGAGGGTCCCCGGTGCCAAGGATAGCGTCCGTATTACCATGATCGGTGGCTATGCCGACGTGTCGTTAACGCGCCTTCGCCCGCCAAAAGGCTCTCAGTCCGGATTGTACGTCGTTCGTTCCAGGGGCGTTGAGACCGTCGGCGCTTACGCGGGCACTCCGCAAGGCGTACGCACGGTTGCCCAGTATGCTCTCTGGGAGCCCGCCCCAATGCAGGTTCTGGCTGGATGGACAGCGCTGTCGGGTCTTCAGAAGAACGGTGGCGCCGGTACTCTCGGTGGAATCGATGTTTGCGGCGATTCTGCCGCCGTTGCCGGTGTTGCTGTTCCCGTAAACCCGGGTTACACCGGCAAGACGGTAGCTATCGGTGACCCGCCCGTCGATTCCATTGCCCCCGATTCGGTGGCCATCGATTGGAACGGGATCGTCAACTTGGGACTCATCACACCGACAATTACGATTCCCGGTGGAACCTGGCCGACCGCGGCATTGGAAGCTGCATACGCGGACTCCAATTCGACCTACTATCCGATTATTCGAATAAATGCGCCGGATTTCGCGCTTCCTTCGTCAGGAAAGGGCATGATCATCGCCACCGGCAGCGTATCACTCAACGGTTCGACTGGCTGGAAGGGTGTGCTGATGGTCGGAAACGACATCACGTCGAACGGCAACAACGCAGTCGAGGGCGCAACCGTGAGCGGACTCAACGTGAAGCTGGGAACGTACGTGCCCTCTTCGACTGCGAACGGTACCAAGAGTTACAACTACAACTCGTGTGAGGTCGCGAAGTCCACGACCACGATGGGGGCTCTTGTCACCCTGCGTAACACCTGGGTCGACAACTGGGTGGAGTACTAATGCCCAGCGGCTCTCGCCCGTCGAAGCGTGGCCGCCGCGGATTCGTAATCGGCGAGCTGCTAATCGCGCTCCTTTTGCTTGCGGTTGCGGTTTCTTCATTGGCAGCACTGATGTATTCGGTCTCCCGCCGACCTGGGTCGAGCGCGGAGACCGAGTGCGTTGCCAGCGATGCGGCGCGCGGTAAATGCGTTCCGTCCAAAACAACTACAGACGCTGCTTCCAAGCTTCTTCGATCAGGGTGCGCGACTCAGTCGGGCTCCGCGCAGCGCACGTGCAAGGACACAGTCCAAGGCACCGATAGCGCCGGCCAGCCGATCGTAAGGGCCCGCACCGATTCCGTATCGATGGCCCTCCTCGCCAAAAGGCAAAAGTCTCGGTCGGAGCGGCCTAACCGCGGCTTCATCCGTTAGCCCAACACAACTGTTTGGGCGTGGTTTAACCGCGCGCCAATTGGTCGGTTCGTATAGGTTATGGGGCTGCAGCGGCGCTGGACACCGATGCATGACTTTTTAGTGAAATGGATGTGACGCCTCAGTCATAACCCCTAGTCAATATAGTTACAGCAGAGCTAAACCCGTCGAATGCCGGATAAGGCTCTGAGAGCGTTGTTACCTCCTCCTTCGGAGATCGAGCTTGACGCGTGTCGTCGGGCGACCGGGGGGGCATCACCACGAGGACCTGCTCAAAATGTTGATAGAAAATCGCCGACGCGGCTTTACGCTGCTCGAAGTAATTATCGTCCTCGCCCTGTTGGCGGTAATCGCCGCGATGGGAGCACCCAAGCTCTCCGCCGAGTTACGCCGCCGCACTACTCAAACGGCGGTGGACCAGTTCGCAACCGCCCATTCGCTTGCCCGCGCCACAGCCGTTCGCTACGGGCGCGTCGCACAGCTCCACATTGACGCCTCGACAACGCGCTTCTGGGTCGACGTAGACACCAGTGCGAACGGCGCCGGTCAACGCGCCACCGTATGGTACGTACGCAACCTGGCGCAGTCGGGTCTCGTGATGAGCAGCAATCGCGGTCTCCTATGCTTCGATGCGCGAGGGTTACCGCTGGTTCTGGGGGCGTGCGAGTCTGGCGACGCCAGGGTGATCTTCACCGCGATCGACAAGGCTGACACGGTGAACACGGCGGCGCTTGGGAAGGTGCTGCGATGAACCCGTCAAATCAGTCGGCGGCGAGGAGCGGATTCTCCCTCGTCGAGGTTCTCATCGCGATGTCGTTGCTGACGATCGTCATGATGGGTCTCGGCGGCGCCGCGACCCTGGGTCTCGCCCAAATGGGGAAGGCAAGACAAGATCTGCAGTATTCAGCGGACGTACAGCAGATAACAGACAGCCTGGTCGCTAAGGGATCTTGTACGTCGAGCGGGGGGCTGACGTGGACTCTGGCATGCGGCAACAACGTTGCCAGCGGCTCGGCGACAATCCGCGGCCGCTCAGTTTCCTGGACAGTTACGAACGTCAACGCCAAATCACAAAAGGTCGCAATCGTCGTTCAGCGGCGAGGCCAGGCGAACGCGACCATGATATACCCGGACACCGTCACGCTGTACCTGTCCGACACAAAAGTTCAATGATCGCGCGTCGGCAGTTCGTTGCCACCCGCGACCGACGCGGCTTCACGATGATCGAGCTCATCGTCGCCTTCGTCGTTGGGCTGATCGTGTTGGGCGGCGTCGTCCAGATGATGATCGTGCAGGGTCGCGGCTATCGGAAACAACGCGAGCAGGTCGACGTTCGTGAAACCGCGCGCGAAGCGGCTGCGCTCTTGTCGTGGGATCTGCGACAGGCCGCCATGGCGGGCAGCTCTTTCGCGGTGATGGGTGCCAACAGCGTCACGATTCGCTCCCCGCGCGGGCTGGGTACTATCTGCGCGAAGCACGCCTTGCTCGCGCGCTATGGCCTCTGGAAAACCGCCGGAAACATTCTCGCGACTGTCGACGATACCGCTCTGGTCTACCAGATCGGAAAGGGTGGCTGGAATAAGCTCAAGATCACCGCAGTAGGAACACCGGTGGCTATGGGTGTGCTTGCGTGCGCGTGGCCAGGTGCCCGCCCGCCGGATCTGGTGGTGGAATTCGCGGCCCCCAACATAACAGACACGTCTTACATCAAGGTCGGCGCTCCGTTCCGGAACTTTCGTAGAGTCGAGTACGCCGAGTATCAGCTGAACAACCGCTGGTGGCTTGGGAGAAAAGTCGGTGCCGCCGCGTCGTATGAGCAGCTCACCGGTCCACTCCTGGCGCCGGCTTCGAACGGCTTGGCGTTTACGTACTACGACACTCTCGGCGTTGTAACGGTGAACCCGGCCGCGGTCGGCAGCGTCGCGTTTACGTTACGCACCGAGAGTTACAAGAACGCGACAACCGGTTCGACCTTCACCTACCAGCACGACTCGGTGACGACGAAAGTCGCCGTCCGCCGTTAAAGCTTTGTCACGTCCACGAGTTCACGACACGATTGAGGTCATAATGAGCGCCGATAAATCCACATTGGGTTCGAGCAGCAATCGCGACGGTTTCGTTTTGCCGACGGTCGTATTCGCTATTGCGATAATGAGCGTCATCGTGGTGGCGATGCTCAGCACCGCTTCCGATGAGCGCCGGACGTCGCGCGCAGTACGCGAGTCGACGCTTGCCGTATACACGGCGGAAGCGGGATTGCGTCAGACCTACGGTGCGTGGCCCTCTGCGCCGGTCACCGCTATGAATCCAGGCGACAGCCTCGACCTCGGGTGGCAAACGCTGCCGAACAACGAGAAGTACCGCGCGGTCATTCATCGTGTCGACAACGGCGGTCTTCAGGAATACAACGTCGTGGTGCAGGGCAGGCGCACCGGGCTGAATGGTGGCATGAGCACGGTCCTCGGAGTTGTCGGCGGGGTGCCGCTTTTCAGCAGAGCCGTATTCGGTCAATCAAACGTCTGGATCCAAAACCCAACGCTCGACTCGTTTGACTCCGGGGTCTCCGATTACAACGCTTTGACGGCGGGCAACGGGGCTGACGTGTTCTCGAACGGTGCCATGACCCTGCAAAAGACCACGATCAAAGGCAACGTCGGCGCCGCCGGAACAATTACCCTCAACAATAACCCCGTCGTTACCGGTACGACCACGCAGAATGCGCCCGCCGAAGCGCCGTACGACACCCCAGCGTGCCCGGGCGGCGGCTACTCACCGGTGACGCCGGAATTGGCAGCGGTGGGTTACACCGGAAATGGTGTGCTGAGTCTGGCATCCGGGCAGACGCTCAACCTAACCGCGGGGAAGCAGTACTTCTTCAGGTCAGTAGTGATGACCGGTACTTCGAAATTGGCGCTTCCCGCAGGTGGCCCGGTCAACGTCGCGATCCAGGACTCCATTTTCATGGCTGGCGGATCCCTCGCGAACACGTCACATAAGGCGACTGATTTGTCGTTCGCGGCGTGTGGAACTCC
>WNGC01000075.1_pt1 | contig 53200 bp, 45 predicted proteins | sample 5400051 | NCBI WGS metagenome assembly WNGC01 (sample SAMN13153368, study PRJNA577476) | soil metagenome | isolation source: 20 cm soil or saprolite under grassland replicate 2 | place: USA:California | collected 2016-06-15
TGGGCCGTCTGGGTCGCGAGGAGGATCGAGCGCTTCGGATGACGATCGGCGAGGGAGCCGCCCCAAATCGAGGACAACATCATTGGACCGGATCCGATGGCTGCGACAACACCCAGAAGCAGCTTTGAATTCGTAATTTGATAGACAAACCAACTCATCGCGGTTTGTTGCATCCAAGTGCCAACCAGCGAGACGAGTTGGCCCCAAAAAAACAGCCGGTAATTGCGATGCCGCAGCGCGCGAAACGTATGTCGCCAGCTGATACTACCAACGGGCACGCGCCGTGGCCGCCCGCTGACGTCTTCTGGCACGCGAGCAGTTTCCGTGTTCGCCGTCGGCATCACTCATGATGCTGGCAAGATCAGCAATTGCAAAACCAAGCGTGGTTATGTTGCAGCGGCGTTCGCCGCCGCGAACGCCGAATCCAAAATAGGTGATTGGCACAAGCACCCCTACAACTGTCTCGATGTGCTAGCTTCACGGGCATGGAAAGCACGGAGGCCATTTTGCTCCGCAAACGAAAGTTCAGCGACACCAGCTTGATCGTCTCCTGGTGCACGGAGTCGTTCGGTTGCATTCAAACAATCGCAAAGGGCGCGCGCCGCCCTAAAAGTCCGTTTACGGGAAAGCTGGATTTGTTTTTTGAAGCTGAAATTTCCGTTGTGCGGAGCAGGAAGTCGGATCTGCATACGCTCACTGAGGTTATGCTAAAAAATCCGTTTGCCGGGATTCGCAGCAAGTATCTGCGTACGCAGAGCGCGGCGTATTTTGTGGAGCTAATCGAGATTTGCACGGAGCGGGATCATCGGGAGCCTGAATTGTTTGCGCTATTGCATCGGGCTTTCGGGTACCTCGATGCAAACGATCCGACGCCCCGCGCGGTCTCGCATTTCGAGACAGAGCTCGCGCGGATTGCCGGCGTGCACGACGAGAAAAAATTGAAAGCCGACCCGGCATTTGCGCTTGGAAATTTATTCGGCCGACTGCCGCTTTCCCGTACGCCGCTGTTGAAAACGCTGGCAACGGAGGAGAAAACCCGGAACAGTTCCAAATGAAACAACGAAATCTTATTGCTGCGGTCTTAATCGTTGGCCTGAGCCGTGCCGCATTGGCGAACGAAACGTACAGATTCGATCCATCAGGCTCGACGATCAGTTTCAGCGTGCATCAATTCCTGGGGACCACTCATGGAAAATTCACGAAATTCAATGGCAGGATCGACGTCAATCGTGGACATCCGGAGAATTCCTCAGTTACGGCGCAGATCGACGTGCGTAGCATCGACACCCAGATCAAAAAACGAGACGATCACCTGCGCAGCGCGGAATTCTTTAATGTAGAAAAATTCCCTCAGATGAGATTCAAGAGCCGAAGTGTAAAACAGACTGGACCGCAAAGCGGCGACATTCTCGGCGATCTCACCATCCACGGCGTAACCAAGCCTATCACCCTTCACGTAAAATTACTTACGCCACTCGACGAAACGAACCGGACGCGCTGGGCCGTGACGACCGAGCCGATCGCTCGACGCGACTTCAATTTGATGTTTGCGCCGGCCGCCGAGAGCGTCTCGGGTATCAGCCAAACGGTTGCGATTAACATTGAGATCGAGGCGAAGCGCGCAGAGTGAACCTGCGCGTGACGTCAAAGATGGTCATCCTGAGCGAAGCGCAGCGAAGTCGAAGGATCCCGGAGAAATATTTCCGGTTTTGCTACGGGATTCCTCGACTCTGCTCGGAATGACAAGCTATGCAGATCATTCCCCTCGGAGATTCGGCGCTGATCGTTCGCGTCCGCGACCGATTCGACGATGCGCCTGAGGAAACATTGGACACGGTTCTTCGGGCATTTCAGCAGCTTCGAGGCGCAAACATCCCCGGAGTTATCGAGCTTGCACCGGCTTACACAAGCGTCGCCGTTTTTTTCGACCCAGTTGCTGTCGCCAGAGCTACTGAAACGCCGGACAAGATGTTCGAGTGGTTGGCGACGCGTATTCGTGGAGTTGTAGCCGCGGGTGCTGAGCGCGGCAGGCATCGCAGCGGTGCATCGCCGGTTGTACGTTTGCTCAAAATTCCAGTCTGTTACGACCGAGAGTTCGCACTCGACATTGATGACGTTGCCCGATGCGCGAAGACATCTCCGAGCGAAGTCGTCCGTCTTCACAGCGCGGCTGAGTATCGTGTCGCCTGCATAGGATTTGTTCCCGGATTTCCATTTCTGACTGGTCTTCCGAAGGAGCTGGCTACTCCGCGCCGGGAAGTTCCGCGGAAAGAAATTCCGCTCGGTTCTGTCGGGATTGGTGGGGCTCAAACGGGAATTTATCCGCTGCGTTCGCCCGGCGGCTGGAACCTCATCGGTCGCACGCCATTGCGCTTGTTCGATTCTCAGAAAAATCCGCCCGCACTTTTGCGCGCGGGCGACCGCGTACGATTCCGGAAAATCACTCGCGATGAATTTGAAGTTGTCATCCACGAACCGTCATCCCGAGCGCAGTCGAGGGTTCCCGTGGCTATACCCTCCGTTGGGCACGGGGATTCCTCCACTTCGGTCGGAATGACAGCAACTACCCAGCGCGCGGGATTTGTCACCAGCGTGCAGGATCTTGGCCGCACGGGTTTTCGCGAGTTTGGTGTTTCGTCAGGCGGCGCGCTGAACTCGTTCGGGTTGCGGGTGGCGAATCTACTGGTTGGCAATCATGAAGGCGCGGCCGGACTCGAAATTACTTTAGGTGGTCTGCAATTGCGCTTTGAGGACGAACGTATCGTCGCGTGGTGCGGTGGCGAATTCGATGTGTCCATCGGATCGACGCAATTGCCGCCCGGTCACGCAGGACATGTGCAAGCCGGAGAACGATTGAAATTCGGGCGGCCTCAAATTGGTTGCCGTGCCTGGTTAGCGGTCTCTGGTGGAATTGATGTGCCCGCTGTTCTGGGAAGTCAGTCCACAGATTTGCGCGCGCAGTTCGGCGGATTTGGAGGGCGCACATTGCGTGATGGAGATGAGCTTCATTTGGGGACAAGGCCGGGGTCATCGCCTCCGGCTACAGGAATTTCCACGTGGACTGCGCCGCACGATTGGGTGAGTCCGGCAATGCCCAAACCGATCTTACGTTTCGTTCGTGGCGTCGATTGGGACCGCTTCAACACTTCAACGCTTCGACGCCTAACGACTGAAGCATTCACTGTTTCACCAGATTCCGATCGCATGGGCGTGCGTCTTGAGGGTCCAGAACTGAAACGAACTGATGAGAGCGATCTAATCTCCGAAGCAGTAGCGCCGGGGACAATCCAGGTTCCGCCGAACGGAAAACCGATTCTGCTTTTGGGAGATTGCCAAACGATCGGTGGTTATCCGAAAATAGCTCACGTGATTACTGTCGATCTCGGCATTGCAGCACAACTTCGTGCTGGTGATCACGTCCGTTTTTCCGAAGTGGCGCTTACCGATGCGCATCGACTCTTGCTTGAACGCGAACGAGAATTCGAGCGTTTCCGCATTGGCCTCAGTCTCCAACACACATGAAATTATCCGTCGATATCAACGCGGACCTCGGCGAGGGCTCAGGTCACGATGAAGAATTGTTCGAGCTTATCAGCTCGGCAAATATCGCGACCGGATTTCACGCAGGCGATTCTGATTCGATGCACGCCGCAATTACGACCGCAAAGAAACACGGAGTCGCCGTCGGAGCGCATCCAAGTTTTTTCGATCGCGAGAATTTCGGACGTAAAGAATTGAAGATAAGTACTCCGGAAATATTCGACGCCGTCGCTTATCAACTCGGCGTTTTTCAAGCGATTGCTTCCGCCGTGGGCGTGCAACCGAACCACGTCAAACCGCACGGCGCCCTTTACAACATGGCCGTGCGCGACCAGGAACTGGCCGATTCTATCGCGCGTGCCATCGAATCGGTCGATCCACAACTAATTCTGTTTGCGCCAGACAAGAGCGAACTGGCCCGCGCAGGCGACGCGCATGGCTTGCAAATCGCACGCGAAATTTTCGCCGACCGCAATTACCTGAATGATGGATGGCTGGTTCCACGGACCCGACCGGATGCATTGCTTCGTGATCCAAATGAAGCTGCTCAGCGTGTCCTGCGGATGTTACGTGAAGGCAAAGTGCGCTCGGTGGAAGGCGGCGACGTCGATGTGCGCGGCGAAACAATTTGCGTTCACGGCGACACACCGGGCGCTGTTGAGTTCGCGCGTGAATTGCGATCGCAGCTTGACCACGAAGGCGTAAAAATCAGGGCGCCACAAAGAGAATGACGAAATCCGAATGACGAATGACGAAGGAAATCCGAATGACGAAATCCGAAACGATTCCACGCACCTTCTACAAGAGTTCGTCATTTATGCTTCGTCATTAATTAGTCATTCGTCATTCGGGCTTCGTCATTTATGAGGAGCAAGACTGCGAACCATCGGTCATCCTCCGGTCTGGTTCGCGCGCTTGGGCCGATCGACGCCACGATGATTGTGATGGGGTCGATGATCGGCTCGGGGATTTTTATCACATCAGCAGAATCGTCGCGGCTGAGTGGCGCGCCAGGCTGGTTGCTACTCGCGTGGGCCGTTGCCGGCTTGCTAACGATTACTGGCGCTCTTTGTTGCTCGGAGCTCGCGACAATGATGCCCCGCGCCGGCGGCGTTTATGTTTTTTTGCGCGAAGCATATGGGAAACCCATCGGATTCCTGTATGGCTGGACTTTGTTTCTGGTAATTCAAACAGGGACCATCGCCGCGGTGGCGATTGCGTTCGCGAAATTTCTCGGCGTTTTTGTCGCCGCAATTTCGCCGGAAAATTATCTGGTCGTCCCAATTTCATTCGGCAGCTACGCAGTCAGCCTTTCCAGCGAACAATTGGTCGCGATTGGCTTGATCGTATTGCTCACTTGGACGAACACGCGCGGGCTTGAAGTGGGAAAAATTGTGCAAAACACATTCACGTTCGCGAAAACGGCTGCGCTCGCCGCGGTTATTGTAATTGGCCTGTCGTTAGGCTGGAGCGCTGGCTGCGCTGCGTTGCATTCAGCCTGGTGGAATTCGTGGGTAAACGGCTGGAGCCCGCAAGTCGCCCAGCCGGGTTTTACAATTGTCGGCGGCCTTGCTCTCGCGCTGCTATTTGGAAAGTCAATGGTCGGCCCGTTGTTCGCGCAAACCGCATGGACAAATGTCACGTTCATTGGCAGCGAAGTGCGCGACCCGGGAAAGAACCTTGTGCGCGCGTTGGTGGCTGGCTGCGGGATCGTGGTCGTTCTGTATCTGCTGGCCAATCTCGCGTACGTCGCTGTGCTGCCGCTCCCGGAAATCGAGCACGCGCCTCATAATCGCGTCGCCGTCGCCATGATGAATGCCATTTTCGGGCGGCCCGGCGCCCTGTGCATGGCAGCAGCGATCATGATTTCCACCTTTGGTTGCAACAACGGCCTGATTCTTGCCGGAGCTCGGGTTTACTATGCGATGGCACGCGACCGGCTGTTCTTCAAAAAAATTGGGACAACCAATCGCTTTCATGTTCCAGCAGCTGCATTGGTAGCGCAGGGAATCTGGACCGCGCTCCTGACCCTTCCGCGAACAGTGACACGTGACCCAGCGGCACCACGGGTCGTTTATGGAAATGTTTATAACCAATTGCTCGAATACATCGTCTCAGCGGATTTGCTTTTTTACCTTCTCATGGTCGTCGCCGTAATGATTTTGCGACGGACGAAACCCGAAGCAGAGCGCCCATACCGCACCTGGGGTTATCCGATCGTGCCGGTGATCTCGATCGTGCTTGCTGGATTGCTGGTTGTGGATCTCGGTTTCCTCGCGCCCGCAACTTCAGGAATCGGGATTCTCATCGTCTTGACCGGAGTGCCGGCGTACTTCTTCTGGCGGAAAGCTTCCGATTAACACCCTGCTTTAGCTGGGTGTTATGCTAGCTATGACTCCGCTAACCGTTTTAACGGTTTGTTCTCGATAAAACCGCTAAAGCGGTTTGATTCCAAGCTCCTGAAACCATCTCGCTAAAGCGAGGTGTTAGTAAGAACACATAAGTTTGGCTGACAGGCCCCCGTCAACTGCTCCTTCGTGAAATCGGGGACAGAACCGCGACGTGTGTCAGATGCGAAACTTATTTGTATGCCTGCAAAATCAAAGAAACAGCAAATGGCCGCTGGGGCCGCGCTTTCGGCTAAGCGCGGTAAACGTTCCAAGTCGTCACTCAAAGGTGCTTCGCGAGGGATGTACAAATCGATGAGCAAAGCAGAGCTCCGCAAAATGGCCAAGACCAAGCGCAAAGGAAAACCGACAAAGAAGAAGCGGCGTTAAAAATCTGCCGAAGCTTTCGAGACGGCCACAACGCTCAGTCCTTTTGCATTATGTCCATCACGTCTTTCAATGGTTGCGCGCTTACCTTGCTTGTCCCTGTAAACGGGTGATCCAAGACATAGATCAAAAACAAAATCATCGTAATCGTTACCGTAAGCGACGCCGCAATCAGATATTGCGCCCTAATGTTCTTCATTCCGAAGAAGTAGGTGTACGAAATACTGATCACGCTGCCAACAAGTAGGACCAACCAGACAACGGGTGGCACGGTGTCGTTCCCCGCAAATATTCTGAGTCGACGATACTGAGCTAGGTCATTTAACCGCTTTAATGCTTCGGCGTAGATCTCGCTGTTGGGAACCGATTTCTCATCGACCTGATAGAATACCGTTAGAAGCTTTTCCATTGCTGGAGTGGAATGGAGGCCTACCTCGCCCTGTGACATTCTCTTCAGTTCATCGTTATACACCGAAGTGACATATTCCATTAGTGTTTGCCGTATCGTTTCACCCGCCGGGTTGGGGAATACGCTTGTAATGTGAAAAATGTCAGCGACCTCATTTGCTTCCAGTTGGAGGTTCTTCGTGGCGTCGTCGTACCCACTCCACGTAACAAAAACCACAAACGCGAGCAGCACACCGTAAAACAGTCCGAAGGCATTGAAGATAATTGCTGCTACCTCGTGGTTCTCCTTTAGCACATCCGCGGAATACCTTCTTCGCACCAGATAAAGACCTGCCAGGGCGAACGAGGTCGTAATCGCCGAGACGACGAAAAACGAAATCGGCGGCGGTAAGTTAAGTAAGAATTGCACAGCCCGGCGTAACTTCTCGCCAGAAAATTAATAAATTGTCGAGAGAAAAGAATCGATTTTACGCGAAGAGTCGCGGGGAAACAGCCCTAGCACGCGCAAAGAATTTCGCGGCGGTTTGAAGCGACTTCCGGCGGTTTTGCTGCTTCACGCGACAACCGTCAGTGGGCAGCCAGCGCGCGAAAGACGCGCAGTTCGTCATAGTCGTAATTGCAGTGAAGCAGTGATCTTACATCTGCAAGCTTGCCATCAGCGACATTCCGAAATGCTGACGCGATTTCCTCGCGTTGCGCCGCAGTGAAGAACCGATCAAGTTCGAGTGATTCGCCCGATTTGATCGCGGCTTCCAGATGATCGTAAATGGTGCTCCGCGTAAATCCGCGCGCACGACAAATATCCTCTACGGATTCGCCGTCCCGAAAACGGCGTAGCGTTTCTCTCTGGCTGTCGTTCAGACGGCTACGGCGCGACCGGCGCAAAGGCTCCGGAGTGTTGGAAAATGTCCGGCGTGGGTTCGCAGCGAGATAATTTTTGATTTCGCTCAGGAACGCCTCCGCAAAATCCTTCAGCTTTTGCTCGCCCACGCCGGGAATTCGCCGAAACTCGGTCGTGGTCGTTGGATAATTTCTCGCCATTTCACGGAGCGAGACATCGGAGAAGATGACGTAAGCCGGCACATTGCGTTCGTCGGCGAGCTCACGGCGAAGGCCTCGCAAACGCCCGAACAACGCTTCGTCGCATTCGATCGTGCCCGCACGAGGCTTTTGATCCCGTGCGACAACTTCAATCTGCTTCGTGAGTGTGATTGGGGTACGGTGTCGTAAAGCGTCGCGGCCAGCCGGTGTCAGACTCAAGGTAGCAAATTTTCCTGGCGCGCATTCGATGAATCCCAGCCGCAGCAGCTCGCGTCCGATCGCCTGCCAGGCTTCGCGTTTCAATTCGGCGCCAATGCCGTAAGTGGATAACCCGTTGTGTCCTCGTTGCCGGATTCCCTGTGTATCTGCGCCGCGCAAAACATCGACGATATGATTCAATCCAAAGCCGAATCCGCTTTTCGCGTGGATTCGATGGACGCAGGAAAGAAATTTCTGCGCCAGAATCGTACCATCGAACGTCTCGCGTGGGCTGAGGCAATTGTCGCATCCTTCACACGATGACTTTTTATATTCTTCGCCAAAATATCGGAGCAAGGTCACGCGCCGGCATTCGCGCGTCTCGGCGTAATGGACCATTTGTTGAAGTTGCGCCCGGGCGATTCGTCCTTCGGGCTCACTCTTTTCGTCGATGAAATGGAGTTGCTTGGCGACATCGCTCGCGCTGAATAGCAGCACGCATTCGCTTGGCAATCCGTCCCGGCCGGCGCGCCCGGTCTCCTGATAATAGCTCTCCAGGTTTTTCGGGAGATCGTAGTGAATCACGAAGCGGACGTTTGGTTTGTTAATGCCCATTCCAAACGCAATGGTCGCAGTGACCACGCGGACATCATCTCTCAGGAACGCTTCCTGATTTTTCGTCCGGTCGGAACTTGTTAGGCCGGCGTGATATGGTTTCGAATTGATGCCATCTTCGTTGAGATTACGGGCCAGGGACTCGGCGCTCTTTCGGCTCGCGCAGTAAACGATGCCGCTATCATCGGGTCTGCTGCGGATGAACTCGAGCAGTAGTTCGTACGGCGTTGTTTTTGGAACAACGCGGTAAGTAAGATTGGCGCGGTCAAAGCTCGCGACATAACAGCGCGGCTCCCGTAGCTTCAGTTGTTTCACAATATCGGCCCGCACCCGTTCGGTGGCCGTTGCGGTGAGTGCCATCATTGGCACGTCCGGAAAATGCGTGCGCAGTTTCTTGAGCTCACGATATTCGGGCCGGAAATCGTGACCCCATTCGCTGATGCAATGTGCCTCGTCGATGGCGAACTGCGCGATGTTCCAGTTCACTGCGCGCTCCAAGAACGTGCCGAGCATCAACCGCTCCGGCGCCACGTAAAGCATCCGGTACTCACCGCGATGCAGCCCGCGCCAGCGCGCCCCAGCATCCTTCCGGTCCAGCGTCGAATTCAAGTAAGTTGCCGGGATCCCGCTGGTTTGCAGAGCGTCCACCTGATCTTTCATGAGCGAGATCAGTGGCGAGACCACAATGGTCAGGCCATCGCGAACCAAAGCCGGCAATTGAAAACAGAGTGACTTCCCGCCACCGGTCGGCATGAGCACAAACACATCGCGTCCGGCCAGCGCATCGCTGATGATTTCTCGTTGCAGCGGCCGGAATTGGTCGTACCCGAAGTGTTTCTTAAGCGTCGCAATCAGATCCACGGCGTTGGTCCTACAAGCCATCGCAGGATGTCATTCTGAGTAGAGCAAAGAATCCCGGATTGTTTCTGGAGCGGTTGCCTACAGGAATAGCCAGAGATATTTCGCTTTGCCCAACATGACAACACGAATTGTAGGCGCTTAATGAGATTGGTCGCCGCTCCTTGGCACCGTTCATTTCTGCCGCTTCAAACGATAGCCGTCCTTGCGTGCGCCGTAGCCGCTCGCGTACTCAATCAATCCCACGCCTTTTTTCCAAACGATCTTTTTGAAATGACCGGAGGGATGGTTCGAATCATAAACGCATAAATCGCCTTTTACGCTAATTGTCGTTTTCCATAAACCATCTTCATGACTGAATTTACCAGTCGTAATTCCGTATACGTCGCCCGGGTCGAATGCCGGCGGTTTATCCATCGCTGAAAATTTCTTAACGGCGGCGTCATTGTCCTCTTCATTCAGCAGAATGATGCGATCGTCTGTCACGATGAAATAATCCGGCCGAATTTCACGCTTCTGCTGCGCGCTCGATTTGAGATCCGTAAATTCGATTTTGAAAATCGCGCCCCACGGCATGTTGGCGATGCGCGTTGTGACCACTCGCGCTGTGAGTGGGATTTCGTGCTTCTGAATTTCGTCCCCCCACTCGCTCCCTCGAAATGTGGCGGACACGGCCCCGTCGTCTTTCGCATCAAGAAAAGGGTTTGCTGCAAGGACGGAGGCGGACATCAACATCGACATCGTTAGTGTCGCGATTCGGTACCGGGTCATGTCGCAATGCTAACTACTCAGACATTGACAATGCACGTTCAAATTCCTTAATCTGGCAGCCTGAAAACCCTCCAGTCGGCTCGTCTGCGTGCCTGCCTGCCGATCTCAACGCAGGCAATCTTCGATTCTTTGAAACAAGTGGCGATCTTGATCCGTATTTAGCTTATGAAAAATCGAAATGACCTCCTTGTAGCGACACTCTTCGCCCTTTGCAGGCGACTCAACCGTTCTACTCGCCGTTCGTTTTGATGAAAAAACCCGCAAGTTCCGGGTCGTTTTCAAAGAAGAAGGTGCCTTCGAAGGAGTAGGCCATGCTTTCAGTAATAAGAAACATCGTTGTTGTCGTTGTTGGCAGTTCAGTCCTCGTCCTCTCAACGTTGCAGGCGCAGGACGCGAAGATCGTCGCTGATAATATCGAATTCAGCCGGGACTTTTATTCCGGCGTGCATTTCTCAGCGATTTCAGAATCAGCGCCCTCGTTTGGTTATCAGCGGTATCCGGACAACGGACCAGAACGCATTCAATGCGACGCGGGCACTTTCGCGCGCAGCGAGCACGGTAAACCGTGGCTGAAGTCGGAAAACTGGGGCGAGAGCGGTCGGCCGGTTGATAAGCAAACCGCGGCCAAGCTCGACACCTGGATTAAACTCGTGGAAGCGGTATTCAATTTTGGCCCGAGCGAAGTGAAGCTCGTCAGCAAATCCAGGGTACGCGTCAGCGTGGAATGGACGTTTGAAGCGCGCGCGGCAAATCGAACGGGGTCATCGGTCCGGTTGACGTTTGCGCGACCACTGTATGACAAAAATCAGAATGCGCTGTTGCACGATTTCGAAGGCTCATTGCCCGGCATCGGCGGCAAAACAGTCGGTGCTACACATGTGAAGTTCAGTTTTGGCTATTTGATTCCCGCGAGTGGTTTCGAGCTTTCGGAGGCTGCCTGGGAAGACTTGGAAACGCCGAAAGAGTTGGAGAACAAACCGATTGATTTATCCAAATTCGACATGGGCCCGAAGCCGACGGACGCGGAAGGTTTTCTAAATCGCGCCGGCGCTCGCGCGTTTAACGGCGACATGACCGGCGCGATTGCGGACTGCACTCGCGCGATTGAGCTGGACCCGAACTCTGTGACGGCGGTTTACAAACGCGGCGCACTCAAGCTACAGAAAGGGGACTACGACGGCGCGATCGCGGATTTGAGTCGCGCAATCGAGCTGAGCCCGAACACCGCTGATTATTACAGCGATCGCGGCCTGGCCAAATTGCGCAAGCGTGACAACGACGGCGCGATCGTAGATTTTACTCGCGCGATCGAGCGCGACGCAAAAAACGCGATCGCGTACCGCAACCGCGCTCTGGCCAAAAACATCAAGGGCGACGCGGACGGCGCGCTCGCCGATTACAATCACTCGATTGAGTTGGACCCGAAAAATGTCAACGCTTTCAACAACCGCGGCAATATCAAGCAAGCCAAAGGGGATCTCGATGGAGCCATCGCCGATTTCACCAGCGCCATCGGACTCAACGACAAGCTCGCGATCGCGTACAAGAATCGCGGTGACGCGAAACAAGCAAAAGGCGACGCCTCAGGAGCGAAGGAGGATTTAAAACGTGCTGGTGAATTGGACCCGGAGTTAATGAGCCAGGAGTCGCGCGCTACCGCTGAGAAGTCACCATCGCCTGCGACACAAGCACCTCCACCGGATGATGAGTCGCTCGCAGATCTTGTTAATCGGGGCATAGAAAAAGGTAAGGACGGTGACTTGGATGGCGCTATCGCTGATTTCACCCGCGCGATCGAACTCGATCCAAAAGATGACGCACCTTATTACAACCGCGCCCAAGCCAAATGGCTGAAGAAAGACAGTGCGGGCGCCATAGCCGACTACACACAAGCCATCCAGCTCGGCTCCTCTAACCCCGCTGCCTATAACAACCGCGGCAACGCCAGAGCCCAGAATAACGACCGGGATGGCGCGATAGCCGACTATACACGCGCGATCGAATTGAAACCTGATTATGCGCGCGCCTACTACAATCGCGCTGTCACGAAAAAGGCCAAGGGTGACAAGGCTGGCGCTGCCGCAGATTTCAAACGCGCAAAAGAACTGGATCCGAAACTCGTAAGCAAAGGGTCTGCTGCGGACGACGTCGATCGCGGTACCGCTCAAGGCAGGGAGAAGGAATCGGCAGGATCGGTAGAAAATTTTTTCAACCGCGCCGGAGCTAAGAAAGCGGCGGGCGACTTGGATGGGGCTATCGCCGACTACGATCGCGCCATTCAACTCGCTCCGAAGGATGCTGCGATTTACAATAACCGCGGCCTTGCCAAGCAAGAAAAGGGCGATCTCGATGCCGCCATCGTCGATTTCAATCGTGCCATCCAACTCAATCCGAAAGATGCGGTCGCCTGTAGCAACCGCGGCAACACAAAGCGTGACAAGGGCGACATGAATGGAGCTATCGCCGATTACAATCACGCCATCCAGCTCAATCCGAAATACGCGTACGCTTACTACGATCGCGGCCTCGCCAAAAAGCAGAAGAGGGATCTAGACGGAGCGATCGCCGATTACAATCGCGTGATCGAACTCGACCCGAAATTTGCAAAAGCCTACTGCGACCGCGGGGTGGCCAAGCGAAGAAAGGGCGATCTGGATGGAGCCATTAGCGACTACGATCGCACCGTCGAGCTCGATCCGAAATATGCCATCGCCTACTATAATCGCGGCAACGCCAAGGGCGACAAGGGCGACTTGGATGGGGCCATCGCCGACTACACTCGCGCCATCGAACTCAATTCGAATTACGCCGACGCCTACGATAACCGCGCCGATACGAAACAGGCGAAAGGCGACACCGACGGGGCCATCGCTGACTACACTCGCGCCATCGAACTCAATCCGCAAGATATCGTCGCTTACAACAACCGCGGCGTTACTAGACAGCAGAAGCATGACTTTCATGGGGCAATCGCGGATTTCGATCATGCAATCAAGCTCAATCCGAAATATGCCGCTGCCTACGCAAACCGCGGCAACGCCAAAGCAGAGAATGACGACTTGGATGGCGCAATTGCTGATCTTGATCATGCCATCAAGCTCGACTCAAAAAATGCAGTCGCGTATTATGAGCGTGCCTACGTCAAACAACAAAAAAAGGACACAACCGGTGCGATTGCCGATTATACGCGGGCAATCGAACTCGATGGGAAAGATGCCGATTTTTATAAGGCGCGCGGTGACGTTTGGGTTGAAAAGAAGCAGTACAATGCCGCGATCGCGGATGCACAGAAAGCTATCGAACTGGATCCGAAAAACGGAGACTACTACTTATCTCTCGGCTGGTATCAGCTATTCAATCGGAAGCCTCGTGAGTCGATTACAGCTTCTCTCAAGGCTCTGGAACTTTCGCCAGATGAGGCAGTGATGATCAATGGCAATCTCGCGCATGGTTATCTGTTCGATAACCAATTCGAAAAGGCGAAAGCGATCTACTTGGAAAACAAAGATGCCAAGCTCCACGACGGACGGGCCTTTAGCCAGGCGGTGCTCGATGACTTCAAAGAGTTTGAGGAGGCGGGCATTACCCATCCTGACATGGAGAAGATCAAACCTCTACTGACCGCGAAAGGAGACGCACGATGAGCATCCTGAAGAAAGACGGAAAGCTTAAATTACTTTCGATCGCTGCCGGGCTAGTAGCCAACTGTTGTCTGGCTGTTTCTCTTCAGGCCAGTGAGGTTGTCACTTGCGAATCGCCGGATGGAAAGTTCGCGTTGCGCCATAGTTATGCTGAGCAACAGCCATATGCGGGAGATACGGCGATCATCGAAGTGGCGACGGACAAAACGGTGCAGCCGTTGGATTCCAATTGGGAGATCGGAGAACTCAAGTTGTTGTGGTCGCGCGATTCTCAAAGAGTTTCCTATTTTGCAGATAACACCCATTCCACGGAAAACGTGCGTTGCTCGACCCGAGTCTTTTTCCGAAATGGCTCGGCATTCCACGAAATTAAATTGCCCGAGCTTCCTTCGCCGCAACTGCCGTCGAAAGCAGCGACAGAATCGGACAAAAAGACGAACAGGCGGGTCGAAGCGATCGATTGGCTCAAAACTGGGGAGCTGGTTCTGGAAACCCAAATACAAAATGACGCGTGGGGCCGAGCGGCTTCCAAGATCACAATTGGCTTCGATCAAGAAAATGAGGCGACGATTCGCAACGTCGAACAGCAGAAGATGTCGATTGTCGATTATTTTCTGCTCCTCCCGGCGGATCTGTTCGAAGGACCGCCATCAGTTTGGTTACGGCATGCCCAAACCGGCGGCCATATTTATCTTTGCGAGGCCGAGGCGCGCGAAAAGAATATCGATGAAAAAAACGGCTATATGAGTTGTGGCGGCGACGGCGCACAGTCGTCTTTCGACGTCGCGCTTTTCCGTCATCGCGATGGGCGGCCGTTGCTTGCGCTTTGTCACGCCGGGGAGCCTGAAGTGGAAGAGGAGAATTCCGTGTACTCATACCTATCGTTTTTTGAATTGGGCGCTGATGGTAAGATGCACGAAGTTGAGCATCCCATGTTGCCTAAAGCTGTAAGAGGCAACTCCGAGTTTGTGTTACCGAGACAAGGCAGGACGATTCTGGTGCGTTCGCCGAAGAGCAAGAAAGTCCTGCACAAGTTCACCTGGAACGGCGAACAGTTTCAGGAGGAAAGCTAGAGGATTCACACCTTCAATGGCTGAAGAAAGAAATCGTGACAATTGCTGGACGCAAATGGGCGGACTGGAGTTTTGTTCCAGTGTTGAAGGGAAAGAAGAATTATTCGCCTAACCCAGTCTATACACAGAACCTAACGACTTCTTACAAAGGTCAACTACTAGAAATTCCCTTTGGCTCGAACTTGAACACCGATCCCGCGTTAAAGACAGAGATAGATCGCATTATGGACTCGGTGTACCTCGAAGAATGAAAATCATCCAAACGTTGTTCGTCATCTCGCCTGTATGAGCGCGTGCAGTCGTCATATTACATGGACATCCGCTGCGGTGTTTTTGCTTGTCGCCACATCCGCCTTCGCAGAGGAGCAGGACAAGCCGCAGGCGAGATCTGTTTCGCCGGATGGGAAGTGGGAGTTTCGCGGTGGCGCGGCGGGTGAACAGGAGGATTTTGTTATCGCAAAAGCCGGCAGCGACGAAACATCCCTCGTGCTCTCCGAAGAAGAATATGCTGACGGACTCGCAGAAGCGCTGGGTCGAGCGCCTGGCTACGCAAACATCGTTTGGGCGCCGGACTCAAAACGTTTTGCATTTAACCTTCAGCCGGGCAAGGCCTATCAAACGGCGCAATTTTATCAACTCGACGGGGACACGTGGCGCAAACTCGATTCGCTAGAATCCAACACCGCCACGTTTGCGCCGCTCGAACGTTCGATGGCAAAGCAAAAGAAAAAGCTGAAACTGCCGCGGGAGGATAGTGGCTGGCCAATCATGACAAGCTGGCAGGTTCGCGAATGGATGGACCCAAGCACCGCGTTGATATATGCGCACTCACAGAAAAACTTTGAAATCAAAAACGAAACGGAAAGCGTACGCGCATCTTTTTTCTTCACGCTCAAGTTCGACGCTGTAGGTAAGTGGCGAATTATCAGGACTCATGAAGTGCTGCCAAAAGGAGTCGGCGGATTGAACGCGGAGGAGCGCAAAGAAATTAGTACGATCGAGAGTGAGGACCGGGAATTGAGAAGTAAATGAAAAGAATATTTATCGGCCTAACAGTTGCCGGCTTGGCAACTATGTTGGTCGCCGTCAGCGCTCGGGGCGGCAGCATGGCCTTTGACGACAAGGGCAATCTTTTTGTGGCGGACCGGGACTCCGGATCGATCCTCAAATTCACATCCGATGGAAAGAGGAGCACGTTCGCCTCCAGGCTTGCACCTGAAAACCTGGCTTTTGACCGCTCGGGCAATCTCTTTGTGTGGGATGGTAACGCCATCCTCAAATTCACACCTGATGGAGAGAGGAGCACGTTCGCCTCTGGGCTTGCCCTGAAGCTTGGGACCTGGCTTTTGATCGCTCCGGCAATCTTTTTGTGACGGACCATGTCAGCAGCTCGATCCTCAAATTCACGCCTGAGGCGAAGAAGAGCACGTTCGCCTCTGGGCTTGCACCTGAACGCCTGGCTTTTGACCGCTCGGGCAATCTCTTTGTGACGGACACTCCGTCCAAAGTTACCCGGGCGGAAGTAAAGGGCAGCGATTCGATCCTCAAATTCACACCTGACGGAAAGAGGAGCACCTTGGTCTCCGGGCTTGGACACCCGGGTGGCCTGACTTTTGACGACAAGGGCAATCTCTTTGTGTCGATCTTTGTGAAAGAATACTCGAGCTACTCGATCCTCAAATTCACACCAGAAGGAGTGAAGAGCAGCTTCGCCACTGGGCTTAACGGCCCGGTTGACATGGTTTTTGACCGCTCGGGCAGTCTCTTTATGACGGACAACCGCCGCGATTCGATCCTCAAATTTACACCTGATGGAAAGAAAAACACCTTCGCAACCGGAATCAGCTTTTACGGCCTGGCCTTTGACGCAGCGGACAATCTCTTTGTTTCTGAGTATGGCGGTGACTTGATCTTCAAATTCACACCCGATGGAACCCAAAGCACGCTCGTTTCGGACCGAGTCTCACCCGATAAACAGTGGGAATATCACCTTGATGCTGATACGCCGATGATTGTTAAGGCAGGCACAAGGCAATCGGTGTTGGATGTCTCCGAAGAGATGTCTGGGGCCGGGAATGCAAAGATAGTTTGGGCTCCGGATTCAAAACGCTTTGCATTCAATTACAGTCCTATCCACGCGCACCATACGACCTATGAAAAGGTCGCGTTTTATCAGCTGCGTGGTGACAAATGGGTAGCATTGCGTTCACCGGCGAACGCATCAGAGCGCCTGCAGTTGGCGCAATTGGCCAAAGAGGGCCTGCCGAAGAGTGCTTACTCGCCGGATGCAGACTGGTCTCAGGATATTTTGAAGTTACGTAAGTGGACTGATGCGAATACCGCGATCCTTTACGCTTATGCCGCTTGGGCTGACGGATCGCGCCACCGGAAGGAGACTTTCCTTTTCACAATGAAGTTCGATAGGGAAGGGAACTGGAAAATCGTCAAAACCCATCAGATGTCGGATAAGCAAGTCGAAGAGAAATATAACGAACCATGACTACTTTACAGAATATGACCTTTCGCCACGCACTGTTTATTTCACTCATTTTTACTACCGCAGCTTGTTTCGGAGCCGAGACACAAAAATCTTCACCAGAAGACTTCATTCGCGCCCTTTATTCTTTTCATCAACCAGGAAAAGACACACCAAACTGGTTCGACAATAAGCGAACGTTATCAAAGTACTTCGACAAGGAACTGACGGCCCTGTTCATAAAGGATGATGATTGCAAGAAACGGGAACAGGGTGTTTGCAATCTCGATTTCGATCCAATTTACGATGGACAGGATTTCGAGAGAGAAACGACTAACCTTCAAATTGCTGCAGTAGCGGGTCAGCCTGATTTGTTCAAGGTCACGTTCACCAACTTGGGAACACGAACGCTCGTCTACAGACTCACGAACACTTCAGTTGGATGGCGAATCAGCGATATAAAGTATCCCGAAGGGCCTTCACTAAAAGAAATATTGTCCCATGAAATCAAATAATTTGTGCCTAACCAGTCTTTGTACCCAACGCTCGCTCGCCATTCGGCAGAAGCCAAAACTCGATCGATGAGAACGAATCCTTCGTTAGCTCAACGAAGCTTGACCGCTGCACGGAGCCTAAGCTGTACCCACTTTGCCACCGCCGGAAATCGTGTCGTGGTCGATGGTCCGGATGAGTGCACGAATGTCCATGCGGAGAAGCGGTCGGACGCCCTCGATTACTCACATAGGCCCGTTTATACGCCGTTCCTAACGACTTCCTACAAAGGCCACTTGTTAGAGATCACCTTTACCTCGAACCTAAACACTAAGCCGGAGTTAACGAAAGAGATAGATCACATTATGGAGTCGGTGCGCCTCAAAGAATGAAAAATACAAGATACCTCTTATTCTTCGCTCTCAGTTGGGGCACATCTTTCTGCGCATCGCTAGGGGCAGAGGAGATCAAATATCCATCACCCGATGGGCGCTTCGCTTTTCGGACCAGCGAGGGCTTAAAGATCGATTTGATCAAGACTTCGGGCCAAATCCTGGTCGATCTGGGTAAGCTGTATGTTGAGCCCGACACCTCGAGTAAAGAAGAAACGATCCTGGTATGGTCGGCTGATTCAAAGTGGGCAGCATACGCCACGCATGGGCCAGGATACCGCTCAGGAGGTACGACGGTTTATTATTGGAACGGTGTGGCTTTCGAGGAGGTGCCGTTGCCTGCTAACCTGCCCGAACCGAAGATCGACTCTAGCAAGGTAAAACTCAAAGGTTATGCGCTCGAGCCTTTGAGGTGGATCAAGCCAGGCGAGTTGGAACTGGCTAACGAATTAATGGGGTTTGGTCGCGACGACGGCAAAAAATACACCGCCAAGATCGTCGTGACCGTTGAATTAACGGCGCCTCGCGCGTCCGTGAAGAAGGTGGGGAAAACTACAACAGAGGTATCCAAGTAATGAGAACATTATCTATTTCGGGTAGCGCAAACAAAGTCTTGTCGACACTGGATTCGTTCGCTTCTGTTCACGCATGCCGGCCGTGGCGGCTGATTCGTGGGCAGAGCTGGTTAGCCGGCATTTTAATTCTGTTTCCAACCGCTTTTGCGCAGAGCGATTTTTCGGCATTCTGGAAGAAATTCAGCTCGACAGTCATCGCGGGCGACAAGACGGCGGTGGCGGAGATGACGAAATTCCCACTGTCGATGCCCTATGGGGTCAAAGCCGTAAAGAACAGCGAAGATTTCTTGCGCCGGTATAACGAAATCTTCAAAGGCGAGGCCAATGCCGCTCAATGTTTTGGGAGCGGAGAACCGCGAAAAGAATCGGCACGGCGATATGAGATCTATTGCCCTTTTAAGGAGACTCCAAAGGACTGGGAAAACGCACCGATTCTCTTCATCTTTGAACAGACCAAAAGCGGCTGGAAATTCGTCGGCCTCGACAACATCAATGAGTGACGCGGATCAACACCAAGAGGTTTCGACACAACTTCCGCAAATTCATACTAATGAGCCCGCGTGACCTTATCCACTTCGTCACAATTGGTATCATTAGTGTGGTTTCACTTTTTTCACCTCTCCACGCGCAGACGCAGTCGGCCATGAACGCGCAGGCTCGCACAGACTTTCAGCGAGCTGATGCTGATCTCAACAAGACTTATCAATCGGTTCTGGCAAAACTTCCGACCGTTGAGAGCAAACAAAAGCTCAGGGAGGCACAACGAGCATGGGTTATATCCCGCGATGCCGAGGCAGCGCGCGAGGCTAAGGAGGCTGAAGGTGGCTCTATGGCTCCGAGCATTCGCTACGAAACGATGACGCGTCTGACCCGAGAGCGCATCAACGAACTGAAAAATATGCTCGATCACGGAACAGAGAGTGGACCGAAGCTCGCGGCCAGTAGTGTAACAAAGTCACCGTCATCAACGCCTGAGGCGGCGAGCGAACAGGCGCAACCTGTTTCGGAACCAGAACAGACTCTATCGTCGAGCTCGGATTTTGTTTCGGACGACAAGAAATGGGAATACAAATGCGCTGAGTACGGTCTCGATGAGTGTGCGCCGGAAATTGTTAAAGCCGGGACGACAGAAGTCGCGTTAGATCTCGATGAAGAACAGGAGGTGCACGGCCCAGAGGCAAGGCAGGCAGAGGTAATCTGGGCACCGGATTCAAAACGGTTTGCCTTCAATTATAGTCCGCTCCACGCGCACCATACGGTATTTCAATCGGTCGCATTTTATCAATTGCGTGGCGACAAATGGGTAGCCCTGCCTTCACCGCCGGCCGAAGAATCGAAGGGCGTCCAGTTGGCGCAACTTGGCCACTTACCGAAAGACTTTAACCCGCGCCGTTGCGCGCCGGACCGTGACGTTTTGAAGGTGCGCAAGTGGACCGACGCCAACACCGTAATCCTGTACGCGCCTTGTTATGGGCGCACGTCCAACGAGTTGGAAGCCGGTTTCCTTTTCACGTTGAAGTTCGACGCCGCCGGCAAGTGGAAGATCGTGGACACGCATCGAATGTCTAAAAACGAGCTGGAAGAGGAGCAATGAGATCCAAGACGCAACGGCTCTCATTGAAAGAAACCGAGAAACTGTGAGATCGTTTTTCGGACACGAATTTGAAACTCGCTCGCTTCCCCGTTCGCTCGCCGCTGCCCATCGCGGCTTTGCCTTCAGTGTTGCTGATCCCTCCTGCTCCATTCACCGATCCACACTAAATCGTCCAACAACTGGCTTGAGCTTAGGCAGGTCGTTATCGTTCTTCCAATTTATGTCTTCGAGTAAAAGTATTCGAGTTCGAGCTGTCCTTAGATTGGTGTGTCTGGTGACGCTGCTGGGTTCCAGCTACGCCGCGGCCGGAGTTGATTTGAACAACCCGACAGCTCTGGCTTTTGATCACTCTGGCAATCTCTTTGTCGCAGATCACGCGGCCCAAACAATTTTTAAGCTTATTGCCGATGGGACAAGAAGCGTTTTTGTTACCGGGGTTCACTTGTCCGATGGCAAAGGGCTTGCGTTTGACGCGGCGGACAATCTTTTCGTGTTAAGCCCAAGCGGCGAGTACCACGTCGGCGGCACGGTTCTCAAATTCAGTCCGGACGGAACCCGAAGCACGTTTGCCAGCGGCTTGGGGCTTCCTTACAGCCTGGCAATCGACCCGTCAGGCAACCTCTTCATCTCCGATTGGGACACCGGCTCGATCTATAAACTTACTCCAAAGGGAGAGAAGAGCACTTTCGCTACAACAGAGATCGCAGCTAAGATCCTGGCTTGTGACCAGGCGGGCAATCTTTTTGCCGGAGTTCCACTGAAACATAGTATCTTCAAATACCAACCTGGCGGAGCGAGGAGTGACTTCGCTACGGGTATAACAACCTCTGCGCTGGCTGTTGATAAAGCAGGTAACGTCTATGTGGGCGATACTGGAAACACAATTTTCAAATTTACCCCGACCGGGGCGAAAAGCGATTTCGCAGAGGTAACAACGTCACCCCGAAGCTTTGCCTTTGACGGGTCCGGCAACCTGTTCGTCGCGGAAAGCTTTAGCGGAGCCATTTCGAAATTCGCTCCCGATGGCGCCCAGAGTGTGTTCCTAGCCGGTCGGCCTGCACCCGAACCGGAGGAGGAGCAGGAGGCAGAATCCGAAACTGATTCCTCGACTGGCCTCCCGGATAAATACGCTAAGAATTATCTCATCGCGCGTAGAACGATCTCGCCGAACAAGAAGTTCGCTGTGATTTACCCTACGGACGATTATTACCAGTCGGCTGACAATGCGAGAGATTACCTGGTTACGTTGCAGCCGTTCAGCAATCTCGGCGGACTGCAAGCAGAAGAACCCTACTTTCAACATCAAAGCCACGGTGGCATCAGTGCCGATTGGTCGGATGACAGCTCGGTCGCACTCATCACTCTCGACGGGAAGTGGGGCCCGCGAGACGTTTTCCTGGTCGAATTTCATAATGGCAGGCCAAGTCAGATGACAAACCTTCTGCGCAAAGCGCGTGATCTGTTGCCGCCTAACGGTCGCAAAGCCACTTTCATCGAGGATGAGGATACGATATTCCAACTCGACGGCGCTAGCCATGTCGTCGTCAATGCTAGCGTACAAACTAGTCCGAATGATCTAGGGTTGAGCCCTGATGCATGGAATGGGCATGTTGAAGCGACCTGGGATGTCAAACATGCAAGGTTTAGCTCCAAAGAGATATCGGGACGTAAGCGTGGCGCTGATGCCTATCGCAATCGAGGCCAATCTGCTGCGGAAGAGAAACAATCTAGCCCCTCCGAAAATATACAGAACGCTATTGGGTTGACGTCCAAAGGCTGGGATTACTACTTATCTCTAGCCTGGTATCATCTCTTCGATGGAAACCCCCGTGAGGCGATAGCAGCATCTCTCAAGGCCTTGGAACTTTCGCCGCGTAACGCGGCGATGATCAAGGTCACGCTCGCCCACAGTTACCTCTTCGATAACCAATTCGACAAAGCGAAGGCTATTTATTTGGAAAACAAAAATGCCAAGCTGCGCGATGACGAACGTACGTTCAGTCAAGCTGTCCTGGACGACTTTAAGGAGCTGGAGGAAGCAGGCGTAACTCATCCCGACATGGAGAAGATCAAGGCGTTGCCCACTAGTGAAACACAGGCGCGATGATCAAAGGAGCAAGGATTAAGCGAAACAAACCATCCACTGAAATGAAAACAAAAATTTGCATTTTAGCGTTGCTCGCACTCGCTACGCTCTCTCCGTGCATACCTGCTCAAGAAACTTTTCGCGGCGGAGTTGTCTATGGTCCGAAGGCCGCATTCAAAATCGATGCGCCAGGAGGCTGGGTTTTGGACAACAACTCTGGAGTCAAACAAGGGTTGCCATGTGTTCTTTACCCGAAGGATTCATCCTGGGCGGATGCGAAGACGATCATGTACGCGAAGATAGCCAGCACTGAATTTGAGGATGTAAACGAATTCGTAGCATGGGCGATCAAAGGCATGAAGGCGAAACACGGCACGCCGAAGGAGAAGATTGCGTCCGGCAAAACTCAGGACGGCCGCGATTACTTTATTAACGAATACCCTGCGACAAAGACTTACTCGCAGTGGGAACGTGTGGGCTACGTCCAACTTCCGCACGCGGTCGCTTACATCGTCCTTTCGTCCCGCGATAAGGCAAGCTATTCCAAAGACGCCCCCGCGCTGGAGAAAGTGCTCAAGACTTTGGTCTATATCGAACCGAAATCCGACCAACTATCCACTTCCGCCGTATCAGCGTCGCCGATGGCTGCGACCCCCAGCCGTTTTGCATCGCTAACAGATGCCGTGGCTGAAGCAGATCGCCTCAGAGAAACAGAAGAGGGAAAGCTCTACGATTTTGACTTCAACGCGATCCTGTCGAACCGCCTGGGGGATACTGTCGGCCAGTGCGCGAAAGATTCCAAGCCAGTAATCTTCGACCTGGTTTTTGTTTTCGCCGGCGACGGTCACGTAGCGCAAGTTTTACAGCCACCCGACTCGACCGTGGCGGCCTGCGTCGCAAGCAAGCTCGGCGATTTGCGTTTACGCCCTCCTCCTCGGCCCGATTGGCCGGTTGAAATCCACATCGAGCTGAATACGCGCGTAAAACCCGAAAAGGCTGGTGCGGCGGGCAAGCAATACCCCCGCGAGCCTGCCGTCGTTACCGAAGATCGAGAATTGTCGATGAAGGCAGGCCGGGCGGAAATGAACAAGAATTATGACGAAGCTCTGGCGCTGTTTGAGAAGGCGATCAAGGTGAAAGGAAATTATGCGCCCTTCGTTTATCAGAACCGCGGCATGCTTTACCTTAACCGAGCAAAGGAGTCGCAAGACCAGCAATCGAAAAATGCTGATCTGCAACGCGCTGTCGCTGACTTCAAGACTTCCATCAAGCTTGGCGCCGCTTCCAAGGATCAACTCAATCGCGGCTTGGAGAAATTTGCGACGAGAGCTAATCTCGAGGAAGCAACCAAGCTACTGAACGAAGCAACTCATCGATAGCGATGAAAGGAAGCCTTCTCATTCGGTTTTGGGTTGTTATTGGAATCCTCGCGCTCGCGCGCTATGCATCGGGCTCGGCCTCGGTGGACGAGCAAGTTAAGATGTTAGCGGAGCGTTACCGTCAAGTCGAAGACCACCTTGCACGGTCAGTTCGGTATGCTAGCCGAGACGACAAGGGCGACACTGAGCAAGCGTGGTTCAACGGCTCGGATGATTTAATCAAGCTGGCGGTGGAACGTCGCAACGGCGACGAGCGCGAGCTGACTGAGTATTTCGCGCTCGATTTCGACAACGACTACGACGGTATGTTTATGCTTGTGCGCAAAGAAACCCCGGCGCCGGATGGCGGTGTGCAGGTGGAGGAATCGAGAAAATATTTTGGCGAAGGAAAAAGAGGTGGAAACGGTGTGCTGATTCGCGAGCTGCGCAAAAGTGCGCACTTCAAACCGGGCGAGCCGACCGACACCGTGCGCACGCCAAATGTAACTGTCGATCTTGGCAAAAAATCAAATCAACCGACGGAGGACGAATTGCGGGAAATGTTGAATGCGCCGACGAAAATGGCGGAAGAACTCAGAAAAGGTGCGCCGGAGTTCGATCCATTCGCCAACATCAAAGGCGATAGCGACAAGTATCGCGTCATTCATGGTAGTGCGTCACCGGATGGACGGTTTGCCATCGCGCTGGGATTCGCGCGAGAAAAAATCGATTGGGATGCCCTGTATGACCAAGAGCTCGGGAGCTACTACGTCGAAGGCGGTGCGGAAGACATCCGCAATTATGTTGTCGATCTTGCCCAAAAGAAAATCCTCGGAGAGACGGGCGCGGGCTGAATTGGGACGCGTCGCCGCTACAATCATCCGGAATGTGTTGTCACCTGGTCGCCCGACTCCAGCTTTTTCGTGCAGTTGTTGGCTAACAAGTGGGCGTCCGATGATTGCGTTGCAGGAAAAATTGCGAGCGGTCCGAAGTTCGTCGGCGCTGTCAATTTGCTGAAGATGCTTACACCGAAGATCTATGCCTTCGTCAAAAAGCGATTCGATCCCGAAGAAGGCGGATCGTTATCATTTTACAACGAAAAAGTGACTAACGACGGCGCAGTTGAGATGAAGGCGGAAGAGTACACTTCAAGCGGAGAGCGCAAAGGCGAAACCAATTTCGCCGTAAACGTGCGTCTGCAGTTGCGCGAGACTCCAAAGGGACTCAGCGTTGAAGCCGTAAACATGCGCCGGTTGCCTAAGGAGCAATGAGCCAAACTTCTGCCGAACATCATTTAAACGGGCAACGCGTGATCGCATGGCGCAACACGGAACAGCAATTGAACGAAGAGGTCGACTACATCACAGAATCAGTGCTGCTACCGTCGCGGGCTTTGCCTTCTATGTCGCTGATCCCATCAGCTCCATTGACGAATTTACACTAAAATGATCATGTTAAAGAAGGAGGTAATGATTAATGGTAATGACTAGAGCAATTGTTCTTGCGTTGCTCACGGTTGCTGCGTCATCTGCGGTCGCCGCGACGGACGGCCCAGAGGAACGTTCGAAGCACATTTCAAATTGTTTAACGACTACGGGAGAAAACTAAGTGAACACAAGAACTAGTCTGCTTGTCCTTGCGCTGTTCAGCTGTTTGTCGGCGCCCATGACTCTGGTAGCTGCCCCTCTGGAGGAAAAGTATCTTGAAACTCGTGACAATTTCATCCGGGAGTTTGAAAAAGCATCGACCGGGATTGATAGCCTCGCTGAACAAGATCAGCACGCCCTCGATGAAAAAGATAGGCATGCCCTTGCTGAACTTGAGAAACAACTGAAGGCAATTGTAGGGCCAGTTAATGTTGAAGGGTTTTCGAAAGAGGGCAAAATAAACCTTGAAACTCTCCAAAACGGCGACTTGGGGTTTGGTCAGGTCGATGGGCTTAGATTCAGTGCCAGGCAGGAATACCTTTTTGTCACAACCGATAACCTCTTGAAGAAATATCTGGCTGGGCAGCCAGAGCTACCTAAAGACCTGGCTGAACTTTCTAGGACTGGTGAATTTTATGCTGACGCGCTTACGTCGGAAGCGGCTGTTACGTACTTTGCAGAGATCCCGGTCAAAAGCCCAAACGAAAAATCTTATGTTCGGGCGTTTCTCGGTCTAACTGCTCAAGATATTGGCCCCTTCATTCCAAAAGACATCTTTGTATTGGTTACGAAGGGAAATCGAATACTCGCAGTCCAGTCGCCAGCAGCAGTTGAGATCACAGAAATTCCGCAGTGTAGAAACGAGTGGGACAGGTTTGCTAAAAAGAAGGCAGACGCAATGGAGGTTTATCGATCCTCGGGGTCGAATAATGAAAAGGCGTTCGATGAATCAGTTCATCAATATGAGCAGCAAGGATTCGAGGCATACCAGCGCTGTTACGACAGAGAGGCAAGGAATCAAAAATTCTTCGCTTCCCTTAAGAAGCAGGCCCAATCGATTGTTGATCGTTTGCTGAGAAACTGAGCATTGAAATCGCGATGCCCAACAATTATCGATCGTCGCGAAGCTCAACCGTGAAATCGCAGGCTGCACAAATTCAGAAAGTGAGCGTGCAGATTGAAGCGAGCAAACCTGCGCCGCAAATGGTCGTGAATCCATAGAGACCGGCGGACCAACTACAGATGGCACGAACCGCACGGATGTAGAGATAGGAAGATCCCCACGACACACACCGATAACACGAATGGAAAAGACGCTTGGTGCTCAGATTTTCGTGTTCTTTCGCGTGTTTAGTGGGCAAATAATCGTAGAACCAACCACGAACTAAAAAGAAGGAAATGATACCGATGAACACACTTCTCACTTCTCACCAACCACCTCTCACTATTCCCCGTTTGTGGTCCGGTTTCACCCTGATCGCGCTTGCGCTTGCCTGCTTTGCGCTTTGCCAACAAGTGCAAAGCGCTACAGACACACCAGATCCAGGAGGTTCTCTTCCTGTAAGCAACACGGCGGATGGGCAACTCGCCCTTGGAAGCCTTACCACCGGCATTTACAATTCAGCCTTTGGTATATATTCACTCTTAAGCGTCACGGACGGCAAATTCTGCACAGGTGTCGGCGGTGCAACGCTCCTTGCCAACACTGCAGATGAAAATACGGCCGTTGGCGCTGGGGCTCTTTTGAGCAACACCACCGGCACCGGCAATACGGCCAATGGAGCATTCGCGCTCTTTAGCAATACTGGCGGGAGCGGCAATGCAGGCTCCCACAACACGGCCGTTGGCGCTTCAGCGCTCTTCGCTAACATTGGCGCCTTTGGAAACACGGCCATTGGTGCTTCCGCGCTCGAGAATAATGACTCGAGCGCAAACGGCCTTGCCAGCTTCAACACTGCGATTGGCGACGGGGCCCTCGGCATTAACGTTGACGGCGGCGGAAACACCGCCGTGGGTGTTGGCACCCTCGGGAACAATCAGGCGAGCCTCCTCACCGCTGTCGGTGTGAATGCGCTATTTGCCAACACCACTGGCACTGGGAACACGGCGGTTGGTGCGTTGGCGCTGAGCAGTAATCTTACCGGCTCTGGAAACACCGCCGTCGGTGATTCCGCACTCCAGCATAATAACGGTGCTCCGCCGAACGGAAGCCAGAACACGGCAGTTGGCATTGACGCGCTCCTAAATAACACTGATGGCAACTCAAACAGCGCCGTCGGCGATTCCGCGCTCAGTAGTAACACCACTGGTATTTTCAACGAAGCCATGGGTGTCAATGCGCTGCTTAATAATGATTCCGGCGGTGGAAACGTAGCGATCGGTGACGGTGCACTGAAGTTTAACGTAAGCGGCTTTAATAACACAGTCGTGCGTGGTGGGGCGGCCGGGTTTAACATAGTCAACGGTTTCGATAACGTGTATATCGGCTGGGGAGTGTCCGCCGGCGGTCCTTTTGATGAGAGCGAGACCATCCGCATCAACGACAGTGCCCCGCAGGTAGGTGGTACTACCTCGAAGGTTTTTATCGGCGGTATAAATGGTGCGACCGTTGGCGGCGCCAATGCTCCAGTAATTGTTAACGCGAACGGCCAGCTTGGTACGGGGGTCTCCTCGGCGCGGTTCAAGAAGGACATTGACCCCATGGGCACGACCAGTGAAGCGATCTTTTCGCTTAAACCAGTGAGGTTTCACTACAAGGGGGACGAAACTAACATGCCCCAATTTGGCTTGATTGCTGAAGAAGTCGCAAAGGTGAATCCTGCCTTGATACTGGTGGACAAAGAAGGAAAGCCCTACACTGTCCGCTACGAGCAGATCAACGCGATGTTGCTCAACGAGTTTCTCAAAGAGCACAAACGAGTGCAAGAAGAGCAAACGACGATCGGGCAACTGGAATCAACTACTGCAAAGCAGCAAGCCACGATCGGCGAGCTCAAGAAAGATCTGCAAACTGTTGTTGCTCGCCTTAAGGACCAGGATTCAAAAATCCAGAAGGTAAGTGATGCGATGGAGCTGAGCAGGTCTGCGCCGCGAATGGTGCTCAGCAATCCGTAAAGGCAAAGGGCGGACCACGGATAACGCGGATGCCACGGATAGAAGAAGGGGAGAGTCCTATGGATGAAGATCGTGACCGCGCCTAACGCGGCACAAAATCGCGCGCCCGCTTTTGTCCCTCCGCTATCTGCTCCGGCCTCAGCTTACTTTCCAACTCGGTCATGTTCTTCTTGTCATCCTCATCGCCTTGCCTGGCCCCCAGCAACAGCCATTTGTAAGCCTCCACATAATCCTTCGCAACGCCTTCGCCGTTGTAGTAGCAGACACCCAGGTTGTATTGAGCCCTGGCTAGATTCTGCTCGGCGGCTTTGCGAAACCATTTCACCGCCTCAGCCTGGTCCTTCACCACACCTTCGCCCTTGTAATAGCCGACGCCCAAATTGTATTGCCCCCTGGGGTAATTCTGCTCGGCGGCTTTGCGATACCACTTCACCGCCTCCACCTGATCCTTTGCCACGCCTTCGCTATTGGTGTAGCGAAGGCCGAGTTCCACCTCGGACTCTGCGTCGCCTGCTTCTGCCCTAGCCTTCACTTCCTCAATCGGTTTTTGATCGGCCTGGGTTTGTTGCGCGGCGTTACCGTAAAGGATCGCGTAGGTTTTGGGGAAATGTAGTTTAATGTATGGCTTCGGGTTTGAAATTGGTAAGAAAGATTCGCTGGAAAAAACTGCCGCGTATCCTTCCCGAACCTTGGAAGACTGAAGCAGCTTGGCGAAAGTGTCATCGCCGGCGACATGAAGAAGTACCCAAGCAGTCTCTTCATGCCCTTCGCCGGCTTCTCCGTCCATGTGGTAGAGAGAATTAAATTGCGCGAATGCTTTCGCATCGCCTTCACTGGCTTGCACTAGAGTCTTATAATAGTTTGGCACGCCATGATACTTTTTTGCCGAATAGGCAACAACGTCGGTCCTTGTGATCCGTTTAGACTGCAACTTTCGCCATTCTTTCTTGCAGCTCTCGTAGTTCAGTTTTGCCAGCGGCTCATCCGGGAGGACACGAATCCTGTTACCAGGGATACTGCCGCTGATTCCCGACTTGAGATACACTTCCCAGTCCTTTTCGCCGCCAGAGAATTCACGTGCGATGAATCGTTCACCTGGCTTTATGGTCGAAGTTGCTTCACCGCCGCACTCGGTGCTGCCCGACAATTGGTATTCATCCTGACCATTGATCGTAGCCATGGTTGCTTCCTTGTCGCGCCAATCCACTTGTTGCGACCACGCCGTCGCCGAATACATAAACACCAGGCTCGCGAGGGCGTGATTCAGTTTTCTATTCATCGCTCTGGTCGCCGTCGACGGACTCTCTAACACCTGCTGGATTATACAAAAAGATCGAGAACGTCTTCACTTCTCCACCGCGGACTTTGGCTCTTCATAAACCGGGAGCCGTTCTTCGCGCACATCAATGAGATGATACCATGTCGATCTCGTGCCAAGCCAGTCAAGATCATTGCTCTCCGCCGAAAAGTATTTTGTAGGTCTTCGGGAAATTCTGCTTGATATATGGCTTCGGGTTCCAAATCGGATCGAAGCCCTCAATTCCGATAGTGCTGAAAATATCCTTGTATCCTTCCCGGGTCTTTGCTGACTGGCTCTTGAGATAAGGGGCAAAATTCTCGTCGCCCATGACGTCAAAAAGCGCCCACCATTCCGGGTGGTAACTCTCTCCCGCAGCTCCATCCATGAACTCGGATAACGAATCGAACCGCGCCATCGCTTTTAGATCGCCTTCGCTGGCCCGGATCAAAGTATCATAGTAATTGACTCCGTGTTCCCTGGCTTGCCACGCGGCCTCATCATTCTCCGTGACCGGCTTGGACTTTGCTTTGCGCCACTGTCGTTTGCTGGCGCTGAAGTTAAGTTTCATTAACGGCTCATCCGGCAGCAGGCGCAGCCGATCTCGATCGATGCGACCTTCAATTCCCGATTTCAGGTAAACACGCCACGCTTTTTCCCCCGTATCATACGGTGGCGCGGCAATGAACCGTTCGCCCGGTTTTACTGTTGTTGTTATTTCCTTGCCGTCTCCGCTGCGTAAGAATCCCACGAGCGTAACTGCGGTCGGACCATTTATCGTGGCCATGCACTCCTCGGATGCATTCGCTGTCGAATGAAGCAATCCGAGCGCTGCAATACTCGCGAGAAGGTAACCAGCTTTCATGCACCGCAACCGACCGAAAGAAGCTCCGCACATTGCTTGGGATCACACCTGTAAATCGTTGTCGCTCCGCCTTCGTAATATTGAGAACCGATGACGATTTCCATCTTTCCGTCGCCGTCCAAGTCCAGCACCGCGATCACACTGTACGCATTCGGCGCGTTGAAGCTGCCATCCGAAGAAACGTAAGCTTTTGGATAGAATTCACCTTGGACAAGCTGCGTTTCTACCTTTCCAGCCACAACTCGTCGCAACGATACCATCGAATAACTGCCAGCTGGCGATCTCATGGGGACCTCAGCGTTGGGCGCCACGTTGGGAGCATAGTCCAGCGTGTCTTTGCTGAAATAATTAGTGGAGCTGATTAACACTTCGTCTTCGCCGTCGCCATCGAGATCAACGCGAAGGATATTTTTGATTTTCACTCTCGGTTGCTCGATCCCTTTGGTTTTCAAAAAATCGCGCACCGCATCGATATAAACTTTTTGCGTTGGATCGACGACCCGCGGCTTGCGCGGCAACGCATTCCACGAGGCGGCAATCGCCATCACGCCGTTTTCTGGTTTTGGCGAAAGTGAAACCGATAGCGTGTCCGTGCATACATCTTCCACGGCTTTCGGCTTGCCTCCCTTGGCTTGGCCGAATGATTGGGTCAATCCATAAACCTGGTAGATCGTTTCACCCGGCAGCGCCTTCGCCGCTTCGTCTGCTTTGATCCATTTTCTATCAGATGTTGCACCGAAGAGATATCCGCTTGGGATCTCCACAATGGGATGGAGCTCGGCCGCTGGCGCCGCAGCGCAAATCAACAACGCACCGATGGCGGCAATGAACCTAATATGTCTCACGGCCAGATTATGGTCGCCGCTCTTTGATCGACAATAAGATTTCCGCAATCGCTTCGGTGCGCGGTTTCGCGCCGAGATTTCCTTTGCCGTGGACGCGAACGCTTACGGCCTCAGCTTCCATGTCGCGCTTTCCGATCACGAACATGGTGTGCACTTTCATCTGCTCGGCGCGCTGGATCTTGCCGTTGATCTTGTCGGAGCTGTCGTCGAGTTCTGCGCGAACTTGATGAGCGCGCAGCTCCTTCACTATCGATCGCGCGTAATCCATTAAAATCGGATCATCGCCGATGGTGAGGATGCGCACCTGTTCCGGCGAAAGCCACATCGGGAAATTGCCAGCGTAATGCTCGATAAGGAACCCGATGAACCGTTCGTGCGTACCGAGCGGCGCGCGATGAATGCAGATCGGGATTTTGTTGGTGTTATCCCGGTCTTTGTAGCGAAGATCAAAATTGCGCGGCTGAGCGAAATCGACCTGGTTGGTCGCGATCGAAAATTCACGTCCGATCACGCTCCACGCTTGCACATCGATCTTCGGGCCGTAAAAGGCCGCTTCGTTCGGCACTTCGACATAGTTAATTCCAGAATTCTTGAGGACGTTGCGCGTCATATCCTCGGTCTTTTTCCAAAGCTCAGGTTCATTCACGAATTTCTGGCCGAGCTTTGCGGGATCGTGTGTCGAGAAGCGCATCAGATATTTGTCGATCCCGAACAACTTGAAATAATTCAGATACATCTCGTTCACCGCGTTGAACTCTGCTTCGAACTGATCCGGCGTCATGTAGAGATGAGCGTCGTTCATCTGCAGGGAGCGCACCCGCATAAGTCCAAACAACTCGCCGCTCTTCTCATACCGATAATCCGTCCCATACTCTGCAAAGCGCAGCGGGAGGTCGCGATAGCTTCGAGGCAGCGCTGCAAACAACTTATGGTGATGCGGACAGTTCATCGCCTTGAGGTAATACCTCGTTGAAGAGTTGGAACGTTGAAGGGTTGAAGCGGTTTCGCTGCTTTCCCGCTTCAACGGATCTTGCTTTATCGCTTCAACGTCTTCCGTCAGTTCCATGGGCGGAAACATTGATTCAGCATAGTAGGGGAGGTGACCGCTCTTTTTGTACAAGCTCTCGCGTGCGATGTGCGGAGTACGCACGCGTTGATAGTCGGCAGCGAACTCGGTTTCCTTTGCGAGCCTCTCAAGTTCTTCAGCGATGACGGCGCCGCGCGGGAGGAACATTGGCAGACCCGGGCCAACGTCGTCATCAAAAACGAAAAGCTCGAGCTCCTTGCCGAGCTTACGATGGTCGCGCTTCTTTGCTTCCTCGAGCATGGCGAAGTAGTCGTCGAGCTCCTTTTTCGTCTGGAAGGCAGTACCATAAACGCGTTGAAGCTGAGGATTCTTCTCGTCGCCTTTGTAGTAGGCACTGGCTACGCTCGTCAGGCGAAACGCGCCGATATCTCCGGTGTGCTTCACGTGCGGTCCAGCGCAGAGATCGATGAAATCACCGCTGCGATAGAGCGAGATCTTTTCGTCGGCCGGAATGTTCTCGATGATGTCGAGCTTGAATTTGCTTGGCTCGGGACGTTCGCCCAACGCAGCGAGCCGGCCTTGTTTCCCAAGCACGAGCGCTTCATCGCGCGAAACTTCAATCCGCTCGAACGGATGGTTCGCTTTGATCTCGTTTTTCATCTCTGCCTCAATCTTTTCGAAATCGTCAGGCGAAATGCGGTGTGGAAGATCGACGTCGTAATAAAAACCGTTCTCCACGGGCGGCCCGGCGGCGAACTGCGCTTCGGGCCAGATCTTCAGGATCGCAGTCGCAAGTACATGCGACGCCGAATGACGGAGACGGTCCAGGTCTGTCATCTCCTCGCGTTGCTCTAACGTTTTGCGTTGTTCAGCCATTGTATTTAGAGATTCCTCGGTCCGAGCCGGACGGGCGGTTTCGCTCGGAATGACAAGCAATCTGCACTATTTTGTCGGATGCGACCAATTTGGCAATGGCTGACAGTTGCCGTGCTGGCGGCGAGCGGTTGTGGCCAGAAGGCGCTCCAGCCTTCAGACTTTGCAGCTCAGCGTCGTCAGATGGTCGAGCGGCAATTGATGACGCGCGGTATCAACGACCAGCGCGTACTGGCTGCGATGGCAAAAGTGCCACGGGAAGAATTTGTCACCCCGGAATCGCGTTCTGCCAGTTATGAAGACGGCCCGTTGCCGATTGGTTACGGTCAAACGATTTCGCAGCCATATATCGTGGCGTTCATGACAGAGCAGTTGCGTCCGAAACCGAGCGACCGTGTTTTAGAAATTGGGACCGGCTCAGGTTATCAGGCTGCAATTTTGGCCGAGCTCGTATCGGATGTTTACTCGATCGAGATCGTCGAACCGTTGGCGAAAAACGCCGAAGCGACGTTGCAACAGCTGGGATATAAAAATGTGCATCTGAAAATCGGCGATGGCTACAAAGGCTGGTCGGACGCCGCGCCGTTCGACGCCATCATCGTAACGTGCGCGCCGGATAAGGTCCCGCAGCCGCTGATCGATCAGCTGAAAGACGGCGGGCGCATGGTCATTCCTGTAGGCAACACATTTGCCCAGGAATTGTACTTGCTTGAAAAGAAAAACGGCCAATTGAAACAAAGCGCCACGTTGCCGGTGCGTTTCGTGCCGATGGCGAGCGAGCAGAAGTGAAACGTGAGAAGTGATTGGTAAGAGGTGAGAAGTAAAGGCGCGCGCGCGACCTCACTCTAATCAGGTTTCACTCTCATGCGGCACCGAGGCATGTACCGAACTATCATTTGATCGTCGCTAGTTTCTTCAAATCGACGCGTTTGACCCATTCCTGCAATTCTTTTGGGTCCTGATTCTGTAACTCGATTTGAACAAAATAACGATTGGCGATCATCACCCAGAGAGTGGAATGCTTGCTTTCCTTCTCAAAGGCTTCAAAGCCAGGATTGCCATCGATGGTGACAGACTTCCCATAACCTTCGCTGGTTTCGCTATTGTTGTTCCAGGCAGCCGTGGTGGCATTCACGTAATCCGGATTCGCTACGGAATCGAGTATGCTGATGGCCGCTGTCGGGACCTTTTCGCCGTCGCCCTTGTGATAATCGCGATGCACGTTTGTGATTCTGAATCCACCGACATCTTCCGTCGAACCTTCCGCTTTATCAGCGACCCAGCCCTGCGGCGGGTCCGGCAAGATGGGAAGCAGTTTCTGATAATCGACAGCGTCAGGCACGAGAATTGGTTCGTTCTGTGCGCGTGCTGTGTCGATACCCAGCGTGACGAATAATGCGAGCACGAATAAACTCGTACTCACAGAAGAGCCGAACTTCGGCCGAGGAACGAGAGCGGTCGATTTCATTTATCCTCTTCTCCGCAGTTAGAGATTCCCTACACGATTGAGTTTACAGCGGCTGTCAAGATGCTTTGGACCATGTGCATACCAGAACGCATTAGGTAACAGGCTAAGCAGCGCGCTGTGTTGATGCTGTTGAATCTCTTTTTCGCCTCTCGCTTCTCAAAGGGAGAGGGTAGGGTGAGGGTTTGTTTTCGTCGTCGCACTATGGTGGACACCTTTCACCTCAATCCTCTCCCCTTGCGCAAAGGGAGAGGCAGACTAAGGCCCATGCGCGGCGTGTCGAAGACCGTAATAGTTTTATGGCTTCTAGCCGTGGCAGCGCGGCTCATTTTGATCAATCAGCCTTTTGTCGATGATTGGAGCTGGAGACAAAGCGATGTCGCGGCGATTGCACGCAACTTTTTCGAATACGGTTTTCGTTTCGGTTATCCGCAGATTGATTGGGCTGGCCGCTCGGCCGGCTACGTAGGGACAGAGTTTCCCATTCTGCCTTTTTTTGCGGCGATTTGTTACAAACTTGCCGGCATTCACGAATGGATTGGGCGCAGCCAATCTGTGATTTTCTTCGCTATTTCACTTCCATTTTTCTTTTTGCTCGTGCGCGAGACCTTCTGCAGCGTAGCGGCGATTTGGGCGACATTCTTTTACGCTTTTGCGCCGCTGAACATCTTTGCCGGGCGCTCTTTCATGCCCGATGTGCCATCGCTTAGCCTCGGAATTATCGGTTTGTATTTTTTTCTGCGTTGGGTTCGAAATCCAAAGGCGGAGCCGTTTTATCTGGCTGCGATTGCGATTTCCTTGTCGATCCTGATCAAGGTCACGAGCATCGTGATGGCCGCGCCGATTTTGTATTTGGTTGTAGCCGAGCGCGCCGACCTCGGCTCTGCTGAAGCTGGCTCCGCACGGGGAAGCTGCAGTCAACGCCAGCGGCTACAGTTGGCACTGTTCGCGGCAATCACGTTGCTGCCTTCTGTCTTTTGGTATTGGCACGCGCATCAAATCGCCGACAGATTTTATCCGCACCATTTCTTCGGTGCCGGTGGAGTTCGGCTGGAAAATTTTTCGTGGTACTGGGACATCGCACGAGTGACCGCGACGTCCAGTCTGACGCCGGTGTTGGCAATTATGGCGCTGACTGGTTTGTTCGTCGCGCCACGCCTGCAACGCTGTAGCACTGCGGGCAGGCCGCGCAGCAAATATGGCAGCCTGTTTGATTGGTGGCTGGCGGCCATGGTCCTATTTGTCGTAGCGGTCGGCTACGGCAATCGCCATCCATGGTACCAGTTGCCTTTCGTAGCCGTTGCTGCGGCGTTTGCCGGCGCTGGATGCGCTTTTTTCGAATCGAAAATTTCTTCGCGCGTTGCACCCGTTACCTTGTCGATCTTGCTTGCAGGTTCATTTGCAATTCTGGCCTTCCTGTACGTACGACCTGTTTACGAATCATCAGCCGCACAACTTCGCGATGCCGGTCTTGAATTAAACAGGCTCACGACGAGCGATGCATTGATTGTTGCCGTGGACGGAGGCAACCCGGCGATATTCTATTATGCGAAGCGCAAAGGCTGGCATTTTCTCGAGCAAAATGGGATTTACGACGGCAATCCTAAGAATAGCCAGCAAGCGATTGCCGATCTTGAGAGACTCCGTCGCCAGGGCGCAACCCATTTTGTTTTTACCACGCCCAGGTTTTGGTGGTTGGAATCTTATCCTGAGTTCACTCAGCATCTCAGCGAAAGTGCAACGCTGCTGGAAGCGACTCCAGAATTCAAAATCTATGAACTGAGTCCGGCGAAATGAAGACGTATCGCTCTAATCCAATAGGCAGCATGCGAGTGGGTCGCCTCACCCTTCCGAGGGAGAGGGAGAGGGGGAGGGTTTCTTTCACGCAACTCGCTTCGAACACTCCTGCAACCAGTCCAGCGCAGCCTGCGGACCCCTCACCTCAGTCCTCTCCCCTTGAGCAAGGGCAGAGGCGGCACAAACCACAGCGAGTGTGCAGCTAGCTTCCGAACGCTGATGATTTTTGGGCGCGACATGAGAAGATCAGAGCCTTTAAACCCTCGCCGGCAACTTGGGTTATTCGACGCCATTATGATTGTGATGGGCGGTATCATTGGCGCGGGAATTTTCGCTAATCCGTCTGAGGTCGCGCATCGTGTTCACGCACCGTTTTTAATCCTTGGCGTTTGGGTAGTAGGCGGTGTTTTCGCGATGTGGGGTGCGTTTATCTGGGCTGAGCTGGCTACTCGTTTGCCCGCCGCAGAGGGCGGCCAATATGTTTATCTTCGTGAGGCATACCATCCTGCGGTGGCGTTTGTGTATGGATGGGGACTGCTTCTCGTGACCCAGACCGGTGGTATGGCCGCGGTCGCTGTTATTTTCGCATCTTATTTTCACGCCCTTACAGGAGTGGGTTGGAACGACAGCGTTATCGCAGCTGTAGTACTGCTCATCCTAACCGGCATTAACTGTCTGGGAGCGCGCGCGGGTAGCAACGTGCAAAGCGCTTTTATGTTGTTAAGGATCGCTGCGATTGTGGGTCTCGTGCTTTTTGGATTTGCGCTTGGGGGAAGCTCACCCAAATCCGAGCCCTCGCTTGCAATTCCAATGTCGTTGGGACTCTTGAAAGACATTGGATCGGCGATGGTTCCTATTGCATTCGCTTATGGGGGATGGCAGACCGCGACTTTTGTTGCAGGTGAAATGCGCGATGCGCGCCGCGATTTATCGCGTGGACTGCTAATTGGCGTGGCTGGCGTTGTCGTCCTTTACCTTGCCGTCAATTTCGTATGCCTGCGAGTGCTCGGCCCAGCCGGCCTGGATGCAACGACGACTCCTGCATCCGATGTCATGCGGGCAGCGATCGGTCCACGCGGCGCGCAATGGATTGCCGCCGGTATCGCGATCTCGACGCTCGGTTTCCTGAGCCAAAGCATGCTAACAGCTCCACGCGTCTACTACGCGATGGCGCGCGACGAACTTTTCTTTGCGAGTGTTGGCAAGCTCTCGGGACGCTCTCGAGCTCCGGTCGTCGCAATCTTTCTTCAGGGTGTGGCGGCAATCGTCATCGCTTGTTCCGGGACATATGGTCAAATCTTGAACTTTGAAGTCACTGTTGATTTTATTTTTTTCGCAATGACAGCGGCATCGCTGTTCGTCTTGCGCCGGCGTCATATTGGATCAGACACAGTTAGCTCTCGTGTACCCGGACACCCATTCACGACGATCGTTTTTGTTTTGTCCTGTGTTGGAATTGTTGCAAGCGCCATCATCGCTTCACCAGCGAATAGTGCGATTGCGTTGGGGATCATGCTGGCCGGGCTCCCGATTTACTGTTACTGGAGGAAGGTCAGACGAGGAGCCTCATGACACACAAGCATTCCGACTACATTCACTGGTCCAAGACGCAAAGCCGTGCGCGGTTCAACCTCGCAACGAGCGGCGTCGCACCGTTTCCGCTTCGCGAACTGCCAGTCCATTTGGAGACACTCGAAATTAATGGCTACGACGACTACGCTCATCCGCCTTTACAAAAAGCCATCGCCGCGCATCACGGCGTTGACCCCGACTGTGTTGTGGAATCCGCGGGTACATCCATGGCAAATCACCTCGCCATGGCTGCGATCATCGAACCGGGTGACGAAGTCTTGATCGAGCATCCAGCCTATGGGCCGATTCTCGACGTCGCCCGATATCTTCACGCCGATGTGAAACGCTTTCAGCGCACGGAAGAAACCGGTTGGGCTGTGGATCCAAAGGCGGTTCGCGATTGCATCGCGCCAAGGACACGGCTCATCGTGATTACCAATTTGCACAATCCAACCAGTGCGCTTACGCCAGATTGGGTTCTGCGTGAAATCGGCGACATCGCGAGCAGTATTGGAGCGCTCGTGCTGGTAGACGAAGTTTATCTGGATGCGGTTTACCAGCGAACGCCACGAACGTCCTTTCATCTGGGATCCGGGTTTGTGGTGACAAGCAGTCTGACGAAAGTCTACGGCGTCAGCGGGCTGCGTTGCGGCTGGATCCTTGCGCGCCCCGAGCTCGCATGGAAGATGCGCCGCCTGAATGATCTTTACAGCGGAACGCCAGTTTACCCTGGGTTACTTCTCGCTGTCGCCGTGTTTAAGCACTTGAATCGGGTTCGTGAAAGAGCGCGCCGAATCCTGGACGCGGACCGGGAACTGCTTCGGAATTTTCTTGAACGGCAGGCCGGGCTTTCAGCAGTCTGGACAGATTGGGGCACGACCTCGTTTGTGAAGTTGGAAGATGGCAACGCCGATGATTTCCTGGAACATCTCCGGACGGAATTCGAGACCTCGGCGGTTCCCGGTCGCTATTTCGAAATGCCCGATCACTTTCGCATCGGCATGGGCGTGGATACGGAAATGTTTGGAGAAGGTCTGGATCGCATCGGACGTGCGTTGACGTCCAGGTAGGTCGATTGACCTCAATCGCCTGGTTATGCCTTTGGTCACACCTAGTTACCTTAAGTTATAACTACGGGCGAGGATGCGGACTAGGTCGCATCCTTGGTGTAGGTGTAGGTCTTGGAGTTGAGCTTGGCGTAGCCGTCGCAGTAGGTGTTGGAATAGGGCCAGATTGTGCGCAGTACCTCCCGCCCGTACCCGCAACAGCATTATTATGGTCGATTACGCCACCCCAGACAATCATCTCAGTTCCCGTCCAGACGGCCGAGTGAAAGCTTCGGCTATCAGGTGCGCTACTTGTAGTAGTCAACATCCAAGCATCCGTGGTGGGATTGTACCTCCCCCCTGTGTTAAGCTCGGTCTGACCACTTTGATCAATTCCTCCCCAAACGATCATTTCTGTGCTGGTCCAGATTCCGGTGTGAAAATACCGGGCGCTAGGAGCGTCCGTCGTGCTGGTAGAGGTCCAAGTGTCCGAGCCAAGATTGTATCGCCCACCTGTGCTCGATCCACCGCCCCAGACGATCATTTCGTTACCGGTCCAAACTGCGGTGTGAAAAGATCGGGCCTCGGGAACATTTGTGGTACTGGTAGGTGTCCAGCTATCCGCGTCTGGGTTGTATCTCGCTCCGCTATTCAAGTTGCCGGAAGAAGCCTGTCCTCCCCATATAATCATCTCGTTACCAGCCCAAACTGCAGTGTGCCCATCTCGGCCCGATGGTGCATTGGTTGTGGAGGTCGCGATCCAGCTATCAGTATCTGGATTGTACCTTGCGCCGGTGTTAAAATTAGGAGTCGGCGTAGGCGTCGGTGTTGGAGGAGAAGCAGGATCAGAATCGTGTCTTCCGCCTGCGTATAGCTGGATGAACCCTCCCACTCCGCCCCACACGATCATTTCGCTGCCAGTCCAGACGGCTGTGTGAAGAGATCGTGCGAGGGGCGCATCGGTCGTGCTGGTAGGTATCCAACTGTTCGTGCTGGGGTTGTATCTACCGCCGGAGTTGAAGGTAAAGCCATCGGGCCCGCCTCCGCCCCAGACAACCATTTCGGTCCCCGTCCAGACTGCCGTGTGGCTAACTCGGCCAGAGGGCGCATTACTCGTGCTGGTAGCCGTCCAGTTATCCATCGCCGGAATGTACCTCCCGCCTGTGTCTAGGAGGCAAGTCGCCAAAAAAGAGTTACATCTGGCCCCGCCCCAGACAATCATTTCACTCCCAGTCCAGATGGCTGTGTGTCCTGTTCGACTGCTCGGCGCGTTGTTGTTGCCAGTACTTATCCAATCGTCAGTGCTTGGATTGTACCTTCCGCCTGTGTTCTCCCTCCCATAGAAAGTGTCTCCCCCCAGACGATCATTTCGCTCCCGGTCCACACTGCCGTGTGATACGCTCGGCCTTCCGGTGCTGTGGTTGTACTTGTGGCTGTCCAACTATTGGTGCTCGGATTGTACCTGGCGCCGCTATTCAAATCGCCGTTGGTGAAATTGAATCCTCCCCAGACGATCATTTGGCTGTTCGTCCATACTGCTGTGTGCGCGGCCCGTGCATCAGCCGCATTGACAGCGGCGGTGGCCACCCAAGTGTCCGTGCTTGGATCGTATTTCCCGCCTGTGTTCAAGAGGTTGATGAAGTCGCTAGCTTCTCCACCCCAAACGATCATTTCGCTGCCAGTCCATACGGCGCTGTGCCACCTACGTGCGTCCGGGGCGTTGCTCGTACTTGTGCCCAGCCAGCTATTCGTAACTGGGTTATACCTGCCGCCGGTGTTAAAATGCCCGTGGGCATAGTCGAACCCGCCCCAGACGATCATCTCGCTGCCGGTCCACACTGCTGTATGAGAATATCGGGGATCAGGAGCGTTGGTGGTGCTGGTAGCTGTCCAAGTGTCCGTGTTCGGATTATACCTGCCGCCTGTATCAAAAAAGGTGCTGAGGCCATCCCAGCCTCCCCAAACAATCATTTCATTACCAGTCCATACAGCGCGGTGGTCAACTCGCGCAGTTGGCGCGTTGGTAGTGCTTGTGGCTATCCAGCTATCCGTGACCGGATTGTATCTTCCGCCGGTGTTCGTGCCGGGGAATCCGCCTCCCCAAATGATCATCTCGGTACCCGTCCACACTGCTGTATGAGAATATCGGGCGCTGGGAGCATTTGTGGTACTAATAGCTATCCAAGTATCTGTACTTGGGTTGTATCTCCCGCCAGTGTTCATGCCAAAGGCGCCGCCGCCCCAGATGATCATCTCGGTACCGGTCCATACCGCTGTGTGGTTGTCGCGAGGGTCAGGTGGACCGGCGGTGGCTGTCCATGTGCCATCGATGCAACTGCCAGCGCCTTCCGATGTTTGTGGGAGCCTGTAGTTATACACTGGGACTGCGATTGCATTACGTACCTGGGCTTCAGTAGTAGCTAGCCAGGAGTCCAGTGGCTCTTTGACCCATGAAACGTTGTTTTTACCAAGCTTCTTTTCGTAGAGCGTTTGGCTGTAAGTATACAAGTTCGTCAGCAAACGCTCCGCAAGCGCAGGTCTAGCCAGGCATTCCGCGATTAAAAAGGGATCGTTGCTCAGTGCTTCAAAAAGTTCGCCCAACACTTCTGGCTGCTTGGTGTGCTGCGCCATACGGTTCATTTCAGCCTGTAACTGCTCGCTGGTAATGGGCCGTTGCCAGTAATCATCCAGCGCCTGTGAGTTGCGCAGATAATCTGCGACTTTCTTTTCCAGTTGTGACTGAGACATCACCACGTCGAGCGATGGCTTGGGATCTTTGCGTTCCTTTGGCCAGATGCGGTGACGCCAGTAAACTTCTTCGATCGCGTGCTGGTAAGCTACACGCTGTGCAAACGTCAGAGTTCTTTGTCCACGGCTCTGCCTCTGGGCCAATGCAAATGGGATCGTAGACACACTAACTAGCAAAACTAGATAAAACGCGCCTCGAATTAGATGCGCCTTAACAGAAGGGGCTATTTGCTTTTTCATAATCTGCGAGTGGAGGCGCCGATACTAGTTGGGCCGTAAAAGGAATGTCGAGATTTCTGCTTCTTTTTTTGGAAAAAAGTTAAGGATGACGGTAGAAGCGTGCCCAAGTTGCGTCCGTTCGCGTGTGATCGACAGTCAGCACAAGAATGAAACCGCAGCAGGATTTCCAAATTCGCCCGGCGCACGTGGACGACGTGTCAACTATTTTGCAGCTCATTCGCGATTTAGCGACGTACGAGCGAGCGCCGAACGACGTGACCGCTACAGAGGAGCAACTCGTCAATGTTTTGTTCGGGGAACGACCGGCCGCGGAAGTGCTTCTCGCGTTCGAGGGGCAATTAGCAGTTGGGTTCGCAGTTTACTTTTATAATTTTTCGACCTGGCTTGGGCGACCCGGGCTTTACCTCGAAGATTTGTTCGTGAAACCGGAACAGCGCGGCAAAGGTTACGGACGCGCATTGCTGGTCGAGCTCGCGAAGATCGCGCGGGACCGCGAGTGCGGCCGAATGGAATGGGCCGTGCTGAATTGGAACGAACCCGCCATTAAGTTTTATCGTGCGCTCGGCGCGAAGCCTATGGACGAGTGGACGGTGTTCCGATTAACGAGTGGTGAAATCGCGCAGCTCGCGAAGTCGAAGCAGATCGAGCAAGAGCAAGAGTAAGGTCAAGAGGGAGAGGAAGAGGAAGGATTCAACGTGGCGAAGGAGCTTACAAAGATCGAGGACTACGCGTTTCTAAGTGATACGCAAACCGGCGCGTTGGTGAGCCGGGATGGGTGCGTGGATTGGCTCTGTCTTCCGCGGTTTGATTCACCCGCATGCTTTGCATCACTACTGGGCGATACCAGAAACGGACATTGGCGATTTTTCCCAGATGAAGAGGTTGAAGCGACGCGTCGCCGTTACCGTGGGGATTCGCTAATTCTCGAAACGGAAATTGAAACCAAAAGCGGCGCCGTGCGCCTGATCGATTTCATGCCGCCGCGGGGCGAGAATCCGGACATCATCCGGATCGTGGAAGGGTTGCGCGGCAAAGTGTCGCTGCAAATGGAATTGGTCATCCGGTTTGATTATGGGCAGATCGTGCCATGGGTGCGCAACCGAAATGACGGACTGGAAGCGATCGCCGGGCCGGATGGCTTGATCTTGCGAACGCCAATTGAAACGCGTGGCAAAGATTTAACCACCGTTGCGGAGTTTACAGTTAGCGAAGGCGAGCGGGTCCCGTTTGTTCTCACCTGGTTCGCTTCGCACAAGAACCCACCACGCGCCATCCACTACGAGCATGCATTGAGCGACACCGAGAGGTATTGGCGAACGTGGTGCAGTCAATTTCAGGGCAAGGGGAAATGGCGCGACGCAGTGATGCGCTCCCTGCTTGTGCTCAAAGGATTGACATACGCACCCACGGGCGGTCTGGTCGCCGCGGCTACCACATCGTTGCCTGAGCAAATCGGAGGCCCGCGCAACTGGGACTATCGCTACTGCTGGCTACGAGATGCCACGTTCGCTTTGCTCTCGCTGCTGCGCGCCGGGTATCGCCAGGAAGCCGAAGGATGGCGGGAGTGGTTGTTGCGGGCTGTTGCTGGAAGCCCTGCACAGATGCAGATCATGTACGGCGTTCGCGGCGAGCGCCGGCTCACTGAGGTCGAAATTCCATGGCTTTCAGGCTACGAAAAATCTGTGCCGGTGCGGATCGGCAACGCTGCTTCGACGCAATTTCAACTCGATGTGTACGGCGAGGTGCTGGCCACGATGTTCGAAGCAGACTGCGCTGGAATCAAAATGCAGGAGCCTGACTGGGCTTTGATGGTGCATTTAATGAAATTCCTGGAATCAAACTGGCACAAGCCGGATGAAGGAATTTGGGAGGTGCGCGGCGGACGAAAAAATTTCACGCACTCGAAAATGATGGCCTGGGTAGCGTTCGATTGCGCAGTGAAACTCGTTGAGGAGTGTGGGTGTGCAGCTGGTGAACATCATGGCCGCTGGCGAAAAGTTAGAGAGCAAATTCACGCAGAGGTTTGCGAGCGCGGTTACAACTCAAAGAGAAAAGCGTTTACCCAGTATTACGGTTCCGATGCGCTGGACGCCAGCTTGCTCACGATGCCGCTCGTCGGCTTTCTTCCTGCAACAGACGAACGTGTCCGGAACACCGTTGAGGCGATCGAACGCGAGCTGATGGACGATGGTTTCGTCTTGCGTTATCGACCGCAGGAATGCGGCGTGGACGGATTGCCCGGGCGTGAAGGCGTTTTCATACCATGCTCGTTTTGGCTGGTCGCTTGCTGGCATCTCCTCGACAGAAAGAAAGAAGCGCGTGAATTATTCGAGCGCTTGCTCGATGTGCGAAACGACCTCGGACTTCTCTCCGAGGAATACGATCCGCGCGAGAAACGGCAGCTGGGAAATTTTCCGCAGGCGTTCTCGCACGTTGCGCTTCTCGCTGCCGCGCGAATTCTTGATGGTGAACGGGACGTTACGATGTCGGAATAATTCAATTCTTTCGCGATCAATGCCGCACGAATTTTGGTCTCACTTCCGGAGAGGCGCTGGTAGGGCGCGTCACTCAGTGCGTTAGCGCGTCGGCAATCCACGAATCTTGGGGCGCTGCCGCAAGCTCGCTTTGAAGCTGCGCCGATGGCGTTACTCATTTCAGCCTGCGGCAACGCCCCCAGGGAAATTGATTTTCAAAAAACAAGCGCTGATAGCGCGAATTAAGTAGCACGGTTCTCGCTTGAGGAAACGAGTCTGCGAACCAACTCCTCGATCGTGACAATTCCGCGACAACTTTTCTTTCGATCCAGGACAGCCGCAAGCCCAAGCCGAGCGGCTCGCAATTGTTGCACAACACGATACGCAGACTCCTCTTCGCTGGTCGTAACGATGCGCCGAACATAATTATCCAGTGGCTTGCGTCCATTCTGGTCGAGCAGGATATCGAGGACGTTAACCAATCCGGCAGGTTGTCCTCCTGAAGTGATCACAGGAAAACGATCCAGGCCGGAAGAAGCGCCGAGCTCGATTGCTTCCTGAGTTGACGCGCTCGGCTTTAACGCGACGACTTTTGCCAATGGCAGCATGACGTCGCGCACTTTGACGCTGCGGAAATCCACCACGTTATGAATCATCGCGCGTTCCGTAGAAGTCAGGGAACCCTCGAGCTCGCTTTGTTCTGTGATCTGCTTTAGCTCTTCGCGTCCCGCAAAAAGACGAGCGCGTTTAGCCGCGCGATCAGGGAGGAGCAGCTTTCCCAACCGCGCTCCAAGTTCAAGCAATGGCGAAAACAGGAGCGACGCGAGTTCTAGTACCCCGGCAAGCTGAGCAAGCGCGCGAAATGGAAACCGCCGGAAAAGCGATTTGGGGAGGACCGAGAGCAGAAACAGGTAGACCGGAAGCGCGATCGCCAAAGAGACAAAGTAGCCGGCGTAGCCCCATGATCGGACTAACTCGCGCGTCAGCAGGAACAGACCGAGAATATCGGCTGCGTTCGTGAAGAGGAGAACGGTCACGAGCAACCGCTCCGGGTGTTGCAACAAGCGATTCAACCGCACCGCCGCCGGAACGTGCCGCTTTACATTTTGTCGCAACCGAATTGGATCGATCGAAAGCAGCCCGCTTTCGATCCCGTTGAAAAAGAACGAAACAATCCAGCAACAAAAAATGATTGAGCCGATTATCATGACTCGTGTCTACTCGTCCCTTCGCCTGATTGAGTAGGGTGGACTGGGCTCCAAGATGTGGTCGCCTCGCCCTTGCAGGGGAAGGGGGAGGGGGAGGGTTCTCTCCGAGGAAAGTCGCGCATGCGGGGCTTAAATCGTCCAGCCGCGCGTTGCCGCTTGCGAGGAATCTGCCGTTCCCGAGCGGTTCGATGTAAAGAGCGACATCGTCCCGTGGCACAACGTCGCGAAGGATTTCCTCCACGATGTCTTCCATCGTGATAACCCCTTCGATGCCCCCAAATTCATCGACCACGACGCCCATCCCCTGAGGACGGGTCAAAAAGAGTTTGAGCAGCTCCAGCGCGCCCATCGTCTCGGAAACGAAAGAGGGAGCGATCAGTTTCTCCGTGTAGTGTTCCGATGGATCCAGCAGAAACAATTTCACGTCGATGATGCCCAGAATTTGATCGGGCGTATCGGCGTAGACCGGGACGCGGCGATAACGATTTTTCTTCAAGCGATCAATCGCTTCGTCATTCGTCAGATCATCCGGCAGCATAAAACTGTCGACGCGCGGCGTCATGCAGTCCTTTGCGGTTTTATCTCCGACCTTGATGATTTCCTGGATGATTTCGGCTTCTCCTTCGTACAAAGCGCCTTCCTCTTCACTCATCTCAAGCAATGTCTCTAATTCCTCGTCACTTAAGTGTGGACGAGTGCGTACGCGCGACGGCGTGAGACGAGCGACCACGCGAGCGCTCACGCTCTCAAGCCCGCGGCCGATGCGGTCAAGAAGCGGCATCGATATCTGCAAGGCGAAGGCGCCGATCGTTGAAAGTCGATAAGGCGCCGAAAGCGCGAGGAGTTTTGGGACCAGGTCGCAAAGCAGGACGACGATCGCGAAGATCACGAGCGCCGTCGCCCACTCTGGAATGCGTACTGCGAGGGGGCTTTCCCACAGGAAGAATAGACACAACACAACCAGAACCACGTTTACCAATCCGTCGGCAAGGAGCAGCACATTCAGGACACGACGCGGATTTTCCCTGAAAAATTGCACGAATTTCGTGAGTCTCGGATGATTTGTTTCCAAGCTGCGCAATTGATGTGCCTTAAGTGAAAAGAGGGCGGTCTCTACGCCGGAAAAGAGAGCGGAACAGAAAATCAAAATTGAGATGACCACCAGCAAGATGGCCAGGGTCACGGCTGTCATTTCTTATCTCGGCACAGCCGGGCTGCGTGCGAGAAGCCTGCCGCGTGAGGCGGGCAGTCTTGTTCCTCGGGAAAACTGGTGCGCGGTGGTTTGCTCATCCTCTGAGCCGCAAGCAAATTAAGCCCTTCATGAGCAAAGGCGAGAGGATTTCGCAGTTCGTGGCAGGATTGTCTGTTGAAGATGTCGATCCGGACCCGAGAGACATCGTGAAACATCCATTTTATCGCGCGTTTTTCCATTGCTGGAATGAAAAACGTTATTACGAGGCGCATGATGTGCTCGAGCAGCTTTGGCTCAAAACCAAATCACCCGATGCAGACTATTTCAAAGGATTGATTCAGGCGGCCGGGGCTTTCGTTCATCTTCAGAAACACTTCGAATACCCACGGCATGCGAAACATAGCAGGCGCCTGTCTCCTGCGGTTCGCCTGTTCCGGCTGGCCGAGAGGAACCTCTCGCGGTTCGCTCCGCGACATCACGGACTGGATATCGCCGCATTTTGTCAGCTCTTGGGCGAATTCGCCGATCAGATTGTTGCATCCGACTACAAGACTAATCCCTGGTCGCCCGAGACCGCGCCAAAATTAAAGCTGTTGTAGCGACGGCAGAGCATGCCCGCCGAGGCGGGTGCCGCCGTACCGGTAATGACGAACGGTTTGCCTCGACGCAGCCATCGTTCTTATTAACACCGGTCTTTAGGCCGGTGCCCTGCACGCGAGCAGATATACTAGCCGTTTTAACGGCTTCGCACACGCAAGGCGCAGCCTGCTCGAAGCCGTTGAAACGGCTGGTTTGATGGTATTCCTCTCCGGGACACCTGGCTCAAGCCAGGTGTTAATGAAATGCAGGTCATCTCGTGAAAAGCAATTTCGTCCCGGCGATAAGAAGGACTGTCGCCAAGAAAAGCGAGATCACTCGGACGGCGAAACGTTTGCTACCCAAATGCGAGCCTATAATGCCGCCAATGATCGCGGCTGCTGCGAGAACGAGGCCCAATGAAGGAATTGAATGAACTTTCGTAACGTAGCCAACGAGCCCGGCAATTGAGTTCACCCAAATGAACAGCGCCGAAACCGCAGCAGCCTGACGAATGTGCGCCCACTTACAAAACAGCAATAGGGGCGTGAGAAATATCCCACCGCCAGTTCCCGTTAGACCGGAGAGAAAGCCAAGACCCGCTCCTGTACTAATTGCCACCGGCCGCGAGGGGGGGACTGTTTGCGGTGGGTCGCTCCGTCGAAACACCAGCCGCCCGGCGGAAAAAAGCAGCACAACTCCGATCAAAATTCTGAGAACCGAAGCAGACGGCTGAAGATAGCCGCCGACGTATGCCGCCGGAATGGAAAGCAGCGCGAACGGCCAGAATAATTTCCACGAGAAATGACCCGCTCGCCAGAATTGAAACGTGCCGATCGATGCAACCAGAATGTTAAGCACGAGCGCCGTTGGTCGAATGATACCCGGCGCGAGCCCGAACAGAGTCATCGTCGCGATGTAACCGGACGCACCGGCGTGGCCGACCGATGAGTAAAGAAGTGCGATTAGTCCAACGGCGAGAAAAAGAAGGACGAAATGCGTTGTATCCATGTGATGCTGTATGTCGTTGGAGGAAGATTAACGATCGAATGACGAAATCCGAATGACGAATGACGAAGGAATAACTAAGGTCGAATTACGAAACAAGTGCTCCCAGATTTCATCGTCATTAATTCGACATTCGTGCTTCGTCATTTCCTTGGGGGATTTCTCGCGCTAACGTGGTTAGTGACGTCGAGCGATACTTTTGCCGAGTCCAATCCTGCGCGGCCCGAGCACACGAACCGTCTGGCGCAGGAGAAGTCGCCTTATCTTCTTCAGCACGCACACAACCCGGTTGATTGGTATCCGTGGAGTGAGGAAGCGTTCGCCAGGGCGCGTAGGGAAAACAAACCGATCTTTCTCTCAGTCGGCTATTCCACCTGTCATTGGTGCCACGTGATGGCGCATGAATCGTTCGAAAACGAGGACGTCGCCGCGATCATGAATCGCGAGTTTGTGAACATCAAAGTAGACCGGGAAGAGCGCCCCGATGTTGATCGCGTTTACATGACCTTTGTTCAGGCGACCACTGGCGGGGGCGGATGGCCGATGAGTGTTTGGTTGACGCCTGACCTGAAGCCCTTCGTCGGCGGAACCTACTTTCCGCCTGAAGACCGATACGGTCAGCCGGCTTTCAAAATGGTGCTCGAGCGAATTGCGACGGCTTGGAAGGAAAATCACGACAAAATTGTCGAACAAGGCAGCAAGATCGTTGACGCGCTCCGTGAATCCCAATCAACGTCAATTGCAGAGGGGAAAATCGATGCAGCGATCCTGGAGGCCGCTTACCGGCAGATTGATCGCAGTTACGATCCGAAAGAAGGCGGCTTCGGCAACGCGCCGAAATTTCCGCGACCAGTGACGATCAATTTCCTAACGCGCTTTTATGCACGCGATCCTAAGAACGAATCAGGCAAACAAGCGCTCGAAATGGCACTATTCACGCTGCGCAAAATGGCTGCGGGCGGGATGCATGATCATGTCGGAGGCGGGTTTCATCGTTACTCGGTCGATCGCTACTGGCACGTGCCTCATTTCGAAAAGATGCTGTACGATCAGGCGCAACTTGCCGTCGCTTATTTGGACGCATTCCAGATTTTAGGCGACCCTTACCTCAATCCTCTCCCTGGCCAGGGAGAGGCGGACGTGAAAGCGCCGGTGAGGGTCGAGTTCGAAGCAGTGGCTCGCCATATTCTAGACTACGTCGCTCGCGACATGACATCGAAGGAAGGTGGCTTCTTCTCCGCCGAAGATGCCGACAGCCCAGTTGTAGCCGCGGGCGTCGACCGCGGCCATCCGGAAACCAAAGAAGGCGCATTCTATGTCTGGACAAAAAAAGAGATCGACGACGCGCTGGGTGATGCTGCCGAAATTTTCGATTTCCATTACGGCATTCAGCCGCACGGAAATGCCCCGGAAGGGAGTGATCCTCAGGATGAGTTTCGCGGTAAAAATATTTTGATTGAGCGTCATACGATTCCGGAGACTGCAAAGCACTTTCGAAAAACCGAAGAAGAAATCGGAAAACTACTCGCGCAAAGTCGCGAAAAATTGTTTTCCATTCGCGCCAAACGACCGCGCCCCCATCTCGACGACAAGATCATTGCCGGTTGGAACGGCCTGATGATCTCGGCTTATGCCCGCGGCGCGCAAGTGCTAGACGAGGCGCGCTACCTGGAAATTGCAACGCGTGCGGCCAAATTCCTCAGGACAAATCTCTATGAGGAAAAGAGCAAATTGCTCTATCGCAACTATCGCGGCGGTCGCAGCGATATCGGGGGTTTCGCCGACGATTACGCATTCGTGATCCAGGGTCTTCTCGATCTTTACGAAGCATCGCTTGACGTACAGTGGCTGAAATTCGCGGTCGAATTGCAGGAGACGCAGGACCGCTTGTTCTTCGACGAGAAGAACGGTGGCTATTTCAGCACCAGGGGTGAAGACGAAAGCGTGTTCCTCAGGATGAAAGACGATAACGACGGCGCAGAACCCGCCGCGAGTTCCATTTCGGCACTCAATCTTTTGCGATTATCGCAATTTCTCGATGATCCGGCTGTCGCCGGAGCGGATCGCGCGCGAAAAACGATCGACGCATTTGCGACGACGCTTTCACATTTTCCCAGCGCCATGCCGCAAATGCTGACTGCGCTTGACTACTCCTTAAGCAAGCCGCGCCAGATCGTGATCGCTGGGAAGAAGGACGCCCCGGAAACCAACGCATTGCTCAGAGAGGTGAATCGGCATTTTCTGCCAAAGACAATCCTGGTTCTCGCGGACGGCGCCGAAGGCCAGAAATATCTCGGCGACAAAAACGAAGCGGTTCGTGCCATGTCGCCGATCGATGGAAAATCAGCAGCTTACGTCTGCGAAAATTTCACCTGCAAAGCGCCGGTCACCGATCCTAAGCAACTCGCCGCATTGCTGAAATTGTAGAGGCGCTTGTGCCAAGCGCCTGGACTTCGGCGTTCGCCGCGGCGAAGGGCTGTAGCCACGGCTCTGTGAGCCGTGCTGTAGCCGCGGTCGCTGACCGCGGTGACCCAGTGCATGGCAAACGCTGAAAACGACCGTTAGCCCCCATCGGCGACAACGCTGCACCACCGATAAATTGAAGATTTTCGCGAACTTCGTTTCGCAGTTTCCGGAGGAACACAAAAGGGCGAATATTTTCGCAAGAAACGCAAAATTCGTGATTGCAGCGACCCGAACTGACTTATTAGAACTGCCGTAAGCGCAACGAAATGTGCGCCAGCGCGCACGGGCAAGGAACCATGCAGGGTCGTTGTGGTGGGTGATAGGTGTGTCGGTAAAGACTTCGTTGCGCCACAAATAGCCGACAACCTGCCGCAGCCAGACAAGGACATTCCATGAGCTGGATTACCATTGTCTGGTCGATGAACGCGGCCTCGTGTTTGACGCTGGCCGCGATATATCTGGTCGTCTGGTGTAAGCAGCGTGAAGGTTGGGCGCACCTGTTATTTTCGGTCACCGCTGTGGCGGCGGCGGCCATCGCCGCATTCGAGCTAGCGATGATGCATGCCGGGACGGTCGGCCAATACGAAGCACTCCTGCGCTGGATACATGTGCCCGTATGGGTGCTGACTCTCTCGTTCGTGGCTTTCGTGCGGCTTTATCTCCGCGCCGGACGACCATGGCTCGCGTGGAGTATCTGCAGCCTGCGCACACTGGTCCTGGTTGTGAATTTTATTGTTACGCCGAATATCAACTTCCGGCGAATTACAAACCTCCGCCACTTCTCATGGTGGGATGGCGACATGATCTCGATGCCGGTCGGCGTGGCAAACCCGTGGGGTCTGCTTAGTTCTCTGAGCCTACTTTTAGTGCTTGTCTTCTTTGTCGATGCTACGATTACCGTGTGGCGACGGGGCGACCGGCGACGTGCTTTAGTTGTCGGTGGCAGCATGATTTTCGGTGCGATTCTCGCATGGCACGTGCCGCTCGTGATCTGGGGAATCATCGACGTTCCGTTTTTCCTCTGTTTCGCGTATTCGGGAATTGTCGCAGCGATGGCTTATGAATTGAGCCACGATCTGCTCCATGCAGCACAGCTCGCGCGGCGGTTGCAAGAAAGCGAGGTTGACTTGCGCGAAACACAGGAGCGCATGGAGCTCGCCGCAAGCGCTGCCGAACTCGGGATGTGGATGTGGGATATTGCGCGCAACGAAATTTGGCTCACGGACAAAGGTCGCGCCCTCTTTGGCTTCGCGCCGTCCGAGAAGATCGATTTTGATCGCTTCCGAAGCAGGATACATCCCGAGGATCGTGAATCAGTGCGCCGGGCTGTAGAGAATTCTCTGCAGACTGGCGCAGAATATAGATCTGAGTATCGGACGATCCTACCGGATGGCCAACTGCGCTGGATCGCCGGGCGCGGTCATGTCGAGTTCCATGGCAACGGTCAGCCCGCTCGAATGCGCGGCGCTTCACTCGATATCACCAAACGCAAGCAGGCCGAAGATCAGTTTCGTCTCGTGGTCGAGGCGGCACCGAACGCGATGATCATGGTAAACTCCGAAGGCCGTATGACGTTAGTTAACACGCAGGCTGAAGCCGTCTTCGGTTACACTCGCGATGAGCTCATTGGTCATGCCATCGAGATGCTTGTTCCCGAGCGGTTCAGGTTGCATCACACGGGCTATCGCCATGGTTATTCTTGTGACGCAGAGGCTCGTCCAATGGGTGCCGGCCGGGACCTCTTTGGGCGACGCAAGGACGGGCGCGAGGTTCCGATCGAAATCGGTCTTAACCCAATTCAGACGTCTGAAGGATTGTTCGTATTAGCCTCTATTATTGATATCACTGAGCGGAAGCAGGCAGAACTGGATGCAGCGCGTCATCGCAACGAGATGGCGCATCTCTCGCGCGTTTCCACGCTGGGCGAACTTTCTGGTTCGATCGCGCACGAGCTTAACCTGCCGGTCAGCTCGATTCTCTGCAACGCGCAAGCTGCGCAGCGGTTCCTGGCGAATGGCCATACCAATTTGGCCGAGGTGCGCGCCATTCTTAATGACATCGTAAGCGA
>WNGC01000283.1_pt1 | contig 53120 bp, 52 predicted proteins | sample 5400051 | NCBI WGS metagenome assembly WNGC01 (sample SAMN13153368, study PRJNA577476) | soil metagenome | isolation source: 20 cm soil or saprolite under grassland replicate 2 | place: USA:California | collected 2016-06-15
GTCTTTGCGACGAGAAGCACGCTCCGTCGGGTTGGGCCGATCCCGCTGGGCTCAGCGTGATCGCAACGCCGTCGCCTGCGCCAAGTGGCGCACTGAGCGACAACGTGAACACGTCCCCACGCTCAACTGTACCGGCCGGAACGGCGACTCGGGCCGGTGCTCCGGTCTTCAGCACCGATGCTTTCCACGCTTTTCCAGTTGGGGGTGGCGAAGAGGCACGATCAGGTATGCCGACCCTGAGTGGGTATGACGACGGCCGCGCGCGCGTCTGGATTTACGCCCGTTGGCGCGAGCGCGACCACGCGTCGCGCCGACCACCGCGAACGTCACCACGTGCGGCACGGCGAGGGCAAGCGGCACAGCGGCGGGGACAGGTCGCCGGAGAGCCTCGACAAAGGCAGATCGCGGGCAGCCTCGAACCGGACGGTCACAGAATTCGCGGCGAATGCGCATCTACATCGTTGGGGGACCGGGCTCGGGGAAAACGAGCATGGGACTCTCGCTCAGTCGGCGGCTCGGTCTGCCGCTTCTTCAGCTTGATGAGATGTGGGTGCGCCTATTCGGTACCGATGCGGACGGCGGTGTCGCGGCGGCGACGCGCGAATTTCGGAAGAGCCTCGTAGCGGACTACGTGTCCCGGAGAGCGTGGGTGATCGAGGGCGCCGAGCCCCCGTTCCTGGACGCATTCGCGGACGTCAGCGATCTGATCGTCTGGTGCGACGTGCCGTTCATCGTCGCCGCATCGCGGATGATCCGGCGACATGTCATTGCGGACCTTCGTCGCAACAACCGTTATCCCGGGTACCGTCGCCTGTACGGGTTCCTGCGCTCGGTTCGCGGTCGATACGTCGCGACGCCTCAGCCTGCGGATGGACCATGGACGAAGTGGACGCGAGCGCAAGTCGCAGGTGGTGTTGGGCGTTACGAGCACAAGGTCGTCAGGATCGGGATCGGGTCCGCTGAGCGGAGTCTGGCGACGATAGTTCGGCGCTATGCAGCGGCTTACAACGCACCTGACTCCGCGAGACGCGAGGACCGCTAAAGGCAAACGTGCTCGGCCAATAGGTACGCATTCGGTTGTGAGCTCATTGCCATTCGCGCGCCGCGATCTTCGCGAAGAGCTTCAGAGCCTCCAGACGCTGCGCCGTTACCGAAATCACGCCGTCGACGGTCTGAAGCGTTCCTCCCACCACGACGGCCGCGTCGCTGTCCAGGACGCGCTTGAATTTTCGGTATGTCGCGGGACGGATGATGATGTTTGAGATCCCGGTCTCGTCTTCCAGCGAGAGGAAGACGTGGCCCTTCGCGGTCTCGGGATGCTGCTTCACGACTACGGCGCCCGCGATCAGGACGTAGCTCCCGTGACGACGGCTCTCGAGGTCGCATGCGCGGAGCACGCCACGTCGCGCGAGGTCCTCGCGATAGAAGCTCATGATCTGCGGCCCCGTCGGAATGCCGGTGATCCGGTAGTCGAGCGCGGTCCGCTCCTGCTCGCCGACCGGCGGGAGCGCCGGCGCGGTGGTCGTCGGCAGCGATAGAGCCCTCCGTACGAACGACGGCGAGGTGCGATGTGCGTCGCGCGCGCGCCAGAGGAGCGCGCGGCGCGGCTCGCCGAAGCAATCGAATGCCCCCACGAGCGCGAGATTCCGGAGGGCCTCTTCCTTCAAGCCAACGCGTGTCGCGAACTCATCGAATGACTTGAATATTCCGCCGAGCTCACGCTCACGAACAACAGCCTTGGCTTCTTCTTCGCCGAGCCCTTTGATAGAGCCGAATCCGATGCGAACGTCGTGGTCGCGGCACTTGCGATGAGCAGCGATCGTGCGAGAAGTGTCGAGAGGATGCGATGCGGAGGAGGCGGCGCCGAGGGCCCCCGCGCCTCGCTTCGCGCCTGGGGGCCCCTGCCCCCAGGGCACCGGCCGGAGGCCGGGGGGTCCACCGTCGCGTAAAGAGGGTTTCGGCGCCGCCGACTCCGCCGAGACTGCTTCGCAGACAGCTTTGGCGAACGATCGATTCACATCGACTGGGAGGATTGCGACGCCATGACGCTTCGCATCGCCGGCGATGACAGCGGGCGAGTAGAAGCCCATGGGCTGGTTGTTCAAGAGCCCAACGTAGAACTCGGCAGGGTAATAGAGCTTCAGATGAGCGGTGTGATACGCGGTGAGCGCGAACGCCGCAGCGTGACTCTTGCAGAACCCGAACTCCGCGAACGCGGCGATCTGCCGGAAGATCTCGTTCGCGGTCACGTCGTCGACGCCCTTCTCGCGCGCCCCGCTCACGAACGGCCCGCGCAGCTTCTCCATGTCGGCGCTCGAGCGCGCGCGGCTCATCGCGCGACGGAGCATGTCCGCCGCCGCCGGCGAGAACCCCGCGGCCGCGATCGCGACGCGGAGGATCTGCTCCTGGAAGAGGATCACGCCGAGCGTCTCCTTGAGGATCGGCTCGAGGAGCGGATGCGCGTACTGCACCGGCTCGCGCCCCTGCCGGCGGCGGATGTAGGGATTCACCATGTTCCCCTGCAGCGGGCCCGGCCGGATGATCGCGACCTCGACGACGATGTCCGCGAAGTTCCGTGGCCGCACGCGCGGCAGGGCCTGCGCCTGCGCACGGCTTTCCACCTGGAAGAGGCCGATCGTGTCCACCTCACAGATGAGGTCGTACACGGCGGGGTCGTCGAGCGGGAGAGATCCGAGCTCGAGCAGCTCGCCGTGGCGCGCCTCGATGTCGGCGACCGCGTCCTTCACCAGCGAGAGGGTCCGCAGCCCGAGAAGGTCCATCTTGACGAGGCCGAGGTCCTCGATGTCGCGCTTGTCGAACTGCACGACGTTGCGGTCGGGCATGGTCGCGCGCTCGATCGGCACCGTGTCCACGAGCGGCAGCGCGGTGATGAGCATGCCGCCGTTGTGGATCGAAAGGTGCCGCGGAAAATCGGCGATGGCGAGCGTCAGCTCGCGGAAGAGCGGGAAGCGCGCGCGCTCCTTCTCGTCGAAGATCTCGAGGAGATCCCCGACCGTGTCCGGCATGGCGCGCGGCTCCTCCCAGCCGTGCTCGGACGCGCGATCGGTGTGGTGATACGCGGGGTGTTGCGCCGACGTTGGGATGCCGCGCGGGTCGACGTGGTACTGGTCGATCGACTTCGCCATGCGATCGATCGTCTCCAGGCGGAAGCCGAGCGCCTTCGCGACCTCCCGTGAGGCCGAGCGCGCGCGATACGTCACGACGTTGCAGACCATGGCCGCGTAGCGCTCGCCGTACTTCTTGTAGACGTACTGGATGACCTCTTCACGGTCGTTCGTCGCGATGTCGAGGTCGATGTCCGGCATCGTCCGCGAGTCCTCGGTGAGGAAGCGCTCGAAGAGGAGGTCGTGCTGGATCGGGTCGACCTTGGTGATGTCGAGCACATACGCGACGATCGAGTCCGCGGCCGATCCCCTGCCCTGCGCCGGGATCCGGTGCTCCTTGCAGAAGCGGACGATGTCCCAGTTGATGAGGAAGAACTCAGCGAGGCCGCAGCGGTCGATGACGTCGAGCTCGTGCGCGAGCTGCTTCGCGACGTCGCGCGTGATCCGCGGGTACTTGACCTTCGCGCCCTCGCCGCAGAGCGCGTAGAGGAACGAGAACGCGGTGTGGCCCTCGGGCACCGGGAAACCCGGGAGGCGATCCTTCCCGACGAACGATGCTTCGGCGCGCGGGGTGTTCGTGTCGTACAGAAGATCGAGCACGCAGGCATCGGCGATCTCGCGCGTATTGCGAAATGCCTCATCGAAGCGGTCGAGCCGCTCCCGCAGCATCGCCTCGCCCTTGAGCCAGTACTCGCCGTTGGGCTTCAAACGATTCCCCGCCTCGTCGAGCGTGGTCCCGAGGTCGATGCAACGGAGCACGTCGTGGAGGCGACGGCCTTCGGGGCGAGCGTAGTGGACGTTGTTCGTCACGACGCAGCCGAGACCCATCTCGCCGGCGAGTGCCGCCAGCGTGTCGCAGAACGCGGGGCCGTCCGGGTCCAGATGGTCGGAGAGCTCGACATAGAGGCGCTCGCCGAATACCGAGCCGAGCCGCGCGAGCGCCTCGCGTGCGGTGTCGAGGTCGCCCGCGCGAACCGCCCGCGGCACAGCGCCGTGGGCACACCCGGTGAGCGCGAAGAGGCCCCCCGCGTTCTCGGCGACGAGGTCGAACGTGGCCTTCGGCTTCGTCTTCTCGCCGGCAAGCTGGGCCGCCGAGATCGTCCGGCAGAGGCTCGTCCAGCCCTGACGATCGCGCGCGATCAGGACGATGTGCCCCATGTCCTGGAGCTGGAGCTCCGCACCGAAGATCGGACGGAGTCCCCGCTCTTTAGCGGCATTGGCGAACCGCACAGCGCCGTACAGGCCATTCGTGTCGGTGAGTGCGAGCGCATCGAGGCCCTGCTCGACCGCGGCGTCGGCGAGGTCATCGACATCCGAGGCGCCGTCGAGAAAGCTGTAGTTGCTGTGAACGTGTAAGTCGACCCAGCCAGGCATCTCGGGCTCCCCACCGCTCCCTGGCCGAGAGCGTATTAGAACGTCTGTTCTAGCATAGTGAATGCACATTCGGCTAAGTCCTGCTTGCCTACCAGCGCAACAGGTCTGACAGTCGGCCATGCGTGCCCGAGATTCGAGATGGGGAACAACCGAGCGTTCTGGTCGCTGACGACGACGCCAGCTTACGTGCGGCCGCTCGAGTGACCCTGGTGGCTCAGGGATGGACCGTTATCGAGGCGTCCACGCCGAAGGAGTGCCTCGCCCTCGCCAGACGCCATCGTCCCGAAGTCCTCCTTCTGGATGTGAACTTCGAGGGGCATCGGCGTGACGGCTATTCGGTCTGCCGAGAGCTCAAAGCGGCCGCGGATACACGGAGCATTCGCGTCGTCTTGTTCACCGCGCGCGACGATCCGGAAGGTCGAGCCTTTGCGAGCGCGGTCGGAGCTTCGGCGTTCATCGTCAAGCCATTCGTTCCGCTGGATCTGGCCGATCTTCTTCAACTCCTCTTGCACGGCTCGGAACGCGATCCGGGGATCGGTATCCACCTGATCGACGCCGGCGTCATTCGGCCGGCGCAGCTTGAGCGGGCGCTCGCCGAGCAAGAGCGCCGGCGGGGAAAAAGAGTCCCGCTGGGCGAGATCCTCAAGGAGCTTGGGTTTGCCAGCTCAGACCAGGTGGAGCAAGCGGTGGAGCGTCAACGGCGAGTTCGCCCGATCGCGGCGGCGGTGCCGCGTTCTGCTGTGGTCCGGCGCGTGCTGATCGCAGACGACAACGCCAGCGTTCGCGATGGTCTTCGCGACGCGTTCGCATCCGAGGACGACTTCTCGCTCGTCGGTGCGGCCGCCGACGGAGCCGAGGCACTTCGCATGATCGAGGAAACCAACCCCGACCTCGTCGTGCTCGATAGTGATATGCCGCGCCTTGCGGGCATCGACGTATTGCGGAAGGTGCGCGCGACCATGCCGGAAGTCCGCGTGGTGATGTTCACGCTCGACGACGCGATCCGCGAAGCCGCCCTGGCCGCCGGCGCCATTGCCGTCGTCACGAAAGACACCCCGCTCGACTCACTCCTCGCCGAGTTGCGACGCGCTGCGCCGCCGCCAAAGAAATCGACACGGCGATCGGCGGTGATTCTGACCGCCCGCAATATCCCGGGCGGCCCCTGGGGTGTTCTCGCGCGTCGCCGGCAGGCGATCTCCGCAATCGGCATCCTCCTGGTGAGCTACACCGGCGCGTTCCTGCTCGCCGAGCCTGCACTCGGAGCGTCGGCATCGCTCTTGGCCATGGTGCCGGTCGCTATCGCCGGCGCGGTGTTCGGTCCAGAGATTGGCATCGCGACCGCTCTCCTTTCGACGATCGTGACCGCGGCGCTCTGGAACGCGACCAATCACTCGATCGGCGAGCCGGTCCTACGCATCGGGGGGAACGGCATCGGCGTCGTCGCCCTCGTCGCGATCGGTGCCGGGTTCGGAGCGATGCGCCTTGTTCGTGGCCGGCTCGTGCCGCGGGCGCGACTCGTCGATGCGCTCGCCGAAGCAGCCATCGCCCTCGGGCCCGGACTCGGGCCGAGGACTCTGGAGCTCCTCGCCGAAGCCGCGCTCGAAATCGTTCCGGGCGACACCGCGCTCATCTACGTGGCCGTTCCGGGCGGTGGCCTCGAGCTCGTCGCAGGTGCCGGCGCGCCCGACGAGGTCATCGGCCATCGTGAGGTGGCCGGCGCCGTCGCTGCCGCCGCCACGGAGGGGCGAGCGTCGATCGTCGACGATCTCGAGGCTCGCCCCATCGGCGTCTTAGTGCCCCGCAGCCGAAGCGGCGTCGTCGTTCCCGTCCCCGGGAGAGGGAGCGACCCAAGTGGCGTGATCGCCGTGCTCGCGAACCGAAAGCGCGCCTACGGCGGAGGCCATGTCGAGGCGCTGACAAGCTACGCCAGCTTTCTCGGCTCGTTGCTGAACGCTCCAGCGAGGGCGCTGGGGGTCGCTGGTGAGGTGATCTCGCGTTCCGCATCGAACGCGGAGATCGGCCGCTAGCGAAGGGTTGGCGCTTAGCGACGGCTCCCGCGCACCGGATGTTTTTGGGGGAGCGCGCGAGCGGATCCGACGAAGAGACCGACGCCATCGTCGTCGTCCGCAAGCGCCGCGGGGCGAACCGACTCGATCAGCGCCATGCCGAGGACGGCGATGAGGACGGCAAGCGTTTTCAGTACTGCCACTCGCACAAGGAAACCGGTTTGCCGGGGAGGGAGACTCCCCCACTCGAGCGATCTCCTGTAGCGAGGGCGAGCCAAAGCGGCGGTGGAACTGTGACTGCGGCCGAACGCTGACCGCGTCTCGACGCGCGGCTAGCGGATCGTCGCCGAGAAGCTCGCGGCTGGTGAAGTCAGCGTTCCGTCGCTCGCGGTGACGGTGACGACGACCACGTCGCCCTTCTTCCCGTTGCCCTTTGCCGAGATGTCGTAGCGATCCGTCGGCGACGTCGTCGTTACCGTCCGCTTTACGACGCCGTTGAGACGCCACGTGTAGACATACGTCAAGGCGTCGCCATCGATGTCCTGGCCCAGGACGGTGGCAGTGATAACGGTCTTCGTGGTGGGCGTCGTCGTATTGAGCGATACAGAGACGGTCGGGGAAGAATTTACGACCGTGGCTGCGGCGGAGGCGGCAGCGCTATCGAGAGTGCCATCGCTGGTTACCAACTCGACCATCACGACGTCGCCGTGATCGCCGTTCCCGCCGACAGCGAGATCGAAGCTGTCCGACGTGTTGGGTCCCGACGACGAACGACGCACCGCGCCGTTCACGCTCCAAACGAACCGGTAGCTCAAGGCGTCGTGATCGACGTCGCTGCCAATCGCAGTCGCGGTCAAGACCGCGTTCGTGGCAGGCGCGCTGCTGGCGAGGCTTACGCCCGCGGTTGGCGCGCTGTCGCTTATAACGACCGACGCGCTCGCGTCGCTCGTCATCTGACCATCGCTCGCCGTAACGCGCACGCTGATCGTGTCGCCACGGTCGCCGTTCCCGGCGACCGAGAGATCCAGCGTCGGTGCTGTTGCTCCAGGGATCGGTGTTCCGTTCCGCGACCATTCATACAAGTACGCGACCGGATCGCCGGTGAGCGAAGAGCTGAAATCGGGGTCCATGGCGAACGCGTCCGCATTGAGCGTGTCGCCCGTGAATGCGGTCGACGGCGACACGGTAATGCTCTGGAAGACGGGGGCGTGATTGTTCAGGTCGATGGCCATGAGAGTGCTGTCCTGTGGTGGGTTCCACGCCGGGTCGCCCCGGTCGTTGTAGTTGCCGACGTACAACCGGCCATCCGGATGCATAAGCGGCAAACCGGGTCGGAACTGAGAGATTCGCATCGTCTCAGCCACCTCGAACGTCGTGTCATCGATTCCGTAGATCGCTCCGGCGCTGAACGAGCTTCCGGCCATCGCCACGTACACGCGTCCTTGCACTGGTGCGAGCGCCAGGCCGAGAGGGGATCCCTGCATCGTCGTCGTGTGGATGATCGCGAGCGTGTCCGCGTCGATGACATACAGAGTTGCGGTCGAAGCGCCGTTGGGGTCGAAGCCGGCGACGAAGACCAGATGACGCGCTTGATCAACCGCCATCGCGTAGCGAACCGTGCTTCGAAGGGCGACCTGTCCGAGCGGAGAAAGATCCTGATCATCGAAGACGAAGAGTCGCGGATCCGAATTCGAGCCATCGGTCAGAAAGAGGCGGTGGCGTTGAATATCTACCGCGGCCCCGAACCAAGCACCACCGCCAGCCGGCGAGGGCATCGACAGGACAACGGTGTTGGTTGCCGTGTCGATCACCGATAGGCCGTGTCCGCCGACGAAGAGCCGCCCGGCAGCCACATCGAGCGCGGGCATCAAGCCGCCCACTCCCGAGATGCTCGCGACCTGCGCCCCGCTATCGAGGTCGAAGACGTCGGTCGACTCCTGGTTCGCCGAGTACGTCGCGTTGGATGAATAGAGCCGGCGGCTGGCAGAGTCGACGACGACGAAGTTAGACGTAAGGCTTGTCAGGATCCTGCCGACTGAGCCATTCGCCGGGTCGACGACCGAAATCAGGCCACGCGGCGGTGCGGACGGGTTGTTGATGTCGTAGACCGATGACGCGCTGTTGGCGACGTAGACCCTGCCCGTCGATGCGTCGAGAGCGAGCCCGAACGGTGCGGCGCCAACCGACCAGCTCGATGCCACGACCGCGGCACGTGTCGCGGGTGTGCCGACGAACGTAAGCGCGAGCGCGCAGACCAGGGCAAACGCGACGAGCCGACGCATGTGCGGGCAAGGCTCGCTTGACTGGCCGGTCTGGGCAATTGACCGGTAGTCCCATGACTTTCGGCTAATCCATGACCCGCTGCAGCCACCAGGCACCCGAGCGCCTGTCTCCGTAGACATCACACACCAGGCCGTCCGCGGTTCGCAGCGTCACGTAGTCGCGGGACACGCTGTCTTTCCACCAGTCGGCTTCCACACGCCAGCGGCGCATCTGCTCGACCACGGTGTGGCGATGGCCTGCGACGATCAAGGCGACGAGCTCGCCTTCGTCCCACACGAGCTTCGCGGGAAGCGGTTCGGCAAAGAGCCTCACGCGATCACCTCCACCCACTCAGTCGCGCGCTCGGGCAGGCGCGCGCCTTCGTCCGCGACCCGCGCGCGCAGCACCGCGTCCTTGCCGAGCTTCGCGCGCAGGTAGCGCGCGGTCGCGACCGCCTCTTCGGTGCGCGCGCCGTCGGGCGCGAAGAGGCCGATCTGCCGGCCGCGCGCGGCCTCGACCTCAGGCACCTCGAGCGCGCAGCCGGTCACGAGGCCGAGCTCGCTTCGTTCCTCGAGCGCCCAGCGGAGCGAGCGCAGCAGCGCGGCGGCTTCGCGGGTCGGTGGAAGCACCGTGCGCTCGATCCGAAGCGGTCCGGCATCCTCGCGGTCGAGCCGGAGCTCGAGGCGGAGCGCGGCGAAGCCATCTCGCGCGAGCGCCGCGGAGATCTCGTCCACCACGACACGCAACGCGAAGACGAGCTGCTCGCGCGAGCCGATCGCATCGTCCCATGCACGGCGCGCACGGATCCGGCGCGGTGGGGCCGAAGCACGGACCATATCGCCGTACTCGCCTCGCGCGAGCGCGTGCGCGCGCGCCACGGCGCTCCCGAACCGGTCGAAGACCGACCCGCGCGGTAGATCCGCGAACTCGCCGACGGTTCGCAGACCCAGCAACCGCAGCTCCTCATGCACCTTCACGTCGACCGGGAGCACATCGAGTGGCAGAGACACGAGGAACGCGCGGCCGTCGTCTACCGAGCGCACCTCGCCCGGCGGCGTTCGCTCCGCGACGACGCGCGCGACGAATGGCGTCGGCGCGATCCCCGCCGACGCGCGAGCGCCGACCCGCGCGCAGCGCGCCAACACGTTCCGGGCGACGCGAGCCGGCGCGCCGAGAAGCTCCTCGGTGCCGGCGAGATCACAGGCGAACGCGCACGGGTCGAGCACACCCACGCGCGGGAGCACCGCATGGAGCGTCGCGAGCAACCGGCCGTGAAGCTCCGGCGCGTCGGTCACGACGATCGCGAGCGTCACCGGATCTCTCATGTCAGACCGCGACCGTGACGAGATCGGGACGCGTGCCGAGATCGGCAAGCGCGCCATCGAGCGATGTCACACAGAAGAGCGCGCGATCGCTCGCGTGCGCGCGCCCTACCGCGAACGACCATCCCACCGTCCGATCGAACCGGCGCTCCCACGCGACGCGTTCGAAGAAGAACGTCGGGATCGCGACGCGCCGCCCAGGCTCGCCCGCGACGACGAGGAGCGCAGCCGGTGACCCGCGGACCGCAGGGAGCGCGGGGGCGATGTCATCGACTTTCGTCCCACCGAAAGCCGGGTCGCCGACATCGACGACGACAAGGCGGAATCCCTCGCTGCGGAGTGCCGCGGCCGTCGCGAGCGCGAGATGTGCCCCGCGCGCGCGCACGACGATGAGCCGCTCGAGATCAACCCTCGCGCGCTGCGCGGCGATGGGATCGAACGACGCCGTCGGATCTATCCACGCAGCCATCCCACCCTGCGCTTGCGCGGATGCTGTTGCGCGGAGGGCGAGCTGGAGTTTTCCAACGCTCGGTGGACCGATGAACGCGATGGGCTCGCCGGCGACGAGTCCGCCTCCAAGCACACGATCGAGCGACGATTTCGTCGCGATGACGAGATCGCTCCGATGGCGCTCGCTTGTATCTCCGCGCGCAAGCGCATGTACGCCAAAGCGTCCTTCGATCCGCGCGATCGCCACGGCCAGTCGGTTCTCCGCCACTGCGCTCCCCTTGATCGTTCGCGAACCGTCCGTTTGAAGCCTGTCTCTGGCCTATCCAGGCTGTTAGAACGGATGTTCTAGAAACTTACCTCAGGCCGCGAGCCCTGTCAACGCTCCTCAAGTCATCAAAACGAACTTATCCATGGCCGTAATCGTGCACGCCCCCTCCCTGATGATGAACAGGGGCGCACCCGGGCGGTGTGCCGACTGCGGGTCTGACGCATACATCCAGCTCGCCGTCGGGGACTCGATGCTGTGCGCGCACTGCTACCAGGAGCGCCTCGGCGTGGCGCGGAAGGCTGTCGGACGGAAGGGCGGCGAGCGCGCGATCCCGAAGGCGGCCCCGCGCGCGACCTAGGAGATCGTCGCGGCCTTTGGCCGCGCTGTCGCGACCGCCTCACGTAGCGCGCTGACACGAAGTGCCGCGTACGCAGCGAGCAGCGTCACGAGGATGCCCCCGAGCAGGAACGCATTGTTTATCCCGACGAGCGTTCCGACCGACCCGAGGACCATCTGCCCAAGCGGCATAAACCCGATGAAGACCATCGTCTGCACGCTCATCACGCGTCCGCGTAGCGCATCGGGCGTGCGGGTCTGCATGAGGGTGTTCGCCATCCCGAGATAGACCATCACGGCGAGGCTGGTCAGCCCGACGAACACCAGCGCGCCGAGAACGGTGTGCTGCAGGCCGAAGAAGATCAGCAGAGTCCCGTGTGCGAATGCCGCGCCCACGAGCAGCGCACCGCGATGCTTCCATCCGCCGAGCGACGCGGTCAAAAGCGCCCCGACGAGCGCGCCGGCACCCGATGCGGCGAGGAGCCACGAGAGCTCGATCGCGCCGACGCCGAGCATCTGGGCCTCGGCGGGCAGAAGTTGGATGTACGGACGCGTGAAGAGCGCGGTCGCCACACTCAGCACGACGACCCAGCGCAGCACCGGATCGCCGCGGATGAAGGAAAGGCCCTCCCGGATCGAGTTCAGAAGCGAGAGCCGCGGGCCGTACTCGATCACCGGCTGCGGACGCATCAGCAGGAGCGCGATGACGATCCCCAAGTACGAGACCGCGTTGATCAGCATCAGACCGCCGACCCCGAAGGGAATGATCAGGACGCCGCCGACGAGTGGACCGACGAGCGTCGCTCCATTGAACGCGGCCGAGTTCAGGCCGATCGCGCTCATGAGCTGTTTGTCGGAGACGAGGCGCGGCACCATCGCCTGACGCGTGGGCGCGTCGAATGAGAAGATGATCGAGTTCAGGGCACTGATGAGGACGATCTCGACGATGTTGATCTGATTCGTGATCGCGAGGAACGCCAGGACCGCCGCGGCCACCGCGGCGCTCGATTGCGTGACCAGCAGCAGGCGGCGGCGATCGGCGCGATCGGCGACGACGCCGCCGAAGAGACCGAAGGCGAGGCCCGGCAACGCGCGCGAGAGGCCGACCAGGCCGAGATAGAACGGTGCGAGCTGCGGGACGCCGTCCTTGATCGCGAGCTGCACGACGAGCCACCCGAGCCCGAACTGCTGCATCCACGTCCCGATGTTCGAGACGACGAGACCGACCCAGAAGAGCCGGAAATCGCGGTGCTCGAGCGCCGACCACGCGGAGGTGCGGCCGGGCTCGGCGGCGGCAGCCTCGTCCAGGCCTTCGGTCTCGAGTTCGGAGGCGAGCTCTTCTGCGGTCACGTTCGGCGAGAGTGCATGGGAGTCGAACCCACCACGGAACGTTCTACGCCCCGTCAACGGTTTTGAAGACCGAGGGACTCACCGGAGCCCCCGCACTCTCAGGTGGATTCCCGAAGAAATCCGTGATGAGTGTATCGGCGCAACGACCCGGGAAGTCCGCACCTTCTCTTTACGGGCGCCTCAACTCCTCGGCATTGAACAGCGCGCCGATCCAGTACCAGCTTCCGTCGACCTGGTCGAACACGAGCTGGACGGTGCTCGCAGGCGTGACTGGTGCAGAGCCGTACGCCGACCACGTCGACCACACCCAGAAGGGGCCCCGGATGAACGGCGCGTCGCCATTGATCGGCCTCGACTCGACCGTGACCTTGAGGCCCTTGGTGAAAGAGGAGCGAAGGCCGTCGGCCATCTTCTCCCGGCTGACGGACACGCCGCTGGACCGGTACCCGGCGGACGAGAACCAACACTCGGCAGGCATGAGCGCGCGAAGGTGATCGGCATCTGAGGCAGCAAACGCAGCGGCTACCTCATCGACCAACGTCTCGACCGCCGGAGAGAGCGCTGGCGCCGGGGTCGGCGTCGGCCGCGCGCTCGGCGTCACGAAAGTGAGCGACCGCGCGACCGAATCGAAGGTCAGGGTCGCATCGGTCGTCGGGGGTCCAGGCTCAGAGCTGGGCCTTTCGTTGAGGGTGTACATGCGTCCGCTGTTGGCAACGTAGATCCAGATCCCGCCGAAGCCGCCCGTCACGCGAATGGCCTGCCTGCCGTCGATGGTCGTCGACTCGACCTTGTCGCCGACGCTCCCGCCGCGAGACTTCGCGTAATCCGTCGGCGTCTGGGACGACGTCTCGACAGCGATAGCGATGACCCAAGACAGCGCACCGCTGCCTCCGGTGTCGCCCCCCGCGCCGAGGGCATGCTCCTCGGCGGCGGTGCGCCAAGTAAGCACGTCCTGCCCCAGGTACGAGCCTTCGCGGCTCACCCCGGACAGACACTCGCTGACGCGCCAAGGTGGCGGCAGCGTTACGGCGTACCCAAGCACCTCGTTCACATGCCGAACTGCCGGTGCCTGGGACGGTGCGGCGATCGTCGGTAGCGACGTCGGGCTGACCGCCGCCGCGCTTTGCGCCGGGGTCGTCGTTGGCGCGACCTCGAGGGAGTTGCACGCGGCTACGACGACCAGCAGCGCGACGATTGCCATGCGATGCACGCCGACAACTTTACCCGCGCTCCCCAGCCCGCAGACCGCTGCCAATCGGCTGCCTACGGGACGTACCCCGGCGGACGCGTGCGAACGGGCGCGAAAAGAAACACCGTCAACTATCGGCGCGCTTAGCGCGCGGTTCCGCGCACGTAAGACGCTAGGCGTTGAGCCGCCCCGCCGCGCGCAATACCGTAAGAGCGTCGACGGTGACCCACTCGTTCATCCGCTTGCGGCTCGTCCCGCCCCAGTTCACGTAGTCGGCGCTCGTCACCATCGCCTTTGGACTCACCGTGTAGTAGCGCTTCTCGGCCGGCCAGCCCCCGTCGGTTAGTCGTCGCGCCTCGAGCAGATCGAGCGCATCCGCGCAGCGCGCGTCGCCGATCCGTCCGACCTGCACCATCGCCTTCAGTCCGCCGAGGAAGTCGTAGTGCCAGTAGCGCGGGTAATGCAGGGCGATGAAGTCAGACGCGATGACCTTTCCGTCCGAGACGCGCTTGAAGAGCCGCCGCCGTAAAAAGACCTCGGCCGCGGCGCGGGCGGCCTTCGCGGCGGCCGGTCGCCGGTGTTTTCGCGCGTACGCCGCGAGTCCGACCATCGGAAGGAGCGTCTCCATGAAGGACGAGGTGTCGGCTTCGGGATGGCGGTCGCAATTCCACCCTCCGTCGGGCCACTGCCAATGCAGCAGCCTTTCAACGAGTCGGTGCACACGGTCGTCGGCGATGCCGAGCGTCAGAAGGGAGTAGAGCGCGTTGCCTTGCTGCGACGCGCAGCGGCGATATCGCCCGCGCATCAGCGGGACGCCCCGACCGCGGTACGCCTCGGCTTCGGTCCGTGCGGCGAACTCGTGGAAATAGCCCGGGCCGAGCCAGAGCTCGAGGACGCGGTCACGAAGCGGATAAATGCTTTCGTCGCCTTCGGGATAACCGAGGTCGGCGAGGCTTGCGAGGACCCAGTGAAGGCCCTGCCATTTGTAGTAAACCTGCCGCCTTGTGCCGGGCCGCCCGAGCTGGTCGCGCCGGGAAAGAAGCGCGCGGACTGTTGGTGACCTCCGGATCTCCTCGCGGAGCAACCGTATGGACTTCGAATCGGAATTCTCGCCGAGCACGTGGATGCGGGTCTTCCAGCGGATCGATGGGTCCGCCGACGCGAGCAGCGCGGGGATCGGAGCCGCCGCCGATCGTTTCACCGTGCGCCCACCCTACGAGTTTCCCCTTCGCCACGGCCACCAGCGAACATGAGGCCATGAGCACCCCAGGGCAGGCCGCGCGTCTCGTCCACAACCCGTGGCGGGAGCGCGGCTACAGTGGGGCAGCGAGAGGTACCACGCGACCGATCTGGTTTCACCGCACGATGCCCGGATATGCGCCGACCCCAGTGGTCGAGATGCCGGAGCTGGCGCGTATCCGCGAGGTCGCCGGCATCGCGGTGAAGAATGAGCAGGAACGGTTCGGACTTCCATCGTTCAAGCTTCTCGGGAGCTCTTGGGCGCTCCACGAACGCGTGAAGGCTGCCGCTGGTCTTTCTCCGGACGCGCTTATCGCCTTCCCCGATCTCTCCCAGATCGCGCGCAGCCTCGGCCCGCGCACGCTCTGCACCGCGAGCGACGGTAATCACGGGCGCGCGGTCGCCGCACTCGCAGAGGCTCTGGGTTGCGGGTGCGTCGTGTTCCTTCCCGCGGACAGCGCGGCCAGCCGCATTGACTCGATAAAAGGGCACGGCGCGATGGTGGAGCTGGTCGACGGCAGCTACGACGACGCCGTCGCTGCGGCGGGGGCTGCCGCGCGCGCACGCGGTCACTGGTATTGCCCAGACACGGTCGGCGCCGAGGCCGCGGATGAGGAGCGGACGTTCGCGAGCGATGTGATCGCGGGCTACGGCACGCTCTTCGAGGAATTCTTCGACCAGATCCTCCGGCCACCGGATCTCCTGTTCGTTCAGGCGGGAGTCGGCGGCCTATCGGCAGCGGCCGCGTCGAGTCTGCGCCGAATCTCGGCCACGGCAAGGGTCGTCGTCGTGGAGCCCGAGGGCTCGAACGCGATCGCACTGTCGTTCGCGTCGGGTGCGCTGGTCTCAGTCCCGGACACGCCGACGGTCATGGCGTGCCTCCGCTGTCAGAGCGCGTCCTTCGTGGCCTGGCCGATCCTTCTCGCGGGCATCGACGGCGCAATGGTCGTGACCGACGCGCAGGCGGCCGCCGCGGTGCGCGAGCTCGCACGAAGAGGGGTCATAGCCGGCGCCTCCGGCGCCGCGGGCCTCGCCGGTGCCCTCGTTGCCTGCGCGGACGGCATGCTTCGCGCACGACTCGGCATCACTCCTGACTCGCAGGTCGCAGTTGTGAACACCGAGGGCGCGACCGACCCGGCGAGCTACGCAACGATCCTCGCCGGGTACCGGTCTGACGAGCTCCCGAGAAACCAGGCGACGGTGTCGGCGCGCATGGCCGGCACGAAAGCGTGGCCGACGCCGGGATAGCTCTGAAAACGCGACGGAACGCCGATCTGCTGCAGGGCCTGCGCGAAACGCGTGCCGCGCTCGAGCCGAGTCCGGCCGCCGACGGCATCCCAGTCGCGCACGACGTCGGCGGGATTCGCATCGGCTTCTCCGACACCAACGAGGATCCGCACGTGCCGGAAAGCAGCGACGTCGAAGGGTTTCTGGTCGTTCCAGAGGGCAAAGTCTCCGATGCCGAACGGATAGGGCGCCGCGCTCGTCGGCATGGTGTACGTGCCCGCCGAAAAGGTCGCGAGGGCGAAGACACGCTCGGGATGGCGCAGAGCGAAACGGTGCGCGCTCTGCGCTCCGCGCGAAAAGCCGACGATGCCGATTTCGGACGCGATGTGGAATCGCGACTGCGCGATGACCGCATCTGCGAGCGCGATGAGCGATTGGTCGACCCGCAGATCCGCAAGCGTCAGGGTCTCGTTCCCGATCGGATCGTAGACCGGATTTGGCGCAAGAAGGAGCCAACGGTGTTCTTCTGCGGCTGGTGCGAATTCCTGCGCCAGATCACGACCGTCATTGCCGAGACCCGGGAGGACGAGGATGAGGGTCGCGAGTGCCGACGGCACGTTTGTGACCGAATCAGGAACGAACAGGAGCGGCGCCTTCTCGCTCCGCGTGAGCCGGTCGACGAGCGAGGTCTCGTATGTCGCACCTGCCGTCTGCCAGCGTGGGTCGAGCGCCGGTGCCGCGTGGATGACGGAAGCGCCTACGACAAGCCCGATCGCGACGCCGACGGTGGCCGTGAGAAGACGCCGCATGACTACGCGCCCGACGCTACGCGCGGGTGCGGCGACGCAGGTGCAGACCGGGTCTCAGAGAAAGCCAGGAGCTGCGTGCGGCAGGAGCGCCGCACGCCGCTCTGGAATTACTGCGCTGAGAGATCCGCCGGCTGGGCCTCGATGGCCTCGCGGTTGCGGCGGTCCTGGTGCTTGTTGTTGCGGCCACCCTGCCACGACTTGCGGCGCTCTTCGCCGTTCGAAGTCGGGAGAGATACGAGGTCGCGCTTGTCCATCATGTTGCAGTAGCCGTCGAACACGACGCCCTTGTCCATGACGAGCGACGGAGTCACGAGGTCAGCCTTGACGCGGGCGTGACCGCGGAGCTCGACGGAATCGCGAGCCTTGATCTTGCCGTTGACCTCGCCGTTGATCACCACCGAGCCACAGGTGATGTCGGCTGAGACCTTGGCCGTCTCGCCGATGATGAGAAGGTCGTCGGTCGTGATCTCGCCGGTGAAGGTTCCGTCGAAACGGACCTGACCCTGGAAGCTCAGCTTTCCTTCGAAAACCAGCCCTGGGCCGAACGTCGCGTTTCCAGCCGCGTCGGCGCTCCCGCTTTGGTATTCACGCATTTGTGGTCTTCCCTCCTGCCGCCGGCGCACGCCGGGGTCGCGTAACCATGAACGTTGCGGGGGCACTGCTGCAATGGCTTGGAGGGGGCAAACCCGTAACGATGGCCGCGGACGCTCAGGGGGTGCTTGTGCGTGTCTCCACGAGAAGGACCTCGGCCCCGTTCGGTCCGGCCTCGAGATCGATCGCGGGCTCGTCCTGGATCTTGGCCGCACCACCTTCATCGAGCTGTGGTCGGACCAGGGCGCCGTGGACCACGAAGAGATAGCCGCCGAAGTGCGGGCGGAACTCGTGCCGCGACTTTGTGGTCGCGTTGAGGAGCCCGGCATAGACCGCCGCGTCCTGGTGCACCGTGACGGCACCGTCCGCGCGTGGCGCGCCGTCGCCGCCAAATCCCTCGGCCGGTACGAGCACGGGTTTGAGGACGTTCCGTCGAGCGTCCGCGGCGAACTCGCGCTGCTCGATGCTCGGCTCGAGGCCGCGGCGCGCGGGCAGGATCCACATCTGGATGAAGCGCATCGGCTCGGTCTTCGAGCCGTTGCGCTCCGAGTGCTGCATCCCGGATCCGAGCGTGGCCCGCTGGACGGCGCCGGGATGAAGGACGCCGCCGTTGCCGCGCGAGTCGGCGTGTTCGAACGTTCCCTCGGCCACGTAGGTAATCCCCTCGATGTCCCGATGCGGATGCATCGGCCAGGCCGCGCCCGGCACGAGCCGATCGTCGTTGAACACGCGAAGATCGCCGATGCCCATGTTGGCCTCGTCCCAGTACTGGTCGAAGCTGAAGTGCCAGTTCGCGCTGAACCAGCCGCCTTCGGCGTGGAACAACGACGCACGCGGCCGAAGAACGATCGTCATCGCGGCTTACGAGCGCGGATCGCGAAGAGCCCTTCGTCGAAGCGCAGCGCGCCGGTCTCGTCCAGACGCCGTTGCAGCCCGAACAGCTCGGTCTTGAAACGGCCGACGGAGAAGTCGGGCACCTCCCATGGGATCGCTTTCAGGTAATAGACGAGAGCGGCGACGTCCAAGAACGAGATGCTGCCCCACCACGATCGCGCGAGCTCGATGTTCAGACCCGCCTGGACCAGATCTGCTGCGAGCCGGTCGAGAGTGACATCGGGCCAGTGTGGCTCGGTGCCGAACCATCCGAGCAAATCGGCGTGGCTTCGACCGTTGACCTGTTGCGTCAGAAAGACACCGCCCGGTGTGAGCACCCGGGCGACCTCGTGGGCGTCGTACGCCTCGTGGCGATCGAGGACCACGGCGAACGAGCCGTCGCGGAACGGCAAGGGGCTCGAGGTCTCGTCGGCGGCATACGCGACCACGGACGCGCCGGTCGGCGCGAGGCGCTCGCGCGCGATGGACCAGTTCGGCGGGTAGGCCTCCGTCGCGACCATGCGACGAGGAAACGCATCGGAAAGGCGCGCGAGAACCTCGCCACCCCCGGTACCGAGGTCGAGGGCGCATTCCGCTCCACGCAGTGCCTCGCGCGCCAGGTCCTCGTACGACCAGGGCGGCTTTTCCTCGGAATAGCGGCCACGGATGTGGCCGAAATCCCAGCCGCTGAAGGGCTGGGATTCCTCGCTGGACCAGGCCGCGATCAGGACAGCCTCGTCCACGGCGGTGGGGTCGCCGCCTTTAGGCGGCAGCGGTCCCCGTGATGTGCGGCTGGAGCTTCTTGAGAAGCTGCTCCTTCGGGTGGAAGCCCACAACCCGGTCGGCTTCACGCCCGTTCTTGAAGAGGATCATCGTCGGGATCGAGCGGACGCCGAAGCGCCCGGCGGTGATGGGATTCGCGTCTACATCGAGCTTGGCGATCTTCACCTTTTCGCCTTGCTCGTTGGCGATCTCTTCGAGCACCGGCGCGACCATCCGACAGGGGCCGCACCAGGCCGCCCAGAAATCGACGAGTACGGGAGTGTCAGATTTGATGACCTCCGTCTCGAAGTTCTGGTCGCTGACTACTTGTGGCTTGGACATGCAGCGCCTCCTGTTATTACCACCTAAACGCCAGTTGCTGACCGGTTTGTTCCACCTCTGGAGACAGGCCCAGGACCGGCTCGAGCAAGTCCAGCGCCACCTCCGGCCGTGTTGCCCATGATCGTAGCGGCCCCCACTTTACGAAGCGCCAGCCCCGCCGCCGGACCACCTCCGCGGTCGCAGCGGCACGCCGCAGCTTGAACTCGGCGAGGGCTCGCCGCTCGTCGGCGATGGCGAAGAAGCGGAAGACCCGGTCTTCGTCCGGGACCGCCTCGCCCAGTGCGATGACGCTTCGATGAAGCCGTGCCGTCCACTCGAGCTGCCACAGAAAGACCATCCGACCCTTGTCGTACCAGAGGCAGTCGACGTAATCGAGGGCGTCGGAATGCAGGCGCGCGATGCGCGAGATGTCATCCGTCCGTTCCGCGTCCGTCATGAGATCGCCCAGTACCGCGCCACGATCGACATAGGCTTCCGGCAGCGCGCGGCGTTCGAGGTCACGGCCGACGTGCACTCTGAATCCGAGCCGGCGCCCTGCGTCGAGGAGCTGGATCGCGAGCAGGGTCTGGTCGGCCTGTCGGCGCACGAGAGCGTCCTCGTCCCGTAGACGCCACCGTCCGTCGTCGCTCTGGTGTCCATACGCGGCGATGCAGCGTTCGATGAGCTCGCGATCGGGCGTCTCGACATCGCGAAAGAGCCCGTATGCGCGGCGGAGGAGCGTGCGCGTCTCGGCGTCGCGCGACGCCGAGAGGAGTCCCCACACTCCCCACTCGAGCCGATCGTCGAGCGGCGTCGCGTCGACGGGCTCTGCGAGCGAGTAGACGGTGGTGTCGTGGGCGTGCTCCGCTGCGGCACCGTCCAGATCGATCTTCACGATCCCGGAACGCGCGGCGTCGGCGAGCGCCGAGCGGAAGTGATCGAGGAACGTCTCCAGCTCTGAGACGCCGCCCCCTCGCGCGAGGGTGAGCGGCGCGAGGAGCTTGCGCGCGGCGAGCGACTCGAGCGCCGCGACGGCGGCGCGGTCGGTGGCCACAGGCTCGCCGCGCGAGCGGATGACCTCACGGACGCCCTCGCGGATCGCGTCCTCGATCGCCGACGCGTCGGCCACGCCCTGATCCCGGAGGAGCGGGACGTCGCGGTCGAAGTCGCACACCGCCACGGCGCCTGAGCCGCTTGCCGCGCCGGTCGTCAGCGCGTCGCGCTGGTAGGTGATCCCGCGCAGGCGGTATCCGGCACCGGCGCCGGCGAGCGCCACCGCCGCGATGCTCGCGAGGTCGGCATGCGGGACATAGACGACGGCCGGCGCCTCCGGACGTGACCCACGGTGACCGTCGATCAGCGCCGCACGCATCGTTCGGAGCAACCGCTCGCGTCCGACGACGCGGCCATCGCCGGCATCGGTCGGTTTGGCCCCGCGGATGCCGAGCAGCGCGATCGCTGCGACGGCGCTCCAGCCACCGAGCGCGTCCTCGACCGGCGCTTGGCAGAGAACGAGATCGGCATCACCGGTGTCGAGCGCGAGCGTCGCCGATCGCGGACGCGCCGGCGAAGGGTGCTGCGCCAGCCAGGCCACGAGCTCGCGTACCGTTCGGTCGAACTCGAGCCAGACGTTCGCCTCGCGCCACTGCGAAGCGTGGGAGCGGCGCGCGCGGCCCTTCTCGATACGAAGCGGCGCCGCGCGGCCTGCGAGCGTGTTCAAGCGGCTACCTGAGATCAGGATCTCGAGGACGCAGAGCAGGACGACGTCGCGGGCCGGCGATGCGGGCACCGCCGTTTCGACCGCTCGCAGCGTGGCCATGAGGGCGGTGAGATTCCGCGGCGTGTAGAGAGCCGCGGTGGTCTCTCCCAGAGCCTGCGCGTTCGGATCCGGACCGAACCGCTCGACAAACTGCCAATACGCCATGCCACGTTGCTCGAGACGCTGGCTCGACCGCTCGTCGTCCTCGGTCGTGGCCTCGATGAGAAGCGCGTGGCCCTCGCGGGCGCAGATGCCACAGCGGAATGCTTTCTTCGCAGGGGCGGGCGCGTCGCGCTCCCAGAGGAAGGCCTCGACGATCACCGGGCCGCGGCAGGTCGCGCAGGTCGAGCCGTAAAGCTCTCGCATCGCGACGCGATGCGGCGTGCCGACGAGCGCACTTTCGCCAACACGATCGAGCGCCGCGAGTATTTCGTCGCCGGCGGGCGCGAGCGCGATCGCGCGGCGAGCCCACTCGCCGAGGGGTTCGCGCGACTTCGCGACCCCGCGGCGATCCGCACGCTCGGCGGCGTCGGCCGCGGACCACGGATGCGCGAGCGGATCGAGGACCACGCCGCGCCGTGGCGCGTACGCGTTCGCGTACAGGTCGGCGAGCGGCGACGGAAACGCGGAGCCAAAACGGTCGAGCGGACGGGGAAGAGGAAGGATCTCGAGCGGGACCATGGAGCGGACACGCTCGGGTTGGCTCAAGGCAACGTGAAGAGTACGGCCCTCCTCGAGTCCACGACCACCCCGATGACGCGGCCGTCGCGCGACACGGTGAGGTCGTTGATCGTCCCGCCGACGCCCAGCTCGTCGCCGGCGCCGTCTGCTGGAGCGAAGACCAGGAGCTTGTCGGTCCCGTCGAGCACGGCCACACGCTGTCCGATGACGAGGCGCCGTCCGTCCACGAGAGGGGCCGTCCACCTGGCCGTGCCGTCCGGGCCGATCGCGGCCAGCGACGTCTGGTCGAGCAGGTAGAGCGTCCCGTCCGGCGCGAACGCGACGTCCCGAACCGTGCCGCCGACGCGCGTCAGCGTCTTCGGGTCGGCGAGGGCGAAGCGGTACGTGCCTTGGTCGGTGACGGCCGCGGCGAACCTTGCGGACTTGTCGACCGCGAGCGCGCTGCCGATTCCGGCGACGCGCGCCACGGTCTTGAGCTCCGAGTCGCGGCCGGGCCGGAACACCTCGATGTCGAAGGCGCCACTGCTCGTCGTGCCGACGTAGACGTCGCCGGCGTCGGTCGCCGCGATGCGGGCGCCGGCGGCCGGGGTCACGATCGGGAACGGATCCCCGAGCGGGTCGCCGTCGGCGGTCCGTCCACCGATGAGGCCCGGACCGCCCCCCGCCAGGCCGGTCGAACCGGTGGAGGCCGCGACGAAGACGCGGGTCGATGGCACGAACAGCATCTGGGTCGCCGCCCCGGTGAAGCGCATTCCGTCCCCGATGTTCTGACCGCTCGGCACGGCGAGGAACGTCACGACCTGGCCGCCGACCGCGAAGGTCTGATGGTCGCCGTCGACCGAGAACTGCAGCACGCTCATCCCCGCGTAGCTCTGCGGAAGGGCGGTGAGCGTGCCCTTCGGGTTGAAGAGCGCCGCATACCCGTCGTCGCTGCCGGTGACGACCCACGACCCGTCCGAGCTCAGCCCGATCTTCCGCGAGGTCGCCCGGACCTCGAGCACCCGGGACGGCTCACGCCAGAGCTCGGCGTCCGGGAGCGGTCCGCTCCGCGCGAACGAGTAGGACTGGTCATCCGTGACGATGTTGGTGACGCCCTGCTTTGTGAGGCCCGCGCTCGCGGCATCGGCGCCCGGGCGATCGGCGTACGGACCGATGCGCACGACGAACGGAGCGGTCTGCGTGTACGAGCCGTTCAATGGTGAGCCCATCCGCTGCAGCGCCTGCTTCGCCTCCGCCGCGCTGGAGTAGGGCCCCGTCGTGATCGTCGACAGGGTGGACGACTTGCTGGTCACAACGAAGGACATGCCGCGCGCGATCGTGCCCTGCAGCGCGACATCCTTCGGCAGCGTCGTCGAGAGATCGCGAAGACGCTGCCAGCCCGCGGTCACGTCGGTGATGACGCGTGCGAACGCCGCCGGGTCGCCACCATCGGCGTAGCTCTGGCCGTCGCGCGCCAGGTCGGAGAGGCCATCGGCGAGCGGGACGAGCTTCTCGCGGATCGGCCCGGTGCGATCGAGGGTCCCGGCGAGAACCGCGGCGTTGAAGGTGGAGATCGTCGCCGCGGTCCCGCGCATCACCGTGCCGTAGCGCGCGGCTGCGACCGTGCGAGTCTGCGCTCCGGCGAGCGCGCCGGCGAGACCGTAGTCGTATGCCGAGACCCCAAGGAGCACGGTACCGGCGTCACGCGCCATCTTCGGTGCGTCCTGGACATCGTTCGACGGCCCCGGCTTCGGCTGGGCTGAATCTGTGCAGGACGCGAGGAACGCAAATGCAAAGATCGGCGCGAGCGCGCGCCGTGTGGACGCGCCGCTCACTCTTCGGCTTCGTCCTCCGTATCGTCGTCGTCCTCGGTGTCGACGGCGAGAGGTTCCTCGGTGACTTCAGCCTCTTCGAGGACTTCCTCGGCGGCGGGCGCTTCCTCCTCGACCTCCTCGGCCTCTTCCTCGATCTCGTCGCCGCCGTCACGGAAGAAGGTGCCGCGCACGTACGCGCGCTCCTTCGTCTCAGCGGAGCGGTGGTGGCCGGGGAACGAGATGCGGCTTGCGTTCTCCGGGCTCGAGAAGACCTCGCGGATGGCCACGCGGGCATTCGCGGGATCGTTGCTCACGATGGCGGCCACGTACTGGTTGTTGGTGCGGATGAGATCGATGAGACGCCGGCCGACCTTCGGCTCGAGGAATCCGATGAGGTCGCCGTCGCGAGCGTGCACCGCGAGAAGTCCTTCCTGCTCGCGCAGCTCGCACTCGGCGCCAGGGCTGTATTTCGCGAGGACGTGAGTCGGCGCGGGGTTGATGAGACGGAGGATGCCCGTCTTTCCCATGTCCTCGATGAAGAGGCGCGGCTGCGTCTTGGTCGTCGTCGTAAACGCCTTGATCTTGTGCTCCTGCAACGTCGCGACACGCGAGTTGCCGCGAAGGGCGATCGAGTTGTACGGCTCGATCTTCAGGACCTCGGCGAACGCGGCCTTCGCCTCGTCGAGGCGGCCGAGCTCGATGAACGCCCGGCCCAGCCGGTTGCGCGCCTCGAGATCCTCGGGAGAGGCTTCGACGAGCTTTTGGTTCAGCTCCGCGGCGCGGGGCCAGTCCGCCTCGAGTGCAGCAGCGGTGGCCTGGTCGGCGAGTGCACGCGCGCGAAGACCAGCGTCGGTTATCTGTGGCACGGGGTGTTCCTCCAACGCGTGAGGGTACGCCCGGTCGGGCGCTCTGGGATATACGAATTGTACCGGTTACGCTTCCGGCGTCGTGCCGTACCTGTCGGAAATACAGCACCGCAGGGTCATCGAGCCGAACGGCAACGAGGTGGGCAAGCTCGCGGACATCGCGGTCGTGCCGCAGGGGCAGTTCCCGGCCGCGCAGTGGGCCATCATCTCGACGCCCTCCGGCGAGAAGGTCCTGCGCTGGGGCGATCTCGCGCAGGAGATTGGTCACTTCCGCCTTCGCAACCGCCTTGAGACGACCCCCGAAGCGCAGCTTCCGGCGGAGGCGCTCCGTCTCGCGCGGGACCTCCTCGACAAGCAGATCGTCGACACACACGGCGCCAAGGTCGTCCGCGTGAACGATCTCCAGCTCTCGGAAGTCGACGGCCAGCTGCGCCTCGTCGGCGCCGACGTCGGCCTCCGCGGCCTGCTCCGCCGGGTCGGCGCCGAGTCCGTGGCCGAGCGCGTCGCGGGGCTCGCCGGGCGGCGGCTGCCACGCGGGATCATCCCCTGGCATCTGGTGGAGCCGCTGGAGGCGGCGCACGACGCTCCGGCCAAGACCGCGGCGGTCCGTCTCACGATCCCGCACGCGAAGCTCGCGCTGCTGCATCCGGCTGACATCGCCGACATCGTCGAGGAGATGACGGCCGATGAGCGGATCGCCGTTTTCCAGCAGCTCGACCTCGAGACCGCGGCGGAAGCGTTGCAGGAGGTCGAGCCAGAGATGCAGGCCGCGATCGTCAGCGATCTTCCGGAAGAGCGCGCCGCGGACATCCTCGAGGAGATGGATCCCGACGAGGCCGCCGACCTTCTCCAGGACCTGTCCGAGGAGCGCCGCGACGAGCTCGTCGAGCTTATGGACAAGGAAGAAGCCAAGGACGTCGAAGAGCTCCTCACGCATTCCGAGGACTCGGCCGGGGGGATCATGACGACGGATTTCGTCGCGCTTCCCAGAGAATTCACCGCCGCGCAGGCGATCGACGAGCTCCGCGCGAAGAAGCCCGACCCTCAGCTCACCTACTACCTGTACGTCGTCGATGGCGAGGGAAAGCTCGAGGGCGTCCTGTCGCTGCGGGACCTCGTCGTCGCACCGCCGGAGACGAAAGTGAGCGACATCATGGATCCGAACGTATTAAAAGTGGACGCGGAGACGCCGAAGGAAGAGGTCGCCGCGCTCATCGCCAAATACGACCTGCTAGGGCTGCCCGTGGTTGACGCTCGCAAGAAGCTTCTCGGGACCGTCACCGTGGACGACGTGGTCGAGCTCATGCTCCCGCGCGGCTGGAAAAAGAGGTCGCTCCGGTCGATCGCTAGGTGATCAGGACCGCCGCCGCGGTCCGTCGCCGCACGCGCGTTCGTCGCGCCTCGATCCTCGCGTTCCTCGCGGTGATGGGCCCGGGGATCATCACCGGGTTCGCCGGCAACGACGCCGGTGGGGTCACGACCTACACCGCGGTCGGCGCGCGCTACGGCTTCGAGATGATGTGGCTCCTGCTCCTCTCGACCGCCGGCCTGCTCGTTATCCAGGAAATGTGCGCGCGGATGGGCGCAGTCACCGGCAAGGGCCTCTCCGACCTCATCCGCGAGCGCTTCGGAGTGCGCTGGACGATCGTGGCGATGCTCGCGCTTCTGATCGCGAACGGCAGCAACATCGTCGCCGAGTACGCGGGCATCGCGGCGAGCCTTCAGCTCTTCGGGGTGCAGCGCATCGTCTCCGTGCCGATCACGGCCGTCCTCATCTGGGTGCTCGTGGTGTTCTTCAGCTACCGCATCGTCGAGCGCGCGCTCTTCGTTCTGGTCCTCGCCTACATCGCGTACCCGATCAGCGCATTCATCGTCGGGCCCCCGTGGGGCGAGGTCGTCCGCGGCTCGGTCATCCCAACGCTCCCTATCGGCCAGGCGGCGCTCATCGCCGCGCTCGCGCTCGTGGGCACGACCATCACCCCGTACATGCAGTTCTACATACAGGCCTCCGTCGTCGACAAAGGCATCGACAGGGATCAGTACCGGTTCGAGCGCGTCGACGTGCTGCTCGGCGCGATCCTGACCGGACTGAATGGGTTCTTCATCGTCGTCGTCGCCGGCGCCGTCCTGCATCCGGCCGGCATCCACGTAGATTCGGCGGCCGATGCGGCGCAAGCCCTAGGGCCGCTCGCCGGCCAGCAGGCGCAGCTCCTCTTCGGTGTTGGTCTCTTCGGCGCGTCGCTACTCGCCGCGACGATCATGCCGCTCTCGACGAGCTATGCGATCTGCGAGGCATTCGGGTGGGAGTCGGGGATTAGCAAGAACTTTCGCGAGGCGCCGGTGTTCATGGGTCTCTTCACACTGCTGGTCGTAGCGGGCGCGCTCATCGTGCTCTCCCCGAACGTGCCGCTCATCCCGGTGATCCTCGTCTCGCAGAACGTGAACGGCCTGCTTCTGCCCATCGTGCTCGTCTTCATCCTGAAGCTCGCCGGCGACCGCCGGATCATGGGTGACCACGCGAACAGCCGCTTCTCGCAGTGGGTCGGGATCGGGACTGCGATCGGTGCGTCGGCGCTGTCCATCGCTCTGGTAGCGATCACGATTCTCGGCGCGGGCTAAGTGCAGGGAGCGGGCGGCGGCCCGCCGCCCCGCACGCAGAACTGCATGATGCGATTCCCGGTCAGCAAGTCGGTGATCCCGCCCACCGAGTCGTCGCCACCCACCCGCGCGAACAAGTGCGATCCATCGCGTGACCACCACATCTCGACGACGAACCCAGCGTCGCCGAGCTTGCGGGAAGATCCGTCCCTACCGCGAAGCCAAGCCGTTCCGCCGGGTCCACAGCACTCGGGCTGCTCGATCAGGGCGTACTGCTCAGCCGTCGGCCGCCACGCGGCCGCCGCGATGAGGATGCCGGCACTCGGTCGGTAAAGATCGGTGGCCCGCTTCGTGGCAACGTCATAGAGGTACGCGACCGTCGATCCGCCGAACATCGAGCGCGAGCTCCACACGAACAGCTCTCGCCCCGAACGGAACTCCGCGCCGACGGCCGGACCGATGATGCTCGCGTCGGCCCCGATGATCTGAGTACCGCCGCTCGAGCGATCGACGCGGCCCTCCTTGGACGAGGCCGCTATCACCATCGCCTGCCACCCGCTTTCCCCGAGCCCAAGACCGAACGCGAGGAGAGCGTTGTCCGGGGAGAATGCGTATGGGCGCGGCGGCGATCCGTTGGACGATGCATCATCGGCGAGGAGCCGCCGCATCGCGCCATCGGTGGTGCCAGCCCACAGTCCAGTGATCGAGGAATCCTCGTCGTTGCGACCTATCGCGATGCGCGCACCGTCCGCCGAGATCACTGCGCCTCTGATCTCGCCACGCAGCAGCAGCGTCGCGTCGCCGGTCTCCGGGCGGACGACAAAAAGGCTGTCGCTCGCCTCGGGCACGTCGAACGACACGAGGAGGGTGCGGCCGTCCAAGGAAGCAGAGACCACGGCGGAGGGCCCGGCCGCCCCGCCCGGCGGCACCGTGAGTCGGGCGGTCGCGACCTGTGTGGCGCGTCCGGCATTAAGGTCGAGAACCACGAGACGGAACTCGTCGCCGCCTCCGAGGACGACGTAGCGGAATTCAACCGGGACGGTCGTGCGAGTCACCTGCATGGTGACGGCGCCGAGTGCGGCCGATGTGGTGGCCGATGCGGCCGGCGGTGATGCGCTCGCGGGCGGCGAGGCGGTCGCGGACGGAGGCGCGCTTTCCGCATCGTCTGAGACTAGGTCACGGTCGTCACGCTTCCCTAACCACAGCCCCCAATCGCGCAGTGATCATGTCCGTCGTGAGGCGAGTGATCTTCGCGGTACTGGTTTGCGCGGCGGCGGCCTGTTCCCCATCGGCTGAGGCGAGCTTTGCCAATCCGTCTGGGACCCCCAGTCCGACTGCGACACGGACAACTGTCGCGAGCAGGGCAGTAATGGTGCGGCGCATGGCGGTCCCCGCCGACCACCGCTACTTCGCGAGCGCAACCGAAACCGGTGGGCGCATCTGGCTCGTTGACCTCGCGATCGGAACCACCATTGAAGTCGTAACGACGTCCGAAGCGCAGCCCACCGGTCCCGCTTTCAGCGAGTCGCGCGACGGGCGGCGGCTGCTCGTGAGCGGACGCGGTCCGAATGGCCGAGCCGCGCTCTATGTCGTGGACATCGAATCCGGCATGACCACGCTTCTCTATGAAGATCGGATCACGGTCTGCGGCGGCTGCCTCGGGGGGAAGCTCAGCGCGGACGGCTCGTGGTACGCGTTCTCCGATGCCGACGGGGTCCTCGTCGGATCGACTGCCGGCGGATCGCCCACGCTCGTCGCCTCGCACGTGAGCAGGAACGAAGGGGATGGCACCTGGCAGCCAATGGCGTGGGCTCCGGACGGCGAGTCCCTCGCACTCTGGCGTGGCTGGGAATCGGGATCGGAGATCGGGATTGTCCGTCTCTCAACTCGTGCGCTGACGATCGTTGGACCGGGACACGCCCTCGCGTGGCGGGAGAAGAGGCCGCAACTCGTTATCACCCGAGGAGTCACGGCGTTCGGCGGAATGAGCGAGATCTACACGTATGACCTCGTGACCGCCGCGAAGCATGACCTCGAGCCGATCGGACGAAGCAACCTCTGGTCGCCGGCATGGGACCCGAACGAGGATCGTTTTGTCTTCATTCAGGGAAACACGCTGGGTCCGCAAAACGGCGTATTCACGCGCGAGCTTGGTAAATCGTCGGCGACGAAGATTGGGACCGCCGTGGAATTCATCGAAGCGTGGTGGTCGCACGATGGAACACGCGTGTATGCCGCCGTTGCGCGGATGGACCTCCTCGCCGGTGCGCCTGGGGTCGCGAACCTCGAGATCGTCGAATACCCCGGCGCGCGGGCCGTGGCAAGCGTGTGTCGGCAGTACTCAGCGAGCAATTGCTCGTAAACATGGGTCTCACGAACCGTCTGCGGTGGGGCGTCCTCCTCGTCCTTGCGACCGTGGTGGTCGGATTGTCGGTCGCCGTTTCGCTCGAGCTGACCGCGTCTCCCGTTGTCATGTCGCCGGTACCCGTGACGACCGACGTTCCAACGGTGACCCCGTCGACCCTTTGGCCGGGTTCGGCGCCCGTGTTGAGCGAAGCAGGGTCCGCGCGGCCATCGAACACGTGCCGGGTCCTTCCGAGCCCCAATTGGCCGGAGCCGCCGCACGCGCCTGTGAACGGTCAGCCGAGCCTCGGCGTCCCAACTCTGCCGGGAGTGATCCTCATAAAGATCGCGCAGTGTCGCGACATTCAGGCGATCCTGCTCAAGTACGGACTGGCTGGTCCAGCGACCCGCTATCTGGATGTGGCTCCATCGGACGACATGATCGCGAACGGTCTGGCGCGGTGGTACCAAGTCGTCGTGGCGCCGGGAACGGAGTCCGGGACGGTCGTTGAGCTCTACGGTCACCCTGAAGACATTGACTACGTACAGCTGATTCCAGTGCCGACTGGTCGCGCGGTTGGCGGGTAGCCCGATCGGGGGAGGCTCTTCCCCCGGCCGGGTGTTCACGGCGATCCGTCGCTGGACCAATCTCTCGCCATGGCTATGGCGCTGGACGTCGCGATCCCGGTGGTCGATCCGTACGGCAGTGTCTTCCGACTTCTGCGGTCGGTGGAGCTGCCCTTCTCGCTGTTTCGCGTGGAGGACACTTCGGAGATTGCGGCCGATGCGCCTTTCGCCATCCTGAGCTCGTACGGCAAAGCGGACGCGGCGGCGGTGGAGGAGCTTGCTGGCCGCGTCCCGACCGTCGTCTATGCGGTGCAGGTCCGCGCGAACGAGCCCGCGCCGCTCATGCGGGCGATGGCGTATGTGAGCGATCGCATGCCGGTGGGGCTCATCCGCGACGTCATCGTGTCGGCTCTCTCTCGCGCGTCGGTCTAGCCCTAACTAGCGCGGCTCCTCGAGCACTTCACCCGTCGCGTCGAGATAACGGTCGGGATTTTCCTGAAAGATCCGCTTGCATTTGAGCACGTCGAACGCGTACATCCGATCCTCGTAACGCACGCGGACTGCGCTCTCGCCGAGCGGCGCGCCGCAGATCACGCAGCGAGGCGCATTCATGCCGGCTCTACCTCGAGCAACGGCTGATGAGCGCGGACGAGCTGCCCATTCTCGGCGAAGATGCGGCGCACCGTTCCCGACGCTGTCGAGCGGATCTCGTTGAAGAGCTTCATCGCCTCGATGAGCCCGATGACGTCTCCGGACGTCACGCTCGAGCCCACCTGCACGAAGGCTTCGGTTTGCGGCGACGTTGCGCGGTAGAAGATCCCGGTGAGCGGCGCGTTCACCGTGGGGAGCTCCTTCACCGGCGCGGCCGGCGCCGCGGGCGCGACGTGGGGGACTTCGGCGATGCCGGACGCGCTCGCGGCCACGCGGGCGCCGTCTTTGGCCACCCGAACGCGCACGCCGCCGCGCTTCACCTCGAGCTCGCTCACCTCCGCGTGCGCGAGACGCTCGAGAAGCTCAGCCACGAGGGCGTTGGCGTCGGCACGGACCTTGCGCGGATCGGGCATCAGGCGGCCTCGCGGCTTATGACGAGCGCGACGTTGTGCCCGCCGAACCCCATGGAGTTCGAGAGCGACAGGTCGACCTTCGCCTTTCGCGCGCGGTTCGGTACGTAGTCGAGGTCGCATTCCGGATCCCGCGTCTCCTGATTGATCGTGGGCGGGAGAAGTCCATTCCGCATGCCGAGGATGCAGAGCGCGGCTTCGATCGCGCCGGCGGCGCCCAGGGTGTGCCCGGTCATCGATTTCGTCGACGACACCGCGAGCTTGCGCGCGTGGTCGCCGAACACCGTCTTGAGAGCCGCGGTCTCGGCGCCGTCGTTCGCCTGAGTCGACGTCCCGTGCGCGTTGACGTAACCGATCGCCTCGAGCTTGACGCCGGCGTCCGCGATCGCCATGCGCATCGCGCGCACGGCGCCCTCGCCGCCCGGCGGTGGCGCCGTCACGTGGTACGAGTCCGCGGACATGCCGTACCCGAGGAACTCGGCGAGGATCGTGGCGCCGCGCGCGCGCGCGAACTCGAGATCCTCGAGGACCAGGCAGCCCGCGCCTTCGCTGAACACGAAGCCGTCGCGGTCCTTGTCGAACGGTCGCGAGGCCTTCTCGGGCGCGTCGTTCCGGGTGGACAGCGCGCGAGCCTGATTGAACGCGCCGATGGCTATCTTGATGAGGCCCGCCTCGGCGCCACCCGCGAGCATCACGTCCGCCTGGCCGCGGCGGATGATCTCGGCGGCCTCGCCCACGGCGTTCGCGCTCGACGCGCACGCCGAAACGTGCCCCATGTTCGGGCCCTTCGCCCGGTACTTCATCGCGATCTCACCGGCCGCCATGTCGATGATCATCATCGGGATCAGGAAGGGCGAGACCTTCCGCGGGTCTTTGTCGTGGATCAGGACCTGATCGACGAGGGTCTCCACGCCGCCGATCCCCGAGCCGAAGGCGACCCCGATACGCGGCGCGAGCTCCGGTGTGATCTCGATGCGGGCCGACCGGAGGGCCTGCCCGGCAGCGGCGACGGCGAAATGCACGAAACGGTCGGAGCGGCGGATTTCTTTGCGGTCCATGTAGTCGAGCGGATCGAAGTCACGCACCTCGCCGGCGATCCTCGTGTCGAGGCCGGTCGCATCAAAGCGGGTGATCGGGCCGATCCCGCTCCTCCCCGCGATGATGCCGTCCCAGGTCTTCTCAACCGTCGAGCCGAGGGGGGTGATCATGCCGAGACCCGTCACCACGACACGGCGGCGCTCGCCGTTCTGCATTGGTCGAGTCTAGCGAGGCGGTCCTTTTTAGAGGGCCTGGAGTCGCGCGATCTGGGATGTTTCCAAGAGCGCCGCGCCGGCGAGAAGCGCGAAGGCGACCGCGACGAGCGAGAGCTCCATCCGGGTCAGCCGGATGTCGCGCAGGTGCCGGACCCGAACGAGGTGTCGGTCGGTGATGCGGCGCTGCCTCCAGAGCGAGGCGTTCGCCAGCACCGTCGCGAGGACGATGTACGCGATGAGCTCCGGGATCCCCGCGTGAGACACGATCGATCGAATGTCGAGCGGCGGGATGCGCGCGCCTGGGACGAACAATGCGAACGAGTTCGTGCCCAGCGCGATGCCGAACCGCACGAGCCACGTCCACGGCGCGAAGTACGCGAGCGAGATCGGCCCGACGCTGTAGAGGCTCGCGAGCGCGATGACGCCGAAGCCGAACGCGGCGTTCCACACGAAGAGGGTCGCCGCGACCCCGGCGGAGTCGCTGCGAGCATCGAGGGTCGGGAGGATCCCGAGCGTGAATCGCGTCGCCCCTTCCGGCAACACGACGTACGCGACGGTCCACGCCACGACGAAGCCGACGACACCGATCGTGGCGGCGGTTGCGAGGCGCACCAGTGCGCTGCGGTGCGCGAGGGCTCTCGGGAGGAGTGACCAGGTGACCAAGCCATAGTCACGCTACCGACCGGGTGACCCCACGGCCATAGTCCGATCGTGTCGAGCGGATGGCGTTCGGGTGTCAGTGTGGCGGGCGACCCACCCCGTCGGTGTCGGTGATTAACACGGGCTTCCCGTGGAAGCGCCGGTACATGCGATCGAAATTGCGCCGGCTGCGCTTGAGCCGCTCGTCTTCAGAAAGCGATTCCCACACGCGATGGGGATGCCGTCGTGCGCAGCCGGCGCCTACGGCCATCACGCGGTAACCGCGCTCGCGGATGCCGAGCGAGACGGCGATGTCGAGATTTCGGTAGAACCGGTAGCGCTCGTCGAAGCCGCCAATCTCGAGCAGGACCTCGCGCCTGGCAGCGGCGCAATAACCCTGGATCGCCTCGGCATCACCGGTCGTCACCTCGTCGAAATGCTTGAGATCGGTGGTGCGAAGCCCCCACGGACCAGCCTGCCCCATCCCGGCGTCGGCGAGCACCTGCGCCAACGGTCCGAAAAGATCGCCGGTGACCTCGACTGAGCAATCGAGCATGAGGAGCATGCGGCCCCGCGCCAGCCGAACCAGGGCGTTGCGGGCCGCGCCCTCGCCCAGCTCGCGGTCGGCGAAGTACGCCTCGACGCGCCCGTCCCTCGCCACCATGTCGCGGATCCGTCGCTGCGCCTCGCCGCGCGAGCCCGAATCAAGAACGAAGACCTCGCCGTCCGCGGGGAGAAACGCGAGCACGCCGTTAAGACACCGTGCGAGATCGGCAGGGTACTCGTGCGTGACGATCCCGACGGTCCACGAGCGGGTCGGCGCTTCGCCGCGCCGATCGGGAACCTCCTTTGCCGATGAGATCGTTTTCCGCTCGCGCGCCGGAACTCGGAGGTCGCCACGTGATACGACCGCTCGGTCCAGGGCTTGATCCTCGACGCGGTAGCCGCCGAACGCCGCGCGCAGGTCGTCAGCCCGCTGAAAATCCCGCGACGCGCGCGCCACACGGTGTTCCTCGACCGAGGCGATCACCTCCCGGGGCGCCTTCACGTGCTCGGCGGCGACCGACGCGAGATCGAGGCCGAGGACCTTGTCCGCTTCAAGGAACACAGCGAGTCGTTCGGTGTCCGAGATCTCGCGGTCGGCGGCGCAGCGCTGAAGCCACGCCACCGCGGCGGGCAGATTCAGATCGTCGGCCAGCGCACGACCGAATGGCTCGAGCCACCGGGCGTCGAGCGCGGTATGCGTCGGGTCGCCGCTCGGAACCTGCGACCAGTGGCGCACGCGCTGACGGAGATGGTCGAGCGCTTCCGCCGCCTGTCGCAGCGCCCCGAGCGAAAACTGCATCCGGGCGCGGTAGTGCGTGAGCAGGGAGAGGTAACGGAAGGCCAGCGGATCGATATCGAGCTCGACGAGCTCGTCGATCGTCACCGTGTTGCGCGCCGACTTCGCCATCTTCACGCCGTCGGCGAGGAGATGCTGCCCGTGGACCCAGTGACGGACCGACGCGTGTCCGTAAGCGCCTTCGGACTGCGCGATCTCGTCCTCGTGGTGCGGAAAGATGTTGTCGACGCCGCCGGTATGCAGGTCGAAGCGCTCGCCGAGGTATTTCGTGCTCATCGCCGAACATTCGATGTGCCACCCTGGGAAGCCGCGCCCCCACGGTGAGTCCCAGGTCAACGCCCGACCGGCCTCGGCCTTCTTCCAGAGCGCGAAATCGACAGGGTCATGTTTGTCGGGAGCGATCTCGGCGCGGACGCCCTGCCGAAGCGCCTCGCCGACGTTGCCCGAGAGCTTTCCGTAGCCGGCAAAGCGCTTGACCGCGAAATAGACCGCGCCCTCGACTTCATACGCGAGGCCCCGCGCGATCAGCCGCTCGATGATCGAAATCATCTCGGGTACGTGATCGGTCGCGCGAGGAAAGCGCGTGGCAGCGAGGATCCCGAGCCGCCGCTCGTCCTCATGAAAGCGCGTCTCGTAGAACTCGGCGATCTGCTTTGGGGTCTTCCCCTCGGCAAGGGCGGCGGCGATGACCTTGTCCTCGCCTCGCTCGACCGCGTCCTGGCGCATGTGGCCGACGTCGGTGATGTTCTTGACCGCGACCACGGTGTTGCCGAAGTGCTCGAGCGTCCGTCGGATCCAGTCCGCGAGCAGGTAGGAGCGCAGGTTTCCGAGGTGGGCCGGCCGGTAGACGGTCGGACCGCACGTGTACATCCGCACCTCGCCGGCCCGCTCGGTGGTGAGCGGGACGACGCGCCGCTGAAGGGTGTCGTAAATGCTGAGCTGCACGACCTCCCCTGCCCATGAGGGTAGACCGGTCAGCGTGGGGCGGGGCGCTGTCCGAGAAGTCGCTCGATCGTGCGGACCGCGCGCTCGACCGTCGCGAGGTCGTCCAGGTCGAGCTCATTGAGGAGCCGCTCGATCCCCTCGATCCGCATGTCGCGCCCGCGCGAGAGCAGGCGAAGGCCTCTCGGTGTCGCGTGGACGCGCACCACGCGGGCGTCGTCGCGGTCGGTCACTTTGCGGGCAATACCGGCTCGCTCCATCTCGCTCACGAGCCGGCTCATGGTCGGTGCGCGGACCTGTTCGGCGGCCGCGAGCTGGCCGACCGTCTTGGAGCTGCTCATCAGGACGGATAGGGCGGAAAGCTGTGCCGGCGAGACGCCGGTGAGTGGGTCGGTCCGGCGCGCACGCCGCAGCAGATGGATCGCGGCGGAGTGCAGTCGATCGGCGACCTCGCCCGCGCGGCGTCGATTTGCACGTCCCGCCACGCGGTGATATTAGTTAGCAACGCTAACTAATTGCAACGGGGGAGGCGAACGTGGCGACCGAGCTGTTCACGGCGATCAGAGGCGGCGACGCAGAGGCTGTCGAACGACTCCTGGAGCGTGACCGGGGACTCGTCGACGCGCATGACGAGAGCGGGCTCTCGCCCATCCTTGCCGCGCTCTACCGCGGCCGGAGTGAGATCGCGGCGGCGATCCTTCGACGAGGGCCGATCCTCAACATTTTCGAGGCTGCCGCGGCCGGTGATGTGGCTCGCATCCGCGAGCTCGTGGGCCGCGATCCGGCGCAGACGAACGGCGTCGCGCCCGACGGGTACTCCGCTCTCGGGCTCGCAGCCTTCTTCAAACGGCGCGACGTCGTCCGCTACCTGCTCGACGCGGGGGCCGATCCGCAACCGGGCTCACGCAGCGGCGGCTTCACGCCACTGCACTCCGCGGTGGCGACGGACGCGGGTGCGAGCGACGTCGAGATCGTGCGGATGCTGCTCGCCAGAGGCGCCGACCCAAATGCGCGGAGCCAGTCCGGGTCGACGCCCCTGCACACGGTCGCGTTCACCGGCGACCGCGCCAGTCTCGAGCTCCTCATGAAGCATCGCGCCGACCCCGCGATTAGAAACAACGACGGAAAGACCGCCGCGGAAATCGCGACCGAGCGAGGGAACGCAGATATTGCCGACGCGCTTAGGGAACGATCCGGAAGGAATTCATGATCGCCTCGAGCTTGTCCTTCGAGGCGCCCGGCGGTACCGCAAAACCCTCGTAGATCTTGTAGCTCATCACGTAGATGCGGCCTCCGTTGGCGACCACATAGGTCAGCGGTCCGCGTGTGCCGTTGATGATCCTCGCGGCGGGACGACCGTTGAGCGTGAAGTCCTCGACACGCTGGCCTGCGGACACTCCGGCGCGGCTCGGATCGTCGGCCCACTCGCGAGCGGTCATGGACGGCGCGTTCGTCCAGACCTCGACGTCGGCCGCGTAATTCCAGATCTCACACGCGGTCTCGCAGCTCTTGTTCAGCGAAGCTTCGTCCTGGGGCGTACGCGGCGTAAACCCGTCCGAACCCTTCGGCTGTCCGGGGTCCGGCGGTGGCGACTTCAACGACAGCACGTCCGAGTGCCGGTACGGCGACGGGAGGACGAGGCTGTACTGCCAGGTCGTGTTCACGTAGGGCGTCCCGGCGAACGTCGCGCTCGCCGACGGCGACGCGGTCGGACTGGGACCGGCCGTCAAAGAGGGAGACGGACTGGCGGTCGGAGTCGGGCTCTGCGTCGCGGTCGGGGTCGGCGTCGGCGTCGGCGATGTCACGCCGGTCGTGTCCTGACGCGAGCGCGCGAAGATCGCGATCACGGCGACAGCAACGATGAGAAGGAGCGCAATGACGAGGAGGACGCGTGCGGCCACGCGGGCTGGCGCTGCAATTGGCGCGCCGCTAAAGGATGGTCTGCCCCAGCGCCGACGCGACGAGCTCGACGGCGAGCGCCGCCGTCCGGTTGCCCTGATCGAGGATCGGGTTGACCTCCGCGATCTCGAGCGAGCGGAGCTTCCCAGAGGCGGCGAGCATCTCCATCGCGAGCTGGGCCTCGCGGTAGGTGAGCCCTCCGCGGACGGGCGTGCCGACACCGGGCGCTTCGTCCGGATCGATCGCATCCATGTCGAGCGACAGGTGGATGCCGTCGCCCTTAGAGGCGACCGCGATCGCTTTCTCCATCGCCCCGCTCATTCCCAGGCGATCGATGTCCGCCATCGTGATCGGGGTCACGCCGGCAGACCTGATGTTCTCCTTCTCGCCTTGGTCGACGCTGCGAAGCGCGATGAGCACGCCGCTGTGGCCATCGACGGAGCCGCGGAGCTCCTTCGGGAACGGGTCCGCTGCCAGGCCGAAGGCCACCGCGAACGGCATGCCGTGCACGTTCCCGGAGGGCGACGTCTTCGGCGTGTTGCTGTCGCCGTGCGCGTCCATCCAGATAACCCCGGGGCGCCGACCGCCGTGGGCGATCCCCGCGAGCGTCCCGATCGCCATCGAGTGGTCTCCCCCGAGAACGATCGCGATGTTCCCCGCACGCTCGATGTCGGCAACGACGCTCGCTAGATCCTTGAGCACTCGGACGATCTCGTCGACGTGGTGCGCCCGGCCGTTCATTTTGGCGAGCTCGTTCTTGTCGACTTGCCGGAAGTTCTTGGTCGCTCCCTCGTCACGGTCGGCGACGCGGACGTTCCCGCGATCGCGGACGGAGTAGCCGAGACCCGCGAGGCGGTCACGAAGACCCGCGTAGCGGATCGCCGACGGACCCATGTCCACCCCGCGGCGGTTGCCGCCCAAGTCCATCGGCACGCCGATGATCTCGACGGTCCTGTTCACGGCGCCGGTTTCGCCTTGGGCTGGAAGATGGCGAGGATCGTTCCTTCGGCGGCGAGCTCGTCTCCGATCATCGTGCGGACCGCGACCCGCGCGAACCCCCGTCGCATCTTCTCGAACGTCGCTTCGAACCGCGCGGTGTCGCCCGGCTTGACCATGCGCTTGAAGCGCATCTCCTCGATGCCCGCGAAGAGACCGAGCCCCTCGCGGTAGTCGGGATGGGCCATCGCTCCGATGGTGGCTGTTTGGGCCATCGATTCCACGAGGATGACGCCGGGGACGATCGGGTTACCGGGAAAGTGGCCCGGCTGGTACCACTCGTTTCCGGTGAAGGTGTGCTCAGCGACCGCGCGAACGCCCGGCTCGAGCTCGGTGACGCGGTCGATCAAGAGGAATGGATCACGGTGCGGGATGATGGCTTCGATCGCGGCTTTGTCGAGCGTGGACATCGCGAGCGAGTCTAGAGACAAAGAAGGGGACCACCTTGCGGTGGTCCCCTTCACGTTCAGCGAGGTTGTGCGGTTACGGAGTGAACTGGGTGATGCGGGTCGACCAGTTGCCGCTCGCACCGCGCAGGCCAGGTCCGTTGGACGGTCCGGCACAGGTACCGAGGATGTTGTCGCCGCTGCCGCCGACCTTGAACGGTCCAAGCCAATCGTCGTAAGTGCAGGAGTTCGGGATGTACTCGCTCGCGATCCAAATCGAGTTCCCGTCGACCGCCGCAGCGCCGTAGTCGCCCCAACGGGGGCGCGGGACCGCGCGATTTAGGGTCTGCTTGTAGTTCGTGAAGCCATCATCGGTCGCTGCCCCAGCGCCGCCGGGCACGACCTGGGTGTCGCCCATGCCGGCTTGCGCGTCGATGGCTGCGTATCCGGCGCTCGGGAAGATCTCGGCACCGACAACCGTCACGGCAACGACGCCGCGGCCGCTCGGCGTTACGCCAATCGCCGGATAGACCATGTTCCTATCGGCGTATCCGCTCGTGCCGGTCAAGGCAATCTTGCCTGCGACCAAACCGGTCGAAATGTCCGGCTTGACGATGTACCAGGCGACGCCAGCCGTGTTGTGCGGCGCCGGGGTGGTGAAGGTGACTGCGGTGCCGAGTGCACCCCACACCTTGCCGTTCGCGTACATCACTTGCTGCATTCGTGTGTCGTTCGAGTCAAGGCGGGAGATGACTTCCGTACCGCGGCTATGTGCCGCGGTGCCGACGAGAAGCTTCCAACAGCCTGTCGTCTGGACAACTCCGTTGGTGACCAGCGTGGTGGTGTCGTTGAGGCAATGGCCCTGGGGTGTCGTAGTTGTCGGAGCGCTGCCCGAGCCCGGCTGGTCAGCCTTGGGCGGAATCGCGTACCCGCCCACGCCGAGAACGGTGTTCGTCAGTGTCAGCGAGGGTGTCGCCGAGTCGAGTGACGATGTGTTGGTCAACGCCCATAGAACGATCTGGCTCGAGGTGTAGTCGCCACCCGTTCCGCTCACCGGGTGCGTCGCCTCGTCGGCGGCATTCGAGCTCAGGAAGTACTCGGTACCGCCAGCGCCGAGCTCGTACGAGGAGGCTCCCGGCGACTGCGCCGGCCAAACAGTGAACCCGGGCTGCTTGAGGCTCGGGGTTTCAGCGGTCATCGCGCCATTGACCGAGGCGAATGTGTCGATGTGGGTCACTTTCACGGTAGTGGCGCCCGACGCGAGTTGGCGCTTCGAGAATGCATAGACCTGCGCGCCGTTGAATCCGCCGCCGTTCCACGGGTAGGCATTCGTGGTGACATAGAAACCGTTCGCGTCTGCCCCGATGTGCGGATAGTCACCGAGGCACGGGCACTCATTGTCCTTGATCGTGTGGGTTCCGTCGTTCGTGACGTCGACCTTGTAGATGTTCCAGTCCCCTGTTGGGTTCGACGTCGCGCTGACGGCGATGTCGAGGTGGTTCTCGACCAACTGAGTCAAATCGCTGGACAGGTTGTACGTCAGGACGACCAGGTAGAAGCGCTGCGTCTGAGCGTCGTAATAACAGGTTGGGTCAGTGACGTTCGGCCCACGGACGCCCGTGGTGCGATTGATCGCCGCCGGGTATCGGAAGAACGAGTTGAGGTCGATCGCGTGATTCACGTTGCGGGGATGGTCGGCGACGATGTTCGTGCTCGTGTTATCGGGCAGGACAGATTGGCCTGAGAAATTGAAGACGTTAAAGACGTCATTCACGGCTTCCACGATGTAGCCATTCCCGACGCACATGCCCTGGTCGGGCGGCTCGACGGAGAATTGATTGCCCCCACGCGCGAAGCGCTGCTGGTAGAAGTTGAGTCCCTCGAAGCTCGTGCCGAGCTGCGGGTTCGATTTCACCTTCTTGGCGGTCGCGGTTACGAGACCGCTTCCGCTACCACGCGAGAGCGAGCGATCGATGGTCCCATCGAAGGATGCGGGGCTGGCCTCATCCTCCTGCGCGGGAAATTCGAGGTCGGTTGCGCTTCCGGATGGCGTGAACTCACCGGTGATCGGCGATCCGGTTCCAGCGAGCGCGATCTGACGCGTGACGCCAGAATCCGCGATCGCGGACGATGCGGCGGACGCCGCGATGAGCGAAACGAGGAGCGCGATGGCAGCGGGGTATGCGATGAATCGTGGCTTCAAGAGCCTTCCCTCCAACGAGATGCGCCCCAGACACAGAGGTGCTGCCGACCGCTCAGCTCTCCCCCAAGCCCGTGAGCGCTAGTCAGAGTCATCACGGCTGGTTGGGTTGTCAAGCGAGGGGGCGGGCTTTCTATTGTTCGTCGAGCAGACGAAAGTGGATTTTTGTGCGGACCTTTACTCCCGGTTTGAGGGCGGACTAAAGCCGGGCGCCGCGTCTTCGGGCGCGATGGAATGGATGTCGCGTCCGGGCGCGGCGGTTGTCGCCGGTCCGATCGGCACCGTGGGGCGAGGCACGGCGGTCGCCGCGGGTGCCGCATTCGGTGCCCCCGGATAGATCGAGGCCGGTGCGGAGACGGCCGGATTACCGCGGGGAATCGCGGTTTCGGCGGGCACAGGCGCCGCGGTCACCGGGACGGACGGAGCTTCGACAGCGGGAGCAACTGACGCGGGATTCTGGACCGGCGCGTAGACCGGAGACGAGGATCCGAACGAGCCGCCGACGACCGTCCGGCCCGCCGCCACGGCCAGGAGGGCGAAAACAAGAACGAGCAGAACGAGAAGCGATCGATTACTCGACAGGGCAGACGAGGTTCGGACCATCTTCATCGATCTAACGCACCAAGACCGCAGCGGATATGCCGACGACGCACATTCGCGACGGCTCAGCCTGCGAGCGCGTCCACCCCGACCGTGTCGATCAGGTGGGTCGTCACCTGGCCTGAGCGGAACAGATCGCTCGCGAGGATCTTCTTGTGCGCCGGTATGTTCGTGGTGACGCCGACGATCGTGAACTCATCAAGGGCCCGCTGCATGCGAGCGACGGCCTCGTGGCGATCACGCCCCCATGCGATGACCTTCGCCAGGAGCGAGTCGTAATAGGGGGGAACCTCGTAGCCCTGGAAGCAGTGCGAGTCGAGGCGGATCCCGGGACCAGCCGGAGGAAGCCAACTCGTGAGCACTCCGGTCGAGGGAGCGAAGTTCGCCTCGGCATCCTCGGCGTTGATGCGGCACTCGATGGCGTGGCCGTGCACCCAGATCTGCTCCTCGCTGAATGACAGGAGCTCGCCCGACGCGAGGGCGATCTGCTCCTTCACGAGGTCCATGCCCGTGGTCATCTCGGTCACCGTGTGCTCGACCTGGATCCGCGAGTTGACCTCGATGAAATACGCCTTGTTCTGCGCGTCGACAAGGAACTCGAAGGTGCCTACGTTGCGATAACCGGACCGCACGGCCGCATCGACGGCGAGCTTGGCGATGTCCTGGCGCAGGCTCTCGCTGATCGACGCCGACGGCGCCTCCTCGATCATCTTTTGATTCCGTCGCTGGATCGAACATTCACGCTCACCGAGGCAGATGCCTCGCCCCGATTCGTCGACCGCGATCTGTGCCTCGACGTGGCGGACGCCCTCGAGACATCGCTCCACGTATATGCCGTCGTCGCCGAACGACGCGCGAGCCTCACTCGCGGCCTGCGGCCAGAGACGCTGGACCTCCGACGGCGAGACCGCCTTGCGCATGCCGCGCCCGCCGCCACCGGCCTTCGCCTTCAGCATCACCGGATAACCGATGGCCTCCGCGATCCGAAGTGCCTCGGCCACGTTTCGTACGGGTCCGTCCGAACCGGCAATGACCGGCATCCCCGAGCGCTTCATCTCAAGGCGCGTCTGCGCTTTGTCGTGGAAGAGCCGCAGGACTTCCGGCGGCGGTCCGATGAAGACGAGCCCGTGATCCTTGCAGACCTCCGCGAAGTCGGCGTTCTCCGAAAGGAACCCGTAGCCGGGATGGATCGCCTGCGCGCCCGAGAGGAGCGCGGCCGACATGATCGCGGGGATGTTCATGTACGACTCCCGCGCGTTCGCGGGACCGATGCAGATCGCCTCGTCGGCAAGATGCACCGGGAGGCTGTGCGCGTCGGCCTCGCTGTACACCGCGACCGACTGGATGCCCAGCTCGCGGCAGGCGCGGATGACCCGCACCGCGATCTCGCCGCGGTTCGCGATAAGGACTTTCTCGATCGGCGTCACGAGCGGGGCAACTCCTGCACGATCGAGAAGAGGTTGCCTTCGGTGTCGACCGCCGTCGCGATGCTGATGCCCTCGTTTGGGCGCACCTCCGGACGCTTCTGAAGCGCGACGGTCGTGCCGTTCTGCACAAGCTCAGTCCACTCCGGCGACTCGTGGCCTCCCGGCTTTAGACCCAACGCCTCCTTGTAGAAGGATGCGCCGCGCCGGACGTCGCTCGCCATGAGCATGAAATACGTCTTCGTGACCTTCATCGCGCGTCTCCCTTCAACAGCGGAAGCGACTGCCGAAGCGTGCTCTCATCTGAGACATTCCCGGTCATCACGTCGGGGACGATCCGCTTCACGAGTCCGGTGAGAACAGCGCCCGGGCCGAACTCGACAAACGCAGACGCGCCCTCCCCGTGGGCCCGCTGTACCGAGGCGACCCACTGTACCGGAGACCACACCTGTTTCTCCAGAAGCGCGGGCATCTCGCGGGCGTGCTCGTGGACGCGGCCATCCACGTTCGCGATGACGCGATAGCGCAGCGCGCTGAAGGGCGTGACGTCCATTGCCTGCCGGAGGCGCGGCGCGACCGATTGCATCGCGGGCGAATGGAACGCGGCTGACACGCGAAGGGGGATCACCCGCTTCGCGCCGATCTTCTTCAGATCGTCGGCGGCGCGAGCGAGCTCGGTCCGCGGGCCCGAGATGACGACCTGACCGGGAGCGTTGTCATTCGCGACGACGACGTGCGTTCCAACGAGAGCGCGCGCGATGACGTACGCATCGAGACCGATGACCGCGGCCATGGCGCCTGCGTGATCGGCGGCGTGCATCAGCTCGCCGCGCGTGCGGACCAGGCGGACCGCGTCGGCAAGCCGAAGCGCGCCGGCCGCGACGAGCGCGCTGAACTCGCCGAGCGAGTGCCCGAGGACGACGACAGGCTCCGGCAGCGGCGCGCCCGCCGCTTCCTCCGCCGCGCGAAATGCCGCAATAGACGTCGCGACGAGTGCGGGTTGCGTGTTCGCCGTCTTATCGAGCTCGTCCTGCGGACCGTCGAAGCAGAGCGTCCGCAGATCGATGCCGATCGCGTCGTTCGCTTCTTCGAAAACGCGGGCGGCGCTCGGGTACCGCTCGGCTAGGTCCTTCCCCATTCCAACCGATTGGGAGCCCTGTCCCGCGAAGAGCCACGCTACCGGTGTGCCCGCGATGCCCATGAAGGCGCCGAGTCTACGTATCGCGGTCCGGTGAGACGCGACCGCTACCGGGTAACCTGCCGCACGCAAGGCATCATGTCCGGCCATGGCGCACGTCGCGGAGTGGTCCGTCAGCGAAGCATCCGGCCGGCAGCACCGCGTTTTCGTCGATCGCTCGCTGCTCGGCGGCGTGCGCGTCACGGTCGATCGGCGGAGGCTCGATCGTTTCGACCAGACGCCCGAGTCGGACCGCTACGTCACCAGCCTCGCGGGCCACGTCCTCACGGTGATCATCCCGCGGGTCTCAAACGACCAGCCGACGTTTCACGTCGACGGAAAACCCGTGCTCGGCGCGGAGACCACCCTGGTCGCGGCTGCGACCGACGCGACGGGCGCAACGGTCAGCGGCCCGGAGCTCCTTCGCCATCAGCTCCTGCAGCGCCGCGGCTCGGGCGGCGCGTGGTTCTACTGGGTCGGCGGGGCGTCCATCCTGAACACGATCCTCAACGCGGCTGGGATCCAGTGGGGTCTCGCCGTCGGTCTCGGCGTGACGTATCTCATCGACGGCATGGCTGACTACATCAGCGGCACGGTGCGCACGCCGATCTACGCGGTGATCATCGACGTGGTCATCGCCGCGGGATTCCTCTTGATCGGGCGCGCGGCGCGCCGCGGGAAACTCGGGTGGTACGCGGTCGGCACCTTCCTCTATTTCCTCGACGGCCTCTTGTTCGTGTTCGGGCTCGACTATCTCGGGATGGCCGTCCATGCGATTGCCATCTACGGCCTCATCTCTGGCTGGCGTGCCGCCCGGTCGCTCAAGAAAGTCGAGGCGCCCGCTCCAGCGCTGGTCGCCTAGCTCAGCCGGATCTCGCGCCATAGTCGGGGAAGTACCGCTCGATCGTAGAGAGATCGAACTCGCGAAGGATCGACGTGTTCGCCTCGCGCTCGAGAAGAAACGCAAACGACCGCCGGACCAGATCCGCGACGTCCTCGCCGCCGTACCGCTCGCGCTCCGCGGACGAGACGCGCACGAGGTGCGTCGTCGTCGCGCGACCCCGCACCGTCACCTCGGCGACGTGGCCGTCGCCCGACTCGCGGACGTTAACAGCGATCTGCTCAGCGAAGGGCAATGACGAAGAGCGCCTGGCCATACTCGACCGGCGCGCCGCCGGTGACGAGCACCTCGCGGATCTCGCCATCCGCGGGCGCGCTGATCTCCGCGACGTGACCAAGAGACTGGATCCCCCCGAGCACATCGCCGCGCGCTACCGCGTCGCCCGTGCTCCACTCGCGCGAGATGCTGAAAACACCGACTGTCGTCGCGTGAACGCGCTGTGTCTTCTCGGCCGGAGCTTCCTCCTCCCGCGCGGCGAGAGGAGCCGCGCGCGCGGTCTCCGCCCGGCGCGAGACCGACACCGCGAAGCCGTCCGCCTCGACCTCGATCGTGACGGCGCCGAGCCCGTCGGGAAGGTCGAGCTTCAGCAGGTCGTCCATAAGGCCGAGGAGTGGGTCGTTCGGGTCGCTCAAAGGCCGCCCTTCTCGAGGGGGTTCTTCAAAATTCGCCGCCACCAGGGCTGCGCCGGCGCGGGCGCCACGCCACCGTCGGGTTCGACGAACATGCCGAACGAGCGGAAGCGCTCATAGCGGAGCGACAGCAGATCGGCAACGGGCACGCGCGAGAGCCGGTCCAGCTGCGCGACGAGCGCGCTCTTGATCGAGGCGGCGGTCGCGTCGTGATCGGTGTGCGCGCCGCCGGCGGGCTCGCGGATGAGGGCGTCGGCGACGCCCGTCTCGAGGAGATCGGGTCCGGCGAGCTTCATGGCCACCGCGGCGCGCTCGGCCTCGCTCGCGCTTCGCCAGAGGATCGCCGCGCAGCCCTCCGGTGAAATCACCGAGTACGTCGCGTTCTCGAGCGCGAGCACCCACGACGACGACCGGGACCGCGAGGCGAGTCATGAGCTGGATGCTCGACGCGATCGCCTCGGCCTGGCCTCGTTCTTCGGCCTCCGGCCCGGGGTACGCCCCCGGCGTATCCACGAGAGTCACAAGCGGAAGATGGAATTTCTGCGCAAGGCGGTAGAGGCGCATCGCCTTGCGATACCCCTCGGGGTACGGCATGCCGAAGTTACGAAGGATGTTCTCCTCTGTCGACGAACCCTTCTGCTGACCGACGACGATGACCGGTCGGCCCTCGAGCTGGGCGATCCCGCCGATGATCGCCGGGTCGTCGCGGAACGAGCGGTCCCCGTGAAGCTCCTGAAAGTGCTCGAACACCCGACCGATGATGTCGAGCGCGTGCGGGCGCGCGATGTTCCGCGCCGTCTGCACGGTCTGCCACGGCGTCGGGCGCCCCGAGGCGAGCTGCGTCGCATCGGTGATGAGGCCGGCTTCGACCGCGAGGTGGCCGTTCCCCTCGGTGGTGCGGCGCGAGCCGACGATGCGATCGAGCATGGACATCTCTACAGGCTCCAGCGCAGGTCCTGGCCGGCGACGCGGAACGCATTCAGAAAGAACGCGATGCGCTCCTTGAGCTGCGTGCGCGGGACGACCTGGTCGACGAAGCCGTGGTCGAGGAGGAACTCGGACCGCTGGAAACCCTTCGGCAGCTTTTCTCCGATGGTCTCGCTCGTGACGCGCGCGCCCGAAAAGCCGACGAGCGCACCCGGTTCGGCCAGGATGATGTCGCCGAGCGACGCGAACGACGCCAGGACACCGCCTGTTGTTGGATCGGTGAGCACGCTGATGAACGGAATGGCCGCTTGGTCGAGGCGCGCGATGGCCGCGACCGTCTTGGCGAGCTGCATGAGCGCGATCGTGCCCTCCTGCATGCGCGCGCCACCGGACGCGGACACGATGACGAGCGGCTTGCGGTCGGCGTAGGCGCGTTCGGCAGCGCGCGTGAGCTTCTCGCCGACCACGCTGCCCATCGAGCCGCCCATGAACTCGAAATCCATGACCGCGAGCGCGACGGGGACGCCGCCGATCTGGGCGTCCCCGGTGATCACGGCGTCCTTGTGGCCGCTCTTCGCCTGCGCCGCCGCGATGCGCTCCGGGTACGGTTTGCTGTCGACGAAACCGAGCGGATCGCTCGACACGATGTCGGCGTCGGTCTCGCTGAATGACTTCGGGTCGGCCAGGAGATCGATGCGCTCGAGTGCGCCGAGCTTGAAGTGGTGGCCGCACTTCTGACACACCCGGTGGTTCCGCTCGAGCTGCTTGTTGAACAGCATCTCCCCGCAGCTCGGACACTGCGTCCAGAGATGCGTCGGGAACTCTTTCGTCTTGCGACCGAACGGGTTGCGCAGCCTCACTGCCGAGCGTCCTCCTCGCGATACCAGCACAGCCCGGCGATTCCGGGGCCGGTGTGCGTCCCAATGATGGGGCCCGCCTCGGCCGTCCAGTACTCCACGCAATGGAATCGCTCCTGGACCCACTCGCCGAGGAGGTGAGCGCGCTCGGGGTGATTGGTGTGCATCGCACACGCGTGGATCCGCGAGCCGGGCGGGACGCGCTCCTCGATGAGCTGCTTCAGCCGCTCGACCCCGCGTTCTCGCGTGCGGACCCTGTCGACGAGGACGCGGTCACCGTCCTTCACCTCGACGATCGGCTTGATCGATAGGAGTGCGCCAAAGGCCGCCTGCGCCCCGGACACGCGTCCGCCCCGGCGCAGGTATTCGAGCGTGTCGATGAGCGCGAGGATCTGCACCTTTCCCGCGAGGCGACGTGCGAGGGCGACCGCTTCGTCAAAGCTGCGGCCGTCGCGCAGCACTCGGGCGCAGGCGGTCGCGATGAGCGTGATCCCGCCCGCGGTCGTCCGGGAATCGACCACCTCAATACTCGCGCCGCTCACCTGCTGCGCCGCGGTCTTCGCCACGGTGTGCGTGACGGAGGCCTCGTTGATGACGGTGATCACGAGGATCGAGCGAAACCCTTCCTTCACCAGGCTCTGGTAGATCTCGACGCACTCGCCGAGCGACGGCGCGGCGGTCGTCGGCGGTTTCTTCGACGACGCGAGCTTCTCGTAATAGTCGGCGGTCGTGAGGTTCACACCGGGTGTGAAGTCCTCATCGCCGAAGAGCACATGGATCGGGAGCAGACGGAAATGGAACTCGCGCTGGACCTCGTCGGACATCGCGGAGCTGCCGTCGATCAGGATCACGGTGCGCTCGCTCATGCGAGCGCACGCACGTCGCCGCTGACCACGCGCTCCGATCCAACGAGCAGCGCGCCGTCATCGGCGATGTCCCGCGCGACGCCGCGCACCACCGGCCGGCCCTCGCGGGTCACCTCGACCTCGCGCCCGAGCACGGTGGAGCGCGCGCGCCATTCCGCGAGCGCGGCGCTTCGCTCCCCGGGGCCGGCGACACGGTCGAGCTCGTGGGTAAGGGCCACGAAAAGCGCGAGCCGGTCGGCGGTATGGCCGGCGAGAGCGAGCGACGTGGCGGTCGCGCGCAGCTCCGCCGGAAACTCGTCCTTGGTCTGATGCACGTTCACGCCGATCCCCAGCACCAGCGAACCGCCTTCCCCATCGGTGGTCGCGTGGGCGAGCGCACCGGCGACCTTCTTTTGGCCAGCCTCGACGTCGTTGGGCCATTTTAGGGAGGCCTCCCGCATGCCAAGGCGTTCGAGCGCCCGCGCGACGGCGACGCCGGCGAGAAGGGCGAAGAGCCCCGGCTCAGCGGGAGCGGGGCGAAAGAGCCACGAGGCGAGGAGGCTCGTCCCGGGTGGGGCGACCCAGGAACGCCCGCGGGTGCCCTGCCCTGCGGCCTGATGATCGGCGACGACGACTGACGGCCCGGCACCCGCGACGGCGAGCTCCCGCGCGCGATCCTGGGTGCTCGCGAGGGCCGCGTGGTACTCGATGTCGCGGCCGAGCTCGAGCGATAGCGCGCTCCGGACCGCCGGGATCGCCAGGAGCGCGAGGCGCATCAGCGCGCTGCGACGAGAACGAGAGGGACGCGGACGATCTCATCGATCGTCCCGTCCTTGTTGCTGCGCGTGTAGACCTCCGCGAATCCGATGATGTCGGACGGCGGATCCTGGTATGTCGCGGTGATCGCGAAGGTGCCCTTCCCAGGTGCGCCGGCGGTCGCGGTGGTGAAGCCGCTCGCGAGGACACGGCCCGCGGTGTCGGTGACCTGCCAGATGAGCGCCGCCTCGAACACGCTCGCTTCGCCGCTGATCGTGAGCGGGCTGCGAACGTGCGTGTTCGCGAGCGGCTCCTTCACGAGGATCCCGCCGCGCGCGGAGACGAGCGGCGTCGGTACTGGGCTAGCCGTCGGCGTCGGGCTTGGGGTCGGGGTCGCGCTCGCCGTCGCCGTCGGGGTCGCCGACCGAACGGGCGTGGGCGTCGGGGTTGTGACGACGATCCGGTTGTCCGTGCACGCCGCACCGAGGAGAGCGGCGGCCAGGGTCACGAGCGCCGCCGTCCTCACCCTCGCCGCACCTGCGCCCCGGCGGCACGCACCCGGACCACGCGCCCGCGCCCGCTCGTGCCGACGGCGTGTGCCGATTCCTCCATCGCCGCGACGACACGCGCGGCGAGGCGCGCGGGAGCGAACGCGACCACGGCCGGCCCCGCCCCCGACAGTGCGGCGCCGAACGCGCCGGCGGCCCGCGCCGCGGCGATGATGTCGTTCAGGCCTGTCACCAGGTGGGCGCGCGCTGGCTGATGCAGGCGGTCCGCCATGGCGATCGAGAGGAGCGCGCCGTCGGAGCGAAGCACCGCCGCGAGCAGCGCGGCGGCGTGGGCGATGTTGAAGACCGCATCAGCGCGCGACACGTTAGCTGGTAGGACGGCCCGCGCCTTCTCGGTGGCCAGCGGCTCGCGCGGGATGAAAAGGCATATCCGCCATGAGCGCGGAAACGAGATGCGCGTCGCGACCGGACCGTCGTCGCTCGGGAGCGCGACGGTGAACGCTCCGTAGAGGGCCGCTGCCACGTTGTCGGCGTGCCCTTCGACCTCGCTCGCAACGCGGAGCAGTGTCCGCCGATCAAGCGGATCGCCCATGAGCGCGTTGGCCGCCACCACGCCGCCGACGATGGCCGCCGCGCTCGATCCGAGGCCGCGCCCCACCGGGATGGCGGAGCGCTGGGTGACGTGATACGCGCCGATCGTCTCGGCGGCCGCTTCCGCGGCCGCGCGGGCCGACACGACGAACAGATTGTCCTCACCGGTCGGCATGCCATTCTCTGTGCCGTTCTCGTAAGCGCCGCCGTCGCCGTCGAAGTTCACGGACCACGCGCGGGCTGGGCGGAGGTCGAATTCGGCGAGAAGTGGCAGCGCGATCGCGAACGAATCGAAGCCCGGGCCAAGATTCGCGCTTGAAGCAGGCACCCGCACGCGGAGCTCCCCCACTGCTACGACCTCAACGCCATGCGGACCGCGTCCGGTGTGGCCTCGACCTCGGCAATGTCGCCGGCTAGCGCGCGGGCACGGTCGGGGTCCTTCATTCCGTTCCCGGTGAGGACGCAGACCACCCGTTTCGCCCCTTCGAGGCCTCCGGCCCGTGCCCGCTTGCGCAGACCGGCGATCGCGGCGGCCGAGGCAGGTTCCGCGAAGACGCCCTCGCAGCGGGCCAAGAAGCTGTATGCGTCCAGGATCTCGGCGTCGCTGACCGCGTCGATCGCGCCCCCTGACTCGTCCCGCGCGGCGACCGCGCCCTTCCACGACGCCGGGTTCCCGATCCGGATCGCCGTCGCGACCGTCTCCGGCTGGGCGACCGGGGCCCCATGGACGAGCGGGGCCGCGCCTTCGGCCTGGTATCCATACATCCGGGGCCGCTGCCGGGCGAGGCCCGCCTTCACAGCCTCGACGAACCCCTTCCAGTACGCGGTGATGTTGCCGGCGTTGCCGACGGGGATAAAGAGCGCGTCGGGCGCGTCTCCGAGCGTCTCGCACAGCTCGAATGCGGCCGTTTTCTGTCCCTCGATCCGGTGCGGGTTGACGCTATTGACGAGCGCCGCCTCGCCCTCGTCGGCGAGGGTCCGGACGACCGCCAGCGCCGCGTCGAACGCCCCGCGGACGGCAACGACGTTCGCGCCGTGGGCGATCGCCTGCGCGAGCTTCCCGGCCGCCACCTGGCCGGCCGGCAGGACGACCGTGCACGAGATCCCTGCGCGGGCGGCGTAGGCGGCCGCCGAGGCGGCCGTGTTGCCCGTTGAGGCGCACAGCACGACGCGCGCGCCGCCTTCAAGCGCTTTCGCGACCGCGACGACCATGCCGCGATCCTTGAACGATCCCGTCGGATTCTGCCCTTCGACCTTGAGCCAGATCTCGGGAATGCTTGTCTCGCGCTCGAGCGAACGAGCGCGCACCAAGGGGGTGTCTCCCTCGCCGAGGGTGAGCCGGGGTGTCCGCTCGGTGACCGGGAGATAGGACGCGTAGCGATCAATGAGGCAACGCGCGTCTGGCACGGGGAAGCATGGTATTCCGTCAGTACCATTCGCCTGTGAATCTCTCGACGCGAGAACGGCAGCTTCTGACAACCCTCGTGGTGCTGCTGATCGTCCTCGCGAGCTTCCAGCTCCTCGCCGACGTCACGGAAGCGCTCTCGCGTGTGGCCGACGTCGTCATCATCTTCGTCGCCGCGTGGGCGGTGTCCTATCTGCTCTCGCCACTTGTGAATCGGATCGACCAGCGAACGATCCTGAATCGCGCGCTCAGCGTGGTTGTCGTGTACATCGGGATCGCGTTCGTTCTTGTCGGAACGCTCGCGCTCGTCGTGCCGGGCCTCGTCAGCCAGCTGAACGACCTCATCATCCGCGCTCCCGAGTACGGCGACCGCGCCGCGCGAGAAGTCGTCAACCTGCAGCGGCGTCTCGAGGGTGCCGGCGTGCCGGTGAGCGTGACCGACCTCTACGGTCAGGTGCCCGCGAAGCTCTCGCAGATCGCGGGAACGGTCGCCGCTGACGCGCTCGGGTATGTCTCGGCAACGGCGAACGTGCTCTTCAACGCGACCCTCGTCCTCATCATCGCCTTCATCATGCTCATCGACGGCGACCGGCTCTGGCGCCGGTTCATCGGTGCGCTGACGCCCGAGCTCCGCAGCGAAGCGGAGCTGCTGCGCCAGAGCGCCGACCGTTCCTTCGGCGGCTTCATCCGCGGCTCGCTCATCCTCGGCCTGATCTACGGAGTGGCGACGCTCGCGATCCTCGTCGCGCTCGGGGTTCCATTCGCCGGGGTGCTGGCCGTGCTCTCAGGACTCACGATGGTGATCCCGTTCTTCGGCCCGATCATCGCGGAGATTCCCGTCCTCGCGGTCGCGCTCCTCGGCGCGCCAGATGTCTTCGTGTGGGTGCTGGTGCTCACTCTCGCGTTGCAGCAGATCGTGCTGAACGTGATCGGGCCACGCATCATGTCGAACGCGATCGGCATCCATCCGATCTTCGTCTTCCTCGCCCTCCTGCTCGGATCGCGCATCGCGGGATTCTGGGGCGTGTTCCTCGCGATGCCCGTCGCGGGCGTCATCAACACGTTCGTGCGCTACGCGTTCCAGGTCGCGCAGGGCCGGCGCGCGCGGACCGAGGCCTCCTCGCTCATCGAGGAAACGGATGCCGCGGCCGCGGCGGGAGCGGCCGATCGGCGCGACGCCGACGCCGAAGCCAGGGAGGCATTGCGCGTGGCGCGCGAGGCTCGTCTCGCTTCGCGGGGAAAGTGACCGGCGCGCGCAAACACATCCTCATCACGAACGACGACGGTATTGAGTCGGATGCGCTCGGACCGCTCGCCGACGCGCTCGTGGCGGTCGGGGACGTCGACATCATCGTTCCGGAGCGCAACTGGAGCGGTGCGAGCCACAGCATCACTCTGTACCGACCACTGCGCGTGAAGGCGACTCAGCTCCGCACCGGACAGCCGGCGCACATGAGCGATGGATCCCCGACAGACTGTGTACGACTCGCGGTGCTCGGCTTCCTTCCGCACAAACCGGATCTCGTCGTCTCGGGGATAAATCGCGGATCCAACATGGGAGACGACATCACCTATTCGGGAACAGTCGCCGCGGCGATGGAGGGTCTGCTTTCGAACGTGCCGTCAATCGCGATCTCGATCGGCGCGTTCGGCGCGAACATCGACTTCGG